>Ga0164313_10006146_pt1 | contig 10602 bp, 6 predicted proteins | sample GuaBasSedimGuay4_FD_113735 | JGI IMG/M metagenome (GOLD analysis project Ga0164313, IMG submission 113735) | Subseafloor sediment microbial communities from Guaymas Basin, Gulf of California, Mexico - Guay4, Core 4569-4, 0-3 cm | ecosystem: Environmental > Aquatic > Marine > Hydrothermal vents >...
TAAGGTACCCTGCGGACCTCGCAGGACCTCGATTTGTTCTAGGTCTACCAGGTCCTGGTTAAGTGCGGGACCCTGGCCCAGGTAAACGCCATCCAGGTAAACACCCACGCGTGAATCAAAACCAATGTTACGTGAATTGGCACCCACACCGCGGATATTAATCTGTGCACCAAAATCCGACCCTTGGGTGATCGTGACATTGGGAATGTATTCGGTCAGATCTCGCAGTTCCTGGACACCGGTCTGGTCGATGGAATCGGAACTGAACACTGATATGGCAATGGGAACTTCACTGAGGCTTTCAGAACGCTTCTGGGCTGTTACCAGAATTTCTTCGATTGCAAAATCGTCAGCCTCTTGTGCAAAAGCTGACGTGCTTAGTAGCGCGGAGCCAAACAGTGCGGAACTAATTGCCGCAGAAATCAATAACTTATTGGAAGTAGGTCTCATTTATAGTCCACCCTATATTTATTGGAAATATGTCTTATTAGTATGCGTATATAACTCTTATTAGTATGCGTATATAAAAATGATCAGCCGGAAACTGATCATATAGTAAAGTTAAAATTACGTTATAAGTTAATGACTGTCAATTAAAAACCTGAGCTGGTCCCGACATTTACCGGTCTGATTCAGCAATCAAGACTGCATAAAATGAGGTTGCCTTTAGCAGATTGTCGATTGAAATTCGCTCATTTACACCATGAAATGTGGCGAGATCTTCAGAGTTGATACGCATGGGATTAAAGCGGTAGGAATCGTCTGAAATCTTTTCGTAATGTTTGGAATCAGTTCCCGCAATCGTTAAGCCGGGGGCCACTACCACATCACCAAACACCATCCCTGTTACCGAGGACAGTGTAATGAACCCGGCACTATTACTGCTGGAAATTGATGATGCAGGTGCTGCATTTAAAACATCAACCGTCACACCATCACGTTCAATAAGTTGTTTCAGGCTGGAGATGATGTCGTCAACATCATCTTGTGGGTGAATACGCAGGTTTACCGTTGCCACTGCCTCCGGTGCCAACACATTTTCTTTAATGCCTGCCTGCAACATGGTTGGTGCGATGGTCGTGCGTAACATTGCAGAACCGACCGGGCTTGCCGTCAGTGCCTTTACAAGTATCGGTCTGAAAAGCCATTGGTTGGCAAACAACATTCGTTTTGAGAATGGCATGTAACGCGCAATTTCCATGTACATCTCGGCACTTGGTCCGGAAGCCAGGTGTGTATCGAAAGGGGTGTTGTGCAGGTCAGTGAGCACTTCGGCCAGTGTGTAGATGGCCATATCGCGTGGTGGCATTGACGAGTGACCACCCACTGATCTGGCGGTTATTTTAATGGTGAGAAAGCCCTTCTCAGAAAGGTTGATGCCGGCCAGCGGTGACTGCAAGCCCGGTATGATGCCATCCAGCACGAAAGACCCCTCGTCCAGGCTCCACGCAAACCGGATGTTGCGACTCTCTAATACCGAGACGATACCGGCCGCACCCTTAAGACCACCGACTTCCTCATCGTGTCCAATCGCGATATAAATATCCCGGTTGGGTTCATGGCCGTTATTCAGCAACAGGGTCAGTGCTTCCATCAAGGCAATGACAGCACTCTTGTCATCCAACGCACCGCGTCCCCATACAAGACCATCTTCAACTTCACCCATAAATGGCTCGTGTTGCCATTGATCGCGTGAGGACTCCGGTACCGGCACCACATCGTAGTGCGCCGTTAACAAAATGGGCTTGCCGCCAGTTCCGTTGCCCTGCCAGTGATACAAAAGGCTGTATTGGGCTATCCGCTCGGTTGAAAGTTGTGAGTGAACCAATGGATAAGTTTCTGCGAGCCACGCAATAAAACTCTCAAATGGTTCACGTGGTGTATTTTTATCATCACCGTATGAGACGGTCTGGAAGGTGATGGCCTCTGACATGTGGCTGACCACGGCCTGTTCATCAATAACATATGACACAGGCGTTTGTGCTGTTTGTATCTGTGGAACAAACAGCATGGTCCTTGTTACGACCACGGCGGCGATAACGGCAACTACAATCAAAAGGAAGGTGATCAGTTTGCGCAGCATAATCTACTATCCCAGGGTGGCAGCGGAATGAGGCGCCCAGCGCTGATGCCATGAGCGCGCCTCCTCCAGTTGATAGGCCAACTCCAGGAGCGTCTTTTCATCGCCGATTCTGGCTGCGAAATGACTGCCAATTGGAAGGCCCTGTGTATTCCACCCAAGTGGAACAGACATCGCAGGCTGACCGGATATGTTGTAGACCGGTGTGTAATTCACATAATTGAGTGCATCAACTTTTAGTTGGTCGCCAGGTACCAGGGGGCCTTGCTCACCAAGTTTTGGTGCCGCTGTTGCAAGTACCGGGGACAGCAGGACATCATGATTTTTCATCATACCGTCAAGGTTTGCGGTAACTTCTGCAAAATATGCTTTTGCGGCATTGGTATATGCCCGACCACGTTTGTGGAAATACTCGTCCATGTACAGGGTCCAGGGTTCGAGGATGTCTTCACCCGCTGGTTTGCCTGATTGCTTCTCTATATTGGCTTTGAAACCTGCCGCATAGGATGACCATATGGAGAGAAAAGCGTTGATCAGTTGTTCTGCATCAATCGGGAAGCTTGCCTCAATAACTTCATGTCCCAGGTTTTCACAAAGCTTTGCGGTTTTGAGTATCTGGGCTGCAACATCAGGTGATGGTTTTTTCCCATTGATACCCTTCATGACCAGGCCGATCTTCAGCTTTCTGGTCAGTGGTTTCTTAACGAACCCGACCGCTGGGTACTGTGCCTTGGCGCCCTGCAATTCGGTCAATGCGAAAAGTGCTGCACTGTCACGTACCGAGCGGGTCATATGCCCTTTGACCGAGATATGCCACGGCTCGACGGGTTTGTTGTCCACATTGCGACCACGACTGGGCTTTAATGCAAAGATACCGCAGCATGATGAGGGTACCCTCAGTGAGCCCCCGCCATCGCTGCCCTGTGCAGATGCCACCATGCCGGCTGCGACCGCAGCGGCAGATCCACCACTCGAACCACCCGTGGAACGGCTCAAATCCCACGGGTTGCGTGCTGGTCCAAAGGCCAGCGGCTCAGTGGTTGCGAGCAAACCGAGTTCGGGTGTGTTGGTTTTACCCAGTACGTTCAGGCCCGCTTCCAGTGCACGAACACCGAAAGGGTGTGTTTCATCTGAAATATGGTTGATGGTTGCGCGCGATCCATAGGCTGTCCGGTGGCCTTTGTAGTCCATCAGATCTTTGAATAAATAAGGAACGCCAGTGAGCGGTCCCGAAGGTAACCCATTACGGGCATGTTCAAGAGCAGATTCAAACGTTGGTGTAATCACCGCATTGAGCTTTTTATTTAGAAGCTCAATACGTTTAATAGCCGCCTGCGTGAGTTCAAGTGGAGAAATCTCACCTTTTTTAACCAGGGCGGCCTGCGAAATTGAATCCAGCTGAAAAAAATCATCCGCGCCCTTGCCACTAAATGCCAGCAGCGTACCGGGTAACAGGGCAGTCACACCAATGGTTGAGGAGAGCTTGAGTATTTGTCTGCGGGTAAGATCAGTGGTCATGATTTTCCTTTATCGGCGTAGGCGAATCGAGAAGATCCCAGGCTTGATCAAAATGTAAAACATACAGACAAGGGACTTCGAAGCATCTGAAGGATAAATTCAGTTTTGCTCCAAGTCCACTAAGGAAATCAGCGGACTACAGTTCTACACCGAATAAAACCGTCATCCCGGACTTGATCCGGGATCCATTTTGTTCTTCATCAATGATGCAGTATAAAAGCAAGGTGGACTCCGGCTCAGGGCCGGAATGACGAGACACAGCTGCTTTAAATTAGTCCTGCCGGATGGGTACGACGAGCACCGGCAGTGTCGACCGGCGAATAATGCCAGCAGAGTAGCTGCCGATCAAAACATCGTATACCGCACCGTGCCCATGGGTTCCCACGACGATCAAATCGGCCTCCAGGCTGTCGGCTTCTTTTAACGTCATTTCCACCGTGGGGCCGCGAACCAGAAGTGCTGTTGCTTCCAGTCCGTGCCCACGTAAACCTTCGGCCAGTGCCTGTACTTCACGGTGTTCGCGACGCAACTCCTGGGCAACCTGGGTGCGCACGACCTCAGGACCGGCATCATAACCAACAAAATCCGGTTCGGGTTCAGCAACGTGAAGTATATATAGCGATGCCCCGGTGACGTCTGCAACACCGCGTGCGGCTTTGACCACCTTTTTGGATGCCGGTGACAGATCCACTGCAACCAGTATATTCATTGCTTTCCTCCAGTTGCCTCTCGGGCAGTGAGTTTGCGCTGCACCAGACCATAAAATGCTGCGGTGAAACGATCGGCTTCGCTGCCGGTCATATGAGACCACTCCGGCAACCAGTAACCCTGCATCTCTTCATGATCCTTGAAGTGTAAGCCCAGTGCGCCTGTTTGTTCGATCAGTTTATCCCAGGTCAGTTCCCGTGGTGCGATATCAATTTCGGAGGTGGCGTAATGGCCTTCATAAGGCATTTGAACAAAGATGACCTCGGCACCTTTAGCCTGTATCTTTTTGGTGGCAGAAACAGCCCGGTCTAGTTGTTTGCTGCGGGATTCGAGGATTCTTTCCTGGACCGGTTCGGGAAGCTTCGCCAGTGGCATCCAGTTTTGTGCCCAGATGGACCGTGCCAGATCGCGATATTCAATATCATTGGCGACCTTGTCCCACATGCGCGTATTCCGGTCACGCTCCATATTATTCAGCTTGCGTACATCGAGATTTAATTCCACACCTTTGCGGAGAGGCAGTGGCTGTCGTCTCAACATCACCGGGAATGCAAAGTCATAGGAATAAAAGGCGAGATAAGGCTCCACCAGCATTGAAACCCTGTGGCCGAACCACTGGGTGGGTGATTCCTTCTGATAACGGTCAATGGCAGGGCGGCGGTATTCATAACCGGAAAAGAACAGACCTGGAGCAACACCAACGATGACCTTACCGGTGAAATTTTCATCATCTGCCAATCCTTCCAGAACTGAAACCGGGCTGGTCCCTTCCAGCGCCAGTTGTAAGGGGCGACGGCCATCAAGACGTTCCCACACCGCCAGTTGCATATTGAACATGGTGCGGGACGAACCTGTAAAGACCCAGCCGTTGCCTGCATCACCATTGATACGTCGGCGTTGTTCTGCCCAAAATCCTTCCGAATTGCGGTATGAAGGTGTAACACCCTCACTGCGGACCCAGGCCTCGAAGGCAATCATTAATACGATGGCAATTACCAGGGCCAGCCAGGCGCTACGGCCCAACACTGGAAGCGGACGTTCAAAAACCGGTTCTACGCTTGAGCCGGGCATATCAGAACTGGAAATAGATGAAGGCATTGCTTTGCCCCTGTGTAATGATGATGAGCCATAGCATGAGACCCCAGGTAGTGGCCAGTAGCCAGCGTGGCAAGGCAACGGCTACCTCGTGCAGATAACGGTTACGCATGAACCAGTGCACAACCAGCATTGTTATTGTCACACCAAGTACCTGCAGTACATCTATCATCGGCAGTACCTTCTTGCCATCCATATTCAGGGTCAGCATGGTGTCAATCAGACGCCAGGCGGTGGCAAAGTCCGGCGCTCTGAAAAATACCCATGTGATGTTGACCAGGAAATAGGTGACCAGTGCCAGCAACAGGCGGGGACCCCAGCGTTTCCAGAAAGTTACCTGGCCAAAACGCGCGGCCAGCCAGCGTTCTAAAGCGAGGAAGCTGCCGTGCAAACCACCCCAGACGACGAAAGTCCACGATGCACCGTGCCATAGACCGCCCAGCATCATGGTGGTCATCAGGTTGGCATAGGTGCGCAGGTTACCTTTACGGTTACCGCCCAGCGGGATGTAAAGGTAGTCGCGCAACCAGGAAGATAACGAAATATGCCAACGTCGCCAAAAGTCTGAAAAACCAATAGCGGCATACGGGAAGCGAAAGTTGTCCGGTAGTGAGAAGCCAAGGCATAGTGCGACACCGATAGCGGTGGTGGAATAACCTGCAAAATCACAGAATATCTGTCCGGAAAACGCCAGTGTTCCCAGCCAGGCATCAACCGGATGTAACATCTCCCTGGCATCAAATACCTTTTCAGCTGCCTTGGACAGCAGGCCGTCTGCGACAACTATCTTATTGAACAAACCCAGTGTTATTAGCGCAAACCCCCAGGTTAGTTGCTGGCGGGTTGCGACCGTTGGCAGCTTGAACTGTGGGATCAACTGGGTTGGCCGCACGATCGGACCGGCTACCAGTTGCGGGAAGAAGGTCACAAACAGGGCAAAATCAAGGAAGGACTTGGCTGGTGCCGCCCGTTTCAGGTAAACATCCAGAGAATATGCCATGGTCTGGAAAGTGTAAAAGGAGATGCCGACCGGCAGTATGATATTCCAGTCAGGTGGTTGATAGTCAAAGCCCAGTGTGGACATCAGGACCTGGAAGTTCTCCAGCATGAACCCGCCATACTTGAAGTAACCCAGCATTCCCAGGTTGACGACCATACTAATGAGTAACAGCATCCGTCGGCGTGCAAGGCGTTTTTCAATATGTAGCTTATTGGCCACCACCCAGTCCACCACGGTGGAAAGCCAGAGCAGTATCACGAAAGGCGGGTTCCAGGCTGCATAAAAGATATAGCTGCCTATCAGCAAATTGGATTTTTTAACCCGCCATGAAAAAGGTGCGTAGTGGAGGGCCAGAATAATGACGAAGAAAATGACAAACGTCAGAGAATTAAAAAGCAAGGTTCAGTCTCCCCCAAACTGCCGTTATGTTTAACGGCAGTTTGCCTGTTACAACCCGGCACTCTATTGTCCGGATATTATTATTTTATAGATGAGAATCATTCGTCTTTGACTAAGCATAGGAGAGGGAACCGGGAAAATCGACCCGGATTTTTTTGGAAGCTTACTAAGTCGTGGTTTTTTCTTGGCGGGAGGTGGTTGCGGTCTGCATCGTCAGGTAGATCAACGACAAAATGCTGATCGCCAGGTAGATCTGGATTGTCAGCAATATGGCCGGATTCAAGGGTAGGTAAACCGGTAGAACCAGGACCAGGCCAAGCTTGAGCCATTCCAGCCATTTGGCCCATTGACGTCCCTCTGTCCATAAACTTTGCAGATAAAAGCTGAATAAAACCAAACCGGTTGCAAGAAATACAGCTTCAGTGCTCCATTGTCTTGCAGCAATAAGCAAACCGGTACCGGCCAGTGTTGTGATGAAGAACTGGAAAAAGGCATACACCCTTACCACTTTTGATACCGGTGGATCAAATTTTGTGAAGTTCTCAAGCGGGGTTTTTTCAACCGGGTAGGCTTCCGCAAGCCCTGGCGGTCGCCAGCCTGGTCCCTTAAACCACACCTTTATCTTGTCCTGCCATCGCCTTGCGCGCCAGGAATCAAGAAATGTCGACCAGTAGACATGCAGATTGGCCCAGAACGGGTTGAAGCTCTTCAGTGGTTTCCTGATGCCGTAAATACAGGGCTCATCCGTCAATTCATCCTGAAAGGTACCGAACATCCGATCCCATATACACAAAATACCACCATAGTTCCGGTCAATATAAATACTGTTTTGCGCATGGTGCACACGGTGGTTTGAAGGGGTCACCAGCACGTATTCCAGCGGTCCGATTCTATCCACATGCTGTGTATGCACCCAAAACTGGTAAACCAGGTTGAGGGCACCGCTGGCGAAAAGAATTTCTGCCGGGATACCGATGTATAACCAGGGCAGGTAGAAAATAAAACCGAATAACCCACTGCCGGATTGACGTAATGCGGTGCCGAGGTTGTAGTCCTCGCTTTGGTGATGCACAACATGCGCGGCCCAGAACAGGTTTACCTCGTGGCTGATGCGGTGAAACCAGTAGTAGGAAAAATCATAGGCAGCCAGTGCAAACAGCCAGATGCCAATACCTTCGTCAGGAAGATCGAGTAAGTGGTAGCCATGAGAAGCCCCGGTGTAGAACCAGGCGCCAAGACCCAGGAACAACAAACCGCGTAATCGGCTGATACTGCCCAGCGAAATACTGGTGATGGTGTCTGCCACGCGATAGGTGTTTCGACCCCTTGCCAGGCCGTAAAGCCATTCGAACAGGATCAGGAAAACAAAACCGGGAATGGCATACAAAATAATTGTCATTGTGTTTTTAGTGTAACTGAAAAGGGGGTGGGGTCTTAGTGTTGTGCGGGAAATCAGGGGTCCAGGTCCCGTTCGGGCTTCGGTTTGCCGTTGGCAAAGAACAGGTCATCGCAACCCGTGACTTTCGTCACAACTAAAACCAATCACCACACTCTAATCTTCCCTGTACTAAAAGTGGATTGGTAACGTTTGCAATTTAATTGGCGTCTAATCCGGAAACAAATACAAACAAGCATGGACAGACGGAAAAGCGATGGGTATTACTGAAAGAGCGGTTAAGAATCCTGCAGGTGTAGCGGTTGCGGTTGCTATTGTTGCCCTGTTTGGACTGTTCAGTTTGAAAGGACTGCCGGTTCAGCTATTCCCGGATATCGAACTGCCGCAGATCAGCGTCAATGCAAACTGGCGTGCGGCCTCACCCAAAGAGGTTGAGTCAGAAATCCTGGAGCCGATGGAAGAAGTGCTTCAGGGTATGCCAGGAATGGAAGTCATGTCGGCTAACGCTTTCAATGGCGGCGCCTGGATCAATATGCAGTTTACCCTGGGCACCGATATGCAAGCCACGCTGATGGAGGTTATTGGAAGGCTCAACCGTCTGCCGCCGATGCCAGCTGATTCTGATCCACCCGTGGTCAGCCTCGGTGGTGGCGGTGGTGGTGCCAACCAGGCACTCACCTGGTTTTTTGTACAATTGCTGCCGGGTACCGAAGGGCCTATTGAGGCCTATGGCCAGTACATCATGGATACCGTCAAACCGAAGCTTGAAGCCATCGAAGGCGTAGCCGGTGTCCAGGTTAATGCGGGTTCTGCTGAAGAACTGCAAATCACCGTTGATCCCTACCGTGCGGCAGAATATGGTATTGAGCTGAGTTCAATCGCGGCCCGGACTGGCAGGTCCGCAGACGTATCCGGCGGTTTCGTGGATGTTGGGCGACGTCAGTATACCTTGAGGTTTGAAGGTCGCTATGATCCTGAACAATTCAAGAATCTGATACTTGAATGGCGTGAGGGGCGGCCTATTCGCCTTGGTGATATCGCGGATGTCCAGGTGGCACGCGGCAAGAAAACCCAGATTGTTATCCAGAACGGTAACCCGGCTATGAGCCTCAGGGTTGACCGCGCCAATGGTGCCAACGTGCTGGGTACATTAACCCTGGTCAAGGCAGCCGTTGATGAATTGCGTGAAGGTCCACTTGCCATGGCCGGCCTGGACATTCAGCAGTCTTTCGATGCATCGGTATTTATCAATCGTGCAGTCAGCATGGTAACCAATAACCTCATGCTGGGTGTGTTGCTGGCGATAGCCGTATTGTGGGGGTTCTTGAGGGATATACGTGCAACCCTGTTGATTGCCACGGCCATACCCATTTCTTTGCTCTCTACATTTATCGTTTTGCAGTTGACCGGCCGCAGCCTGAATGTCATTTCGCTTGCAGGCCTGGCCTTTGCCGTGGGTATGGTGCTGGATGCGGCCATTGTCGTTTCAGAAAATATTGTGCGCTTGCGTGAGCGTGGTGAAGTCCCTAAGATCGCTTCGCTGGCCGGGACGGGCCAGGTCAAGGGTGCCTTATTGGCATCCACTGCCACCACCGTGGCCATCTTTTTGCCGGTATTATTTCTGCAGGATGTTGAGGGGCAGCTGTTCTCTGACCTGGCATTAACCATATCCATAGCGGTCGTGATCTCGTTAGTAGTCGCATTAACCATTCTTCCCACCGTTGCTGGTAGCTGGTTGAAACCAAAGAAACTCACCGGCGATAAAGCACAGGGCTGGTCACGTTTCGCAAGATTCCTGATGAAAGCCAGCAACACTGGAAAACGCCGGCTTGTGCTGATTGTAAGTCTCATCACCGCACCACTGCTGGTCACCTGGTTATTGTTCCCGCAACTGGACTATTTACCACCGGTTAAACGTGACGCCGTTGATGCCTTCATTCAGCTGCCGCCCGGGTCAAATGTGGAAACCAACGAAAAAGAAGTGATCAGCAAGCTGGTTGACCGATTGCAGCCCTATATGGACGGCGTCAAGGAACCGGCGCTGAAGAATTACTACATCATGACGTGGCCCGGGGGTGGTTCAATTGGTGTGCGGGCACTTGATCAAAGCCGGGTGAAGGAACTGGAAGAAATCGTCCGTGATGAAATACTTGTGAATATCCCGGATATGCGTGGATTTGCCCAGCAGGGCAATCTGTTTGGCGGGTTTGGTGGTGGTCGTGATATTGCTATACACATGCAGTCTGCAGACCAGCTCAATCTCTACGCAGCAGCTGGTGAAGGACAGGCCAAGTTGATGGAGGTGTTCCCCGGCGCAAATGTGAGGACATCACCCAGCGTCGAGATGGCAGAGCCGGAACTGCGTATTTCTCCCGATGATGCCCGTATCAACGAGGTCGGTATGGA
>Ga0164313_10006147_pt1 | contig 10602 bp, 11 predicted proteins | sample GuaBasSedimGuay4_FD_113735 | JGI IMG/M metagenome (GOLD analysis project Ga0164313, IMG submission 113735) | Subseafloor sediment microbial communities from Guaymas Basin, Gulf of California, Mexico - Guay4, Core 4569-4, 0-3 cm | ecosystem: Environmental > Aquatic > Marine > Hydrothermal vents...
AGGGCTTCAATCTTATCCATAGAATGACGCTTACTGACAGCAAGCAAAGTGACAGGCTCAGTCAAAGGACGGCCACTATTCTTAAAAGCCTGCTTAATACGATGATTAATGTGATCGAATCGGTTTCTTGTATTGCTCATTTTAGTCTATACTAATTATAAATCGTTGAAACAACCTGAAAAATCATTATAACAAGTATGTCTTTTAAATCTATTGTCCAAGCGTCAGTTAACACTTAGATTAAAGATGGATTAAAGATATTACGACAACAATTGAATAGCGAAGAATCATGGATATAACTGAACTGCTTGCCTTTAGTACCAAAAATAATGCTTCAGATTTGCATCTGTCAGCTGGCTTACCACCTATGATACGTGTTGACGGTGATATCCGACGCGTTAATGTACCACCATTAGAGCACCGTGAAGTACATGATATGGTGTACGATATTATGAATGATAAACAGCGCAAGGATTACGAAGAGTTTATGGAAACAGACTTTTCTTTTGAGGTGCCCGGGCTGGCTCGTTTTCGTGTCAATGCCTTTAATCAGAACCGTGGTGCCGGTGCGGTTTTTCGTACTATTCCATCTAATGTCCTGTCTCTTGAAGAGCTTGGCTGCCCTGCTATCTTTAAGGAAATTTGTGAAAACAAGCGCGGTATCGTCCTGGTAACAGGCCCGACAGGTTCAGGTAAGTCAACCACTCTGGCTGCCATGATGGATCATTTAAATAATACCATTTATGAACATATTCTGACCGTTGAAGATCCGATAGAATTTGTGCATGAAAGTAAAAAGTGCCTGGTCAATCAACGTGAAGTGCACCGTGATACTCTGGGCTTCAATGAGGCTCTGCGCTCAGCACTACGTGAAGATCCGGATATCATTCTGGTGGGCGAGCTGCGTGACCTGGAAACCATTCGCCTGGCGCTGACTGCTGCTGAAACCGGTCACCTGGTTTTTGGTACTTTGCATACCAGTTCCGCCGCTAAAACCATTGACCGTATTATTGATGTATTTCCTGCGGCAGAAAAAGACATGGTGCGGGCCATGTTGTCAGAATCTCTGCGAGCAGTTATCTCTCAGACGCTGCTGAAGAAAAATGGTGGTGGTCGTATTGCTTCTCATGAAATTATGATTGGTACACCGGCTATTCGAAATTTGATCCGTGAAGGTAAGATTGCACAGATGTACTCTGCTATTCAAACAGGACAGAATATTGGTATGCAGACCCTGGATCAAAATCTCAAGGTGCTGTTAGCTCAGGGAATGATATCCAAGGCAGACGCAATGTCCTATGCTGCCCAAAAAGATGATTTTCTGTAGAGCATAATGGTACGTATTGATTAACAAAATGCGGGTTTTGAGTGAACACTGTGACTTGGCCTGGATAATAAAGTAACTATAACAACAAGGTTAAAAAGATGGATTTTGATTCATTATTGAAGCTAATGGTGCATAAAAAAGCATCTGATTTATTTATCACTGTGGGTGCATCACCTTCTATGAAGGTGAATGGAAAAATATCTCCCGTGACTAAAAAATCATTGAATTCAACTCAGGCCCATCAGATTGTCACCGGTATTATGAGTGACAGGCTGCGTGCCCAGTTTGAGGAAGAGCACGAATGTAACTTTGCAATTAGTCGCTCCGGTGTCGGGCGTTTTCGTGTCAGTGCGTTTATGCAGCGCAGTCAGGTGGGTATGGTTTTACGGCGAATTGAAACCACCATCCCTACCTATAAAGACTTGAAATTACCGGAAACGATTAAAGATCTGGCTATGACAAAACGTGGTCTGGTTATTTTTGTGGGAGCAACCGGTTCCGGAAAATCGACTTCTCTGGCTTCTATGATTGGTTATCGAAACCAAAATGGCAGCGGTCATATTATTACCATCGAAGATCCGATTGAGTTTGTACACAATCATGATGGCTGCATTATTACTCAGCGTGAAGTGGGTATTGATACTGATTCCTTTGCTGTGGCACTTAAGAATACTTTACGTCAGGCGCCTGATGTTATTTTGATTGGTGAGATCCGGACCAGAGAAACAATGGATCATGCCATTGCTTTTTCGGAAACAGGGCATTTATGTCTGGCGACTTTACACGCAAATAATGCCAACCAGGCATTAGACCGAATTATTAACTTCTTTCCTGAAGACCGTAAACCGCAATTGTTAATGGATCTATCAATGAATATGCGGGCGTTTGTGGCGCAGCAATTGATTCCCACTCCCGATGGCAAGGGGCGAAGAGCAGCGGTTGAAATTTTATTAAATACTCCGCTGATTTCAGATTTTATCAGGGAAGGTGAGATTCATAAGATTAAAGAAGTGATGAAAAACTCTCGTGAAGAAGGCATGCAAACATTTGACCAGGCATTGTATGACCTGTATCGAAGTGAGGCTATTACCTATGAAGATGCTTTACATCATGCTGATTCACCGAATGATCTGCGTTTGATGATCAAGTTGGGTGATGAAGAAGCTTCTGCACAAATGGGCTCATCACTTGACGGTGTAAGTTTTACCAATACTACTGAAGATAAAGGTAATCCTTTTGGTGGTATCGGGATCTAGAAATGACTGCTTTTGTTTTTTACAGTGCGATAGGGCTACAGTGTTTCCGTGGCAAAGACCACTTGCCCTGACTTTATAGTATGCGTGACCTTGCCTTTTAATTCCCAACCATGAAAAGGGGTGTTCTTCCCCTGACTTAAAAATTTCTTCCGATCGACCAGCCAGTAGGCTTCGGGGTCAAAAACACAGATATCTGCATCAGCACCAATAGCCAGAGTACCTTCCGAAATATTCAGTATTTTTGCCGGTTGCAGCGTCAGACGTTCAATCACTTCACTTAAACTCATCTCCTGGAGCTCAATCATTTTTAGTGCCAAAGGTAAAAGTGTTTCAACACCACTGATACCTGCCTGTGTTTCCTCAAAAGGTGCCAGTTTGGCATCGCTGCTAAGAGGCTGGTGATCGGACACAATATTAGTGATTATTCCTGACTTTAAACCCTGTCGCAGTGCCTCCTGATCCCGTTGAGTTCTTAGTGGTGGAATAACATGGCAGTTGCTGTCAAAATAACCAATATCCATTTCAGTGAGGTGCAGATGATGGGCCGTGACATCCGCCGTAACAGGCAGGCCTTCTTGCTGAGCCTGTTTGATTAATTGCACTGCTTTGGCACTGGATAACTGGCAGAAATGAGCCTTTGCACCGGTTAATTCTATCAGTTGTAAATCCCTTGAAATGGCAATTGTTTCAGCACTGACGGGTATTCCGGCTAAGCCCAATCGAGTGCTGACAGCACCCTCATGGGCACAACCATCACTGAGCCAGGGTTCAACAGCCTGAATAAAAACGGTAATATCATGACTGGCGGCATATTCAAGAGCTCTTCTCATGACCAGAGTGCTTTTGACCGGTCGTAGCGCATTGGTTGTACCAACACAGCCGGCATCTTTTAATTTGCGCATTTCACTGAGTTTTTCGCCTTCTAACTGCTGGGTTAAAGCGCTGAGTGTATAAACTTTAGCAACACCTTCTGTCTCAGCCTTAAGGCGAATTAACTTGACCATGGCGGCATTATCAATAATGGGTGTCGTGTCTGGTGGGCAGCATAATGCTGTGACACCACCGGCAACAGCTGCTCTGGTCTCAGAACTGATACTGCCTTTGCTTTCATAGCCAGGATCTTTGATATGAAAACGTAAGTCAATTAAGCCGGGACAAACCACTTGATGGCTGGCATCAATCACTTGCTGTGCAACGAAATTCTCAGGTGTTTTACCCAACGCAATAATTTTTCCATGCTGCAGATGAATGTCCATCTGGGTATCGATCCGGTTGCCAGGATCGATCAGTCTGCCATTAATAATGCTAATGGCTGGATTCTTTGATGAAATAGCTGAGGTGAGTTGAGTAATATCGGACATTATGCCTTTTCTCCGCTGCGTCCCAAGGTTTGTGACATGACCGCCATGCGTATGGCTATGCCATTAGTTACCTGTTCCAGAATAACTGATTGCGGGCCATCTGCGATACTGGATGCGATTTCAACACCGCGATTAATAGGACCGGGGTGCATTACGATGGCATCAGGTTTTGCCAGTTTTAGTTTTTTTTCTGTTAAACCATACTGATGATAATATTCGCTTTCACTGGGTAATAATGCACCCTGCATACGCTCTTTTTGCAGACGCAGCATAATTACCACATCAGCATCTATCAGGGCCGCTTGTAAGTCATGATAAACGTGGACACCCAGTGTTTCAATTTGGGTTGGGATGAGTGTTTTTGGACCAACTACTCTGACTGCACTGACTCCGAGAGTGGTCAGAGCATGGATCTGAGAGCGAGCGACTCGAGAGTGTAAAATATCACCGACAATCACTACTTTTAAATCAGCAAAATCTTTTTTATGGCGGCGGATGGTAAACATATCCAGCATGGCCTGTGTCGGGTGTGAATGGCAGCCGTCGCCAGCATTGATAACACTGATAAGAGGGGAGACATGTTGAGCAATGAGATGTGCTGCACCACTTTGCTTGTGTCGGACAATAAACATATCGCAATGCATTGCTTCGAGATTATGCAGCATGTCCAGCAGGCTTTCCCCCTTGCTGGTAGCAGAAGTGCTGATATTAATATTGAGAACGTCTGCTGAGAGGCGTTTGGCTGCCAGCTCAAAAGTAGTTCGGGTGCGGGTACTGGCCTCAAAAAACAAATTAACAATAGTTTTACCGCGTAACAGCGGTACTTTCTTTACGGCCTGTTCATGAACATTGGCAAAGGGTTCTGCAGCGTCTAGAATATTGATCAGATGCTGGCGCTTGAAGCCTTCGATGGAGAGAAAGTGCTTTAAACGTCCTTGTTCATCAAGTTGAATATTGTTCGAAATCATAGCGTATTCTTCTTTCCGGAACTTTTGTTCTTAAATAAAAGTAGGATAAAATAAGTGTTTACAGATTAGACTGTCAGCACTTGTTTTGAACCAGTTTTAAAGGTTCAGGACCACATAGTTTAATTTGCTGGCCAGCTTTTAGAGTAATTTGTTGTCCAACAATATCAGCATAAATAGGTAATTCCCGTTCGCCACGATCAAGTAATACGGCCAGGGTAACAGAGGCCGGTCTGCCATAGTCAAAAATCTCATTGAGTGCCGCACGCACTGTGCGCCCGGTAAACAAGACATCATCAATTAAAATAATATGCTTATCGTCAAGTCCGGCCGGCAGTTGAGAGGGCTTAACCTCGGGGTGTAAGCCAATTTTAGTAAAGTCATCGCGGTAAAATGAGATATTAAGGCTTCCCAGAGGCGATGTGAGCGCCAGTTTTTTATAAAGCTTTTCGGCAATCCAGAAACCGCCGGTATGGATGCCGACTATCACCACGTCATCCTTGTTGAGGTTTTGTAGTTTCTTGTTAATTGCCTGATACATCGTATCCAGTAACTGTTCAAGATTGAGTGTGTTGTTAAATTCCATTTGTTCTGATTGAGTCGTATTTGTCATTGCTACCTATCCATTTTCATTCAGCCAGCTTTGCAAAATAAGCTGGGCGGCAAGCTGGTCAATATCATGGCCCTGTTGTTTCTTTTTCTTCACTTTCTTTCCGGGTTTGCTCTGGCGTCGGGGAGAAGTATGTCCCTCATAGCCCAAAAGATGGCTGGCTTCCCGGGAAGTCAGGCGCTCATCCATAAAGTGTATAGGAAGATTGTACCGTTCCTTAAGCTGATTGCCAAAAACTTTAACCGCTTCTGTGGTTTCCTGTTCTTCCCCGTCCATTGTCAGGGGCAGTCCAATGATGAAAGCAACAGGTTGCCATTGTGTTAATAATAGCTCAATACCCGGCCAGTCTATTTTTTTATTATGTGAAATGACTGTTGTTAGTGAGCTGGCCGTTCCTGTCAGACGCTGACCAACAGCAATGCCAATTTTATTCTGACTATAGTCAAAACCAAGAAAAGTACTGGTCAGGGGATAGTCATGCATGGCCAATATCGCCGGAAATAAGATTAATATCAATGCCAAGTTTCCTGGCGGCACTTTCCCAGCGTTTCTCTGAGGGAGTATTAAAAATGATGTCATTATCTGCGCTGACATTGAGCCAGGAGTTTTCTAGCATTTCCCTTTCAATCTGACCTTTGCCCCAGCCGGCGTAGCCCAGGGTGATTAGAAAATTTGACGGACCTTTGCCACTGGCAATGGCGAGTAAAATATCTTTGGATGAACTGAGAGAAATATGATCATTGATCTTTAAGGTCTGAGTCCATGTCTCCAGCTCAGTATCATTTGTATGTAGTATAAAACCATGGCCTGTTTCTACCGGGCCGCCCATATAAACAGGTGTTGAAGCCAGGCTGTCATCCGTTAAAGGGATCTTCAGCTGTGACAGTAATTCAGAAAATATAATGTTAGTGGGATGATTAATGGTTATGCCCATAGCCCCCTGTTCAGTATGCTGACAAATAAAGCTGACGCTTTTTTCAAACAGGGGATCGGCCAGACCGGGCATGGCAATAATTAAATTATTTGTCAGATTCATATGCTTTTTCTTTATAGGACTCTTTTAACTCTAAGTAACTTAAAGTTTGACTGAAGGCTCTTTATTTATAAGACTCTTTACTTATAAGAGAAGGATTTCCCCGAAGTATGAGAAAATTGCCAGGTTCGGGTGATGACCAGTCGATTATTACCCTGCAAAACTTCTTTAGGAACTGCTGCAAAAGGCGCTGCCAGTTCCACAATGCGTTTGGCCGCATCATCGAGAATTTTATGACCGGATGACTTGCTGATACGAATATCGATAATATGACCGTCGGTAGACAGTGAAACAGTGAGTACTAATTGCCCTTCCAGCTTATCTCTTCTGGCTTTATCAGGATAGTTGAGATTTCCAATTCGTAAAATTTTTTTTGTCCACTGCTTAAGATACATTGCATCAGGAGCGCGCCGGGTTGATGCGGTAATATAAGTTGCTTTAGGGCGTTTGGCATACATTTTATTCTGTTCATCCAGTTCAGCTTCCATATCAACAATCTGCTGCTGCAGGTCGGCAATATAGTCTGCGACTATCACCGGTGATTTCTTTTTTACCGGTGTTTTTTTCTTGATTATTTTTTTTGCTTTTTTCTTGCTGGGTTTCTGCGTGGATAAAATGGATTTTTCTTCAACCACTACGGGTACTGGTGCCGGGGCGACTTCAGGCCGGTTTTCCAGGGCATTACCTTCACTGGGTGTTTCACCTGGATCCTTACTGGTGGGTTTGGCTTTTTCTTTTAGATTACCGCCCCCCATTTGATCAGCCTGAGCAAGAAAATCCGGATCTTCAGGTGGTTTTTCCGCCTCAGTTTTTACCAGTACGATATCCAGTGTCTGATGGCTGCTGGCTTTGGGGGGAGAGGGTATGGTAAAAGTGACACCAAAAATAATGGCGCTGTGTACAAGCACCGTGATAAAAAAAGCGGTGATCAGGCTTTCATTGCTATGCAGGCTTGAATAAGACCTTTGAGGCAGTGTATTGTTATGAATTTTTATTACCATAGCCGTTTGTTAAATATCAGGTCGTAAATGACTTCTTTGTATCTGCTTGCTGGTAAGCTGAGAGATTGTAAGTTGAGTGATTATACCGCTAACAATACCAAGTATCACGGCAAAAGTAATGAAAATGGGCAATAGTTTGAATAAGCCCGGATGAGGGATGAAAAAATACCAGGCCATCAGGAATTGCCCGCTCATATGACTGATAGAAGCAATAATTGCATAACCTATAGCGCCGGGTTGATGATCAATCTTTGCGGGTAATAAACGAAAAGGTAATTGCACCAGGATAAGACTGCTCAAACTGAGTAAGGCACCGCAAAGGCTGAGTAAAAAAGTAGGTGATAAAAATGTACCGAGTAGTAAGCTGCTGATAATGACCCGCAGTAAACTAACCTGTAAGGCTGTTTTCCAGCCATACATCATAAAAGTAAACAGTGTCACTACATTGGCAAGCCCGGGCTTTATGCCGGGCAGGGGGCTGGGAAACGCAGACTCGATAATATGGATCGTTATTGCTAAAGCAGCCAGTAAGGCCACGCGATGATCCTGGTGTGTGGTGGTAAAGTGCAGTTTCATTGTGCACCCGCGATGGCATCATAATCATTTGCGGAGCCTTTTAGACTGATACTGATTCTATTGGGTAAACAGGCGGTGGTATCACCGGCTATAGTGAGCCAGCCATGAAATACACAGAATTGATTACGGCATGATGAGTGTATAAAGCGAGCTTTGCCCTGTTTTATTTCAATCAAAGCGGGTCCAAGCCGGCCTTTTATAGTGATAATTTGTTCTTTATTCAGGGGATATTCGATGGCATCGTTATCGGCAAATTGCAGCAATAATCTATCAGCTTCTCCTTGCTGAGAATTATCAAACCAGAAAACAGAATAAAGCCAGAGCGTGAGTAAACCAGCTGATATTAGAATGATAATATCGGCTGGTTTGAAAAGTATTAATCCCTTTATACTTGTCATTTTATAATACTGTCATTTTATAATAATAGGCTTGATGTCTGTGAATAACTCAATACGATCAGCCATGGTCTGCGTTAAAAAAATCTCACCACTATCAGAAATCAGCATAACATAGAGTATACCCAGCTTACGGGCGATTTCAGGCCATAGTTCAGGCCCTGCAATAAATAAAGCGGTTGATGCGGCATCTGCCAGAGCGGCATCTTCTGCCAGAACAGTGACAGATTGAGTCCCTGTTGCCGGATAACCCGTTCTGGGATCAATGATATGATGGTAGCGCTTACCCTGAAATTCAAAAAAACGTTCATAATCACCTGAGGTGAATAATGCCTCGTTATCTTTTAAAGAAATAGCGGCAATAATTGCTTTTTCTGTTGGATTCTGAGCATTTGCAGGGTTTTTTATACCAATTTTCCAGGCTTTGCCATTTTTTGATCCCAGAACTTTGAGATCGCCTCCGGCATTGATCAGGGCATTATCAATATGATGCTTTTTAAGAAGGGATATCATTTTTTCAATGGCCACGCCTTTTGCAAAAGCACCGAAGTCAAGAGAGGTGGCGGGATTATTACTTGTAATCATCTCGTTTTGGATCAGAATATCCTTCATTTGAGGATGCTGTGCTAATAAACGCTGTATTATTTTTTGTTCGGGTAGTTTGAACTGATAGTTTTCATTTTCAATCTGATCAAATTGCCAGAGTTTGACCAGTTGTCCGATAGCGGGGTTAAACAGGCCATTACTTTTTTCAGATAAAAGCTGGCTGTCCTGGATTAATTTAATGACTGACGAGCTGCTGATGAATGTCTCAGAGCTGGAAAAACGTTTATTTGCCTGTCCGAGAGCGCCATCTTTCCATGGGTGCCACTCCGTGTGCAGGTAATCAAATTCAGAGCTTATTTCGTCAATTACCTGTTGTGCTTGCTCTGGATCATCACTAAGAAGACTAATATCAACCAGTGTGCCAAAAGTAAATAGTTGTTGCTGATAAAGCTCAGGGTCCTTTTCTGATGGCTGGCAGGCTGTTAGTAATAGAATGAAAAAGACAGACAGGCAAAAATTGAGATTAAGGTTCAATCATTACTCCTGACGTGTCTCAACTTTTTCCTCAATGATATCCATCAATAAGCCGCTGATATTCAAGTTATAAAGTGAGTCCAGTTCTCTGATACAAGTAGGACTGGTGACATTAATTTCAGTAATGTAATCGCCGATAACATCCATGCCGACAAAAATGAGTCCCATGTGTTTTAATTTTGCAGAGACCTGATCGCAAAGCCAGTAGTCGTGTTTTGTCAGTGGCACTCCCTGCCCCTTACCCCCGGCCGCCAGGTTCCCCCGTGTTTCCCCTTTGGGAGGAATTCTGGCCAGGGCATAATCAACCGGGACACCATTAATGATCAGTATGCGTTTGTCACCCTGGGTTATTTCAGGAATAAAACGCTGGGCCATAATATACTGACGGGCATTATCTGTTACCGTTTCCAGAATGACATTGATGTTGGGATCATTTTCTGTGATTCGAAAAATGGAATGACCGCCCATGCCTCCCAGGGGTTTTACTATAATGTCTTTGTGTTGGTCCAGAAACTGTTTAAATTGTTCTTTATTGCGACTCACCAGTGTTGGCACGGTGCACTCAGGAAATTGATGAGTAAAGAGTTTTTCATTGGCATCACGTAATGAACGTGGTTTGTTAATGATCAACGTGCCAGCCTGTTCAGCCATTTCGAGTATATAGGTTGCGTAGATGTATTCCATATCAAATGGGGGATCTTTACGCATTAAAATAACATCTAATTCTGCGAGCGGTATTGTCTGCGGGCTGTTTTTTTGTTCAGGACTGTTAATAGGTTCAGGACTGTTAATAGGTTCAAGACTGTTAATAGGTTCAAGACGGTTATCAAATTGATACCAGTTATCCGGATTGTCTTCTACACGTAAACGTTGTGTGAATGCTTTTGCCTGATTATCTTCAATGAATAAATCAGACATCTCCATATAGTAAATGTCGTAGTTTCGTTGTTGTGCTTCAAGCAGCATAGCAAAGCTACTGTCTTTTTTGATGTTTATGG
>Ga0164313_10006149_pt1 | contig 10599 bp, 9 predicted proteins | sample GuaBasSedimGuay4_FD_113735 | JGI IMG/M metagenome (GOLD analysis project Ga0164313, IMG submission 113735) | Subseafloor sediment microbial communities from Guaymas Basin, Gulf of California, Mexico - Guay4, Core 4569-4, 0-3 cm | ecosystem: Environmental > Aquatic > Marine > Hydrothermal vents >...
GCCCTTTTTCGGTATGCGTAAAACCTAAGGCACCTTCATCGGTTGATCCGGTAAGATACAGTGCTAAAACTGCAAATAGGCCATACCAGGCCCAGCGTTCAAAAAGTTCCATAGCACTGGCTACCCAGAAGCTCTTAGGATATGACGAAATAATTTGACCAAAGGATTTTTTTTCTGTACTCATATGTGTTGTTTTTAATAAAACAAACCCTGCCAAAAATATTTAACAGGGTTTATTGGGTTATTTATTTAATGTATTCATTATTAGTGGATGCCTTTCATTGATCTGTTCAGGAAAGGAGACAGTATTAATAAACAGACCCCTGAACCTAACATTAACATGGTAATGAATGGATATAATTCAAAATCGTACTTATGTAAAATACTCTCCATCATACCGGCTAAATAATTACCTGCGGCAAAACTTGCCATCCATAATCCCATCACAACAGAAACCAATTTTCGCGGCGCTAATTTGGTAATCATTGACAGGCCGATAGGCGATAACATTAATTCTCCTAAGGTAAGAACAACATATACAACCACCAACCACCAGGGAGAAACTAAATTACCTCCATCAGCTGCATGACTTGCTTGTGTCATTATCCAGAAACCCACCGCTCCTAAGAATAAACCAATAGCAAATTTAATAGGTGTTCGTGGATTAAATTTCATGGCGTCTAATTTTAACCACATAATTGAAAAAATTGGAGCAAAAATTAGAATTGCTATTGGATTAATATTTTGAAACCATGTGGCCGGCATATCCCAGCCAAAAATTAGTCTGTCCGTATTTTCTTTTGCAAATAAATTCATCGTTCCGCCGGCTTGTTCAAATCCTGCCCAAAAAGCAATATTAAAGAAAGCCAATATTAAAATAACTATCATTCGACTCCATTCGGCGGAACCGCTTGTTCCCTGGTAGATCACATATCCAAGTCCAAGAACACCAGCAATAAAACCAATGTAAGAAACAATGCTTGTTACACTATCGGGTAGCATTCCCCAAACATAAACAATTACAAAGGTGGAGATTATCAATCCTATAGCATAGGTAAAAATATCACGCCAATCTTTTCCATCTAAAACCAATTTACTTTCAGGGGTATTTGGTGGTAATCCTTTATCCTCCAAAGTAGCCTCTCTGGTTTTCATCCATAAAACTCCTATTAGCATACCAATACCGGCAGCCAGATATCCGTAGCCCCATTGAACATTTTCACCTAAAGCCCCAGCAATAAAAGGTCCTAATATGGCTCCTAGGTTGATTCCCATATAGAAAATATTGAAAGCAGAATCTTTTCTTGGATCATTATCATCATAGAAATCTCCTACAATAGTTGAAATATTTGGTTTAAAGAATCCATTACCAATGATCAAAACACCTAAACCAAAATTAAAGACAAAAAGTCGTGTAACAGGGTCTAAGGAATGTGCTAAAAAGCCACTTGCGGCGAGTAAAAACTGGCCTACAGCCATTACCAATCCACCAATATAGACAGTCTTCCGTTTACCGAGTAATTTATCGGCTACCCAACCACCAAGTATAGGTGTCAAATAAACCAATCCGGTAAAGATGGCATACATTGTAAGTGATTCTTCCCTGCTTAAGCCAAATCCTCCGTTAGCCAATTCAGCGGTGAGGTATAAAGTCAGTAAAGCGCGCATTCCATAGTAACTAAATCGTTCCCACATTTCAGTTGCGAACAGTGTATAGAGTGCTTTTGGATGCGATGTTTTTGTAGTCATATTATTTTAATTTTTTGAAAATTATGAGGTTAAAAATAATTAAATTTCTGGAACTTTAAATTAAAAAGGTCTTTACAATTAATTTTTGATTTGAATTTCTATGTCTGCAGACTTCCCAATAGAGTTGTCGATAAAATTAGTCATTTTATTATAAAGGTGTAATCGTGTATTATTTCCCTTATATATCCCGTGTGTTCTATCAGGATAAATAAAAAGGTCAAATTGTTTATTGGCTTCTACCAGTGCATTTATCATACGCATAGAATTTTGCGCATGTACATTATCATCACCTGTACCATGAATTAATAAATAATCACCTTCTAATAATTCTACAAAATTTAAAGGAGAATTATCGTCATAACCACTGGCATTTTCCTGTGGGGTTTGCATATAGCGTTCTGTATAGACAGAATCGTAAAAACGCCAGGAAGTAATAGGAGCAACTGCAATGGCTGCTTTAAATACACCGGCGCCTTTAGTTATCGCTAATGACGACATATAACCCCCGTAACTCCAGCCCCAAATGCCTATTCGTTTACTGTCAATATAATTGCGTTTCCCTAATTCCTTGGCAGCCTCTATCTGATCTTCAATTTCATATTTCCCCAGCTCTTTATAAATAATCTTTTCAAAATCACGCCCTTTAAATCCGGTTCCTCTTCCGTCAACACAAACCACAACATAGCCTTTTTCAGCCATCATCAAATGCCAATAATCTCTTGAATCATTCCAACTATTTTTTACTCTTTGAGAACCGGGCCCCGAATATTGAAACATCAATAAGGGATATTTTTTTTCCGGATCGAAGTCAATCGGTTTTAACATCCACATATTGAAATCACCATTTTTGGTTTTCAAAATTGAGAATTCTTTTTTAGAAAGGTTGTAATGTGTTAAGTTTTCCGCCAAATTCAAATTATTTTTAATTTCTTTTATTTCGATTCCTGATTTGGCATTTACCAGACTGTAAATCGGGGGTGTATTTGAACTTGAAAAAGTATTGACAAAATAATTGAAACTATTGCTAAAAACTGCAGTATTCGTTCCAATCTCTTTACTTAATTTTTGTTTATCTTTTCCCTTAATATTAACAGAATAAATACTTCTGTTGATTGATCCTTCTTCTGTTGATTGATAAAAAATTCTTTTACGCGTATAATCAAAGCCGTAATATTCAGTCACTTCCCAGTGTCCTGAAGTGATTTGATTAACTAGTTTTCCATTCTTATTATAATGGTAGATATGATTAAATCCATCTTTTTCACTGGTCCATATAAAACTATTGTCTTTTAAAAAAGTCAGAACATTTTTTATACTTAAATAGGCAGGGTCATGTTCATTTAAAATTAGATTGTAATCTAAAGTATTTCCGTTGACAAAGAGAATATTTATGTTGTTTTGGTGCCTGTTCAAGGTGATTACGGACAAGGTATTGGCTTCTTTGGTCCATTGTATTCTTGGAATGTAATACTGTTTTTTATTTCCTAAATTTATTTCGGCACTCTTATTATTTTCCAAATTGTAAATGTGCAAGCTTACTTCTGAGTTGTTTTCACCTGCTTTAGGATATTTAAATACTTGTCTTTGAGGATATAGTTTTTCACCGTAGATATCCATAGAAAACTCAGGCACCTTCGTTTCATCAAATCTAATAAAAGCAATTTTGTCTGAATTACCATTCCATTGAAAGGCCCTAACGAACGAAAACTCTTCTTCATACACCCAATCCGTTACACCATTAATAATCCTGTTTTGTTCTCCATCAAATGTTATTTGTACAATTTCACCAGACTTTAATTTTTTGATGTATAGATTGTTTTCAAATACAAAACCAATTTTTTCTCCATCAGGTGAAAATGTAGGTTCCTGAATTAATTTATCATAGATGAGTTCTAACTTTTTTAATTCTAAGTTGTAAACATAGTATTTACCGAACCAGGAATGCCGATAAATTTTCTCTAGATTAATTCCGATAATCAACTTCGATTCATCATCATTAAAAGTGTAATTATCAAAAAAGCTTATGCCATCCAGATCATCAGAAGAAACTATGGTTTGAACTTTTTGTAGGGTTGCATAATCATATTTATTTAATGAAGTTCCAATTGTGTTTTGCTTGAGAATGGTGTAAAAATCACCCTTATTCATCGCGTGAAAAGCTTCCAGTTTTTCTGTGTAAAACGTATTTTTGGTCCAAATATCCTCCAGGGAGATGTCTTTTTTTTGAGCAATCAGACTTTGGCCGACTACAAGAATCAGGAGTACTATTTTTTTCATTTGAATAGTGTAAAAAATAATTCGTCAAGTTTACGGAAATTAAATCAAATATTGTGGTAGAAATTCTTTTATTCTATTAAAAATAATTAGTATTTAAATATATAAAAAAAACCTAATTTCTATGAGGGCAAATTATGATTATATTTACAGTTGAAAATAACATATCTATTCATGTCTAAATTAATATCCGGGTTTTCCAGGTTCAGTAAGAAGCAAAAAATAGAATGGTTGGCCAATAACTATTTTGTTGATAGGGAACATGGTATTGCTGTCTTAAATCAGTATTTAAATAGTGATAAGAAGTTACAATTACTCCATGATGAGTTTATTGAAAACACCATTTCAAATTTTTATGTGCCATATGCTATTGCACCAAATTTTATAATCAATGGTAAATCTTATGCTATACCGATGGCCATTGAGGAAAGCTCAGTTGTGGCTGCTGCATCATTGGTAGCCAAATATTGGAGTAGCAGAGGAGGGTTTAAGGCCGAAGTACTATCGACAATAAAAGTAGGGCAGGTTCATTTTATGTATTATGGTTCGCGAGAGAAACTTGAGAACTATTTTAATGAAAATAAGGATGGACTATTTGCTGCTACAGAATCTATTACACGAAACATGCGTAAAAGAGGTGGAGGTCTTGTTGATATTGAACTGCGCGATAAAACAAAAGAGCTCGATAATTATTATCAATTATATGTGACTTTTGAAACTGCAGATAGTATGGGTGCTAATTTTATAAATTCATGCTTGGAGGCCATAGCGGAAGCTTTTAAAAATGAGGAAATAAAAATAGTGATGAGTATCCTGTCAAATTATGTTCCTGACTGCTTAGTAAGAGCAGAAGTGTCTTGTGATATTGAGGACTTTTTTGCCGATAATTCGGAATATTATGCGCAAAAATTTATTGAAGCTATTGAGATTGCAAATGTTGAGCCTTACAGAGCAGTAACGCATAATAAGGGAATTATGAATGGGATAGATGCTGTGGTATTAGCTACCGGAAATGACTTTCGGGCAGTGGCTGCAGGAGCACATGCTTATGCTTGTAGAAGTGGTAAATACAAAAGTTTGACAAATGCTAAAATAGAAAATGGTAAATTTTACTTTTGGATTGAAGTACCAATGTCTTTAGGCACTGTTGGAGGATTAACAAAGCTACATCCGTTAGCCAAACTATCTTTGGAAATTCTGCAATACCCTTCAGCGAAAGAATTAATGCAAATAGTGGCTGTAGCAGGATTGGCTCAAAATTTTGCTGCTATAAAAGCCTTAACTACAACGGGAATTCAACAAGGTCATATGAAAATGCATATGATGAATACGCTCAATCAACTGGAAGCCAATCTGCTTGAAAAAAAAATAATCATTGAACAGTTCAATGAAAAAACAGCTTCACATAAGGCCATTGTCGAAGCACTTCATGAGTTAAGAACAAAAGGTTTATAAATGCAGCTTCTGACGAATTAATGTACCGGTCGCTTCAGGTTTAAACTGATAAAATAAATCTATTATTTTATAAAAACAATCTATTTGTTAATATTTAAACTTCCTATATTTTATATGTATCTTTGATAAAAGATTATTAACTAATAAACTAAATATTATGTCGTTTCAGTTACCAAAATTACCTTATACCTATGACGCCTTAGAACCATATATTGATGCCAGAACCATGGAAATTCATCATACTAAACATCATAATGGATATACAACGAATTTAAACAATGCAATTGCAGGTACAGATTTAGAGAATAAATCAATTGAAGAAATATTAGATTCTTTAGATATGACAAATGCTGCCGTAAGAAATAATGGTGGTGGATTTTACAATCACTCTTTATTTTGGGAGGTGATGTCGCCAAATGGAGGAGGCGAACCAAGTGGAGCTCTCGCGCAAGCAATTAACAGTGCTTTTGGATCCTTTGATGATTTTAAGGATGTTTTTTCAAAGGCTGCAGCAACACGCTTTGGCTCAGGGTGGGCTTGGTTATGTGTTCATAAAGGAGGAACAGTTGAAGTTTGTTCTTCTCCGAATCAGGATAATCCATTGATGAGTGGTGTTGGATGTGGTGGTACTCCTATATTGGGATTAGATGTATGGGAACATGCCTATTATTTGAACTATCAAAATAGGCGTCCGGATTATATCAATGCTTTTTTTAACGTGATTAATTGGGATGAAGTATCCAAGAGATATTCAGAGAACAGCTAAGAGCCTCCTAATTTAATTTATAAAATTTTAACCACGGAATCTTTTCCGTGGTTATTCTTTTTATATAAGGTTGCTAAATAATTAATAATGAATTCAAAGAAACTTGCATTTTTACTGGCTTTTGCAGCAGCGGTTATCTATGGTTTAAGTTTTACCATCGCTAAAGAAGTAATGCCGGTATATGTAAAGCCTTTCGGATTTATTTTGTTGCGAATAATTGGGGCAACTATTATCTTTTGGATTATTGGATTTTTTATTAAAAAAGAAAAAATAATCTTAAGTGATTATCCGCGTATATTTCTGGCAAGTATTTTTGGAACAGCGTTAAATATGCTTACTTTTTTTAAAGGGCTGAGCATGACTACTCCTATAAATGCTTCCGTAATTATGGTGACAACCCCTATCATAGTGCTGACCTTTTCTACTTTCATTTTAAAAGAGAAGGCCACCAAACGTAAATTATCCGGAATATTTATAGGAATGTTTGGAGCAATATTGCTCATCGTTTACGGCAATGAAATCGGTGTATCCTCAAATGCTGTATTGGGCAATATTTTGGTTTTTATCAATGCAGCTTCCTATGCTCTGTATTTAATTTTAATAAAAAAACTCACCGAGAAATACCATCCTTTAACCCTTGCAAAATGGTTATATCTTTTTGGATTATTTTTGGTTTTTCCGTTTGGAATTCAGGAGTTTAACCAGATTGACTGGACTGAAATACCAATAACCGGCTTATATAGAATTGGTTACGTAGTCGTGTTTACTACTTTATTGGCCTATATGTTTAATTTGTTTGCAATCAAAGAATTAAAGCCCACAACTATTAGTATTTTTATTTATTTACAACCTGTGTTAGCAACAACATATGCATTAATAGTTGGAAGTGATGAACTAAATGAGATTAAAATTTTGGCGACAATATTAATTTTTATTGGTGTTTATTTAGTTTCCCATATACCTGTTAAGGCAGTAATACGGGAGTAGTTCAATGTGATTTTGAGATAAAGGAGAGAGCTATAAATTGTGTAACTTTGTATAATTTTAAAATTTAATAATGATACAATCCATGACCGGCTATGGTAAGTCCGTATTGCAATTACCAAACAAAAAAATTACCATTGAGTTGAAATCCTTAAACAGTAAAAATTTGGATTTGAATACTCGAATTCCTTCAAAATATAGAGAGAAAGAAATACAGATCAGAAGACAATTGGCCAGAGAGCTGGTAAGAGGAAAAATAGATATTTCCTTATTTGCAGAAGCAACAGCCGAAGAATTGACCACCCGGATTAATAAAGATATTGTTCAGCATTATCTTTTACAATTAAAAGAAATTGGCGATGGATCGGATTTGCTATCGATTGCAATGCGTTTACCGGATGTTTTGAAAATTGAACGTGAAGAATTAGATGAATACGAATGGAAGGATATCGAGATCGCTATTGGAGAAGGAATAATTCAATTAAAAAAATTCAGATCGGATGAGGGCGAGGTACTGAAAGCTGATTTTATTTCCAGAATAGAAACCATCAAAAACGATTTAGAGAAAGTTGTTGATTTAGATGAAGAACGTTTGGTTAAAGTTAGGGAAAGATTATTGAAAGCGGTCTCTGAATTGAAAATCACCGTTGATGAAAACAGGTTTGAGCAAGAGATGATTTATTATCTTGAAAAATTGGATATAACCGAAGAAAAGGTGAGACTTAGTAATCATTTGGATTATTTTTTACTAGAATTGAATTCCGACGTTTCCAATGGAAAAAAACTTGGATTTATTTCACAGGAAATTGGAAGAGAAATAAATACAATTGGTTCGAAAGCTAATTTTGCTCCAATGCAAAAATTGGTTGTTCAAATGAAAGATGAGCTGGAAAAAATTAAGGAACAGCTATTAAATGTCTTGTAATTATGGGTCTTGAGCAAGGTAAATTAATTGTGTTTTCTGCACCTTCAGGATCCGGAAAAACAACACTGGTACGTCATTTGATTACGCAAAAGGATTTGAATTTAGATTTTTCTATTTCGGCAACTTCAAGAAAGAGAAGGGGAAATGAAATAAACGGGAAAGATTATCATTTTATCTCTTTGGAGGATTTTAAAAAGCACATTGATAAGGGTGAATTTGTAGAATGGGAAGAGGTTTATCAAAATAATTTCTATGGGACTTTAAAATCTGAAATAGAAAGAATATGGTCTGAAGGTAAGCATGTGATTTTTGATATAGATGTTGTTGGAGGAACGCGGATAAAAAAAAAATATCCTGAACAAACCTTGGCAGTTTTTGTACAGCCCCCATCCATTGAAGAGATGGAATTACGTCTTCGAAATCGAAAAACAGATAGTGAAGAAAAGATTTTAGAAAGAGTACAAAAGGCGGAGAGGGAACTTAAATTTTCTAGTCAATTTGATATTGTCTTGGTGAATGACGATCTAGAAAAAGCAAAAAAGAAAGCATACCGGGTGGTGAAGAATTTTATTTCTAATTAAGAAGAATATGAAAGTTGGACTTTTTTTTGGTTCCTTTAATCCCATTCATGTTGGTCATATGATAATAGCAAGTTATATGACCGAGTTCACTGATTTGGATGAAGTATGGTTAGTTGTCACGCCGCATAGCCCATTTAAGAACAAAAAATCCTTATTGTCCGACAACCATAGATTTCAAACAGTAATGGTTGCTACTGAAGATTTTTCTAAACTAAAACCTTCCAGGATCGAATTTGATTTGCCACAGCCAAACTATACCGTCGACACCCTGACATATTTATACGAAAATCACCCGAAACATAATTTTAGTTTGATAATGGGAGAGGATAATTTGCGTTCCTTTCATAAATGGAAAAATTATGAAGTTATTTTAGAAAATCATAATATATATGTCTATCCGAGGATTTCTGAAGTGAAGAAAAAATCACAATTTCACGATCACTTACGGGTAAAATTTATTGAAGCTCCCATTGTTGAAATCTCTTCTACGTTTATTCGCAAAGCAATTCACAATAACAAGGATATAAGAGCTTTCCTGCCCTCCAATGTATGGAAATATATTGACGAAATGAATTTTTATAAGTAGCGTTAATCTCATATTTTAAAAATTCCAATTCTGATTCAACATAAAAAACATTGTATATTTGCTTTTGAATTTATTAAACTCTGGTGGTGCAATAGAAATTCATCAAGAAGTATAAAAGCACAATAAAATATTACATTTTCTAAGATGAAACATAGTATCGCTACGGTTAACTCTTAAAAATGTAGTGAAGTGGTATTCCCGAAAGCATTCGGGGTTAAAGAGGTTTAATACTGGAATAGATTTTCTAATGCATAATTAGAGCTAAAGGATGGAAAAATCAAAAATCAAAAATAAATTAAAGGAGAGATTAACTCATAAATATAGGTTTGTGGTTTTAAATGAAGACACCTTTGAGGAACGATTTTCATTTAAATTAAACAGACTGAACGCATTTATATTCGCCGGATTGTTTTCAGTTTTTTTGATAGCTTTAACAACTTTGATCATTGTTGTAACCCCGTTAAAAGAATATATTCAGGGGTATTCTTCAACTGAATTAAAAAAAGAAGCAACCAATTTGGTTTATAAGGTGGATTCGCTAAAGAATGCACTTTCCGTAAACGATTTATATATTGAAAATATTCAGCAAGTTCTTAAAGGTGAAATAAAAAGGGTAACTTTTGACAGAGATTCTGTATTAACGCAATTACAAATAGAAAAGATTGATTTTGCACCATCGGCTGTGGATTCGGCTTTTAGAGAAGAAGTAGAGCAGGAAGACAGATTCAGTGTTTTTGTACAGGCAAAAAAAAGCGATGATATAATTTTTACATCGCCAATTAAAGGGAATATTACAGCAGATTATGATACAAAGGAGAAACATTTTGCTATAGATATTGCTGCGGATAAAGATTCTCCTGTTAAAGCTGTTGCGGATGGAACAGTTGTATTTTCAGGATTCACTGCTAATACCGGATATGTAATTTTGTTAGAGCACAACCAAGGATTTATATCTGTGTATAAACACAATGCGTCTGTTTATAAAACCCAAGGTGAATTAGTAAAAATTGGTGAAGTAATTGCAAACGCCGGATCTACAGGCACTTTGTCAACTGGACCTCATTTACATTTTGAACTTTGGGAAAATGGTTACCCTGTTAATCCGTCAAATTATATCTCTTTCGATTAAATTATTAGGTACTACCACGAATTTAATGAAAGAGCGGATAAAGAATTATTTGATATTGTTTGTTTAGGTAGTGGCCTTCAAGAATTTGATGATCTAAATAAAGTAAAACCTTAGTAAAACCGAGAAGTTGAGAGCTTGCTCGAAAATCAC
>Ga0164313_10006150_pt1 | contig 10599 bp, 7 predicted proteins | sample GuaBasSedimGuay4_FD_113735 | JGI IMG/M metagenome (GOLD analysis project Ga0164313, IMG submission 113735) | Subseafloor sediment microbial communities from Guaymas Basin, Gulf of California, Mexico - Guay4, Core 4569-4, 0-3 cm | ecosystem: Environmental > Aquatic > Marine > Hydrothermal vents >...
ACATATAGGGGGTACTTTCGTCAAGTGCATAGCCCGTTAATTGATTTAGTATATTCAGTATTGTGAAGAATTGGAGATAAGGATATTAATAGCTCCAAAAGTATTCGCAGTATAGAATCAGTTCAAATATACAATGATAAGTGAAATTACAGTACAAGAACTTTTGGAACTATTGATATTAAAGGGGTAGTAAGCAAGGAGCATATTCTCAGTATGCCAGGAAGCGGACGAGATAATGATTATTTACTTATATTATTATGTTTATCGCATGCAGTATAGAGGATGAATGTAGTTCCTTGGGATTCTGTTTTAAGAAATGGGATTCAAATCGCCTGTTACTTTAACCCATCAGTTATGAGCTGGTGGTTGTTTAGTGTAAATACATATATTTGCAATAGTTCTCCTAGATAAATATTTATTCAAACTTGATTTAAGGATTGTGGATACGTTATATTGGACTTGGGCAGTATAAATTCTCGGATTTATTAATATCCATATTTATCTCCTTGAGGTAGGTATCACAACAAGAGAAAGGTAGAGTAGTATTATGGAACTAATGTTGAAGTTAGTCTCTCCTACAGGCATTGAGATAAATAAAATTTTTCTCAATGAGAACTCCGCTACTCTTGGTAGAAATGAAGATAATACTTTGGTTTTACAAGACCCCAAAAAATACATATCGGGGCATCATGCCGTTATTGATTTCCGCTCTCCTGATTATTTCATAACAGATACCAGTACTAATGGTGTTTTTATCAACGACACAACTCAACCTGTTGGTAATGGAAATAGTGTTAAATTAAAAACGGGGGACCAATTGAATATTGGTGATTACTCTGTTCATGCCACAATTGTTGATGAGCAAGCTCAAACATTAGATATACCCTCTGGGCCACTACTAGCTAATCAGGCAATTGATTTTGCTGACGATCCATTTGCAGAATTGGATGCTGATCCTGTACAGGATATGATTGATGAAAATCAGTTGATTCCTTCTGACTGGAAGGAAGAAGGGAGTGACAATGACCCGTTTAATATTCCGGTTTCTGATCAATTTGATTCTTTTTCTAAGGTGGAAGATGGTGATAATGAATCAGAAATAGAGCAGCCTTCAGCATTTAATGAAGCTTTTCAACCCTTTAAGTCAGAAAAAAAAGAACAAGAGTCAGTGGCTGAAGACAGCATTAATGTTAACTGGTTTGATGAGAGTCAGGAAAAGAAAAACAGCCCTTCTGAAGAGTTGTTTCCAGAAGATTTTTTTTCGGAAAAAAAAACATCTATCGAAAGTCCTCCCGAATCAAAACCGGCTGATCAACAATCTGACGAGGCAGTTAATCAAATTGAAAAAGCAGAAGAAAGTCAGAAGATCACAAAAACAACTGATCTTAATGCAATAATCGTTGATAACTTTCTAAGAGGAGCTGGTCTTGAAAATTCTGGAATTAATGATTCATTGACTCCGGAAACTTTTTTTATTATTGGTAGAATCTTGAGAGCATCTGTTCAGGGAACCATGGAAACGCTGATCGGAAGAGCTAAAATAAAAAATGAAATGCATCTGGACACAACGATGATTAGATCGGGACAAAACAACCCGATTAAGTTTTCTGTAAGTACAGAAGAGGCCATTAAAAAGTTGTTATCTCCACAAGATGCTGGATATTTATCAGCAGAGGAGGCCATAAACGAGGCTTTTAATGATATTTGTGCCCATCAATTTTCAGTGATAGCGGGAATGCAGACAGCATTGCTTGAAGTATTAAAGCAATTTGATCCCGATAAACTTGAACATCAATTACAAGAGCAAAATCCAATTAGTGCCAATATACCTATTCATAAACAGGCAAAATTATGGAGGTTGTTTGAGCTTCTTTATGATGATATACAGCGTGAAGCCGCTGATAACTTTTACCATTTGTTTGGTCAGGCATTTGCCGAAACGTATGAGCAACAAATTATTAAATTGAAAAAAATAAACAAAGAAAGTCCATTTTAATTATCACGGCTTGGAAGCATCCATATGAAAAATATAAAAACTGGCTTAATTTTATTGGCATTTATCATAGCGGGGTGCGGTGGCTCGCCAGAAAAGCCGGAACCACCACCGACGATCGTGGATGCAAAAATTGCAGTTTCAGCAAAAGCTAATCCAGATATCAATAGGAGGCCATCGCCGATCGTTGTCCGTATATATGAGCTGAAAAGTCTGGGTGAATATACCGAATCAGATTTTTATATTTCGTTTGAAGACTATGAGTCCAAACTGGGCGCTGATCTTTTAAACTCAGAACAATTTCATTTTAATCCAGGCGATATTCATACTCTGAAGCATAATGTTTCTTCAGATACAAACTATATCGCAGTGGTTGCAGCATATCGTAATCTTGATAGGGCTATCTGGAGGGACGCAATTTCAATACCGATAGAAAAAACAACGCAAATATTCATTTTTGTGGATGAGCTGGATATAAGTGTATGGAAAAAATAGCAGTTTTAATAATGGTTTTTTAGGTAATTATATGTCTTGGAATAATAAGGTTATCTGGACGGAAGGCATGTTTCTTCAGCCTTTACATTTTCAGCAACAGGATCGTAATATTCAAAACTGGGTTGAGTCTCGTTGTAGTGGCTTACAAAGTTATTCCTGGGGTGTTACCCACCTGGAAATAGACCAACAACTTTTGACACTGGGTAAATTTGCTATTACTGTTTGTCGAGGTGTTTTTTCAGATGGTACCCCCTTTAATATTCCTGAGCAGCACCCAGCACCTGTTCCTCTTGATCTTTCGACAGAAACAAAAAATGAGATCATATATCTGGCTTTACCTGTCAAGCGAGGACTTGGTAAGGAAATTGCCTGGGATACAGATGCCGATGAACTGAGTCGATACCGTTTACAAGAGATAGAACTTAAGGATACCCATTCGCAGACTGAGCAAAACACAACAGTGATTCAAAGCGGTGAATTGTGGACACGTTTACGCCCATCAAGTAAAAGCCAAGATGCTTTTGTGACAATTCCTCTTGCAAGAGTTGTGGAGCAAAAAATAGATAAGCAAGTTGTTCTGGATAAGCATTTTATCCCGAGTTCTTTATTTTGTAGTGCATCTGATCAACTGATGAATTACATTCAGGAAATCACCGGTATTATACATCACCGGGGTGAAGCCCTCGCTAAACGATTGGGAACTCCTGGTGCAGGGGGTGTATCGGAGATTGTGGATTTTTTATTGTTGCAAATTGTCAATAGATATCAACCTCTGTTTAACCATCTTTCTATGCTTAAACAATTCCATCCTGAGAGGCTTTTTAGCATTATGATTCAAATGACAGGTGAATTGAACACAATGACACAGGAGGGCAGTCATCGACCTGTCTCTTTACCTGATTATAATCATGAGGAATTGGAAGAGTGTTTTGAACCTGTAGTAGCAGCTCTTATTCAGGCTTTGAATTGGGTTTCTGAAACTAGAGCAATAAATATTCCTCTGGAAGAACATCCTAAGCAGATTTGGACGGCAGTTATTCCGGATCGTGAATTATTAAAATCAGCGGAGTTTGTGCTTGCTGTTAGTGCTCAGATGGCTTCTGATTTATTACGCAGTCATATTCCACGAAAAACAACCATTGCAACTGTGGAAAAACTTCGTGACTTAGTGATGTCGCAAGTGCCTGGCATCAAACTCAGTGCTTTAGCTGTGGCTCCAAGGCAAATTCCTTTCCATAAAGGCCGGGTCTATTTTGAACTGGATAAGAATCATACGCTATGGAATGAATTGCAGGAAAGTGGAACTATAGCAATGCATTTTTCCGGTGAATATCCAGAGTTTGAAATAGAGTTCTGGGCTATCAGAGGGTAAATAGTATGACATCAGATGACCCTTTTTTTTCTCCACAATCTGACGATAGGACCATAATTCGCCCGGTACCTGGAGGTAAACGATCCGATATTAAAATTCCTATACCCCATTACGAACCTACTGTTAAAAGTAACCAGGCTTTGCCCCAGCTAGGACAACTCAATTCCCTGGAGAAAGCCTCTTCTGGCTTATTAGCATTAATAACACAAATTAATTGTTCCCAGAGTCAGTCTGACCCGGTGGCATTAAAGAATAAAATTGTACACGAAATACAGCAATTTCAGGTCGCTGCTCAGTCTCAAGATGTGGACACTCAAACTATTTCCAGTGCTCGTTATGTTTTGTGTACAGTTTTGGATGAGGCAGTATTGAATACGCCTTGGGGAGATAATAGTGGCTGGGCCCAGCAAAGTTTATTAAGTCTTTTTCACAAGGAAGTATCCGGAGGTGAGCGATTTTTTTATTTACTTAAGTCTCTGACACAGAATCCATCTAAAAACAGAGGATTATTGGAATTGATGTATCTTTGTCTGGCCTTAGGGTTTGAAGGTCGTTATCGCATAATTGAAGGGGGTAAAAACAAACTGGCTGGTATCAGGGAGTGGTTGTATCAGATACTTCAACAGGAAAGAGGGGTGTTGGAACATGGGTTATCTCCGCATTGGGAAGGGGTAGTTGATCGCCGGAATCCTTTGGCAAAATTTATACCTTTATGGGTTTTTGGAGCTGTTGCAGCAGGTTTGCTGGCAATAATGTTTAGTATTTTTTTAATTCAATTGAACGAGGATTCAGATCCTGTTTTCAAACAGATTTTTAGTATAAAACCGCCTGTTCCGGAAGTAACCACAACGGAACCAGAGCCAGTTTATACTCCGGTAGCAGAGCTTACATTATCAATGTTACTGGCTGATGAAATTGAACTTAAAAGTATTAAGGTTGCAGAGCTAGTTCAACGTAGTACGGTTACTATTAAAGGAGATAATTTGTTCGGTTCAGGAAGCACAATTGTAAATCGTTCCGTGATACCTCTTCTACATAGAATTGCAGATTCATTAAATCAGCTATCTGGACAGGTTTTAATAACCGGACATTCTGACAATGTACCAATACGCAGTTCACGATTTCCTTCTAATTGGCACTTGTCGAAAGCCAGGGCGGAGGCAGTTGCAAAAGTGATTAAGCAAAATTTGACTAATCCTGATAGAACTATCATCGAAGGACGTTCTGATTTAGATCCTATTGCTTCAAACTCAACTCGACAGGGACGAGCAAAAAACCGTCGGGTTGAGATAACATTATTAAAATAAACAAGTCCATTCTATCGAGATCATAAATGAAGTAATGTAATTTTCGTGCAGGCATATAATGAATTGTAAAAAATGAAGACAATATTGAGATTTATTAAACAACGCTGGTTTATCTCTTTGCTTGGCGTGGTGGTTTTGGGGTTACTTATTTGGTTTGTGGGGCCGCTGTTTGCATTTGCAAATTATGCACCTTTAGAAGGCGAATCTATTCGTTGGTTTTTTATAGGCTCAGTTTTCTTTTTGTGGATAGCTGTTAGAACCTGGTCTTATTTCAAGGCAAAAAAACAAAATAGCCAAGTCATGGCTGCCATGGTGGGTAGAGAGGAATTGGTTTTAGATCCGGATCAAGAAGCTTCTCAGCATGAATTACAAACATTACAGAACAGGATGCGTGATGCATTAGCCGTTCTTAAAAAAACTCGCCTGGGAACTGGCTCTTACAAACAGTTTTTATATCAATTACCATGGTACATCATCATTGGTCCGCCTGGTGCAGGTAAAACAACCTTACTAAAAAATTCAAATTTAAAATTTCCGCTGTCCGATCGTTATGGTAAAGATGCAGTTCGTGGTGTGGGTGGCACGAGGGACTGTGATTGGTGGTTTGCTGATGAGGCCGTATTACTTGATACTGCAGGTCGTTATACAACACAGGACAGTAATGAATCGGTTGACCAGGCAGCCTGGTTAGGATTTTTGGATATACTGAAAAAAAACCGCAGTAGGCGACCCATTAACGGGGTCATTGTTGCAGTTAGTATTTCAGATCTGCTGCAGCAGAATAGTGATCAATTCCTTGCTCAGGCCAGAGCTATTCGTATGCGAGTTCAAGAATTGCAGAAAAGGTTCAATATCCGGTTTCCAGTTTATTTGTTATTTACCAAGTGTGATTTGTTAGCCGGTTTTATGGAATATTTTGATGACCTCGATCGAGATAATCGTTCACAGGTCTGGGGTATGACATTTAAGCTGGATGAGCAGGAGAAACGTAATATCGTTGAGCAATTCGGTTTTGAATTTGAATTGTTACAACAACAATTGCAAAAACAATTGCTTGATAAGTTAGAACGAGAAAGAGGGGGAGAAAGGCGCAATCTGATTTATACTTTTCCACAGCAATTTAGTGCTTTAAATGAACTTGTTACCCCGTTTCTTGAAGAGCTGTTTCAATCGAGTCAGTACAGCTATGATGCCATGTTTCGAGGTATATACTTCACAAGTGCAACACAGGAAGGGTCACCTATAGATCGAATAATGGGGACCTTGTCCAATAGTTTCGGCCTTGGCCAGCAGGTATTGTCTACAACAAAAGGTCAGGGTAAAAGTTTTTTTATAAATAACTTGTTACGAAATGTGATTTTTGCTGAATCCGGGCTGGCGGGTGCTAATTTAAAACTGGAGAAAAAACGTTTCTGGTTTCAAAATGGTGCCTATATAGGTGTTGCAGTGCTCACTGCATTAATGACATTTTCCTGGATGACCAGTTATATAAGAAATAAATCTTATATCCAGGAGGTTTCTACACAGACTTCAGCGATTGAACAAAAAGTTAAAACAATTAACATAAATGAGACAGATCCGTTACTGATTCTGACTTTATTAGATCAGGCAAGAGCTATTCCTGGTGGTTATTCAGATCAATTCCATGGCACACCTTGGTCATTAACTTTTGGTTTGTATCAGGGTGATAAATTAGGTGATGCGTCGATATCGTTGTATCGGAGATTACTTAAAGATGTATTTTTGTCTCGATTGATGTTCAGGATTGAAAAGCAATTACAAAGTAATACCAATAACACAGATTATTTGTATGAGGCGCTCAAAGTCTATTTAATGTTAGCTAGTTCGGAGCATTATGATGCCAGTGCAATCGCTGCATGGTATAGCCTGGATTGGAAATATAACTTATCTCTTGAAGTGACCACTAAACAACGTGAATCATTGAATCAACATTTGGCGGCCTTGTTTGAAGTTCGTCCTGTACCCTTACCTAGACCTATAGATATGGCTTTGGTGAAACAAACAAGGGAAATATTGCAAGATACGCCCATAGCAGAGAGAGTGTACGCTCGTTTGAAACTGGAACTCAACAAAAATGATGTTTCAGATTATAAGGTTAGTGAAAAAGCAGGACGAGATGCATCGTTAGTGTTGACCAGTAAAAGTGGTCTTCCTCTAACTACAGGTGTACCGGGGTTATTCACCTGTGTGGGTTATAAAGATGTTTTTTTAAAAAATAATGTTCGTTTAATTGATCAGCAAACAGGCGATAATTGGGTATTTGGAATAAAAAAACAGATACTTATTTCAAATGCTGAATTACAGGCATTACGTGAAAATGTTTTAAAGCTGTATTTGCAGGATTATATTAAGTATTGGGAAGAATTGTTGGATGATATCCAAATCAAGTCTTTTTCCAGTCAAGCTCAAATGGTTGAAGTACTTAATATTATTTCCGGAGAGCATTCGCCTATAAAACTATTTCTTGAATCAGTAGATCAGGAAACTAGCATGAGTTGTTTAAATACAAAAGATAAATCTATATTAGAAAAAGCGGGCGAAAAACTGGGTACAGCACGATCCTCTCTAGACAGAATCATGAGGACCACTCCCGAAACCCATGTGGCTGTTGCTCCAGAAATTACTACCAATCTGGTTACAGACTATTTTAGAGGACTGCATGAACAGGTACAAAGTAAGGATGGTGTGCCACCTCCGCTGGATCGAACTCTTTCAGTTTTAAACGAATTATATGTGTATCTAAATTCATTGATGCATGCAACTGGAGACGAGTTGGTTTTAGAACAGCGAAAACAGATCATGCAAGTGATTGAGAAAGTAAAAGTGGAAGGTAAAAGAAGCCCTTTTCCGGTTGGAGGAATGATGGAAATTGTTGCCGATAGTAGTTATAACCTAGTGAGTGGTGGCGTTAGAAAGCATTTGAATGCTATGTGGCGAGCATCAGTTTTACCCTTTTGCAAAAAAGCCATTCAAGGTTTGTACCCCATATCAAAAAACTCAAGAGAAATTACTTTTGAAGACTTTACCTATTTTTTTGGTCCTGGTGGTCTAATGGATAGTTTTTTTAATAAATACTTGACTGCATCAGTAGAAAAAGGAGGGAAAAATTGGCGTTGGAATACTCGGGGAGAAGGGGGGGCAGGTATTTCATATGCCGGGATTAAGCAATTTCAGCGGGCAGACAATATTAAAAATATATTTTTTCGTATGGGTAAGCAATCGCCCAGGGTAAGTTTTAAATTAAAGCCTATTTCAATGAGTCCTTCTATTGTTCAGTTTGTTCTGGATGTTGATGGACAAGTATTGACTTATGCCCATGGACCAGTAAGGCCAGTAGCAATGAAGTGGCCTGGTCCCAATGATTCAGGGCAGGTTCGAATACAACTGTTGCCACCCCTGCAAGGCTATTCAGGATTGTCAAAAGATGGGCCTTGGGCATTATTCAGAGTTTTTGATGAAGCACTTATTACTCGTACCTCGAATCCTACCGTTTTTATTATGACCTTTACTATTCAGGGGCGTGAAGCAAAATTTGAATTGCAAGCTAATAGTGCTGTTAATCCTTTTCAATTAACTGACTTACAATCATTCAAATGTCTGCAGAACCTATAATTAACGGATATTATGGCAAAGTATCAACGCATGGAGACTTTGTTAATCGAGGTTTGCCTGTTAGTTTCATTGCTCCCTGGGATGCATGGGTACAGGAGGCTGTAATCACCTGTCAGCAACAACTGGGAGATGATTGGTTAAACTGTTACCTTACCAGCCCGATATATCGATTTGTTTTGGCACCAGGCATTTGTGGAGAAAACAGCTGGTTGGGAATAATGATGCCTAGTGTAGATAGAGTAGGTAGGTATTATCCACTGACTATTACTACAATGAATAGGTCTAATATCAATCCGTTTTTTTTGTTAGAACAGGAAGTATCCTGGTTTACTAATGTTGAAGCACTTGCTCTTTCAAGTCTGGCCGATAATTTTAGTTTAGAACTATTTAATCATGAACTTAATTTATTGAAGTCCGAAGTTTTTATCAATAATTGCGAATCGTTGTCATCTCCTGAACAAATTAACAAGCAAGCATCCCATCATGCATGGCAACAAACGATAGAAGTAGATCAAACAATAAGTAGTTTATTGCCCTGTTTTCTTGATAATTTACTTAAACAATCTTGTTTTGCATATAGTTTATGGTGGACACAAGGTTCTGAGCGGGTAGATCCATCATTATTGATATCTGAGGGCTTACCCCCTTTTAATGGTGTAGCTGCCATGTTTGATGGAAACTGGGAGAAATGGGGATGGAATGGTAATCGTTATCCGGTATTGCCATTTGGAAGCCAGAATTATGATGCAAGTATTTAATGAAATAAGGTGGTGTTCTTGCGGCAGAACTCATGTTGGCATGACTCGTAAAATTAATCAGGATGCATTTGTTAATTTACATGATAAGTGTTTATGGGCTGTGGCAGATGGTATGGGAGGACATTTAGATGGTGGTATTGCTAGTGCTGAGGTTGTCAATAGTTTGAAATTGTTCGAACCAGAGAAAACTATTGGTTTAACAGTCAAGAAAATTTACCAGCAATTAAATGAAGTTAATGATGCATTAATCGAACAGGCAGCCGTTTATGGAAACAATCAAGTTATTGGTAGTACGGTAGCAATTTTATATGCAAAACAACAATATTGCGTGGTAATGTGGTCAGGTGATAGCCGTATTTATCTTTTTCGGCGTGAAGTATTAAAGCAGTTAACCCGGGATCATAATAACGAATCAAAATTATTGGCGGAAGGATTAAGCCCTGACAAAATAAAGTTTCATCCTTATGCACAAACCTTAACGCATGCCATAGGTGGCGAACAAGAGGTTTATTTGGATGCTCAAATTCAAGAGACTAGACATGACGATGTTTTTTTACTCTGCAGTGATGGTTTAAATAAGGAAGTTTCAGACAGTGAAATTGAAGAAGTTCTTAGGCAGTTACCTTATCAAGAAGCAATGCACCATTTAATGGAACTTGCATTACAAAGAGGGGCACGGGACAATATTACAATAGTGCTGGTCAAAGTATCCAGGGCCAAAAATGAAAAATAAGGCGTTTTTTTATAGCAATTTTGGAAAATGGTAAAAATACTTAAAAAACATGATTATTTTCCTTTTCTGTGAACTGGGTTTAGTGTTAGTATCAAGATAACGGCACGCTGAAATTAGACGTTATATGGGCGTCGTTATTTTGCTAGGTAATAGTTTTCTGTAAGGTTTTGAATGATGGCTTTTTTATTGGGGAGAGTCCATTGGTTGAATTAAATCTGGAATATTTGCTGAATGAAATTTCATCAGAATCTCCTTGTGGTGAATGCCTTGAGGAAGATGTTGCTTTTCTAAAGCTGGAAGATGAGTCC
>Ga0164313_10006151_pt1 | contig 10599 bp, 9 predicted proteins | sample GuaBasSedimGuay4_FD_113735 | JGI IMG/M metagenome (GOLD analysis project Ga0164313, IMG submission 113735) | Subseafloor sediment microbial communities from Guaymas Basin, Gulf of California, Mexico - Guay4, Core 4569-4, 0-3 cm | ecosystem: Environmental > Aquatic > Marine > Hydrothermal vents >...
CGAAGCCTACTGGATGAGGTTCGAGCGGACGCTCGAGCCTGGAGCCCGCGAGGAAGCCGAACGAGCGCTGGCCAAGGCGATCGCTCTGGACCCCGATCTTCCCGAGGTGCGCTACGCCAAGGCGCTGGGGCAGATCGTCGAGGGCAAGTATGACGCCGCCAAGGTCGAACTGGAACTGGCCCTCGCAGCAAAGCCCGACTTCACGATGGCCTGGGTCAACCTGGGTGCGGTGCAGCAGAATCTGGGCGCCTACGCCGAGGCCAAGGCTGCTTTCGAGCAAGCGATCCTGATCGAGCCGGACAACTTCAGGGCGCAGATTTACTTCGGTAACTTCTACGAGTCGTTCCAGGAGTTCGAAACGGCGCGGGGCTACTACCGCAGAGCGACCGAGTTGAAGCCAAACAGCGGTACCGCATGGAACAACCTCGGCGCCTCCTGCCTGTTCACCGGTCGGTTCGACGAGGCCATTCCGGCATTCCTGCACTCGATCGATATCGAGGACAATGCGCACGCCCGCTCGAATCTGGGCACCTCGTATTTCTTCAGCGGCGACTACGAGAAGGCTACCGAGAACTACCGTCGAGCCACGGAGCTACAACCCAGAGAGGCCGTGCACTGGGGCAATCTCGGAGACGGCCTGCTCGCACTCGGCCTGACGGACGAAGCCCGCGAAGCCAATCTGCATGCCGGCGAACTGGCTCGTGAACGGGTGCTGATGGAACCACTCAACGTCGATGCGCTGATGGAGGTTGCCGTTTACTGCGCCAAGGCCGGCGACCAGGCGTGCGCGACCGAGCATGGCTCCAATGCGGTCCAGTTACAGCCGGAGAACGCGGACGTCCTGTTCCGACAAGCGCTGGTGTTCTGCATGCTCGGGCAGGACGACGCGGCGCTGGGCTGGCTCAGCCAGGCGGTTGGGCTAGGCACGAGTCGGGCACAGATCGAAGCGATCCCCGAGTTCTCCCGCTACGTGGATCACCCGCGCTACGAAAAGATACTGGGTCGGGCCAACTGAGCGGACCTGGCGTCTATTTGCCGGCCACCGGCCGCTTCGTAATGATGATGAACGGGTCGAGTTCACCGGCCTTGTACGGGTTGCCCATGACAAACGGCATGATCGAGTACTTGAGGGTTCTGGGCAACTCCGCATTGTGCTCGACCGCGATACCCCAGATCACTGCGCCCTTGGGCATCTCGGGATCGCTGGTGTCTTGCAGATCGATTTTGCAGTGATGCTGTCGCGCCCCGCTTGCGCAGCAGAAGATCTCGGCGCTCGTCTCGTTACAGGCCAGGTTGACCGATTCGACCAGCGGATTCTTGGATGAGATGACGAAGACGATGGTCTCTCCCGACAGGCAGACTTCCGTATTCGGAAATACCTTGGGCGGACCTTGGAGTCCGAACTCGATCTGGATGGTCTTCATGAGTATCCCCCGTGACAGTAGGTTGCCGACCTGCGCACCCAAAGAATAGCAAACTGCGCCCGCTGAATGAACCGAAAGCGAACCGGTTGATCGACGATATCCGGTCGCTGGATATAACTAAGCCAACTATTCGTCGTACTCGGGTGCCGTGGTTGATCCAGCGCGGACAATGTTCGATCATGGAGCCATGAAAGTAGCTGTCATCGGAGCAGGGGTCGTGGGCTGCGCGGTCGGGCTGGAACTTCGACGCCTGGGGTCACAAGTAACGGTCATCGATCGCAACGGCGACGTGGGCCACGGTTCGACGTCCGGCTCGTGCGGCATCGTGCGGCGCTTCTATTCCCAGCCTGGGATGGTCGCGATGGCGCACGAGTCCCACGCCATCTGGGCCGACTGGTCCGCCTATCTGGGCCCGATCGACGACGACCTGGCCGTCTTTCATCGGCCGGGAATGCTGTTCATCCCGCCCCGCGTGGACGACGGAGTCCGGGGCATCGTCGCCGAGATGGAAAAGGCCGGTATCGGCGTGGAACTGCTTTCCGCCGAAGAGATCGGCAAGCGCTACCCGTTCCTGAACGCCGCCACACTGTACCCGCCGAAGACCGTCGACGACCCGGAGTTCTTCGAGGCTGCCGACGAGCGGATCGACGGTGCAGTCCTGGAGCAGGATGCCGGGTACGTCGTCTCTCCGGGTCTGGCCACACAGAACCTCCGTCTTGCCGCCGAGCGGGAAGGTGCGCGGTTCCTGCTGAAGCGCGAGATGCTCGAGGTAGAAAGCAGCGCTGCGGGCTTCCGCTTGAAACTGAGCGAGGGCAGCCTGGAAGTCGATGCAGTGGTCAACGTCGGTGGGCCGCATTCGGCGATCATCAACCAGCGGGCCGGCGTGAAGATACCCATGGAAACGCGCCCGCTGCGTCGCGAGGTGCACGCGCAGTCCAACCCGTTGTTCGTCGAGGGTGAGGGCACCAGCCTGCCCATCGTGGGCGACCTCAACGCCGGAATCTATTTCCGTCCCGAGTCCGGCGGACGAGACCTGATCGTCGGCAGCACCGATCCCACCTGCGACGAACCGGAGTGGCTCGACGATCCCGACGAGTGCAACCCGCATATATCCGAGCTTTACCATCAGCGGCATTTGTTACGTCTGATGAAGAGATTCCCCGACGTTCGAATGGGGCCGGCGCGTGGCATCGCGTCGCTCTATGACGTGACCCTGCGCGACTGGTACCCGATCGCCGACCGCACCGAACTTCCGGGGTACTACGTCTGCATGGGCACCAGCGGCTCGTCCTTCAAGACCGCCCCGATGCTCGGCCGACTGATGGCCGAGATCGTGCACCAATCCGCCGCCGGACGCGACATCGACAAGGACCCGATCCGCCTGGAACTGCCGCGCACGGGCCTCAGCGTCGACAGCCGCTTCCTCTCCCGTCTGCGCGGAGGGTTGCAGAGCACGGGGACGGTGATCGGCTGATTGCGGGGCCGGCTTCACTCGCTCTTCATGTACTTCTTGGGCGAGACGGACCAGTCGCGCACGACTCCCTCGGCGTCGATCTCGACCCTCAGCGTGATCTTCTTCACCTTGCCCGGGTCCGGCCCCTCCTCCCAGTCGCGCTCGACCTTGCCCGTCTTCGTGTCGTAGGAGATGCTGGCGCTCGACTCGGTGTTGTAGCCCCCGGCCACTACACGTCCGTCCTCGCCGACGTGCGTGGGCTCGAACTCGGCCATGTCGGCGCCCTTCGTATCCTGATGAATGAACTGAGCCACGAGACCGACGCCCGGTAACTGCAACAGGCGGATCTGCGGGTCGAGGGGCGGCGTATCACCAGGCAGCATCAGCTTGTAGGACAGCGTTCGCACGCCGGCCGATTGCTTGACCTTGTTTGGCGGCCCGAGAATCGCCGTCACCTCGTCGACGTGCTTGCCGCGCCAGGGGTCCTCGGTCTCGCCGGCAACAGCGGCAACGGTCGTCCGAGAACGCATGCCTCAGTATACGCCGAGGTCGGGGTCCGCGAGAACGGCGTGGGCTTGCGCCCGCACTCGAACCGATATAATCCGGCGGCGTGAGAACACTGCTGCGCATCGTCGCCGTGGCCGCGGGAGCCCTACTGCTGGCGTTCATCGCTCCCCACACGAATCCCTGGACCATGTGTCTGCTTCCCGTTCATGCGAGCTCGGTCTCGCTGGACCTGGCCGGTCGCACATTCGAGATCCCGCTATGGCTCGTCTGGGTATCGGCTGCTCTCGTGGTACTCGTTCCGTGGGTCGTGAATCGCCGTCGCAGTGGCAACCGCCAGGCTGCGCTCGACTCAGCGACCGACAGGAACCTCTTCGCCGCCTGCGTTGTGCTGCTGATCGCTTCCATGATTCCAGCAGCGGCACGTGGCCGCGGAACGGTGACCTACCTGCTGCTCGGTACGGCCGGTCTGGTGCTGTTGGCCTGCGGCTTGACTCCCAGCGCGGCGGTTCGGTTCGATGCCTGGCGACGATCGGCCGTGGCCCGTCTGCAGGCACTACCCGCGCCGGTTCTCGTTCCGGCGGCTTGCCTCGTCGTGGTCGTCGTCGCCGGCCTGGGCTCTCTGTTCGCGCTCGGGCAAATGCCTCATGTCGTGGACAGCGCGGCGCAGGGCTTCCACGCCCGGATCTTCCTTGCGGGAGAGCTGACCGCGCCGCTGCCCGAACCGGAGGCGGCGTTCCAGTTCACCCATATGGTCCAGGACGGTCGCTGGTACTCGCAATACCCTCCCGGACATTCGCTGATGCTCGCGCTGGGGCTGCTGCTTCACGCGACCTGGCTGATCGGCCCGCTGCTCGGAGGCTTGAGCGTCGCGCTGCTCTACTTCGCCGGTCGCGACGCGTACGACGAACCGACGGGCCGCTGGGCTCTGCTGATCGGGATGATCTCTCCCTTCGTCTGGATCATGTCGTCGTCGCAGATGAGCCACACGACGACGCTGTTCTTCGTCTGCCTCTTCCTGTTCGGGTTCGTGCAGATGATGAACACCGGAAAGAGCTGGGCGGCGCTACTCACCGGGTTCGCCATCGGGTGCGCACTCAACGCCCGGCCGCTGACGGCGATTGCCTTCGCGGTCCCGTTCAGCCTGTACGCGGGCGCCGAACTGGTCCGCCGGCTCTCCCGTCCAGCAGAGCGGGTTCCGGCGCTTCGCCTGGCCCGTAACTGCCTGCTGGCAACAGCTTCGTTTGCCGTGCCACTCTGCGCACTCCTCGCCTTCAACAAGCTGACCAACGGCGACCCGTTCGTCTTCGGCTACGAGGCCTTGCACGGCAAGCAGGCGTTGCTCGGCTTCGGGAAGACGGGCTGGTGGGGGCAACCGCACACGCCCTTGCGCGGCCTGACGGCGACGCTGAACAATCTCAACGCGCTGAATCAGTACCTGTTGGGGCTGCCGTTCCCCGCGCTCGCGCTTCCGCTGCTGGGCTTCGCCGTCCTTCGCCGAACGCGCTGGGACTGGATGCTCGTTGCCTCCGCGAGCGGACTCGTCGTGGCTCACTTCTTCTACTGGTACCAGGATCTGACGTACGGTCCGCGGTTCCTCTACGCAGCCGTCGCCCCGCTGGTCCTGCTCAGCGCACGATCGCTGATGGCGCTACCTGCCCTGTTCGAGCGAATGCTGCCTGGCCGCTGCCCCAGCGGCACTGTCGGGGTCGCATTCGCGCTAGCCCTTCTCTACGGCTGGACCGTCAGCGTGCCGCAGATGGCCGGCTTCTACTCCCGGAACTACTACGGCGCGAACCCGGACGTTCCGCGAGCCGTCGTCGAGGCTCAGTTGACCGATGCCGTGGTGCTCGCACCCGATCATTACTACACGAGCCTGTTTCCGCTCAACAGACCGGCGCTTGACGGTAACGTGATCCATGCCCGGGACTTGGGGCCCGTACGGAACCGAAAGCTCGCCGAAGCGTTCCCCGCTCGGACCCTGTACCGACTGCGATCCCACGACCGGTATCGGCTGATGCCGTACGACGCGGGTCGTGATTCGGGTGTCGTGGCCTACGCGCTCGAATCAGGCTCCCCGTTCGAACTCGAACTTCTCAGCTTCCAGCTCTCGCATCTGGCCAACGGCTCCGGACGGGACCACTGGACCGGCGAACTCGGGCCGCTCTTCCGCAACCACGACCAGCTCTGGATCTCTTCCGCCACAGCGGGATTGGAGGCCGGGCTCATCCTGGACGCCGAGCAGGACGAGACACGATCTCTGGAGCTTCAGGTCATGCGCTCACCCGACTCGGGCATCCTCGAAATTCGCATGAACGGATCGCTGCTGCAGCCGGGAATCGATCTGTACGCCCGGCGCGTGGGGGTTGAGCGGCTCACGCTCGATCGCGTGGCACTCCACGCCGGGCGCAACGGTTTGCTGCTACGCATCGTGGACAAGAACCTCCATTCGCGCGGTTTCGGTCTGGGGTTGGATTACCTGCGACTCGAGTAGGGGCCCACACTGGGACAGCCGTCGGGACCTCAAGAGACTCCGCGCAATCGCACGTGCTCGACCTCGGCAGAACTCTCGGCGCGGGAGTCGTCCTCTCGGGTCACACCCATGACGACGATCGACGTGTAGCGCTTCTGCGCGCCGTCCAGTTCGACGAGGAAAATCTTCTGCCAGCGACCCAGGTCGATCTTGCCGTTCACGACGTTCAGGCTCTTCGAGCTTCCCAGCAGGATCGCCCGGGCGTGGGCGTCTCCGTTGACACGTTCGTCCACGGTGAAGGGCATCTTGCGCACGTTCAGATCGTCGTGACGGTAGTCCACGTCGCTGGGAGCCCACAGCTCCATCAACTCCTGCAGGTCCTGGAGCAGCAGCGGTTCGTTCTCGTTGACCACGATCGCGGTCGTGGTGTGCCGGGTCTGGACCTGCACCGTGCCGTGAGTGATTCCCGAGCGGACGACGCGCTCGGCGACCAGTTCGGTGAGGTCGATGAACTGGATCCGTTTCTGCGTCCTCAGGTCGACCTGTTCGTGGTAGACCCGGAAGATCGGGCTGTCGGCGCGTTCGGGCAATGGGTTGCGGCTCATCGTGATTCTCCTTCCGCTTCGTGCCGTCCCCCGGTCGCGTTACGCAAGCGACCAGGGTGCGGGCGTTCACCGCGGAAGGTGGGCAGATCGTGCCCCGAAGACATGAGCGAGTTGTGAGCAGGCGGTGAAGCTTGCTTGAGCCAGCCTGTTTTCGGGGTTTATCGAGGCCGGTAGGTCAGTCCCAGCGTGAGCCCGGAGCCGAACATCAGCCCTTCGAACGCGCTGATCGCCACCGCGGTCAGCGTTCCCGGAGCCTGTTCGCCCAGCAATCTCGCCAGCGGCCCGAGACCGACCTGCGAGCCGGGGAAGCTCTGGGCCATGAAATCCAGGCTCAGCGCGCCGAGGTGGCTACCGCTCCAGGCCAGCAGGCCACCGGCGATGCCGCAGATCAACCCGGTCAGGGCTGCCGCCGCCAGTCGGTTGGCCCCGCGCGGGGTGGCCATGCCTCCCTCGGCGCGCGGCGTGGCCAGCGCGTAGCCCAGGCCTGCTGCGCCACCGAGCACGAGCCCTTCGAATCCACCGGCCACCGGGGCCAGATCGCGACCGAACAGGCCTTCCAGTGTCCACAATCCCAGCAAATGAGTGACGGCGGCGATCAGTCCGCCGCCCAGCGCCCCGCAGAGAACCAGTGCCGGACCGCGACGAGAGCGGATCAAGGCCTCGGCCACGGCCAGGCCGCCTCCGACACCCGCAGCGCCCAGTCCTCCGACGAATAGACCGACCAGCGGCAGCGCGGCAAGCACCGCGTCGGTCGCGGTCGAACCAGGACCGTAACGCAGCACCAACCCACCCAGCAGCCCCGCGACGACACCGGCGATGCCGCCACCGACGACACCGGCGAGCCAGCGTTTGCCGGCGATCCGCACGACGCGCCTGAGACGCAGGCCGAAGAGGATTCGCAGAGAGGTCAGCATGCCCGGCCTGCCGACGATCGGCACAGGGCCGGAACCTGGAACATCCCAGCGTGTGTCTCGCAGCAGCGCTCGGGCCGCCTCGTTCCCCGGGAGTCGTTCCAACCGGCGTAACGTCTCGTCCGTACCCAGCGTGTGAAGTCTCTCCGCAGCCTCGCGCCTGCTGTCGTTTCCATTCGCGCCGTCTCGAGTCGACAGAAGCGCGGTCAGCGCCTCTTCGAACGGGTCGCCGTTGGTGGAGGACGAGTCTTCCGTCGTCTCCGGCGTCGAAGCGGGCAAGGGTGCTTCGTCGGACTCTTCCACGACGTCGGCGAAAACAAAACTATAGCCGTGCCGCTGAACCGTCCGGATATAGACCGGCTTCCGCGGGTCATCGCCGAGCGCTCGGCGCAGATTACGTACGGCCTGGCTCAGCGCGCCATCGGTCACCACGACGTCGTTCCAGACGAGATCCAGGATCTCGCGCCGGTGAATCGCCTCGTCGCGCCGCGAGACCAGCAGCACCAGCAGGTCGTAATAGCGCGGGATCAGCGGAACTTCCGCCCCATGGCGCAGCAGGATCCGCCGCGAGGGCACGAGCGTGAACTCGGCGAATCGGAAGCGCGGCGGTTTGGACTCTGAAGGACTCATGAAGTTGGCGGCATTACTCTAACCGAAATCGGGCATTCGAGGGTATCGTAATAGGCAGTCGAGGATAGATACGATGGCCACGAAGAAACTGTCACGGACCGAACTCGTATTTCGTGCGGCGACTCCCTCACGCTGGCCGGACGTCGAGAAACTGTTCGGTGAGCGCGGTGCCTGTGGTGGCTGCTGGTGCATGGCCTGGAGGCTGCGCAACAAACGGGCCTTCAAGAAACTGGTCCGATCGGGCGAGAAACCGGGGATCCTGGCCTACCACGACGGGGAACCGATTGCCTGGTGTGCCATCGCCCCGCGAGGGAACTACGTTTACCTCGAGCGCTCGCGAGTGCTCAAACCGGTGGACGATCGGCCGGTCTGGTCGGTCTCCTGCCTGTTCGTGAGCAGGCCGTACCGTCGCCGTGGCGTCTCGGCCCACTTACTGCGCGCGGCCGCTGAAATGGTCGCGAAGCGAGGAGCGAGGATCGTGGAGGGCTATCCCACGGAGCCGACCATGAAGAAGACGCCCGACCCGTTCCTCTGGCTCGGGCTACCCGCATCCTTCCTCAAGGCAGGATTCCGCGAGGTCGCCCGGCGCTCCCCTTCCCGGCCGATCATGCGTCGCGAGGTGAGGCGATGACCCCGCGTTCCGTCGGTCTGGCGCTGTTGCTGTTCGCGGTTGCCGCCCTGCCGCTGCAGGCGAAACAACGACAGGTCAGCTTCAAGGGCCGGCACGTTTTCGAACAGCACACGGGATTGACGGCGTTGCCCGACGAGACCCAGGAGCACCTGTTCCTTTCCAGCACCACACACAATTTCTGGCTCGTGTTGCCATACTCGGAGAACTGGATCCTGACGAGCAGCAAGAAGGATCCGCTGCAAGCCCAGGATGACCGGTACACGGTGTCGATTCGCATCGAGGACCGCCTCCAGGGCAGCGACGAGGAATTCCTGCGAGGTCTTCTGGCCGAACTGGCCGAGGCCCGCGACAGGCCGGCCTATGACGCGACTTTCTTCGAAGTGCAGAAGCGATCGGTCATGCGGGTCAAATCCAAGGGGACCGACCCGGAGCGGCCGTGGTCCTGGACGTTCTTGACCGTCGCTCCGCGGAAGAATCTCTGGTACTTGCTCGAACTGACGCTCGACGGCGGGAAGGAACTGGACGCCGAGACCGAGCAGCGTCTCCTGGACATCTGCGGCGTCGGCTTCGGCGCCGACTTCGACGTCAACTGAACGACAACCCGTTCACTCCAGCGCGATGTACAGCGCCCGGCGGGAGTCGGGATCCATCTCGATACCTGCGCTGTTCAGGCAGAACGCCTCGTCGAGTTGCGTGCGATAGGGCGTGAGCGAAGCGTCGATCTCCGCCGGCAATCGATCTTGCCACGGAAGGCGCTGTGAATCTTGCTGCATGGCCTGAATCTCAGCGGAAAGTTCCCGGCGCCGGGACTCGGCGTCCGTCTCGTCGGCCAGCGAGTCGAGTTGAAGCCCGAGCATCGCGCGCAACGCTTCCGCCGCCTTGGCCGAGAGCGGGCCGTCATCCGAGAACAGCGGGCGATGAATCGACTCGTCCTGGAACTGCTCTCGATAGGCCAGGGCGAAGATGTAGCTGTACTCACCGAGTCCGATCTCCGCGTCGAGCAGGGCACGGTTCCTCTCCTTGAAGAAGCGCCCGACGATCGGAGTGAGTTCGGCGGCAATCCCCGCGAAGCTTCGAGTCACTCCCGCGACCTCCCGCGGCGAGGGTTCGCTGTGTTCCTCTTCGAGGTTATCCACGCGATCGAACTCGCGCTCGATGGAGTTGATCTCCTCACAGATCGCGTGCAAGGACTGCCGCACTTCGAGGAAAGCGAGAATCCTCGAAGGAGCGACCGCGCCATCCGGGGCCGGCACGAACTCGATCTGGGCGCCGAATCGCTCATCCAGCTTCGCCAGAGAACTACCGGAGGATTGGAGCGGGGCCCAGGTGCGCAGCGTGACGATGAGCACCGCCAGGACCGGCAAGGCGACGAGTACTCCGCAGCCGATGGAGAGGGCCTTGACCCAGTTGAACCGGCCGTCACTCATTTGCAGCTACCTCAGCCACTTCAGCCACCTGGCTCACGTCGACCGTGATCGCCTCGAGTCGCGTCGCCACGGAGTCGGGCAGTTCCTCCTGGTAGCGCCCACCGAGGTGTCGCGCCAGGAACTTCTCCGCAGCGGCCGCCAGCGCCAGGCGGTTCTCTCTGGCGCGGAACCCGTGGCCCTCGTCGGGCGCCACGAGGTACTCCACTTCGCGATTCCTCTCGTACAGTGCGGCGACGATACGGTCCGACTCGGCCCGCTTGACCCGCGAGTCGTTCGCTCCGTGCACGACCAGCAGCGGCGCCTGGATGCGGTCGGCGTGAAACAGCGGCGAGCGTTCCGTCAGGTCCTTGCGATCGGCCTCGATCTCGGGATCTCCCACCCGCTTGTACCAGGTACCTTCGAGGCGCGGCCGCCAGTAAGCCGGGAAGGATTCGATCAAGCTGATCAGATTGGAGGGCGCCACGTAAGGCACGCCGCAGGCATACAGTTCGGGCGTGAAGGTCACACCGGCCAGCGTCGCGTAGCCGCCGTAGGAACCGCC
>Ga0164313_10006152_pt1 | contig 10598 bp, 5 predicted proteins | sample GuaBasSedimGuay4_FD_113735 | JGI IMG/M metagenome (GOLD analysis project Ga0164313, IMG submission 113735) | Subseafloor sediment microbial communities from Guaymas Basin, Gulf of California, Mexico - Guay4, Core 4569-4, 0-3 cm | ecosystem: Environmental > Aquatic > Marine > Hydrothermal vents >...
CCCGTGCGATTTGTCGCTGTTAATTCTGCCGTAACATTGTAATCGTCCAATAATACCCTGTAATATCCCGCACTTGCAAATTCATTTTTATGACTGAATTCTGACCGGTAACCGGTTGTTGAATTCTCTTCGTCTCCAACCAGAACATTTACTTTTCCGGTTGTTGGCATAAACAGTATATCCGTAAATTCTGGCGCGCCTGTGCCGCTCAGATGTGTATGACTGAATCCCATAATAGTTTTATCGGAATAGTGATACCCCGAAGATCCATCCCAATTTTCCATACGTGTATCCGGACTCAACTGCACCATGCCGAAAGGAATCATTGCTCCGGGGAATGTGTGACCATGACCCCCTGTACCAATAAAAGGATCGACGTATTGTATATACTTTTTATTGTGGTCGCCGGAACATGACACAGTAATTGCTACAATCACAAACAGAAGTGTTCTTAATAATGTTTTCATAATATATCAACTAGTTAAATCATTTTGATAGACCAATCCCCAAGGTTTTCTAATCTTATCCATAATATCCATGATCTGTATGGATTCATCGAGAGGCATGAAGGGAGATTCTTTTAATCCTTCATTCATACAGCGCATTACTTCTTCAGCTTCGTAATTCAAAGCATTTCCAATGATCGGTTCTTCTAAACTTTCTACTTCATTATTGTCTATAAAAAGAGATGCTTTGGTTGGAACAGCAAAAACTTCATCTACTTTTATATATCCTTTTGTGCCCAGGATATATGCTTCATCAACGGCATTGGTGCTCAATGCAAATGACAGATCTGCCAATTCACCCTTATCGTATTTCAAAATAGCAAGGCCCTGCTCATCAGAGCCCCAATCGCCAATATGGCTCATTCCTATTACTTCTTTTGGTGCTTTCCCAAAGATCTGCGAGGCAAAAGATATAACATATACACCAACATCCAGTAAACTTCCTCCACCCAAATCCGGATCTAACTGACGCGCACCCGGCGGAAACACTCCTCTTGCACAACGGGATGCTTTGACCATCCGAACTTCACCTATTCGATCGTCTTTAATCCATTGTATGACCTTTTTTAGCAAGGGAACATGACGAGGTATCATGGCTTCCATAAGGAATACATTTTCTTCACGTGCCACCTGAACCATCTTTCTTGCTTCTTCTGCGTTTATAGTTAATGCCTTTTCACATAGAACAGATCTTCCATGGCGCATACAAAGGATACTGTTTTCAAGATGGAAAGTATGGGGTGTACCTATATAGACCACATCAATTTCAGCATCCTTAGCTAATTCCTCATAAGTTCCATATGCTTTGGGCACTTTATGCTCCTCTGCAAATTCCCGGGCAGAACTTATATTTCTGGAAGCAACTGCAAGGAGTTCGGCTTGTGGTAAAATAGCCAGTGCTTTGGCGAACTTATTTGAAATATGCCCTGTACTGATTATGCCCCATTTAATTTTTTTCTTCATAATAAATTTTATTAGACCTGTCAGGTTTTAAAAACCTGACAGGTCTGTATGATCAATATCTTATTTGCGTTGAAACAAAATGGCAGCAGGAATTTCCTGTTTTGCTATTTCATTTGAACTATAGCTTAATCGCAACATTTTTCCACCGCCACATTGAAAATACCTGACTTTAATTTGATGCAAGCCTTTCTTTAAAGCAATATCTCCAGGCTCTTCCACCGGGCCGTGATTGGCTTCATTTTCTACGAGTTCTACATCATCAATAAAAAGTCGGCTACCATCATTGGATTCTAAATAGAAGGTGTAGATCCCATCTTTGGGTATTTTAATATAGCCCTCAAATTGATAACCAAAATAATTATCAACTTGTGCATTTTTTATTGTAAAGGTATCCATCGTTCCTGACTTCAATGGCGTGAGTCCATTCATATCTTCGGTTGTAACAAAGAACCTTTCAAAATAATCATAATGCAAACCTCCTTTTACCTCGACATTTTTTACCACCTCTTTGAATACGGCTTTATTGATCTCATAATCAATGGTGATACTCGGTCTTAGATCTTTATGAAATGAGCGAATTTTTAACGTTTTTGATTCTGAAAATTTTATTGGGTTCTTATAAAGATCAGAATTTTCAGTGGGATTGCTACCATCTAAAGTATAACGAATCTCAGATCCTTCTGTACTACATGCAAGACCTATTTCCGTGGTATTTTCAAATAGTGTTACACCCGATTTAATATAAGGCAAGGCAACCATCTCTTCCCCCATAAGGGAATATGGTCGATCCTCTGCAGAAGTTCCCCAATTTTTATTTGGTTGATCCCCCATGACAAAGACCAGGGTACCACCATTAATTATATCCTGATGTTTTAAATACGATTTCGTATAATTAGTTCCATTTAAACTTGCCGATTGTATATAAATATTCTCATCAGAAACATTTTTGGCTACAATTATAAACTGCTTATTATTTTCTAAATTGATAGTTGTTTTTTCAAATAATGGTGAACCGATAACATAAATATCCTGTCCGGGCGTAACCGAATAAAATCCCATTGCGCTTAAAATATACCAGGCCGACATTTGCCCGCAATCGTCATTTCCAGATAATCCCCTTGGAGTGGCGGAATGCAGTTCTGTCAATATTTGGTGCACTAATTTCTGTGTTTTCCATGCTTCCCCAACAAAATTGTACAAATATGCCAGATGATGACTCGGCTCATTACCCTGCCAATATTGACCAATAGATCCCTCATGAACTTCATCCGATTCTAAAGAAAAAAGTACATCTAACCATTGTGAGAATTTTTGATCCCCTCCCATTTCGGCAATCAATCCACCCGTATCTTGTGGCACAAACATATATTGATAAGCATTGCCTTCTGAATAGGCGGAATTCTTCAGTGGATCAAAAGGAGACAACCACTCCCTGTCTAAACTTTTCCCTCTCATAAATCCGGAAGAATCATCAAATACATTTTTATAAAATTGGGATCTTTGATTGTATCTATCTATATCGTCCTCCGACCCTAAATCATTAGCCATTTGCAAAATACACCAATCATCATAGGAATATTCTAATGTTTTGGATACAGATTCCGCTTGCCTGTCGAATGGCAGAAAACCAATTTTCTTATAATATTTCAAGCCCAGTTTTTCCAATTCAGCGATGTGTTTTACTGCTTTATATGCTTTTTCTACGTCATAATCTCTGATTCCTTTTATATAAGCATCGGCTATTACAGGCACCGCGTGATAGCCCAACATATCATCGGTATAATTTCCGGCAAGGGCCCACATAGGCAACCTTCCTCCATCATCAAATTTTTGTAAAAGTGATTTGACAAAATCATTGGTTCTTTCCTGTTCTATTATTGTAAACAATGGATGTAAGGCCCTAAAAGTATCCCAAAGAGAAAATACGGTATAATTGGTAAATCCCTCTGCCTGATGCACTTTACCGTCTATTCCTCTGTATTTACTATCGACATCCATATAAATATCGGGACTCATAAAAGCATGGTACATAGAAGTATAAAAGAATACTTTGCGATCTTCCTGTCCTCCTTCAATTTCTATTTTACCGAGTTCTTTGTTCCAGGCATCTTTTGCTTCATTGACAATTCTATCAAAATCCCAATCCGGAATTTCCGCTTGTAAATTTTTTCTTGCCCCTTCTATGCTAACTGCGGAAATTCCAACTTTTACCAATATCTCTTCCCCTTTGTTTGTGATATAATTAATTACAGCTTTTACATTTTTACCCCTGGCTTGGGTTTGTTCTTTTACAATTATATCATCCACTGCAATTTCAAAAGAACCAAACGGTTTGGAAAATTGGGCTACAAAATATACATATTGGTCATAGGCCCAGCCATGTGATCTTCTTAAGCCTTCAATTTCTGTATCGCTAACCTTCCTAATGATCAGATCCTCCGCATCGCCACCGGGAAATTCCAGATCTAAAATAATATGCGCATCCTCTGTCTTTGGAAAAGTATATCGTTGAAATCCTGCCCGTAAAGTACTGGTCAATTCAACTTCTATGTCATAATCATCCAGTAATACGGAATAATATCCAGGTCTGGCTATCTCATTTTTATGATCAAAGGAAGATCGATAACCGGTAGAAGTATCTTCTTTATCTCCCGGTGTTAATTTAATATCTCCAACGGTGGGCATCATCAATATATCTCTGTATTCGGGCTCACCTACACCATTTAAATGGGTATGAGAAAATCCAATTATAGAATTGTGATCGTATTTATAGCTGCCAAATTTTGCCGGACCTTCCAATCCCGTATCCGGGCTTAATTGCACGGCACCAAAAGGCATTGTCGCTCCCGGAAAGGTATTACCATCTCCCTCAGTACCGATAAAAACATTGACATATTGGGTAAAGTCATTTTTATTCTCGGCACATCCACTTATAATAATTAAGATTATTATAGCGATTAATTGTTTAAAGTTTTTCATGACTCATTTGTGTGTTTTTATTTCATTATAACAGGTGTCTATTTTAGTATCTAAAGTCAAACCATACATGAATTGGAGACCCTTCATCATCCCAATGAAGTCTGTCTTTTCCTTTTTGACCACTTGGACCCAGATCCGAAGCTTTTCTAAATTTAGTTCCCATAGCCGGAATCTCATAAAGCAATGAAATATCTCCATCCGGAAAAACCGGCATAACATCGCCTTTAACTTCTTTAGGCACCCCCGGTGTGAAAATTTGCATAAATATATTGGTTGTTTCCACTAAGATCGTAAATGGTGTCTCTGTAGTTTCAAAGCGTACCCAATTCATATTTGCATGATAGCCTTTAAATTCAGGATAGATCATGTTTTCAAAACTTTCTCCGGTGATGGTATTGTTATATTCTTTTTCCCAGACTCCCATTTTTGTACCATGTATTCTATTTTTCCAAACACGATATGGTCCGTTACCTAACCATTTCATAGATCTGATTTTTTCTTCCGGATAATTAAAACTCACACCGAGAAAATCGATATTCTTTAATCCTCCAGCAGATAAATTACGTGCAATTTCCAATTCCAGGAGACCTGTATCATGATGTAATTTCCAGTAAAAATATTCCGGATACTTATCTGATTTTACCTCAAGGACAAGGTTCTTCTCCTTATCTATAAACCAATTTATCTCTTTCACTACAGATTCCACACCAACCGGTCTAGGACCTCCCGCAAAAGAAACTTCTCCCTTAGCATTTACTATTTTTAACAAGCGGGCATTTTTCAGATCAAATGTAAATTCAAGATCTTTGATCGTTGCCTTTATTACAGTCTCCGATTCTTTGATGATGATCCTATCACTTTCGTTGATATTCACTTCGTTTATATACCTTTCGACTATTATCTTAGGGGTTTGTATTGGCCAGGTCCACGTGTAAATTTCTTTCCCAGTTTGGTCAGTAGCTGTCAACGAAAAGAGATCGGATCTTTTGAAATCATCATTTATATCGATGGTAATGAATCGGGTTTCTCCCGGTTCTGCCGATGGCCCCAAAAATGAACCCGATGCTAATATTTTAGTTACCTCCTCATTCGGTAAGGGTGTTTTAACTGCCTTCCAACTAAAATTAACCTTATCCAGATTTGTATAAATATAATTGTTTTTAACAAGTAGTTTTCCGTTCCAAAGCGGATTGATCGCCACCGGTTCGATCTGAACCGGCGACCAAATTTCTTTGATCGTATAAAAACTTCCCTCTTTTTCCCGATGGGGCCCTAATATTCCATCAGGTCCCTGGTTGCCATTTCCATCATAAACAATTCCTTTTTTATCCGTTCTTAACACGGCTTCATCAGCAAACACCCAAAGAAATCCACCGGCAGCACGTGGATTTGTAAGAAACTGGTTCCAGACATCATTCAAACCGGCACCGTGACCTCCATCATACAATCCATGTAAAAACTCAGTAGGCATAAAAACATCATTTCCAAAAGCAAATCGGTTAATACCAAAATCGAAAGAGACATAGTGATGTGTATCCACCCCATTCTTATTTAACCAGGGGTATATTACCGGTCTTTTTTGAATGTCGTAATGATGGAACCATTTTTCATTTTCGAGATCATGACCGCCCTCATTTCCGTGATCCCAGATCACCACGCTTGGATGGTTCTCATCTTTCAGAATTAATTCTTTTATTCGTTTCGGACCGATAGTCGTATCGTATCCATCCTGCCAACCGGTCAATTCATTCAAAACAAAAAGCCCAAGAGAATCACATAATTCCAGAAATCTTTCATCGGGAGCATAATGAGACATTCTTACAGCATTCATGTTCATTTCTTTCATAAGGGAAATGTCCAATTTGTGGTTATCGTCATTCAGAGCACGACCGGTCTCCGGCCAGAAAGAATGCCTGTTGACCCCTTTGAAAATTACCTTTTTATCGTTCACGTAAAACCCATCATGTTCTCTGAGTTCCATTGTTCTAAATCCTATGCGTTTTATTTCTTCGTGAATTTTTTTTCCGTTCTTCAGCAAAGAAATTTTCATATCATAAAGCACAGGCAACTCCGGATTCCAGGATTTTACACCATCAAATTTACCTCTTATATCGATTTTATCTTTCCCCTTTTTGATCTCAGATCTAAAAACACCTTCTACCGGACTTCCATCTAAATTGTTCAATATTATCTTGATTTCTCCAGTAATTTTCGCACTATTTAAAACTGTCAGCACATGAAAACTGCCATCGGCTTTGGCATCTATAGCTACCCGCGTCATATAATGTGATGGATTTACTTCCAGAAATACCGGGCGATATATACCACCAAAGATCCAAAAATCTGCTTCCCTTTCTGCTTTATTGACCGATTCATTGGAAGATCTTTTGGTAACCTCTACCTCTAATAAGTTTTGTTTGCCATAAATTAAGAGCTTACTGATGTCATATTTAAATCTGTTAAAACCGCCCTGATGAATTTCTCCTGCCGGTTTCCCATTGATCCTGACATCGGTATCGGTCATGGAACCATCAAAGACAATATTTATGTTTTTTCCTTTCCAATCTTTGGGAATGTCAAACTCATATTTATACTGGCCATGTTCATCACCTATTTCTATTTTTTCTCCATCACTTCTCCAGTCGTTACCATAATTATAATTTCCAAATCCTTGTAGTTCCCAGTTGGAAGGCACAGCTATTTTTGTCCATGAGCCACTGTTATTCCCTTCGGTACAAAAGAAGTCCCAATTAACAGTATTTTTTGAATCGGTACCGGATAAGTAAACACGTTCTGTGTGTTGTGAAAAAGAATTCGAGAAAAAAGTCAAGAGCATTATTAACAAAAAAAATCTATCTATTTTTAATATTTTAAAATCCATTAATAAAAAATAGCTTTTTAGGGTTACCATCGAATTTAATTATGGTCAGTCTTTTTGTTTTTAATCAGCCACAATTGTCACGATTACAATAATTAACATTACAAAACAACTTCATTTGTGAAATACCTACAAATTAAACAAGAATAAAGCTAATACACTACTAGAATTCTACGCTTAATAGCAAATATCTTAACTACGGTTGATCTAGTAACAATTAGTCATTACTATTCTAATTATTAAAACCCACATTGTGCATTCATCCATTGATTAACACGCTTGTAATACAATGAAAGTTAACATACTTTTCAGGGCTTGAAATTTAATTGAAAATCAATTAGACAATGTGGTCTAAAATTTTGTTTTTGTTCTCACTCATTTTTATAACAGCCTCAGAGAGGCGAACTGTCTGTAAAATATAGTGAATGATTAAAACAGCTCCATAGGAGCGACCTGTAATATCCAGTTAGCAATTCCTCAAAAAAAACTCCAAAGACAGAGGCCTTCAAGTTGGGGTGCGAAAGGAACAGATCGCTCCTATGGAGCTTATTATAGCGTTTTTGTTTCTATTACCAACAGTTCGACCCAATGGGGCTCTAACACACAATATGCTCTGGTCAATATGGATAAGCCCATCTATAGGCTAATGCATAATCCGGGTTAAAGAAGGGCATATATCAAGCAGGGCAACAAAAATAATTGATTCTTCTAGTTGCCTCTGGTTCTAAATGTTGCACTTTGTTTTTGAGCTTTATTTTCTTTTGACCTATCCACTTGTGCTGTGGAGCTTTTTTTCATTTCTCTTTTCCGGGCAGTTAGAGTGTTAAATCTATAAATGGTACTACCACGAACCTGCCGGCCGGTCAGGCTGGTTTAAGGGGAAACATATGAAACATAATTTTGGGAGTAGTCGTTTAATTTGATATTTTTCGCATCAAAAACAACTCTGATTAATTTTCTAATTGTATTACAGTGTTTGTTCTAGCGGATTCATAAATCCCTAAAACAATGGCCAATGACTTTAAACTTTCTACCCCGGAAACCGGTGGGATCTTATTATTTTGGATAGCCCTTGCTATAGCTTCAAACTGTCTTTTGTGAGGCTCAAAAGAAAACCCATCCATCGGACTTGAAGAACCGGATCCCAAGTGTTCATTTTGTGTATTATCCTTGGTAGGATCATCCTCTGTCATTGAAATTTTAATGTCATCCCCATCAATTAGAACAGATCCTTTTTCTCCATGGATCTCAATCCTGCGGGATTGGGAAGGTTGCACCGAAGTAGATGCTTGAATTACCCCTATAGCTCCATTTTTATATCTGATTGTTGCTATGGCATTGTCCTCACCTTCCAAATTATGCGTAAAAGTGCCTGTTTGACCAAAAATAGTTACTATATCTCCCATCAGCCACTGCAGCAGATCAACAGTATGAATGGCCTGATTAATCAAAACACCACCGCCATCGAGTTTCAAAGTACCTCGCCATGCACCACTGTCGTAATACATTTGTGATCGGTACCATTTGATAGTTGCGTCCCCCATAAATAATTTACCAAGCCCTTTGCTATCTATGAACCCCTTCAATTCCTGCATATTATCCATAAACCGGCTCTGGTAAATAATGGCCAATTGAACATTGTTATTTTTACATATATCAATTAGTTTTAGGGCGCGATCTAAAGTAACTTCAATGGGTTTTTCTATGATAACATGCTTTTTTTCTTCTGCTGCTTTTTCGCCATAATCGAGATGCGTCCCGTTTGGTGTGCAAATGGAAACCGCATCCAGTTCAGGGTCTTCAATGAATTTATTCCAATCCGTATAAGACCGGATATTATATTTTTCACCAAAGAGCTTGGCCTTTTCCTGATTGCGACTATAAGCAGAGAGCAATTCCATATTAGTCGAGGCTTGAATTGCCTGTGCGTGGACATCTGCTATTGTTCCTAAACCGATTATTCCTATTTTAAGTTTTTTTGCCATTAGCTGCTTTTTATTAGTGAACTCTAGAATGTACCCAAATCCGGTTATTCTACCTTTTCAATTATTTTATCGCATTCTTTTCTAAGTTCTATCAATATATTTTGAAATTTCTTTTTATCTGCTAAATTCGTTTTTTCATAGGGGTCCTTCTCCAAATCGTACAATTCTTCATGTTCCGGATAATCTCGATACCTAAAATACTTATAATTTTTAGTCCGAATTCCTTCGCTGGATGGAATGTCCTTACGGTCCCATAAATGTTCGCATAAAAATACATCTCTGTTTATTACCGGATCTTCTCTTTGCTGTGAAAAGCCCGCAAGACTAATTCCCTGCATAGCATCCGGTATTTCTATACCCGAATATTCAAGTATTGTTGGAGCAATATCAATATTTAGCACGTTGGTTTCAATATCTTTATGAATGTCAGAACGCGGATCATATATGATCAAAGGTACTCTGAGAGAAACATCATATAGCAACCATTTTCCGGCCAACTGTCTTTCACCAAGAAAATACCCGTTATCGCCTATAAATATAATAATGGTGTTTTCGTCTAATCCCTTCTCCGTTAAGGCATTTCGAATTTTTCCAATCGATGCATCAATACCACTGATCATTCTGTAATATCCTTTAACCATTCTTTGATATTTATCATCATCATCAAATCTCCATCTCCAACGGATCCGGTTAAGACCTTCTTTTACAAAGTCGGGTTGTTGGTTAAAATATTTATCCGCACCTAATTTCGGCTTTGGTATACTAACATCCTCATACAATGCTTCGACATTTTGAGGGTATATAAATTGATCAGGTGAACGGTCTTCTGCATGAGGGGCATTATAACTCACCGTCAGACAAAATGGTTTATTGGAAGGTGCATTTTTAATAAAATCCAAAGCCTTCTCACTCATTATTTCGGTTAGATGTGTATGTTTTGTACTGCTATCGGTTAAGCGATAATAAAAATCAGCATAATAGGGTCGATAAATATCAAAGAGTGTCGTATCTAATTTGTTTTCAAAATTCACTCCAAATTTCCCGAGGTAGCCGTTATAATAACCAGCTTCTTTTAGCAAAGCAAAATAACTTTTATCAATAAGCTCTTTCGATAAAGGAGGTTTGGTAAATGTATAATCATGCTTTCGTTCATAAAGCCCGGTCATAATGCTTGCTCTGCTGGCAGCACAATTGGAGTAGTTACAAAAGCATTTTCAAAATAAACACCTTCCTCAGCCAACCTGTCCATATTAGGCGTATGAATCAACTCATTACCAGCATAATTCA
>Ga0164313_10006153_pt1 | contig 10597 bp, 10 predicted proteins | sample GuaBasSedimGuay4_FD_113735 | JGI IMG/M metagenome (GOLD analysis project Ga0164313, IMG submission 113735) | Subseafloor sediment microbial communities from Guaymas Basin, Gulf of California, Mexico - Guay4, Core 4569-4, 0-3 cm | ecosystem: Environmental > Aquatic > Marine > Hydrothermal vents...
AAGGCGATGACTGCGACCACCGTGGTGGAAGTTTCCATCAAGGAGTCGAAGATCCTGGTCGAAATGGAGATCGGGGTTCCCGACCTCCTGGCCTTCGGAAATCTCCTGCCCGACGAGATACGTGCCGGAATCGGTCTGGAAGCGGAACCCCTCGGCCAGCGGCTGGCCCGGTTCTTCGGCGAGGACTTCGTAATCCGCGCCAACGGAGGGCCTCCCCTCCCCGGACGGGTGACCCACATCGAAGCGCGGCGCCGCGTCCCACGCGACGAGTTGACCGGCGATCCGCTTCCCGCCACCGAGGGCGAGGGCGAACCAGTGGTATTCGTGGTCCTCGAGTACGCCTTCAACGGTCACCCGGACACTCTGACCTTCCACCCGCCGACCGCCGGCGGCGCCTTTCCGACCGCCAATATCGGCTTCATCACCTACCACATGGGCCTTCCGGTAATGGACTTTCGATACCTCGGCGCCGAGTCGACCATCGACCTCGACTGGGATGATCCCTGGTTCTCGAAGTTCCGCAACCGCAACCTGTGGCGGCAGTACGACTCACCGATGAACGTCTTCCTCTACGTGGAGCCCTACGAGGTGCGGGTGGAGATCATTGCCCGGCCGCGCGATGTCCAGGAATGGGAGGATGTCGGGGTCGGTGGGCTGAAGGCCATCCCGGTGGAAATTCAGGAAGACGTCAAGCAGCGCGTCGCCGAGTTCTTCTCAGATGACCTCGACCTCACGATCGACGGCGAATCCATCAAGCCCGCTCTCGATCGCGTCAACTTCCTCGAGCGCACCCTCCGAACCTCCACCGTCATCAACCCCCCGCGCGAGCTCGACGCCGCCTCGGCCACCCTCGGCGTTATCTTCCTCCAGCCGACCACGGGTTATCCGCAGGAGGTCAACGTGACCTGGAACCTGTTCCCCGAACGGGTCGCGAGAATACCGGGCGCCGCCACCGACGAGGCGGGGCCCCTCCGATTCTTTCTGGCGCCCGAAGACAACATCCTGTGGTGGAAAAACTTCCTCAAGAACCCGACGCTACCGACCCTGGTTGATGTCGAACCACCCCCCTCCCCCCTCCTGCGGGGAGCGATGTACGTCGGCTGGCTGGGAGTGGCCGTTTTGGGGCTGCTCGTTATCCAAAGCGGCCTTGCCGTCGCCCGCGGCCGGGGAACGTGGATGCGAGTCGTCCTTGCTGCCGCCCTGCTGGTGGCGGTCGCCGGAGGCGCCTTCGCTACCACCCGCTCGGCCAGCATCACCGACCAACGCGCCGAGGAGATCGTGTCGGCACTGCTCCACAACGTCTATCGAGCCTTCGACTTCCGCGACGAGGAGACGATCTACGACACCCTCGAGCACAGCGTCACCGGTGATCTCCTCACAAGCACCTACATCGAGACCCGGCGCGGGCTCGAGCTCGCCAGCCAGGGCGGCGCCCGCGCCAAGGTCCAGGAGGTCGAGATGCTCGAGGTGGATGCAGAGAGGGAGAGCACTGGCTTCCGGGCCACATGCACATGGAACGTCACCGCCTCCGTCGGCCACTGGGGCCACATCCATCAGCGTCGCAACCAGTACGTCGCGGAGCTGACGATCGAGCCGATCGACGGAGTCTGGAAGATCACGGGGTTGGAACTGATTGAAGAACAAAGGCTGTGAGGCATTGAGCCTTCTTGCAGAACATCTGATTTTCTGATAGTCTGATATTCGGAGGTGCGGGCATGGGCGACCTGATTAGTCGCATGGGCAAACGGGGAACAATTGTCGTGCCGGCGGAGCTCAGGGAAAGATACGGCCTCGATGAGGGAGCACTCATCATCGCCGAGGAACGAGAGGACGGAATTCTTCTCAGACCTGCCGTCGCCGTTCCGTTGGAGGTCTACACACCGGAGCGTCGTGCCGAGTTCCTCCTGACCAACGCCGCCAACGACGAGGATTATCGTGAAGCTCTCGAGGAAGTGCTGTCGATGGGGCTCGACCCCGACGACATCCCCCACCGTCAGCCGGGCGGGTGAATGGCGGACCGGTTATTTCTCGACGCCAACGTGCTGTTCTCTGCTGCCTACCGCGATCGTTCCGGGCTGCTCAAGCTCTGGGAGGTGCCTGAGGCTCAGGTAATCACGTCACGATACGCCGCTGCGGAGGCTCGCCGCAACCTGTCCACCCGGGAACAGCAATCACGTCTTGACGCTATCCTGGAAAAGACCGAACTGATTGACGAGAGCGACCCGAGGACCGTTGACGACGAAGAACGACTCCCCGAAAAAGACAGGCCCATTTTGCGCGCGGCCGTGCTCTGCAAGGCGACGCATTTGATCACCGGCGATTTCTCCCACTTCGGGCGATTCTTCGGTGAACCTCTCCAAGGCGTGATCATCATGCCGCCCGCCGACTACCTGCGGTCGAGAGAGACGAGCTAGTTCTCGTCCAGAAACGGCGCAGTTCCCCCAGAGTTTCCGGATGGGAACCAGCTAGCTTGCCTGCCTGCGGCAGGTCCTGTGCTCGGCCCTCCTCGGCCGCGAGAGATCTAGCCTGCATTTCTCACCGGGTTTCATGGCGAGGGTGCCGAGGTGCCGCGCCCAGTGGTGTTTTCGACGTGAGGGGCGCGGAGTCGTACTTGACAGTACGTCGAGCACCCCGAAGCGAGAAAACACCGCTGGGTGTGGTGCATCGGCGGCCGTAGCTGGAAGCTGGTGAGAAATGCAGGCTAGGAAGTGACCACCAGCCCATGCGCTAGAACGCCCTCGCGTGCCGTAAAACGCCACCGCATGCGCCAGAATGCCAGGTCGTGAGTAGCATCAAGCTGTAGGATGTTGGCAAGTGGCTGGCTGTCGTGGTGCCGGAGGAGGGGATCGAACCCTCACGAGGATACCCTCAGGGGATTTTAAGTCCCCAGCGTCTGCCATTCCGCCACTCCGGCAGCGGTCACGTTCATCATAACTGGAATTCGGATTTCGGATTTCGGATTTCGGAATTTTCACCCACCCACCCGGCAGCTTTGAATCTGAAACTCCAGCCACCCGCCATGAATGGTGTCTTGAGCACATTCTTTTTTCCGGTATTCCGGATTTCTGGTATCCTGGAATTATGGACACCGTTAAGTTGGGCAAGAAGGGGCAGATTTCGATCCCCAAGGCTGTTCTCGACGCGCTCGGGCTCGAGGGGGAGATGTTGCTGCTCGTTGAGGCGACTCCCGATGGCGCGATCCTGCTGCGGCCGGCCGGGGTCTACCCGATCGAGATCTACAGCGACGCACGGGTGCGCGAGTTTCTCGCCGAGGACGAGATGAGCGCCGAGGAGGCCAAGCAAGTGCGCGGGGTCGTCGAGGACTGATGGTGCGCGTCTTCCTCGACGCCAATATGATCTCGGCAGCCGCTCACTGGCCTCAAGGTCGGGCGCGCGCCCTCTTTCGGCTGGCCGCTGCCGGACGGTGCGAGCTCGTCACCTCGCCACACGCCATTCAAGAGGCGCGCCGCAATCTCGGGCTCAAGTCGCCGCGGGGGGCGGAGGCCGTCGATGCTCTCCTGGAAGGGGTGGAGAGGGTGGCGGAGGCCGGCCCCCATATGGTCGAGTCGGCCGCCAGTCACGATATTCAGGACAGTGACGCGCCGATCCTCGCCACCGCGGTCGCGGCCGGCGCCGATTTCCTGGTTACCGGCGACCGCACCCACTTCGGCCGTCTTTTCGGCAAGGACGTTGGAGGGGTTCGCATCGTCTCGCCGGCGGAGGCGCTTGAAGCAGTCCTCGCGGCGTGAGACGGCGGGGCCCCAGCACCTGCGGCTGACGCCGCAGGCGAGATCTGTCGCTCCTTCGGAGCTTGATCATTTATTGACATCATTCCCCCGGGGCTCACGCCGCAGGATAAATATCTATCGCCGCTTCGCGGCTTGATGAATGACGTCCTGCCCTATTCCTTGGGCTCACGCCGCAGGATAGGTGCATACCCGCCGCTTCCGGCTTCGCCCTTTGGGTTTCGCCGTGACAGGTCGCGGTTCAAACCCCGATTACCAGGGTGGGTGGACGGGATATTTGAAGCTGCGTATCCGCTTCATTCAGGTTGGCCGAACAACCGGGAGATGTTGATACGGAATGGTGGCGGGCCTTAAAGGACCCGCCTACGAAGCGCACCGGAACCTTGTGGACGGGTGGCAAATCCGAAATCCGAAATCCGAAATTTATTCGTCTTCTTCTTCCTCGTCGGTGGACTTCGCCGCGATGATCTTCTCCTGTAACTGCTTGGGGATCTCGGAGTACTGGGCGAACTCCATGTGGAAGTCGCCGCGCCCCTGGGTGATGGAACGCAGGGTCGGCGCGTAGGTCAGCAGCTCGGCAAGAGGGACCTGGGCCCTGACTGTGGTGGTGCCGTCCTCGGAGTCCATCCCCTGGACGCGCCCCCGCCTCGAGCTGAGGTCGCCCATGACGTCGCCGAGGTTGTCCTCTGGGGTGTACACCTCGATCTGCATGATGGGCTCGAGCAGGGTCGCCTTGCACTTGGAGGCAGCTTCCTTGAAGGCCTTGCGACCCGCGAGCTTGAACGCCATTTCCGACGAGTCCACCGCGTGCTCCTTACCGTCGAGGAGGGTGATCTTGAAGTCCACCATCGGGTAACCCGCAAGGACGCCGCGCTCGGCGGCCTCCTGGATGCCCTTGTCCACCGCCGGCCGGTAGGTCTGCGAGATCGAACCGCCGAAGATCTTGTCGATGAACTCGTAGCCCTTGCCACGGTTGGGCTCCATGGTGATCGAGCACTGGGCGAACTGGCCCGAACCGCCGGTCTGCTTCTTGTGCCGGGTGGTGACCTCAGCCGACGACTTGATGGTCTCGCGGTAGGGTACCTTGGGTTGGTGGAGAACGACATTGACGTTGTAGCGTTTCTTGAGCCGGCCGATCACCACCTCGACGTGCAGCTGGCCGGCGCCGGATATCAGCATTTCCTTGGTCTGCGGATCGCGACCGATGGTGATGGTCGGGTCCTCGTCGCGGATTTTGACGAGCGCCGCGGCCAGCTTATTCTCGTCACCCTTGGACTCGGCCTCGAGCGCGAAACTGATCCCCGGCTCGGGTATGGCCACCGGGGTTAGCTTGATGTCCTGCTTGGCCGCGCACAGGGTGTCGCCTGTGTGGGTGTCCTTGAGCTTGGGAAGCGCACCGATATCACCGGCGGCAAGCTCGACGACGTGCTCGAGATCCTTGCCCATGGCGATCGACAGCGCGCTCAGGCGTTCCGCTGAATCGCGGGTGGAGTTGGAAACGTTGGCGTCGGTGGCGACACCTCCCGAAAACACACGCATCAGGGTGATGTGGCCTGCAAAGGGATCGGAGATCGACTTGAAGATATAGGCCGCGAACGGAGAATCGGAGGAGATCTCGAACTCCTTCTCCTCACCGTCCACCGTCACCTGTGCGGGGCGCCAGTCGGGCGCCGGGGCGAGCTCGACGAGGGCATCCATAAGCGGCTGAACACCGATATTCTTGGCCGCGGCGACGGCGAAGACCGGCAGGAGCTCGCGGGCGACGATCGCCTTCTTGAGGCCCTTGGCAAAGGTCTCGGCATCGAGCTCACCGTCCTCGAGATACTTGTCCATCAGCTCTTCGTCCTGCTCGGCGACCATCTCCATCAGCGCCTCGCGCGCCGAAGCGACGGCATCCGCCATGACGCCCGGAACATCAATCTCTTGCACCTTGGCGCTCTCGTCGTGTTCCCAGCTAAAGGCCTTGCCGCTGACCAGATCGACGATGCCGGAGAAACTCGACTCCTCACCGATGGGCAGCTGCAGCGGGGTGACTTCGCGTCCGTACTTCTTCTGAAGGGCCTCGACCACGCGAGAAAAGGAGGCCCGGTCACGATCCATGAGGTTGACCGCAAACATGACCGGCAGGCCGAAGTCGGTGGCGGCCTTCCACATCTTCTCGGTCTGCACCTGGATCCCCGCGACTGCCGACACCATCATGAGGGCCGAATCAGCAACCCGGAGGCCCTGCATCGCATCGGTGATGAAGATGCCGTAGCCCGGGGTGTCAATGAGGTTGACCTTGACCCCATTATGCTCGAAGTTGGCAACCGCGGTGTTGATGGTGATCTTGCGGTCGTGCTCGTCCTCGTCGAAATCGGTGGTGGTGTTGGCGTCGTCTACCTTGCACAGGCGGTTGATGGCGCCACTGTCGAAGAGCATCGCCGACACCAACGAGGTCTTGCCGGTGTCGGGGTGGCCGACCACCGCCACGTTACGGATGTTCTCTGTCGCAAACACGGTCATGAATATTCCTCCACTCATCGGGCTGGTACCCGGGCTTTTGCTTTATCAGTAGCTGGACGTCACCGCCGTGAGGTCTTCGCCCGTCAGCAACCGGTAGGCCTCCCTGTAACGCGACAGGGTGCCCTCCACCACTTCGGGGGGGAGGGTCGGCGCGGGGGGCTCCTTGTCCCAACCGCTCGCCTCCAGCCAATCACGCACGTACTGCTTGTCGAACGACGCCTGGGGTCGTCCCGGCTGGTAATCGTCGGCCGGCCAGAACCGCGATGAATCCGGCGTCAAGGCCTCATCCATCCAGACGATCCTGCCGTCGCCGTCAAAGCCGAACTCGAACTTGGTGTCGGCAATGACGATTCCGCACTCACGAGCGTAGTCGGCGGCCGCGCCGTAGAGCTCGAGCGTGAGGTCACGAAGACGGGTCGCCGTCTCCTCCCCCACGATCCCAACCATCCGTTCAAAGCTGATGTTTTCGTCGTGAACGTCGGTGGCCTTGGTCGCCGGGGTGAAAATGGGCTCGGGTAGCCGAGCCGACTCCGTCAGTCCCTGCGGCAGCCGAATGCTGCAGACGGTACCGTCAGCGGAGTATTCCTTCCATCCCGACCCGGAGAGATAGCCGCGGGCCACACACTCCACGGGGATGGGCTCGAGCTTGCGAACGAAAACGCTGCGACCGGCCAACTCGGGATGGTCGTTGAATGGAGCGGGGAAGTCGGCCAGGTCGGTGGCCAGGAGGTGGTTCGGCACACGGTCGGCGAATCGCCGAAACCAAAATGTCGAAAGGCGGGTGAGAATCTCACCTCGACCGGCGATGCCCGGCGACAATACGCTGTCAAAGGCGCTGATCCGGTCGGTGGCGACCAGGACCAGCCCGTCGTCGGTGGCGTAAATGTCGCGAACCTTGCCCCGACTCACCAGGTTTCCCGAAGGAACGGCTGTGGTGAGCAGGGCCTCTCCCATTTTTTCAGGCTTCCTTGCCGGAGATGATCACCTCGGCCTGGCGCGCCATCCGCGACTTGTAGCGAGCCGCGGTATTTCGGTGAAACACCCCCTTACGCCAACCGATGTCGATCACCGACATGGTCTCGGGGAGGAGTTCTTTCACCTTGGCGGCATCACCCTCGGCCATGGCGACTCGCATCATCCGCATCTGGCGGCGAACACGGGTCCTCACCGACCGGTTGCGCATTCGGCGCTCGAGCGACTGGCGGTGGCGCTTGCGCGCCTGCTTCTTCGTTCCCTTGATCGTAGCCATCGAATCGACTCTCCTTCACCGGACGCAACTCTCGCTGATGCGTCGGGTCGCATATCATAACCCGGAATCCCTGTGAGGTCTATAACAACAGCAGCATGAAGGCAGCGAGGCTGCCCAAGCCCCAAGCCTCAAGCCTTGGCTTTACGGCTTTACGGCTTTACGGCTTTACGGCTTTACGGCTTTACGGCAGAACCATTCATCGTGGCGTCGGCGGCGTCAAGAGTCTGTGCTGAGGATCCGTACAGCCGAATAGCCTCTTGGCCTTACCGAATGGTAAGGCCGAGTGACTTCAGTTGCTCGCGGGCGAGATCCGCTTCGCGGGTGCCCGGATGCTCGTAGACCACGTACTGGAGGTTGACGACGCCCTGCCCCTGGTCACCCATCTTGAGGTAGATCAGACCCTTCTTGAGCTGCGCCGCAGCAGCTTTGTCGGACGTCGGGTAGCCCTCGAGAACCTTCGAGAAGGCGTCGAGCGCCTCCTGTGGCTGCTCCTGGGCGTCATAGCACTCGCCAATCCAGTACAGCGCGTTGTCCGAGAGCTCGGTGTTCGGCCACCTCGTGAGATAGTCTGAAAAGCCGTCCCTCGCGAGGTCGTAGTTGCCCCGCATGTAGTCCTCGTAGGCCGAGCGATACAGCTCCTCGGGACCCGCGGAGCCCCTCGAGGACACCGCCGCTCCCGTGACCGCACCGGCAGCGGCAGCCCCGGCGGCCCCCTCTCCGGGCGACGCCACCGACACCGGCGGCAACACGGCCCCGGCTGTGCCCATGCCCTGCGCTGCGGCGAGCTCCTGGGAGATCTGCTGCAGACGGCGGGTGGTGAGCTCGAGGCTGGCATGCAGGGCTTCGATCTGCTCCTGGAGCGCGGCAACCCTTGCCGCGAGATCGGCGTTGGAGCGCAGATTCTGGTTGGTCAAGTCCTGCATCGACTTTTCCATGGCCCGCAGATCCGACTGGTCAATGACCTCGGTCTGCAGAGTGTCCACCGATCGTTGGACATCGGTGATCTCCCGGTGCAAGAGAGCCATGTCCTCCGACGAGCTGCTGCAGGCGGAAAACGAGACCACGGCCATCAGCGTTGCCAACAGGTGAATCGTTCGCATGTTATTTCTCCTATCGCGCGACAATCACGAAATGCGAACGGCGGTTCAAACGCCATGCGCTCTCGTAGTCGCCGAGCGCGAACGGCTTCTCTTCACCGTACGAGATGATCTGGATCCGCTGCGTGGGAATGCCGAGAAAGACCATGTAGTCGCGCACCGCACTGGCCCGGCGTTCACCCAGAGCGAGGTTGTACTCGCGGGTGTTGCGCTCGTCGCAGTGACCCTCGACGAGGATGGAGATGGTCGGGTACCTCTGCAACCATGCTGCGTTTTTGGTCAGAGTCTCGCGGGATGCGGGTGTGAGATCGAATCGGTCGGTGTCGAAGAACGCGTCCTCGAGGTACCCCTGCGCGTTGAGCTGGGCGATATCATCCGGCAGCTCTTCAGTCACCTCCTGCGAAACGATGGTCTCGGTGACCGGCGCGTACACCACCTCCTCCGGCATCGTGCTCGCCGCGGTCGGCGTGGGGGTAGTAGACGGGGGCGGCGCCTGAACCTTCGAGCCACTGCTCTTGCACGCGCCGATGTATAGAGAAATCAGTATCACCAGGGTCGTTGCCGTCATTCGCGTCACGTTCCGCATATTTGCCTCCTGATTTTTCCACGCGGACAGCCGGTTGCGCTGCGCCGTGCGCGTGTGGGTCTGGGCGGGCCCACTCTATCAGGGCATCAGGTCGCGAACAACCAATGCCCACGACGGTAAATTCTACTCAGTGTGATCCACATCATATCCGATGGGTGGTTGTGCAGCTAAACCGCCGTCGGGGCGATCCAGCCGGCCGTCACGTTCGCGCTTTGTGAGGAAGTCATAGAGGACGATGGAGCCCGCCACCGCCAGGTTGAGCGAGGGCACGAGCCCCCACTGCGGAATCTGGACGATGAGTTTTGCATCATTGAGCAGGTCGGCCGGGATGCCGCCGAGCTCGGCGCCGAGGAGAAAGCACGGTCGTTGGGGGTACTCGGCATCGAAGAGATTGACTGCCCGTGGGTCGAGCTCAACCGCCACCAGGTCCCACTTCTTCTCTTGCAGATAGCGCCGAAAGGCCGCCGCGTCGCTGAGCTGCGTCACCCTCGTGTAGAGCTCCGCAGTGCGGGCCGCCTCGACGTTCCACTCCCGATCACCCACCAGCACTACCTCCTCGGCGGCAACGGCATGGGCGGTACGCACCAACGACCCCACGTTGTGCTCCTTGGTGATATTCCAGGCGGCGATCGCTATCGGCCGCAGTCCCCGGCGGTACTCCTCCCGACGCCGCTGCCGACGTTCGAGCCGACGCTCCATCGCAAGTTGATGCTTAAGGTCACTCACCACCTGGAATGCGATGTTATCAGCCCTTCCTCAACAGCAGTTCTCCCCCTCGATTCGGCCTCCGAAACGAGGGGGAGAACTGCATAAAAAACGAAACCCCGCGGGGGCGGGATTTCGTCGCGGCGGGTGTGCCCGCCCGGACCTTTTCGGTGGGTAACGCGGCCGTGAGGTCCGTTCAACAACCCGCGGTCCCTGGGAACAATTTGAATATGGGTCTGGAATTCTCCGATGTCAAGGGCTAAGGGTTAAGAGGTTAAGAGTTAAAAGGTTAGGAATTAGAATTTGAACGATAGGGTGTCCTTGGCGCCAACTGTCAAGCCAAGGGGTTTCCTCTTAACTCCTAACTCTTTTCTCTTGACCCTTTACCAACGTGTCCGATCCGAAGGCATCCGGAAGCAGCGCACCGACGCTCGTGATTCGACGCTCGCCCGCCAGGTTTGCGAGAATGACTGGAAAGTCCCCGAACTCGGCCAGCACCTGACGACACGCGCCGCACGGCGATGCCGGCGGGCTCAAATCCGTGACCACCGCCACGGCGCTGAACACACGTGCACCCGCTGCGATGGCGGCCGCCACTGCATGCCGTTCGGCACAGACGCTGAGACCATAGGAGGCGTTCTCGACATTGCACCCGACGTGGACGCACCCGTCGTCGTCGAGGATCGCAGCGCCCACTGCAAACCCCGAG
>Ga0164313_10006154_pt1 | contig 10595 bp, 10 predicted proteins | sample GuaBasSedimGuay4_FD_113735 | JGI IMG/M metagenome (GOLD analysis project Ga0164313, IMG submission 113735) | Subseafloor sediment microbial communities from Guaymas Basin, Gulf of California, Mexico - Guay4, Core 4569-4, 0-3 cm | ecosystem: Environmental > Aquatic > Marine > Hydrothermal vents...
AATTTCCAATGCGTCGCATTACTGTGAACCTTGCGCCGGCTGAGGTGAGGAAAGAAGGTTCGATATATGATTTGCCGATTGCAATAGGGATTCTTACGGCAACAGAAGTAATACATTCTGCTGAAAGGGTTGCTGAATTTCATTTTGCAGGGGAGCTTTCTCTGAATGGTGGAGTAAGGAAAATTTCTGGAGCACTTCCTATGGCAATTGGGCTCTCTAACAAAGGACATGCTAATTTTATCACACCCTTAGACAATAGAAGGGAAGTGGAGATTATAGATGGCGTGGATTGTTATCCTGTGAAGCACTTGAAAGAAGTAGTGGAATTTCTTAATGATGACAGGGAAATTATTCCTGAACATATAGATGTTAGAGATGAGCTTACAAAAGGTGTTGTAAATGATGAATTAGATTTTGCAGATATCAAAGGGCAGTTCCAGGCAAAGAGGGCAATGGAGATTGCTGCAGCTGGAGGGCATAACATTATTATGATGGGCTCTCCCGGATGCGGAAAAACAATGATTGCAAGAATGCTTCCTACAATTCTTCCTCCGTTAACGCTGGAAGAAGCCATGGAAGTTACGCAAATATATAGTATTGCAGGGCTTTTGAGAGACGGCATTATAATGGAAAGAACTTTTCGTTCACCTCACCACACTGCATCTTCTGCTGCTATCATTGGAGGAGGGAATGTACCAAGACCTGGAGAGATAAGCTTGTCCCACCACGGAGTGCTGTTTCTGGACGAGCTGCCTGAATTTAAAAGGAGTGTGCTTGAAGTATTAAGGCAGCCAATGGAGGACGGATTTGTCACAGTGTCACGCGTAAGGATGAGTATTACTTATCCATCTCGTTTCATGCTCGTTGCAGCAATGAACCCGTGTCCATGCGGCTGGTACGGAGATACAGTACACAGTTGTAATTGCAGTGTATATGATATTAAGAGATACAGGAACAGGATTTCCGGGCCTCTCTGGGATAGATTTGATATTCAGCTTGAAATGCCCAGGCTTTTTCCTGAGGAATTAACAAACAAACCGAAAGGTGAATCTTCAGCTGATATAAGGAAAAGAGTGATAAGCGCAAGGAAATTGCAGCAGGAGCGCTACGAAGGTAAAAGAATTTTTTCAAATGCACAGCTTACACCTGGACTATTAAAGGAGTTTGTGCCTTTAGATAGCGAGGAGAAAAGTTTCCTTCGCACCGCGTCAGAAAAACTGGGCCTTACAGGCAGAGGATTTGATAGAATTGTGAGAGTATCAAGAACAATTGCAGATTTGGAAGGTGAAAAAAAGGTTGAATTACCTCACATTGCTGAGGCACTGCAGTATAGAATTGATTTGAGTATTTAGGGGGCCGATATGAATGTAGATAAGATTCTTACAGGAAAAAAGGAAGACAAATTATTTCTTCTTGGAAATGAGGCAGCTGTGCGTGGTGCTCTTGAAGGAGGCGTATCTTTTGTTTCTACATATCCAGGCACTCCTTCTTCGGAAATTGGAGATGTATTTTCAAAGTTAGCTGAGAAAGCAGGTGTTTATTTTGAATACTCTACAAACGAGAAAGTGGCTGTAGAAGTATCTGCTGCTGCGGCTACTGCCGGGCTGAGGTCATTTGTGTTTATGAAACACGTAGGATTAAACGTTGCAGCAGATTCTTTTATGTCTACTGCTTATCTTGGCGTAAAAAAAGGGATGATTATTCTTACTGCTGATGATCCTTCGATGTATTCATCGCAAAATGAGCAGGATAATCGTATATATGCGCGTATTGCCGGCGTTCCTTTGCTTGAACCTGCGGACCCACAGGAAGTAAAAGATCTTATGAAATTTGGTTTCGAACTTTCCGAACAGATACATCTGCCTGTTTTAATGCGAACTACAACACGTGTTTCTCACATGAGAGGCATTGTCCATCTTAATGATGTAATACCTCCAAAAGGCAAAGGGTTTTTTGAAAAAGCACCTTCTCGCTGTGTACCTATTCCAGCTAATGCCGTGAGAATGCGTAAAGAGCTGTTGGATAAACTTATAGAAGCCGAAAAGATAGCTGATGGTACGCAGGTGAATAAGGTGTATGATTTTGGAGACGAATTTGGCATCATCACAAGTGGCGGTGCTTTTAACTATGTAATGGATGTCGTTAAGGAAAATAATATTCCTGCAAAAATACTGAAACTTGCATTTACCTACCCGTTTCCCCAGCAACTTGTCAAAGAATTTCTTTCTACGGTAAAAGAGGTGCTTATCGTTGAAGAAGTAGAGCCTGTGATGGAAAAAGAAGTACTTGCGATTGTCGGGAAATATAAGATTCCGGTTGATGTGTACGGAAAGCTTACCGACACGCTTCCCCGTATTTATGAGTATTCCCCTGACATTGTAAAAAACGGAATAAAGAAAATTAGTGGACATACTATTAAGAAACGGAGATATTTAAAAACAGATATAACGCTCCCTATTCGTCCGCCGATTCTTTGTGCAGGGTGTCCTCACCGCGCGACATACTTTGCCGTGAAAGAAGCGATTAAAAAACTTAAGCTGAAAGACGTGATTTTTCCTACTGATATTGGCTGTTATACGCTGGGTATTCAGCCGCCGTACGAAATGGCCGATTACTTGCTTTCTATGGGTTCAAGTATTGGCACAGGAACGGGTTTTTCTCATGCTACAGACCAAAAGATAGTAAGTTTTATTGGCGATTCTACATTTTTTCATGCTGGCCTTCCCGGGCTTGTCAATGCAGTACACAATAAGGCTAATTTATTGATTGTTGTAATGGACAATAGAACGACTGCGATGACTGGCAGGCAGCCGAGCCCTTCTGAACCTGTTAATGGGATGGGGGAAGTGGCACCAGAAATTTCTATTGAAAATAGTGTAAAAGGGATTGGAGTAGAGTTTGTTAAAACTGTTGACCCGTACAGCCTTGCAAAAGCAAAGGAAGTTTTTGAGGAGGCGCTTAAGCATAACGGGGTTTCTATTGTTATATCAAAGCATCCCTGCGCGCTGATAACGGATGCAGAGAGAAAGAAGAAAAATATATGGATGACATTTACCATTAATCAAAGTGAATGCACGAAGTGTATGGTTTGCGTGAAAGAATGGACCTGCCCTGCTTTCTATGTGGGAAAGGATGACACTGTTCATATTGATCCTCTTATCTGTGATGGGTGCGGCGTGTGTGTTCAGGTTTGTCCTGAAAAAGCAATAGAGGTGAGAAAATGAAAGCATATAAAATTCATCTTGCTGGTGTTGGGGGGCAAGGCACAATAAAGGTTTCTTCAATTATTGGCGAAGCTGCTATGAAAAAAGGTATAAATGTAGTAATGAGCGAATTACATGGGATGGCACAGCGTGGAGGGGTAGTAACAACGGAAGTAAAGATTGGCGATGCACATAGTCCTGTCATTGAAAATGGCGATGCAGATTTAATTATTGGTTTTGAACCTGCAGAAATTTTACGTTCAATAAAAAAAGCAAGCGGAAAGACATTTGTGATAATGAATTCTGCACGTATTGTACCTTTTACTGTCTCTCTTGGAATGTCAACGTACCTAGATAATCCATCGCTTATTAAAGAAGCAATAAAAAAATTCAGCCATCTTTATATCATCGATGCAGAAAAACTGGCAAAAAGGGCAGGAAATATTATGTCGCTTAATATGGTTTTGCTGGGAAGCGCTGTTGCTATGCCCGGGTTTCCTTTAGAACGTGAAGAAATAATCCAATCTATGAAGGAGAGTTTGCCGGGGAAAACTATTGGAATAAACCTTAAAGCATTTGATCTCGGGTTTGAGAGAATAAAAAATATGTGAGTGCTTTCCTGTGGGGCTATTGTATGAGTATAATATCTATTGCCGCTATAATAAGTCCCCAGCTAAGTCCTGCTGCGACTTCTAATCCAGTATGGCCAATAAGTTCTTCAAAGATTTTTATGTCAATTACTTCACGCAGTTTTTTACCCCATGCTGTTCCCCAGAAAATTTCATTCATTGTTTTGGAATGCTCTCCCACTTCTCTTCTCAGGGAAAGGGCATCAACAATTATTATTGATGCTATAACGAATGAAATTGTAAAGTAAGGGGAGCCCAGTCCGTATCGTACACCCAGCAGTAGTGTAAGTGTTGTTACTGCCGCTGTGTGGGAACTTGGATTGCCACCCGGTGAAATTGCAAGGCGCCAATTTATTTTTTTCTTTTGTGCAAAGTAAAATATTACTTTCAATAGTTGCGCGGTAAGACTTGAGATGACTGAAAATATTAAAATATCATTTATAAAGAGTTCTTTTATCCACATTTTTTCCTCTTGCTTATAATAAATTTTTAACTTTTTATATAAAGACATTATAATACTTTTGTGAAAAAAATAATACTAGTTAGTGCTTGCTTGTTGGGGCTCAACACCCGGCATGATGGAAAAAATAGCGTAAACAAAGAGGTGCTTATGCTTCTGGATAAGTATTTAATGATTCCTGTTTGCCCTGAACAGTTGGGTGGTTTACCCACACCAAGAATGGCGGCAGAAATCCAGAATGACGGAAAGGTACTAAAAGAGAACGGAGATAATATTACTGAGACATTTTTGAATGGGGCAAAAGAAGTATTGGAACTAGCAAAACTTTATAAAATAAAATTTGCTCTATTAAAGGATGGAAGCCCATCTTGCGGAAGCCATTTTGTTTATGATGGATCATTTAGCGGGATTAAAATCAAAGGTGAGGGCGTTACTGCCAGACTTTTGAGGAAGAACGGGATAAAAGTATTTTCCGAAGATAATATAGAAGAGTTAATAGATGACATTGAACAAGATTGATATCCCTTATGGAAATTTTGAAAAAGTGTTCCTTCACATCTGTTGTGCTCCGGATGCAACATACCCTTTTTTGTATTTAAGGGGGAGGCATTACAGAGTAACGGGGTTTTTCTATAATCCAAACATACATCCCTTAAGTGAATATGAGAAAAGACTGGAAGAAGTTGTGCGCTTTTCTCGTGTTGTTCATATGGATCTTGAAGTAGGCAAGTATGACAAGGATAGTTGGATGGAGCGCATAAAAAGCACTGAAAATGAACCTGAAGGCGGGAAGCGGTGTTATATCTGCTATAAGATGCGCCTTGAAGAAACAGTGCGAATTGCAAAAGAAAATGGATTTGACTATTTTACTACCACGCTTTCTATAAGCCCGCACAAAAACATTAAATGGATATTTGATATAGGAGAGCAGCTCGGAAATAAGTATGGAGTAAAATTTATTAAAGCGGACTTCAAAAAAAGAAACGGATTTAAATCCAGCATTATATTGAGTAAATACTATAAAATGTACCGGCAAAACTATTGCGGATGCGTGTTTTCAAAGGTTAAAAAATAAATAATTACTAAAATGCTGTATTTATTATAAAAGTATCCTGGTATTAAGATTTTTTACTCAAACTTTTGAAATTTTTTCTCTATATTTAAGAAAATGTAGATTTTATCAAGGTTTTATACGTGCAGAAATTTTTTGAAAAAATTCTTTGAAATCTATTGACAGGAAGTTTTAATTTGATATGATATTCTTCGTTGGGAGTATATCGCATGGAAAGACAGTTTCGAAAATACCCTTGACTTGCACTTAAAAAAGCATATAATGACTATGCTAAAATATTTAAAAACGGATTGTACCTTGAAAACTAAACAGCGAAAGTAAGGTATTAATTTTTCGGAGAGTTTGATCCTGGCTCAGGATGAACGCTGGCGGCGTGCCTTACACATGCAAGTCGAGCGAGAATTTTTTGATGGGGCAACCCATTGGGAAGTTCTAGCGGCAAACGGGTGAGTAATGGATGGGTAACCTACCCTAAAGACGGGGATAGCCTTCTGAAAAGAAGGGTAATACCCGATAATGTTGACAGACTTAGGTTTGTCAAAGAAAGATGGCCTCTGTTTCATGCTATCACTTTTGGACGGGCTCATCTCCTATCAGCTAGTTGGTGAGGTAATGGCTTACCAAGGCAACGACGGGTAGCTGGTCTGAGAGGATGGACAGCCACATTGGGACTGAGACACGGCCCAGACTCCTACGGGAGGCAGCAGTGGGGAATATTGGTCAATGGGCGAAAGCCTGAACCAGCGACGTCGCGTGGAGGATGGAGGCCGCAAGGTTGTAAACTCCTTTTATTAAGGAAAAAGGGATAGATCTCAAATAGGGAACTATTCTTGATGGTACTTTTTGAATAAGCCCCAGCTAACTACGTGCCAGCAGCTGCGGTAATACGTAGGGGGCGAGCGTTATCCGGAATTACTGGGTGTAAAGGGTATGCAGGCGGATTGACAAGTTGGATGTAAAAACTCAGAGCTTAACTCTGAGCTCGCATTCAAAACTGTTGATCTAGAGAGCAGTAGAGGGAAGTGGAATTCCAGGTGTAGCGGTAAAATGCTTAGATATCTGGAAGAACACCAGTGGCGAAAGCGGCTTCCTGGGCTGTCTCTGACGCTCATATACGAAAGCTAGGGGAGCAAACAGGATTAGATACCCTGGTAGTCCTAGCCGTAAACGATGGATGCTTGGTGTTGGGGAGGTTGCTTCTCAGTGCCGGAGCTAACGTGTTAAGCATCCCACCTGGGAAGTACGGCCGCAAGGTTAAAACTCAAAGGAATTGACGGGGCCCCGCACAAGCAGCGAGGCATGTGGTTTAATTCGATGCTACACGAAGAACCTTACCTGGGCTTGACATGCACGAGAAAGCTGGAAGAAACTCCGGCCCTCTCAGAGAGTAATCTCTGTTACCCGTGCACAGGTGCTGCATGGTTGTCGTCAGCTCGTGTCGTGAGATGTACGGTTAAGTCCGTGAACGAGCGCAACCCCTATCCCTAGTTGCTAATAGGCTTCGGCCTATGCACTTTAGGGAGACTGCCAGCGGAAAGCTGGAGGAAGGTGGGGATGACGTCAAATCCTCATGGCCTTTATGTCCAGGGCTACACACATGCGACAATGGTCCATACAAAGTGTTGCTAACCAGTAATGGGGAGCTAATCGCAAAAAGTGGACCTCAGTACGGATTGAGGGTTGCAATTCACCCTCATGAAGCTGGAGTTGCTAGTAACCGCAGGTCAGCTATACTGCGGTGAATGCGTTCCCGGGGCTTGTACACACCGCCCGTCACACCACCCGAGTTGTGTGTACCCGAAGTGGCTCTGTGAGTCACGAAGGTGTGCATGATAAGGAGGGTGAAGTCGTAACAAGGTAGGTGTACGAGAACGTGCGCCTGGATCACCTCCTTTCTAGGGAGCATTTTTAGGTGTGTTTTATTAACATACTTCGAAAAAATACAATATATTAAAGCTATCCTTGCTTATCGCTGTTTAGTTTTGAGGGAATAATCCCCTCAAGTTATAAAGTTTACTAGATTGTACCTTGAAAACTGTATGTAGGTGTAGTAAATAAGTAAGGGCGTATAGTGAATGCCTTGGCGTACGGAGCCGATGAAGGACGCAGAAAGCTTGCGATAGGCCTCGGGGAGTTGCATAACAAATTTTGATCCGAGGATTTCCGAATGGGGAAACCCAGCAGGGAGAAATCTCTGTTATCTTTACCTGAATATATAGGGCAAAGAGGGTAAGCGAGGGAACTGAAACATCTTAGTACCTCGATGAAAGGAAAACAAAAGTGATTCCCTTAGTAGTGGTGAGCGAAATGGGAAGAGCCTAAACCATTTATGTGTAGAAGCTGGCAGGCGTTGCATAGATGGGGTTGTAGGGAGATTTAATCCTGCGCTGCTGAGCAGGTATGGAGTCAGAAATGAATTGATTAGTCGAACACTCTTGAAAGGGTGGCCAAAGAGGGTGACAGCCCCGTAGGCGAAAATCAATTCACTCCTATAAATCTTTCCTGAGTACCGCGGGACACGTGGAATCTTGCGGGAAGCTAGGAGGACCATCTCCTAAGGCTAAATACTCCGGCGACCGATAGTGAACAAAGTACCGTGAGGGAAAGGTGAAAAGAACCCCGGAAGGGGAGTGAAATAGAACCTGAAACTATATGCCTACAATCGGTAGGAGGGCTATGAAATGGCAACATTTCAGCCTGACTGCCTGCCTATTGAAGAATGAGCCAAGGAGTTATGGGTAGTGGCAAGGTTAAGGGGTGATACCCGGAGCCGTAGTGAAAGCGAGCCTGAATAGGGCGTTAGTCGCTGTCCATAGACCCGAAACCAGGTGGTCAATCCATGGTCAGGATGAAACGAGCGTAAGAACTCGTGGAGGTCCGAACCGGTTGGGGGAAAAAACTCATCGGATGAACTGTGGATAGCAGAGAAATTCTAACCGAACCTGGAGATAGCTGGTTCTCTCCGAAATGCATTTAGGTGCAGCGGTAGGTAATTCGCAAGTGGGGGTAGAGCACTGGATGAGCTAGGGATCCTACCAGATTTCCAAACTCAACCAAACTCCGAATACCATTTGTTTTTACCCTACCAGTGAGTCGGCGGGTACTAAGATCCGTCGTCGAGAGGGGAACAACCCAGATCATCTGCTAAGGTCCCTAAAATAGACTAAGTGTTCAGAAAGGATGTGGAATTGCTTAGACAGCTAGGAGGTTAGCTCAGAAGCAGCTACCCTTCAAAGAGTGCGTAACAGCTCACTAGTCGAGCGGTTCTGCGCCGAAAATGTAACGGGACTAAGTCTATTACCGAAGCAGTGGGCTTAAGATGTCTTCGGACGTCTTGAGCGGTAGGAGAGCGTTCCTATTGCAGAGAAGGTATACCGTAAGGAGTACTGGAGCGATAGGAAGTGAGAATCTTGGCTTAAGTAACGAAAAACAGGGTGAGAATCCCTGTCGTCGTAAATCTAAGGTTTCCTGGGGAAGGTTTGTCCGCCCAGGGTTAGTCGGTCCTAAGCCGAGGCCGAAAGGCGTAGGCGATGGACAACAGGTTAATATTCCTGTACCATGTATCTTCCGCTATCAGGATGGGGTGGTGGAGAAGGATAGGTTAAGCGCGGTTTTGGTTGTCTGCGTCCAAGCTCGTAGGAGGCATCCGGAGGTAAATCCCTGGATGTATTAAACTCTGAGAAGCGATGGGGAGCCGCAAGGCGAAGTAGCTGATTCCATACTCACAAGAAAAACCTCTAACGAGGAAGATATGTGTCCGTACCGCAATCCAACACAGGTAGATGAGGAGAATGCTCCTAAGACGTACGAAAGAACCCTCTTTAAGGAACTCGGCAAAATTGCCCCGTAACTTCGGGAGAAGGGGTGCCTGGGAAGGTGAAGGTAAATGCTTACCTTTGCGATTCTGGGCCTCAGTAAATAGGTTCAAGCGACTGTTTAACAAAAACACAGGTCTCTGCTAAGTCGTAAAGACGATGTATAGGGGCCGACGCTTGCCCAGTGCTGGAAGGTTACAGGGAGGGGTTAGCAGATTTCGGTCTGCGAAGCTCTGAACTTAAGCCCCAGTGAACGGCGGCCGTAACTATAACGGTTTTGATAGTTAGCTACTTGACTAGGGCTGTTATAAAATTTGGCTATATGCTGGAACATCTGGTTAAATTTCATATTACCGAGGAGGTGAAAACATATGAATACAGACAATCAGCAGGAAAGACTACAGATTACTGAAGAGTTTAAGTGGTTTCTGGCAGGATTAATTGAGGGAGAAGGAAGTCTATGTATATCTCTCAAACAACATCCTTCAGCAAGATTTGGTTATTATATTGATCCGGAATTTTTTATCTATCAACACAAATCAGCAAGGGAACTACTTGAGAGAGCAAAAGAGTTTTTTGGGACAGGTCGTATTTTTCCTAAGCCTGGAAATGAAGATGTGCTTGTTTTTAGAATTTCAGCAAGACGAAGCATATTGGAAAAAGTTATTCCTTTCTTCGAAAAATACATGAAATATAGCTCAAAAACTAAAAAGGAAAATTTCCGTGTATTTAAGGAAGTGACCTTAGCTCTCGAAAACGGAGAACATAAAACGTTACAAGGTACCTTACGCATAGTGGAACTGGTTTATTCTACAAATCATGCCGGCAAACAGCGTAAGCGTAGCAAAGAAGAAGTAATCGGTAGAATCCTCAGAGACTATACGCCAAACTCTGAATCTGATTCAGAGAAGATATAGTCCGATCTTTATGGAGACATAAAGTTAACACAAATACCTAAGGTAGCGAAATACCTTGTCGGGTAAGTTCCGACGCGCATGAAAAGCGTAACGACTTGAACGCTGTCTCAAAGAGGGATTCGGTGAAATAGCAGTGCCCGTGCAGATGCGGGCTACTTGCAGCAGGACGGAAAGACCCCGTAGAGCTTTACTATAACCTGATATTGAATTTTGGCATATTGTGTATAGGATAGGTGGGAGACTTTGAACCCGGAACGCCAGTTTCGGGGGAGTCATCCTTGGAATACCACCCTTAATATGCTGAGGTTCTAACTCTATACCCTGAATCGGGTAGGAGGACAATGTCAGGCGGGTAGTTTGACTGGGGCGGTCGCCTCCTAAAGAGTAACGGAGGCGCCCAAAGGTTCCCTCAGGCTGGTTGGAAATCAGCCATCGAGTGCAAAGGCATAAGGGAGCTTGACTGCATAGACTGACAGGTCGAACAGGCACGAAAGTGGGG
>Ga0164313_10006157_pt1 | contig 10592 bp, 5 predicted proteins | sample GuaBasSedimGuay4_FD_113735 | JGI IMG/M metagenome (GOLD analysis project Ga0164313, IMG submission 113735) | Subseafloor sediment microbial communities from Guaymas Basin, Gulf of California, Mexico - Guay4, Core 4569-4, 0-3 cm | ecosystem: Environmental > Aquatic > Marine > Hydrothermal vents >...
AACGGGTTAAACTATCACAACGAATAATAAGTCTTTTCCCGGACAACCTGGATAAAATATTTCTTTTAACAACCGGGGCTGAAGCTACGGAAGCTGCTCTTAGAATTGCAAGACGATATACCGGAAAACATGAAATTCTATCCTTTTATGGAGGATTTCATGGCCGTACATACGGTGCCATGGGTGTAGCTGGAAGCAAGGGTACCCGAAATAAATTCGGCCCTGCGGTTCCAGGTGGAATAATGGCACCATATGCTAATTGTTACCGCTGTATCTACGACAAGGTTTTTCCCGATTGCGATTTTCACTGTATTAAACAACTGGACAGGATTATTGATTCGTCATCTTCCGGAGATATGGGAGCTGTTATTACTGAGCCGTACCAGGGTGGAGCCGGATTTATTTTCCCTCCTGAGGGATGGCTCAAAGCACTTGAAAAATGGGCAAAAGACAGGGACCTGCTATTAATTGTTGATGAGGTACAGGCTTCTATGGGCAGAACCGGTAAAATGTTTATGATTGAATGGGAAGGTATTGAACCAAACATGCTTTGCTTAGGTAAGGGATTCGGCAGTGGCATGCCTGCTTCAGCCTTAGTAGGTGAAACAAAAATATTCAATTGTATGAATAGTGGTGAAATGTCCAGCACAACTGGTGGCAATCCAATGGCAAGTGCAGCTTCTTTAGCAGTACTTGATGTAATGGAAGATGAAAAACTACCACAAAACGCATTGAAAGTCGGAGATTATTTATTAAAACGGTTTAAAGAACTTCAAAAAAGCCATCCCCTATTAGGTGATGTAAGGGGGAAAGGTTTGGTGATTGGCCTGGAAATTGTTAAAGACAGGGAATTGAAAACTCCTGCACCTGAGCTCACCAAAAGAATCATTTTCAAATGTGGAGAAAATGGTATGCTATTGGGCAAAGTAGGCCTGCATGGAAATGTTATTCGTATCGCACCTCCTTTAGTAATAACTGAGGAAGAAGCGGAAATAGGTGTTGCCATTATAGATAAAGTTTTAACTGAGATTGAAAATGAGGTTCAATAATGAAACCGCATTCGCATTGCTATTCTTTATATCTGTTTTTTCTGTTACAGGTTGCAGAAGTAGTCATGAAAATAAATATGAAACAGACCAGGTTACAGGGAGGGGTAAGATAGTTGAAACATTTAAAGAGCTAAAAGCATACACAGGTAAAAAAGCGGCAAAGCATATTGAAGGGAAATCCCGGAAAGAGGCATATTTGCTTAATTATAAACAACTGAAAATCAATTATGGCAATAACGTTGAATATCAACTTCGGCGCCAACAAGTAATTCTCTGTCCGCAAACAGTAGATTTTTTATATTCCAAATTTACACCCACTACAACCAGATATCAAAGAGGAACAAGACCTGAACTTGAGAACCTCGTTAGTGATCTAACGGTAAATTGCAAAACAGAACGCGAAAAAGTACTTGCTATAATGCGCTTTTGCAGAGATCTTTATAAGAAAGATTCTGATGCCAATTTCTCCGATTACATTTATGGAGGTACTGAAGAACAGCTTATTGACAAGCCTGACATTCTGTGCGAGACGCTTAGTCGGCTAATGGTTGCTCTGTGTGAGGTTATTGAAATTCCAGGTCGAATTGTTATGCACGATATTGGAGGTCATATCTGCACGGAAATTCTTGTGGACGGGAACTGGAGTTATATTGATCCTCGTACAGGAATTTATTTCCTGAAGAGAGATGGATCATTCGCCTCAGTATGGGAACTTTGGCAAGATCCTTCCATAATTAACGCACAGAGTTATGATGCTAAAGCAGATATCAGCGATCTTTGGACATGGGAGTATCGAGCCTGGAAATGCGAGAATATGTACTTTAATCCCGACGAAGTAAATGGTTTCCAAAATTACAGCCTTGCCGATACTGAACGATATAATTATTCACAACTTTCACAAAAAGAGGCCACAGATGCCGGTCTATATGTTATTAACAAACAGTACGTTAGCACAGCGCAGAGAGTTTTAGGCCTCTCTGACGAGTGGGCCAGGACTAACTGGGGCATTCACAAATTGAAAAAAACACCCATTGCATACAGGCATGATGGTTTTTCTCCATACTTTAAAGAATTTCTCATAACACGTGAATATTTAGAGCAGAATTATATCGATTGTTTTAAAAATACGAATGTGAAAACATTGGTCTGGGGACTTGGCCCAGGAAGTGTTTTTTGTTTTAATACTAAGAATGGGCAGATTTTTGGCGAAGGCTTAAATGATAAAGAGCTTTCATTGTTACGCACAGGTGATAGATGGGTAAACAAAAATGTAATGAGCCTGGTAAAACAAGAAGGAGGTCCGTTGCAAATTGCTGTTGAACGATCTCATAAACTTGGATTAGAAATTTTTGCCAGACTTGAAATGAATCATGAATATGGACCGGCCAGTCCTGATAATTGGATGTGGGTTGGATTTGTAGGAGATTTAAATAAGAAACATCCTGAGTATCGTATTGGGGAAACAGTATTCTTAGATTTTAAACATGAAGAAGTGCGCAATTTTAAGATCGCAATTTTACGTGAAGCTGCTGAAGCGGGAGTAGATGGAATTTCCATGGACTTTGTGGTTTACCCACCGTTTTTTGAGAAACCTGACACCTCTGTGATGACTCAATTTATTCGTGATGTGAGACAAATGCTGAATGAGGTTGGGCAACAACAAGGAAGGCATATTAAAATAATGACACGAGTTCCCTTTGAAAAATATATGGAAATCGGATTAGATTGGAAGACCTGGATGAATGAGAAATTGATAGATATTATTGTACCGACACATCTGCGTTTTGCAGACTATTTTTCTTTTGGTATAGAAGAGTTTGTCACGCTAGCAAAGAAAACCGGTACATTAGTCTATCCAACACTTTGGCAGGCACTGGGGTTCGTCGACACAGACCCGCAACCAGGTGATGAGAAATCAGGCAGGAAAAGGTACGATAAACCAAAAACTAAGCAAATGTTTTTCGCACAAGCTCTTCTTTTTAACCGGGCAGGTGCTGATGGACTCCAACTCGGATTTGCTGCTGATGATTGGAAAGGGAAACTACGGTGGATGGAAGAACCTTCTGATCAAAAGTGGGCAGGCGAATCCTGGATAAATGAACTTGCTGATCCGGATAAAGTTATGTTTGCTGATAAACATTATATGGTAGATCCCATAGAACTTCGTCCTGGGACATTTGAACTTGCCAGAAGTGGAACAAAGTATATTGGTCAACGAATCGTAGGATTGTGTATCGGTGATAATATTCCGGAAGCACGCAAAAATGGATATGACATTAAAACCAAAATGGTCGTTTATATGAGAGCTTTACAATCACAGGAAAAACTGGGATTATATATTAATGGTAATGGCCCAGTTATCATATCTGGTGATTCGGATAAGGAGACAGAACGCAAAACTATGACAGCTATTGATCCTCGTACACAAAAATCTTCAGAATTCGTTTTTGAAAAAGATTGGTGGAAACGCACTATGCATGAAGTGACTATTGATGCTGATTGGTGGAGACTTAGGGATAACAAGATTAAACTTGTATATTCAAATGCGTCAACTGAAATAAAAACTCCACTCTCTATCATCTGGATTGATTTGCTTGTGGATTATACAATGGAAGATAATTAAGTGATTAAATATATTAAATCTAAATGAAAGGCGTTTGAAAATGAATAACACAATTGATTTTTTAGAACAGATTATCCGATTCCCTTCTTTAAGTGGGCAAGAAGAGGATGTTATACAATTTATGTATAAGAAATTTCAACCTCTTGCTGATGAGGTTACACTTGTTCCTCTTTCCGATGATCTGTTAAAGGATCCTGAATACTCCTCTCCTATTCAGGATATAAAATATGACGGAAGACACTATCTGAGGTTAAAGATAAGAGGCACAGGATCCGGCAAATCACTAATCTTCAACGCCCATGCAGATGTAGTACCGGCATCGGCAACAGACAAAAATCAGTTTGATCCGTACCAAGAAGACGGTAAGGTCTATGGCAGGGGAGCAATGGATGATAAAGGACAAATTGCCGTCTTTTATTTATTGCTAAAAATGATTAAAGAAAAGAAACTGCGATTCAAAGGAGATATCATTTTTCATATTGTTGTAGAGGAAGAAAATGGTGGCAATGGAGCTTTAGCAGCTATTCGTAGTGGAGATAAAGCAGATGCTGTTATTGTACTTGAATCGAGCAATCTGAAAATATTTACTTCAGTACGGGGGGCAGTTTGGTTTAAAGTTACGTGTTTTGGGAAAGCCGGTCACAGCGGTTTTTCAGGGAAGTCTGCCAGCGCTTTAAAAATGGCAGTCCAGGTTATGGGAATATTAGAAAACTTTCATGAGAAACTTCTGGCTGAATCACAAGGCATTCCTTTATTTGATAAATATGAAAATCCTATGCCTATCACTTTTGGGAAATTACAGGCAGGAAACTGGCCGGCAGCTACTCCCAGCGAAGCTGTTCTGGAAGGTGTGTTAGGGTTATTGCCAAATAAAACCCGCTTTGAGGTAATGCAAGAAATGGAGGATGCAATAAAATCAGAAAGCGATGAACAGCTACACAATAATTTCAAACTTGAATTTACATATCGCCATGAAGGCCATATCCTGGATATAAACCATCCTTTGGTCACCGTTTTATCAGAAGCATGCTCCCATGCCGGTATTAAACCAGAAAATGATGCAATGGTTGCTTCATGTGATGGATGGTTTTACAGTAAGTTACTGGATATCCCTACAGTTGTATTTGGTCCTGGCGATTTGATGAGCGCACATTCAAGTGACGAACATATTCCGATAGATCAAATACAAAAAGCAGCAGAAATATTGCTCAATTTTCTCAACCGGTGGTGTGAGGATTCCAATTAAACTAGAGTTATAATATTAATAGAAAATAATAAATCAGATATAAAAAGTATTAAATGCATATAATGAGTAAACCTAAAACAATGCAAGCCCTTGTAAAAACAGCAAAAGGAAAAGGTCTTGTTGAAATCCGCGAAGTGCCTGTCCCTGAAATAGGAGACAATGAAGTTCTTATTGAAGTAAAAGCCGCAGGGATATGCGGAACCGACCTTCATATTTATAACGATAATTTTCCTTACTGGCCTCCGGTTATCCTGGGGCATGAATTCTCAGGTATTATTGCTGAAACAGGGAAACATGTAAAAGATTGGAAAATAGGTGACAGGGTTGTAGGAGAACCGCATACACTCGCCTGTGGCAAATGTTGGTTGTGCAGGACAGGTAACAGGCAGATTTGCCCGGAAAAAAGATCGCCAGGCTGGGGGATCGATGGATGCTTTGCAAAGTATATGAGATTTCCTGATACGGAATTGTTACACAAAATACCCGATACACTTTCGTTTGAAAAAGCAGCACTTGTTGAACCAACTGCAAATGTTGTTACAGATCTTTTCGAAAGAGGGACACTGCATCCATCTGATTTCGTGGTTGTTATCGGGCCAGGCCCTATCGGGCTTCTCTCTGCAATGGCTGCAAAAGCCGGTGGCGCTTCGAAAGTTGCTATTGTCGGTACAGATATGGATGAGGGATTGAGATTGCCAACAGCAAGAAAAATAAATAGTATTGATCATGTAATCAATGTAAACAGAGAAGATGCGACTTCGATTATTATGGATTTAACCGAAGGACGGGGTGCCGACCTCGTGGTGGAGGCAAGTGGTTCGGCACCAGGTATTGCATCTGCATTTCAATTAGTCAGAAAGCTAGGCAGGATCACAGCTATTGGTCTTACAGGTAAAGAAAAGATTGACTTCCCTTATGATGCCGCTATGTTTAAAGCGGTGGAATTTACTTTTAACCTTTCAACTATGTATTCTTCCTGGGATAAAACAATTCAATTACTGGATTCAGGTAAAATTGATGCTGATATTTTAACAACTCATAAAGGTGGACTTGAAAAGTGGAAAGAATTCTTTTCAGATTTACAGAATATGAAGGGGATTAAAGGGGTATTTATACCTTAAGTAGGTCTGTCCATAATGTCCGCTCTCGGCGTTACGCTCATCGAAAAAATGCTCGATTACCTCAGTAAACTCTGCTTTTTTCGACTTCGCAAGCCTTGATAGCGAACATTATAATCCAGACCTTACTTTATAGACAGATTAAATAAATTTCTAATTCAAATAATAAAACAAATAAAAATTATGTCATTCAAATTTGGAATTATAGGAACAGGTATCATGGGAAAAGCCGGAGGCAACATATTTCAACTGGTTGAAGGTGTTGAAGTTACTGCTCTGGCAGATATTTCTGATGTATCACTAAAAGAAGCAGCTGCTGAACTTGGTGTTTCTGCAACTTATAAGAATTATCAGGATATGCTTGAAAAAGAAGATCTTGATGCGGTTTATATTGCCACTCCCGACCAATATCACAGGGATTCATGTATTGATGCTATGAATGCAGGATGTAATGTACTGGTTGAAAAACCTATGACAACAAAGCAAGCAGAAGCTGAGGATATTTATAAAGTAGTACAGAAAACCGGCAAAAAATTTCAGGTTAATTTCAATCATCGTTGGCTTGCTCCCTACCATAAAATAAAATCAATGATTGAAGAAGGTCAGGTTGGTGACCCGATTATCGGGTTTGCAAGAAAGAACAACCCAATTACTGTTCCTACAAGTATGCTGGCATCATGGGCTAAAGATAGTTCGCCTGCATGGTTTATGAGTTCACACGATATAGATTTGATGACTTGGTGGTTTGACGCTAATCCAACGGAAGTATATGCCAAAGGCATCAAACGTGTTTTGAAAGCAAAAGGCATGGATACTTATGATGGAATTCAGTCTATGGTTACGTATGAAAATGGACAATTTGCAACTTTTGAAGCAGCCTGGATATATCCTGAAACCAGCCCCTATATGCCAGATTCATTTATGGAAGTCATAGGCACAAAAGGAACAACTCATATTAACAGAAAGGATGAGGTTATTGATGCAATTCTTGAAGAAAAATTCACCTGTCCCAGAACATTCCTGAATTATAAAGTATTTGACGAATGGGTTGGAGCTATGCCTTCTTCAGTAAAATCATTTGTTAATGCGTGCAGAAATGATACCGAGACTGTGGTAAATGCAAAAGAAGGTCTGAGAAGCACTGCTGTTCTCGATGCTATTCACCGGTCGTTAAAATCCGGGAAGCCAGAGAAAATAACACTTAGTTTAATATAAGTTTAAGATAGATTATTTTCGGATATAATGAAAAGTCTATATGCCTTCCTGATATTTCTAATCTCTGCTTTTTCTTTAAGCGGTGCGGATTATAAAAAATCCTTTACCTCTGCCAAGGATTGGGATAATACCCTCTACGACTGGAAAATCGATGTAACGACATCGCCGGGAGATGTTAAATTACTCAAAACTGAGCTAATTGCAGATGAGATGGGGGTAACAACAGGAAATATGGAAGAAATAATTATTGGCAAGACTTGGGTTAAGAAAGAATTCTTCCTTGATGATGTTGAAGCTGATAAAGGTGTTCTTTTAATTCATTGGAACGAATATAGTTCCAATGAATTAAAAGAGAAAGATTTTTTTCTGTGGGTTGTTGTTAATGATAATCCCATCAAACTTAATTTTGATGTGGACAGAATGTTAACCGGTGGATGGATAAGGTGCGATGTGCCAGTCGAATTTCTTAAACCCGGTATTAACACAGTTGTTTTAAAAAATGAAACAAATCATGAATTTATTATCAGTCTCGAAGCGTCCAGAATTCCTGATAGAAGTGCGAAAAGCATAGATGGTGGAAACACCTGGGATTCTAACCACCTCGGCAATGGGGATTTTATTGATGGTGAATACCTAATCCGTTTGCGTCTGGCTCGTTATCCGTCAAAAGCTGAGATAAAATCAGATTTTATTGAGCTTGCTGCTCTGGTAACTGATAACCTGATCAAACCAAAAATTAAATTAAAAAAGATAAATATTTCTCTTGACAAGGAAACTCCGCCGGGTACTACGCTGTTATTACAGGTCAGGGGAGGAAGTAGTCCCGCTTATCATCCGAATACCTGGACATACTGGCAGGAACTTGCTCAGCTTACACCGGAAATTTTAAAAAAATGGCAATTTTTTCAATGGAGGATTGAGCTTCAGACGGAGAACCATAAAATAACTCCAGTATTGAAAGGCATTAATATCAATGCTGACATGGACGTCATTGACAAGCCGGATAAAGGCATGAAGGTGGTGGTTGAAGAAAATCAAAAGATTATTCGTGGATACTACCATTATACTTATCAGGATGCCAAGGAATACCGGCTTAGCGTATTGAGGGAAAGATACCACCTGGATGAAGTGGTTGGCGGATGTTCAACTGAGTTTGAGCAGTATCGAACTCTCGCTTTCTGGGTAAGGAGTATGTGGAGAGACGGCTGGGGCAAGCACAACGATGATTTGCATACTCCCTGGGATGCCTTAATCACTCTGGAACTGGCGCCACAGAACAAAGCAGCAGGAATGTGTTTCATTTACGCAAATACTTTTGTTCAAACATCTTTATCTGTTGGGTTACAAGCCAGGGGTGTGGTTTTAGATCATCACTTTATATCGGAGGTCTGGTCTGATGAATACAATAAATGGGTAACATTTGATATTGGGAATAGAAAAGATGCGCTTTATGCGGCTTTTCACGAAAGGGATGGGGTACCCCTTAACACTCTTGAAACACATTCACTGGTAAATGATGAGAAAATGAACGAAATCTGGATCGTACCGGTCGGAATTCACGACAAAGTGAAAGCCACAGAGGCGTCTGAAAATCATTTGCTTGGCCCAAGCGAGATAAAAGCAAGGCTTGGAATCCCCTTGAGGAATAATTATTTGACTTCCTGGCTTCCCGGTGAACTGGAGCATGGGTTTATTCAATTTCAATATGATGGTTATCTCTGGTGGAAAGACACACCGATCCCGAAATATGAGGAGTATACCTATCACAGTTCACATCCCAGAGATTTTTACTGGACTTTAAACCAGGCCCAGATTTTTCTTATAGCAGGGGATCAAAAAGAGGACCTCAATGTAATCCTAGATACCGAAACACCTAATTTTGAGAATTTCCAGGTTAGAATCGACGGAAAAGAGTGGAAGGATTCTTCCTATGAATTTTTATGGAGACTTCATGATGGAGACAACACCATTGAAGCAAAGCCGGTTAATATGTTTCAAAAGGGTGGCATTATCAGCAAGATTACAATTAAAAACCAGTACTAAAAGATGAAAAGATTTATTTTGATTTTTTTGTTAATATTTTTTGTGCTATCCGCTTTTGAAAAAGATACAGCTCCGGACTTTTCAGGAGTAACACTGCATCTCTCTTACGAAACAGACGCAGATATCCTTTCCGATTTCATTTCATCCGCTGATGTTTACAGATGCGCCAAGACCGGGGAAATACTTGAAAATCCACTAACGAAAAGAAAACTTGAACTTTCAAACGGCAAATTTGGAAAGGCTCTTCACGTAAAGGACGGCTGGTCAGTTGCTAAGGGCACAACCAATGAGTCGGGCATGGATCTGGACCTTATCGTAGCAACAATGTGGGGTGACTGGCGGACTAAACCTCATTATTGGGGAAGCGGAAAATTTCATGGCGATAGAGGATCCATCGCATTCTGGGTTAAAACATCCGATTTAAATCCCGGAATGGTTTTTATTCAGGGTAGTATTGCCTGGGGCAGAAAGGAAAGGGATTTACTCAGAATAGACCTGAATGAAGATGGGAGACTTAGTGCTTCAATAAGGGATACTTTTTACAAGTATCATAAAATTGAGTCACAGAATCCCGTGTGGAGAAATGACAAATGGCAGCATATCGTAGTTGTTTGGGATCATGCTTACGGCATGAAGCTTTATCATAGTGGAGAACTTATTGCCTCAAATTGGGGTAAAGATGCCTGGTGGCAGACACCCCTGCCAGGACTTTTTAGCCCATTTTTACCTGAATCTTACTATGATGAAATCTTTTTTTTCGATTATCCTTTGAAGCAAGCTGAAATAAAATCCCTTTATACCTCTAATTCAATACCGAAAAGAAACGATGAAAAAATCCTTCTTGATGATTCAGCAAAGGAACGATTACTTTCCAGTTATGCAGATATAGACAAACTGGAACTTCCGGTTTTAAACGCAGACAAAAATATTTTGTCGTTGAAACAAACAAAGATAGCCGATTGTCACGATGAAAAAATTCCCGCCTGGTGGATCATGGACGGAAGATATGAATTGGCATGGCCTCATCCTTATTTATTATTTACATTTATTCTTGGCGATGTTGATTTTCATAGTACCAAGGTGGATATTGATTTACAAACGGGAGAAACAGCTAACTACATTTCACTTGAAGGAGTACTTGATGGAATTGAGACAATTTCGGGAGAAGATGGGGTATTTGATGACAAGAATAAAACTATTGACCTAAACAATTACCGGTATAATTTTTATTCCCAAAAACTCGATATGGGGAATAATACTTCCCTTCATTTCCCTTTGGTAAAAGGATACGGAACCCC
>Ga0164313_10006158_pt1 | contig 10591 bp, 11 predicted proteins | sample GuaBasSedimGuay4_FD_113735 | JGI IMG/M metagenome (GOLD analysis project Ga0164313, IMG submission 113735) | Subseafloor sediment microbial communities from Guaymas Basin, Gulf of California, Mexico - Guay4, Core 4569-4, 0-3 cm | ecosystem: Environmental > Aquatic > Marine > Hydrothermal vents...
AGTTTTTTTCTGATGCTGTCCCGGTGCGATTCAATGGTCCTTGTGGATAGACTGAGAAGTTCTGCAATTTCCTTGGTGGTTTTCCCATGCTTCACAAGATTGGCAATCTGAATCTCCGACGGTGTCAGGTTCAGATAACGCGTGGAGAGCTTCTTGGCAAAAGGCCCGACAATGTCATCTATGTTTGATTCCAGAATTTCAAGGAACGTATGCTGCCTGTCGTCCAGGCGGGTGCGCCCCAGTTTTTCCAGGAAGGGCTGCACCATCTCCTTGACGTTGTAGATCACCTTCTCTTCCAGCTCCCGCTTGTCCTCCTCCCTCTTTTTCAGCAACACCTTGAGGGCTGTGTTCATCTCTTCAAGGCTTTCCGACTTCAGGCGTAGTTCCTGGGTGCGCTCTTCCACCCGCTGCTCCAGCAAGTCATGGGCTTCCTGGAGTTTTTGTTCCATATTTTGCTTGTGGAGTGCTATCTCTATGGCCGCCAGAATCTGCTGTTCCTGGATCGGCTTGAGCACATAGCCGAAAGGACCGATGTGCTTGGCGCGCTGGATCATCTCCTCATCCGCGTATGCTGTCAGAAATATCACCGGTATTTTCAATTCCCGGTTGATCTTCGAAGCAGCGGCGATACCGTCCAGTTCCCCGGGCATCACGATGTCCATGAGCATCAGGTCGGGTTTGAATTCCGTGGCCATGGCCACGGCCTGCACGCCGGAAGCGGCAATGCCTACGATGTCGAAACCGCTGATCGATAGAAACTCTTCCAGCTGGGTAGAAATTATCACTTCATCATCTGCAATAATCAACCTGTTCATACGCTATCCCTTTCTGCTGTCTTTTTTATAGATGAACGCCACATGAATCCAGCATTTATGAATCATGACAGTAAAAGACCTTTTATCACGAAATCACAAAAGGACGAAATCATGAAAAGTACCATTCAGTTTTTCGTGTTTTTCATATTTTGTGCTTTCGTGATAGATTTTGTTTCAACCTCCCATCCAAGTTTTAAGTTATCACCTGAATCTTGCCCGAGCCGGGTATCAAGGGAGTAAGACCCATTCTACCTGTAACCTGTTTTTAACCACGGTTGCCACATGACCGTCAAAGAAAAAATGTTCCACCAGATAGTTCCTGCCCTTGTAATCGAGACCAAGGTGGCTGTCGTCCGGAACTGCTACCACGCGACACTGGGAAAGCCCTGAAATACCTACACCGGCCGCCTTGAGAACAGCCTCCTTGGCTGTCCAATATCTGAAAAACAGTGTTTGCGGGTCTTCATCCGTCAAGCGCCACTCCTGATCATGGGCCACTTTGCGGATCAACCCCGTTGACACCTCCTTAACCGCCTCGATGTCGATGCCTGCAGCCTGCGGGCATATCACGGCTCCCACATAGGCTGGTTTATGGGTCAGCGACCAGAAATTGCCCTCAAAAGGCAGGGGCGCACCATTGGTGTCCTTTTCCAGATCTCCCACGGCAATGCCCATCTTGCGGGCACACAGGTGCAGTGCCCTGCGTGCCTGCCGGCTCAAAGCCCGGACCCTCTCCGGCGGGGGCAAGGCCCGGTCCTTCGCAGGCACAGCCAGGATAAGCGGAAAAATGGTCCTGTCGCGGTTCGACATCAATCCACCAACCCAAGCGCTTCATTTTTAACGTTGAGGATTTCTGCGTACACCTGTTTTTTGGACAAATTGTATTGGCCGGCAAGCTGCCTGGACAGCGCGGATGCCCCCATCTCCCCCCGGGCAAGTTCCCGGACAATCATGTCGTGCAACTCATCCAGGGACACCTCTACTTGCCCGCTTCCCCCCTCCACCAGCAGGGTACACTCTCCCTTGAGCTCTTTTCGCTTTTCAACTTCACCGGCAATATGGCTAAGGGTTCCGCGCATGAACTCTTCATATGTCTTGGTCATCTCCCGGGACAAGACCGCCCGGCGCTCACCCATGACTTCCTGAAGATCCGCCAGCAAGTCGGCCATCCTTTTCGGGGATTCATAAAAAATAAGCGTTTTGTTTTCTTGAGCCGCATGGCGAAGGAATGTAAGGCGTTTTGCGCGTTTGCGGGGGGGGAACCCCAGAAACAGGAAAGCATCCGTGGGAAGGCCGGAGACACTGAGCGCGGCAACGGCAGCAGACGGCCCGGGGATGGGGACCACCCGGATTCCGGCTGCGGCGGCATCCTTGACCAGACGGTATCCGGGATCAGACAACGTGGGGGTGCCCGCGTCCGAAACCAGCGCTATGGCAGCCCCTTTATCCAGTTTTGAAATCAGTTCGACTGCCCGCCGGTCCTCGTTGTGCTCATGCAGTGAGATCAAAGGCCGGTTTATGCTGTGACGGGCAAGCAGACGGCGGGTATTGCGCGTGTCTTCGGCTGCAATGAGATCCACTTCCCCCAGCGTCCTGAGGGCCCGCAACGTGATATCCTCGAGGTTTCCGATGGGCGTGCCCACTACATAGAGCACCCCTTGGGATATCTCTGGAATACGGCTGTCAGCGACATCGTCCATGCAGGCACCTTACCCCAATTCTTCTCAAGCGTGCAACGTTTTTCCTCCATTAGAAACAGTCAGCCGTATTTGGGAACAGTTCTCCCTCCCCCAAAACCCAGGTCCTTCAACACCTCCTGCATTGATACATGTTTCTAATGTGTATCATTAACAATGGTGATAAACTTGTTTATAAGGAGAAGATACATACCATGATAAGCAACAGCACAAACATGCTTGAAATTTAACAATCCAACAGCTAATATCAAAGCTACGCCTGAAGCCGGAGGGTGATCCTTCGGCGTTGTGCAAGGCCTTATGTTAGGGTATAGGTCAACAAGGAAATCCACTCATGCGAAAAAGCACCCTCGTTCTGAAGCTGTTGGTATGCCTACTTGTAACGTTTTCCTGTGCAGCCCCGCAAGCAAAGGAAAAGGACAACTCTCAAAGCGCTCCCAAATGGGTGACCACCGGTGTGCGGGCCCAGTATCCGACCGACCTCTACATCACCGGCGCGGGCAGCGCGGGAATCAAGTACAACGATACGGCCGCCGCCCAGGCAAAAGCAGATTCCAGAGCGCTGGCCCAGGTGGCCAAACAGATCGAAGTCGTCATCCAGCAGCAGTCATCCAGCCTGGAACGTGAAGTGTCGTCCGCATCCGGTGAAACCCTCAACCAGAAGGATATCTGGGAAAAAACTGCGGCGTACGTAAAAATAAAAGTTGAAGGCGTCCGCATAGAGGACCGCTATCACGATGTGGAGGAAAACCGCATCTACTCCTTTGCCTCCCTGGACCGCATGGCCCGGGGCAGGATTATCTCAGATCAGATCACGGCCCTGGAAGCCGACACGCAACGACTGGTTGCCGAAGCCGAGAAGAGCCGCAAAGCAATGCCCACGATCCACCGATCGGTTGCCGCCTATGGGCTGGCCATTCGAAAAATGATTCTGGCGGTCAGAAAAAATCAGTACTTGAACGTCATCGCCCCGCCCATGACCCACCAGAACATTGCCCAGACCCTTTCCGGTCTGCAGGCCGACGTTGCTGACCTCATGTCCGGTTTTTCCTTTGAAAAATTGAATGGCGACAACCAGAAAGGTGTCGTCGGCGGGAGTCTGCCTGAGCCCCTGCAACTCAGGGTCTTTTACCGGAAACAGCCGGCCCCTTCGGTGCCCATCCGGTTTGTATGGGTTGATGGTTCCGGAAATATTGACCGGAGCACACGGTCGGACAGCCAGGGGCATGTTTCCACAACCGTCAGCAACCTGGGTCCCACAGGAAAAAAGATCAATAAAATCAGGGCAGTGGTCAACGTATACCCTTCCGATCCCCACATCCAGAATGAACTGGAGAAGGTCATGGCGCCCGTGTATGCCCAGTTTACGTATGCATTGCCGCCGGTGGAGGAAGTCAGGGTCGCGGTGCTGATCAACGAATACAATCTGGGCACCCTGCAGCATGATTCCTACCTGAAAAATCGCCTTGTCCAATCTCTCAGCAGCATGAAACTGCAGGTGCTCAAGGAAATCCCCCGACACGCCATGCCCGATGCGTACGACATGGGCGGCGGCCCCGGCCTCACCCAAAAGATGAAAGCCATGTCAACAGCGGCAGACATGGCCGTGATTGGCGAAGTTAAAGCAACCCTGCTGGACACCAGTGCCGGGTCCTCCCTTATCTTTTCAAAATGCAGGGCTGTGGTCAAAATATTCGACCTTGCATCGGAAAGGGAACTGGGCGGCATTGACCTCTCCCTTAAAGCTGCCGGTCCTGACCGGGACGAGGCCGGCCGCCGGGGGCTGGATAAAATGTCTGCCAAAGCCTCCCGGGCCGTGGAAGAGGAAGTGCGGCGCATCCTCTTCGGACAAAAGAATTAAAAGCCGCTCGTTTCACAAGCGGCTTATAATTCTTTTGTGTGACGTGGCTTCGCCACTAATACCAAACTATCAGCCTCTCCCCGCCCGCTAGACAGCGTTTAAATAGACAGTCGATCCTCACTCCCTCGTGAGGCTTTCTTTAAAAATCGCCGAAAGTTTGGCTACCACACCATTGCCAACAACTCATCTGTAGGCAAAAATACTGCAACCACATTGCGCCGACGATTTAATACCCTATACTGGTTGTAAGAAATAGATTCCAATTCAACATCGGAAAGGAAGGCAGGACACGCTGTGCAGGGTATTTCTGGATACCGGATCAAGTCCGGTAAGACGGGTTTGGTCAATTTGTTGGTCAGGATCACTCTCTGGATCACCATCAATGACTTGCCGGCTATTGAGAGAATAGCGGCGATTTGTCCGGCGAAGCTCGCAGAGCGAAGACGGAAGCCGCGTAGAGCAAAAGAAATAACCTGCATTTGATGAACAAATGCAGGTTATTTCTTTTGCAGGCTGTCAAAAAAGTCGCCGGGCACCTCTACTTCCATTTCGACCTCTACGGCGCCGTCCGGCATTTCCGTTTTGTTGATGACCCTGGCCCCGCGAAGATACGAATTGACGTGAATGTTGATGGAATCGCTTTCGGTCATGTAATCCTTGACCGTGGTCTCCGCATTCACCTTGGCCCCTTCGATCTCGACTACCAGATTGCGCATGGCATCTGCCTGGGCCGCCCTCGCCGCCATGGTCTTGGCCAGGGTCGGGTTGGTATGTTTAGCTGAAGGAACCCCGATTCCCCTGGCGCGGAATATCCTTGGTTTGGTTTTTTCTTTGGGCGGCTTGGGCAACTCGGCCGAATAAAGAGCATCCAGCCGCCCGGTGCGATCCGTTTCCACATCAATGGAAGTCAAAAGCTTGCCATAGGTGACATCCACCACCTTGGCATTGAAATAGAAAGCATCATTCAATTCCGAAATTGTACCCGAAACAATGGTTTCAGCCCCCAAAAGCCTGCCGATCTCCCGGGAGGAGGATTCATCCACAAATGCGGACACCTGGAACTGCTGCTCCGCGATTACCTTGTCGATAAGGGCCCGTTCCAGAACCTGAAATTGATCAGATCGGGTAAAATAGGGGGTCAGCTTTTCCGCCGTGTAGCGGCCCAATTTTGATATCTTTCCGTCATCATTAACAAAATCAGCCAAGGCAATGACCATCTGTTCATTCGCACCCGACCCTGTGCCCGCCGTATTGGATGTCTCTGCCGACGTGTACTGCTCGCTCGAGGTTATTGCCTGGCTGTCGTCCCCATCTTGCTTGGCTATCTCACTGTCGAGCTCGTCCATTACGTCTTTGGCACGACTGCGGGTGTCTTCCTCCGGTGTGGTCCCATCGTCTCTTCCTGTACCCCCGGAAACCGAGGCCGAAAACCCGTCCGACATTTTCAGCCGGTAGATCTCCTCATTGAGGGCATTCCCCAAATATTCCAATGCATCGGCCATTTGTGCGAAACGCGGGGTTCGTTTTTCCCCTGTCCCGTTCACGGCCGACGACACCCCCGTGCTTCCCGTGGGCTTCTCAGGCGTTGCTGCACACGACAGGATGAGCATGGCCAGCAATATTGACATCACCAAGGATGTTGTTCTCAACGCTGCCTCCTCAAGGTAGAAATCATGCTGTAGCTTAACGTGATTATTTTAAATTTAATAATGATGCTAATTAGTACCTAAAGTCAATGGTTTTAACAGATGCCTTTTAGTTTGACTTCATGCCCTATTGATATTATTACTATTCAGTGAAAATAAACTCAGGCCCACGCCCTTATACAAGCTTCTATCTACTTGATATGAAGCCTAAATCAGAACGTATGCATTGTTTCTACTGCTGAGGAAAAAATGTTGCTTAAAACCGAAATAGCCGCATGCCTCCTGTTTATCTTCAGCCTGTCCGCGGGCTGTTTTTATGCCACTCCGTCCCTGGCATATTCACCTAAACAGATATACCAGAAAGCCGGCCCGGGTGTTGTCTTCATTTTCGCGTCCCAGGGTTCCAGCAAAGGCAGCGGCGGAACCGGGTCCATCATCTCCCAGGACGGCCTGGTGATAACCAATGCGCACATCTTCAAACCCAAAGGTTCATCCCAGCTGCTCACCGACATATCCGTTTTTTTAAAACCGGAACGGGTCACGGGAAACCACAAAACCGATCTGGCCCAAGGCTACAAAGGTAAAATCCTGGTCTATGACCTCCCCCTCGATCTAGCCCTGGTTAAAATTGTGGGGGCCAGTGCGCCCTTGCCCACGGTTGCTTTTGCAGATTCCGAACTGGTCGACATCGGAGAACAGGTTTATGCCATCGGCCACCCGGAACAGGGGGGCCTGTGGAGCCTCACCACCGGGGTGGTCAGCGCCTATTGGTCGGACTATGGAGGGATTTCCGGTAAAAACCTGTTTCAGACCGATGCCAGCATTAACCGGGGCAATTCAGGTGGCCCCCTGCTGGACATAACCGGCGACATGATCGGTATCAACTCCATGATAGCCAGAAAAGCAGCTGACGGACTCACCATCACGGATGTCAATTTTTCCATCCGCTCCAGTGTGGCCATCAACTGGCTGAACGGCAAGGGATACCGTTTTACTGCAGTCCCTAAAATAACCGATAAAGTTTCGGAGGCCCCCATAGAACCGGTAGAGGCACCAGCAGAGGCCCCGAGCAAGCCGGCATCGGAGGCCCCCATAGAACCGGTAGAAACACCAGCAGAAGCCCCAAGCAAGCCGGCAACGGATCAAAAACAGGCGGAAACTGTTTCTGAAGACACCTTGGATAAGGCAGAAGAACCTGCCGACATCTTAAAGGATGATCCCCAGGAACTGTCGCCTGGTAAAAATGAACCGCAGGATGATGTGATCGCCCAGAAACCCAAAACAGGCAAAATACTGACCGAGAAAAAACCATACCGTATGGATGACCTGCTCGAAGGCATGCGGGAAATGGAAGATTTAATGGATGAAATGAAAGATATGATGGACGACTTTAAGAAAAGGAGAAAACAATGAAAACAATGAAAACAAAACAAATGATCGCTCTTTTTGTATTGCTGGCTGTTGGGATGCTGCTCATGACGGGATGCGCCTCGGCACCTGCCAAACTGGATGAACCTGAAATGCCCCAGTGGGTTTATAAAGGCAGCGGGGCCTTTGATGAAGACCAGGGAAAGGTTTTCTACGGTGTGGGCATTGCGTCCGGCATTAGTAACAAGGCGCTGCTGTTCTCGACAGCCGACAACCGTGCCCGGGCAGAAGTGGCCAAAACCCTTGAAACCTACGTAGCCGTATTGTCTAAGGACTATATGGCCTCCACAACCGCCGGCGACATGTCGGCTTCCTCCGAAGAACAGCACGTGGAGCAGGCCCTGAAAACCTTTTCAAAAACCACTCTCCACGGCGCCACGATCATAGACCACTGGCAGGATCCTGAAGACAAAACCATGTATTCTCTGTGCAAACTCGACCTGTTGGCTTTCAAGGAAGCCCTAGACGACTACAAGGAACTGGATGACAAAGTACGCGATTACGTCCGGGATAATGCCGAGAAGATGCATGGCGAATTGGAAAAAATGGAAGACAAATAATTTCGCCGGAGGCGAATTTACGTAACGCGGCTGCGTTGCTATTTTCTAAAAAACATCCCACCTGCCCTTGGCCGGCGGGATGTTTTTTTAGGAAATGTCACCACGCTCCGAGGTCAAGACACGATATGTGTTGTAAAGCAAAGCATCAAATTATGATATCAAATCGGCATTCTCAAGCCAAAGAGCCTTCAAAGAGAAATTCCACCACACCAGCAAAAGTGTCTCCCTCATAAAAAGGAACATTTACAATGGTGAGTTTCCCGTCCGGGGTGCCCATGGTGTAGTAATCTATATTTTTTTTCCTTTCCTTGTATTCTGCGAAGAGTTTTACGAGTTTTTCCATAGTTTCGGGCTTATGACAATCCCCCATGTGATTTCCTACAAAATCTTCCACGCCCATCGAGGCCTTAAACATTTGCTTACATTTTTCATTGGCATAGGTTACCCTGAAATTGGCATCACACGATACCACTGCTGTATTCAAATTCTCGAACATTTTTTCTACATTGCCCATTGAGTGCCCTTTCAGTTAGATGGAGAGATCCTGTAAATATCACCTTGCCCAGATAACTGCGTTTTTTGAACATATCTACAATTAGAATCTGTCCAAACGCATGCTTGATCAATTTGTTTCCTGATTTCTATCACTTTTATCGTGCCTGGCCTGGTTTAACTTTGAATGCGCTTCATTGAGTCGGGCCGTGTTTGGCACCGACCCTGGAGCGTACCTGGATAAAAACAGGGTTCCGGTAATGCCCCAAACGGCCGCGAAGAAAAGAGTCCATATGGGTGTACCGATACCAAACCCCAAACCAAATAAGCCAACGTCCATTCGCATAGGAAAAACTAAGAGGACGCTTGACAGCCATGGCAGTATGCTGAGAGCTGCACCTTTTTTTACAGGGGCGTTTTTATATATAGGGATAAGAAAAATGATCCCCCATAACGCACTGGCGAAAACTCGCCTGAACAACCACTCAAAAGACAGTTCCGGTGCCATGCTAAAGCCCAACGCTGGTGTCAGTCCCAATACGCCCAACGACCACACCACAATACTGTTCGTAAGGCCGCCGAGTGCACCCGCTACGAACACATAAAATACTCTTTTTAACGCTTTCACTGCTATCCGTCGATCCTCACTTCTTCGCGCGCTTTTTTCAGGCTGCTTTTTTGAAGGGCGATGATCAACCCGGGACTAATGCGGTACAGCCACCAGAAGATTTTAGCCAATGCCGTGACCACGATCAGGGGCTTGTTCTTTTCCACGCCGTTCAGGTTGACGTCCAACACGGCGTGCCAGTCGTCCATGGTCATGTCCCGCACTTCGCCCCCCACGGCGATCCCGGCGTTGTTGAAGATATCCTCTCCTCCAATCAACGTATTACCCGGAATTATTAAGCATTTTGAAACCAGTCCCGCAACCTAAAAATAATGGCCGTTAAAGACTTACTACGGTATTTCCTGCTTTCTCAAGCTTGCGGACCCACATCTCGCAGAGAATACGCAACTCTTCCACCTTTGCTTCAGATTTGTCCATACCTTCTCCCTCTTTAAATCGCTATCCACGAATTAAATTCATGTAAATCCTTATTTAGACTGTAACAAACAGGGGTATTTTCCGTACCATAGAATGTCTTGATAGTTGACAGGATCTGTGGCCCCTTCGGTGTTGAAAAACAGCAGCTTTGAATCCGGCCCGATATCAAGGACGTGCCTCATCTCCTTAAAAGCTGTGTGGTTGGCTAATAAGTCCACCACGCCGATGCCAACTGATCCTGACTCTCCCGCTTCAACGGCGCTGTCTCCGCTAACCGGATTAGCTAAGATACGAATACCGTTGGCAGCCACATAATCATCACAGCTAATGTATGCACAAGGGAAATCCCTTAAAATGTCCCACCCGATCAGATTGGGTTCTCCACAGGCAAGACCGGCCATGATGGTCGAAAGGTCGCCAGTTACGGCGTGGGGTTTACCGTCGCCGGCAACCGCAGAGGTAAAAATACATGCTGCATTTTTAGGCTCCATGATAATGAAGCGCGGCATCGTCGTAGTTCAAATTTGTCACTTCCACTGAAGCGCCGTGGGAGCGGATATTTTCAATACGCGATCGTGCAGTACCCTTTGGCACGTAGACTACTGCCTTCAGACCAATCTGCTCGGCTATCCAGGCAACACCCCGCCCGTGGTTACCGTCAGTGGCGGTTGTCAACGTCATGTGCCCAATCCGTTGACGTACGGCGTGACTGATGAGCCGGTTGTAGCTGGTATCTTCAATACCGATCCCCAGTTCCCGGCAAATAAGGCGTGCCACAGCATAACTGCCGCCCAGCACTTTAAACGCATTGAGATTGAAGCGTGTTGATTCGTCTTTGACAAATATTTCGTTGAGCCCCCATACACCGGCCAATCCTTTTAGAGATACCAATTGCGTCGGCGTATAGTTGGGAAGCTGACGGTGGAAACAATGCACTTTGTCGGCTACATCTTCTGAAAAGGCATGCGGAACGCTTCCCTGCCTTGGCTTTTGTGTAAAAGCTTGAAAATCAGCGACCTCCGGCAGAGCCGGAGGTATGAGGAAGGC
>Ga0164313_10006159_pt1 | contig 10590 bp, 8 predicted proteins | sample GuaBasSedimGuay4_FD_113735 | JGI IMG/M metagenome (GOLD analysis project Ga0164313, IMG submission 113735) | Subseafloor sediment microbial communities from Guaymas Basin, Gulf of California, Mexico - Guay4, Core 4569-4, 0-3 cm | ecosystem: Environmental > Aquatic > Marine > Hydrothermal vents >...
ATTTGGATCATACATAAATACTTCAAACCCCATGGATCTGGCTTCTTTTGTATACCTGAAATCAGGAGTGGCATAACTATAACTTTCAGTAAGTATCAGATTGTTATTTGGTTTGACACCCTTTATTGGTGAACTATTCATTTCCCAACCCATCGGCCTCTCCCACAACATTACTTTTCTTGATCTTTTAAGGTGTTTTGCTGCCTTATTGGCAAATAAATGATAAAGTCCGCTTTTACCAATTTCCTGTACCTTGGCCTGGCATTCTATACAATGTCCTAATTCGAAGGTTTCATCAGAACCAATATGGATATATTTCGATTCCGGTGTGGCCTTTATAGCTTCATCCCATAGGTCAAACAAGAGTTCATAAGTACCCTCTTTTAAGGGACAAAACTCCCAATCTGAATCTGCAACTTCCCTAAGACCTCTGTATTGTGGCCATTTTAAAATATAGCTCACATGTCCCAATCCCTGAACCAATGGAACCAATTCAATATGGTATTCTCTGGCATATCGCGTAAATTCCCTCATTTCTTCCATCGTAAAAGCTCCGGGTGCACCTATTTCCGGATGACTTTTATAGGCAAATTTATCTTCCCATTCCCAGACCAGCATATTGATTTTGTACCTGGACAGATCCCTGATAAAACGCTTGACATAACCTGACCTATCCTGATGATGCTTGGTATCATAATGAACCGCTCTGATCGCCACATCTGGCCAATCCGTAATTTCCATAGCAGGAATTAATATTTCATTGTTTGCTTTTATGATCAGTTGAAAAAAGGTTTGAACACCATAAAATAAGCCCACTTCACTTTTGGCACTTATGGTCAAAACATTGCCATTCGTACGTAATATATAACCCTGATCTTCAAATGATTTTGCAATATTTATTCTTGTGAGGATAATTATGCCGGCCCCTGAATTATTGTTTATTCCTACTTTTAAACCCCACTTTTCTTCAAGTTCTTTCTTTAATTGTTCGGCTGTTTGTCTATCTGTATCAGAATAATTCTTATCGAGAACAATATTTATTGTGTTTCTAAAAATAAAGTCCTTTCCGCCAATTTTAACCTGTTGTGGATAAGGAATGACATGGAGCCCTAATTTAGAAAGTTCTGAAGCCTGGCCCTGAAAACTGGATGCATTTATTGGTAGGATTAGTATAAATATTGCTACGAATGCTATTGTTTTCGATATTATTATTTTCATCTTCTAGTAAATCATTAGATTCTTAACTCGGATTAATTTTTAACCCTGATATTACCGATCGAATACCAGCCCTCATCGTCCTTCCCTTCGATAGCTAAGTTTATTTTAGGTGCATGTGATTGCCTTTCAACAATTCCGATCTGTAATACATATTCCCCTGATGGCATATCCATAGGTATAAATATCGAACTATCGTATATATTATCTCCGGGAAGCCAGGTTCTGATATCGGCATCAGTAAGTATAATTTTAGTATCTCTTTTGTTTTTAAGGCGAATCGCTAATACCAGCTTTTTATAACAAGGAGCTACCCCCTTATTTTCCCACCATGATTTGAAAGTGAGTTTTTCATTGGCTTGAACAAATTCGGGGTAGGAAAAACTTCGAAGTACAAAACGATAGCCCATTTTTTTTAACCATCTATCTATCTGTGGTTGCCATTCGGGTGGTACACTCGAAGATTTGGCATTGAAAGAAGATATGTGCCATTTTAAGGTTTCATCGATAATATAATCTACGTCTTTTGCCGTATATCCCTGTTCTTGTTTCCAGCTTTTCATAGTTCCGCAGATCTCAAGACTTACGGGTGCAGTTTTCCAGGTATCTTTCATGCCAAAATTAATAATTCCCTGAGGATAATATCGATACATATGCGTCCAACCATCCTGTTCATCCGCCCAAAAGCCAAGATCTCCTATACAATCAACTCGCCATCCGGCATTGGCTTGAGACAATATATATTTATTTGTTTTTTCATCGGTCATTAGCATAATAAGTGGTGTTTCCTTGAAATTGTCTGTATAGGCATTGACAAGAGCTGACCTTGATTTTTCCGTTAAGAGAGATGAGCCTCGACCTTCTCCCCAAAAGCCAACGATTGAAAGGTCAACGGCTTCTAGATCTGGGTGACCATCATAACGGTGGCCCAATTCAGATATCATCTTTCCGAAATATTCGGCATACCTTTCATCTTCGGCATCAACACGCCATCCTTTTCCGTTTGGTAACCATTCCTCCTTATCTCCAACCAATGTACGATACCAATCCGGCACATCTTTGTCAGGTCCCGTACCATATGGAGCGATACGAAGTAACAGCGTCTGTTTTCGATCATGAGCTGTTTTTAATGCTTTGTCGATCATGGCCCAGTTATATTGGAACATTTCCGGTTCCATAAATTTCCAATAAACCCGAAAATATGCAATGGAGGTCATCGGGTGATCTTCATTTTCCAGCTTACCGTCAAATTCCTGATATTCTATTGGCAATCCTTCGGTCCAACGTATGCCTTCATTCAATGCATCACCATTAAATCTCTGGAAGGTCATAAAGCCCATTCCCGGATTGATCAAAACATCATCTATCTCAGTCGGTCTGACATAAATTGTCTTTTGAGCAAAGGAAGCAGTAAATATAACTGACATATAAATGAGTCCCGTTAAAATCAATATTCTGCTTTTCATCTTTGAAAATGTAGGAGGATTAAATCGAATAATAACATTATCTGCAAATTTAGTTTGTCTCAATTTTTACATGGTGTTCAGGGCCAACTACATTAGCAACATTTACAGTTCTGAATGCTATTTCATGAATACTTTCTGTCAGGTTCAATTTAAGGTCACTTTCAACTTTTTCCCATTTTCCTAATGGGGTTTTCTTCATTTGGTATTCCTTGAAGTTAGGCGTCTCGGATGTCAACTGGATATGAGCAATCTGACCTTCAATATGTAATTCAGAGTCTATTGTATTTGGCGTCCATTCAATAGCATTTCGATCCGTTTCAAGAATCATAAAATCTGATTTTTCATATGCCCAATGCGGTTTACCATCCCATATCCATGTATTGTTTTTAAAATAATCGTCCGCATACATGGTGAGTAAGGTCTCATGATTTGGCCAAACCGTAAATATGTTATTATTGGTGTGATATTCTATCCAGGTATAGGTACGGGCAAAACTTGCTGCACTTCTATTAAAAGTTTCATCGAACTTAGTTGGAGTCTGCTCGATTCCCTTTACCATTACTATGTCTGTTGCTCCGTTTTTTAGATATTCATCCCTAATTTCTAAAGCCGACAAAGGAATCCCATCTTTCTCAAAATGATGGTTGTATTTAGCATCCGATAAGAACCATTTATTATATTTATTAGACCAAATTTCATTAATTCCATGATGTCCGTCAACTACACCTTTTACTCCCGGTCCTGCTCCTATGGTTCTTGTTACATAGCCATATGCATTCAAAATACCATTCTGGACCTTCATAAAATGACCGCAATGAAAACCATTACCATCTAAAGCTGCATCTAAAATACCTTCCACATAACCACCTCCCGGATATGGATCACCAACATCATCTATACTTATTACAGTCTTAATCCATTCTCTGAGTAATAAAATTCTTTTAAACTCATCTTTTTCCCCCTTAAAAACTGTATCCAGTTGGTATTTTATTATCAGATGTTGAAATTTAGGGGAAGACAGGTCTTCAGCGTATTTAAATGCTGTATTTTTTCTGTATTCAGGATTGTCAATTGTAACAATGTGGTATTCCTTCTCTGTGCATCCATAATTAAGAACCAACGTTATTGCTATAAGTATAATTTGTTTCATCTTAAGTAATTATTTGGTTGTCATCGTTCATTTTAATGTAGTCTTATCATGGTATGAATTAGTTTTCTTTTTTATTATCAGGAAACATATTTAGCCATTTTTTAGCATTTTTCAAATAGATCTTATCCATCACATCACGAGGAAGATGCAATGCTTGAAATTCTCCCGAGATCAAATCGCTTGTCATTATATCATCCGTTGCAAAATATTTCCAATCCCGAAGCCATACTTCGTGCATCTCATTTTGTTTTTTTACAGCATCCTCTTCACCACTGTCTCCCATATCTGTTGCATAGAGTATGCGATCTTGATATTTTACAAAGAAAGCTCTTACTTTCTCCCTATCTTCTTTTGTCTGGTAAAACAATTGCCCTATCCTTGCTGCCATATCCACAGACATATTTGGAAATTTATCCAGTCGTTCGGCTAATTCATCTACGCTCCACTCCAGGCTTCCCAGATGTGCCCCTATAAAAATTAGATTTGGATTCTTCTCCAACATTCTGTCTCTGGCTGCGATTTGCTCTTCATAAGACGGCATCTCAGGATGTTTGTACATATGGTATTGCGGATGATCTCTAAAATAGCTTTTGTCATTGTTAACAGTCATTTCCTCAATGGGCAACCAACAATTTTTAGGTTCACCAAGATGTCCGATCAATGGTATTTTCCTCTCGGTTAGGAAATTAAAAATTGTATCTAATTTTGGGTCATCGACCATTACTAATTCTCCATTTTTATCTTTGAAAACCATCCCGACATTTTTCCAAACTTTTACGGCTATGGCTCCTTCTTCAAAACTTTTATTCAACCAGTCTATGGTATTCTTAACCCAGTCCGCATCGTCCCATTCTTGCATTGAGAATGCCGTGGCAAATTCAACATCTTTAGGGTTTCTGGTTTTGGTATCCAATCGATAATTGTATTTTTCAATAATTTTCTCCATTCCCTCTGATCCATCAACAACAATATCAAGCAATCTAAAATTATCTTTTCTGGCCTGCTCCACAAAAACATTCCTTTTTGTGCCGATATGAATATGCACATCTATTTTATCGACCTTTTCAAAATCATCCATAGCGTAATATTCCGGCTTTTTTGCACAATTTAAAATAGTTAATGATAGTAATAATAGGAAGATTTTTTTAATAGGTTGTAAATTTAATTTTCTATATATTGTTATGGGATACTTGTAGTTCATATACATTTTTTTAATTCGAATAAATGAATTTGTTGTTTTCATATTAAATTTAGATACATTATTTAAATAAAATTTCACCAAAATACTCAGGTCGGTGATAGTCGGGTGTCTCAGTTCGAACCGGGTTCCATGTAATATAATGTGGTTTGGAACTGTCATCACCGCATTTGTAAAAATTGCCCTTTGCCTTAAGCCCTTTATAAACAATATCTTTATCAAAAGCCAGACATTCTTTGGGAATCATTATCATTATTTCCCATTGATGACCACCGGTCATTTCATCGAAGGGTTGGTTTCCTAAAGACGATTTAATGCTAATTAATTTCAGAATCTCAGGATCTATTAAGCTTCTTTTTGTTCTTTCTTTACCATACCCAGCATGAGCAGTTCCAATACAATTAAATTCGAAATTATAGTAAACGTCATTTTGGTCAAGGGAGATAAAAAACTCAACACAACTATCTTTATAGACATCACCATTTACTTTTGTTTCCTTAGCAATAATGGTTTCTTCATTCACATAAAACTTCAGTAAAATCAGATCCTGTATGTATGCCATTCTGAATTTCACATCAGGTTTGTAGGAATACTCCGGCCAGTTCAAGGAATCTATCATTTGAACTTTTGTAGCACTTTCCAATAGTTTTTCTGCCAGATTAATGTCTACCTGACCTTCATAATCTATTCCCTTTATTATCAATTCTTTCATTATCATCTCTTTAGATTCGTTTGTTCGTTTAGAGTTTTCGCCTGAGCAATCTGACATTATAAAACATAAAATACTTCAATTGTAACTACAAGTGTATGATTTATAATTTAAAATAATGTTTTATTCCATGGTCCTTTCAATGAGTGGTCCTCTTTTTTGAGAATGATTCAGGTAATACTTCACCACTATTCAGTTTGCCATTTATAGCATCCAACCTATAGCGCCCACTAGCGTCGTAATATTCCATTTTTGAATCTACATCAGAAATTAATATTCCCGGAACATTGGCTTCTAATTTATTTTGAATGAGTCCATCGGGCGTCAGAAAATAACATGGCCAGCTTTCAGGAACAGAAGAATTTGTCAATGACATATAGAAATAATTAGTTGCTGCTCGTGCTTGTGCTGTTATATGCATAATAATTGGGTGAATAGCACCTACACTCATTCTTGCATTGTGAAAGGATTGGAAGATCACTTCTGTATCAAGGTTTCGGTATTCACGATAGAGTTCAGGAAATCTTACGTCGTAACAAATTAGCAGCCCACAATTAATGCCATTAAGATCGAAGTTGACAAAATGATCTCCCGGAGAGAAAAACTTCAAATCTCCACCGGTACAAAATCTCTTATCATATCTGTCAATTATTTCTCCATTATCATTGATTATATACAAACTGTTATAAGGCTTATTATTCCCGCTCAACTTATGAATGGAACCCAGGATCACCCATAATTTTAAATCCTTTGCCAATGCCATTATAGAATCAGTCGCTACTGTCAATTCATCCCAGTCAAAATTGTCCATAGAATTCATATCCACCCCTGGATAGCCTGTTAAAGCACATTCAGAAAAGTGAACAATCGTCGCCTTTTTAAGACTGGACGCTATCATTTGATCTGTAATCCAATTCAAATTAGTTGATATGTCAGAAGAAACCGGGAATTGACAAGATGCAATTCTAATTTTACCATGATGAGAATCGTCTTGACCAAAAAATTGATGGAATGATATAATCATTACAAACAGGATAGAGGTAGTGCCAAATTGTTTCATCTTTTTTTTGTTTAAAAAAATCATAATTTTTCTATTTAGTAATTGTATATTTTAACTAAGCCATCTATCCAAATTTTCTGCAACAAATTGATCATCGTTCAACTCCGGATAAATTGAATAAATACGATCAATTTGCACTTTTTGCCCCGGGCTTAAAACCTCCTTCGGGTTTATGGTATAGTTGCCTTCTAATAAACCCTGTCTAATTAATATTTCATGGATCCCTGCAATAGAACCCTTAAACTCATTTCTGGAATCAAAAAAGGCAGCATTAGAATCTGTTATTTTAATACCAAATTTTAATAACTCAGGAGTTTCTGAGGGCGTAGATTTTTTAATTCTCTCCATTAATTCCACGGCTTTTCTATTCCAAACAGCCCAGTGGCCGAGCAGACCCCCAACGATTCTTTTTTTTATAACCTTATCTTCTACCGGAATACTATATTCCGTTAATAGGTCTGCCACAATATTATCGTCATTTCCGGTATACAATGCAATTTCATCAGCTCTTCCTGATTCGGCGACGCCCCTGATTACATCAATGGTATGATACCTGTCAAAGGGGGCCATTTTAATGGCGACAACATTCTCTATTCGAGAGAATTCTCTCCAAAAAGGCGTATCGAGAATTCGACCTCCAACAGAAGGTTGTAAATAAAAACCCATGAGTGGTATTATTTCAGCAACAGCTTTACAATGTGCAATTAATTGTTCATTTGTGTCATTTTTTAGCGCCGCCAAACTTAAAAGAATGGCATGATAACCAAGATCTGCTGCCATTTTAGCTTCTTTAACCGCTTGCTCCGTCAAGCCTAAAACACCGGCAATTCTAAAAATATTTTTGTTGCTTTTGCTACAAAAGGTATCAATTTCTTCTTTTCCTAATTCCAGTACGGGTTGATATAATCCGGCATCACGGATTTCGAATTGACTGGTATGTACTCCAATGGCTAATCCGCCGGATCCCGCATCGAGATAATATCGGGATAAAGCTCTCTGCCTTCTTTCGTCCAGTTTCAGATTTTTTGTTAAGGCAGTAGGGTTGGCAGGAATGACCAATCCTGTATGTAATAATTGAAGTAAGTCTGTCGATAATTTACTATGCATCTTTACGGTTTATTTTTTAAAATTTCCATCCCTCACTTCAAAATGTGTTGCTTTACCTAGCAAACGATGGTCATTGCTAATCCAATCTGCTGTCCATTTTACAACCTGTTCCAGATCAACTATTGGTTTTCCTAATAATTTATGACCTTGAGAAACATTAACCAATAAAGCCGAATCGGCTTCAACACCTGTTAAGTTCACATCTTTACCCATTATTTCGCCAAATTGATTTGCAATTTTCGCCACAGAAATTACTTCAGCACCACTAATATTAAGATGGTTTGCCGGCGACTCACAGTACTCTATTGTTCTTAATATCATATCATTGGCATCGCCCTGCCAAATCACATTTGCATAACCCATGGTCAAATCTATTGTTTCCTGATTCTGAACTTTGGTTGCAATATCCACCAATACCCCATATCGCATTTCCACCGCATAATTTAATCGTATAAGTATGACAGGCGTATTATTCTTAATACTTCCAAATTCAAATAACCGTTCTCTACCCAGGCATGATTGAGAATATTCTCCCACAGGATTGGGGACATCTGACTCCTTGGATCCGCCGGAATTAATTTTTATCAGAGGATAAACACAGCCTGTGGAAAAGGCAACAATTCTTGAATTCTTGAATTTCTCGACAACCAAACCCGGTAAATAGGAATTCATCGCCCAGGTAAAAGATTCATTCCCTTCTGTACCAAACTTCATCCCCGCCAAATAGAACACATTTTTTTCCTCGGGCAAGCTATTTATAAAATCCATGTCTAATAGATCGCCTTTGATAGTTTCAATTCCACTTTCTTCTAAAAAGCTTTTTTGTTCGGGATCACTGAATCTGGAAACTCCAATAAGTCTTTTTACAACTCCCGCTTCTATACATGCACGTTTCGCCATACGAGCCATAGAAACACCCATTTTGCCGGCTACACCCAGAAAAATAATGTTACCTTCCAGGGTTTTCATCACACGGATTAATGCATCAGTTGGCCGGGAAAGTGCTTCTTCTAATTGTTCTTCATTTGCAAAATTTTCCGGATAGTTCTTCATAAGTTTATTTTGCTGTTTTTCAAGATGATCTCTTTATATAAATTAACGGCTTCAATAATTTTGCTTATATAACAATATTCATCTGTTTGATGTGCCATTTCAGGTTCACCGGGACCGAGAATAATTGTTGGGGGGTGATTTAACCATGGTGTTAAGACCGAAGCATCCGTTAAAAAAGAGGCTGATTTTTTTATACCCTCTTGTTTGTAGTCGAACCTGCAAATTTCTGATACCAATTTTATAAAAGGGTGATCTTCATCCGTAGATACTGCATTTAAATCCACTAATTTTTCCAATGTGACCTCTTTTCCCAATGCTTCGCTTAATATTTTAAAGGCGACTTTATTCTCCAAATTCATCGTCGATCTTACGTCAATTGTAAATTCTGTTTTATCAGGAACAGAGTTTAAATTAAGTCCCCCTTCTATTTTCCCAACATTAATGGTTGGATAGCCTAATAAATTATCCTTTTTTACGTCAAAATGTAACGCTTCGACCTTTGTAATTGCCCTTGCTGCCTTGTAAATTGCGTTGTCTCCAAGTTCCGGCATGGAGGAATGGGCGGTCACTCCTGAAGTTCGCGCTGTTAAATACAAACCTCCTTTATGACCAACATATGGCATATTTGAAGTAGGTTCTCCTACAATTATAGCACTCGCATCTCCAATATGATAACCGGAATCGTATAAGTGTTTTGCTCCGCTACACCCCGCTTCTTCATCAGCGGTAAATATGATTTTTATTCCTCCCTTAGGGGCTCCATGTTCAAAACTTTCTATGGCCGCGACGATCATTGCCGCAACTCCGGCTTTCATATCAGTTGAACCTCTTCCATAGAGTTTTCCATCTATTATTTCCGCAGTCAACGGGTCGGTTTTCCAAGATGTGGCGCCGAGAGGAACAACATCCATATGACCGGTCAATACAATGGGAGGAACGGTCGCCATCAATCCCTTGCTGGCGAACACATGCAATCGATCTTTGCTATATTTAGGATAATCGACTGTAAAATTATTGGATGTGAGAATTTTGCCTATATATTTAGCAATTTCCTCTTCGTTTCCGGGAGGATTGATAGTATCGTACAGTATTAATTCTTTTGTTAAAGAAATGACATCCATGGCCTTATTAATATTTTAGTTGGACATAATTAAAATGATGAATTCCAATGGCGACTTATATGAATATCAGAGTTGTAAATCTCTCCATTTCAACATTATTTTTAATTCTCAGAGAAAAGATGTTTACTCGTTCACCGTTTGAGTAGTTCCATATGCCACTTTAATTATTTCCATAGCTATAGCTTTCCTTTAGATTAGCATTTTGAAATATTCCATTATTACTACTTTTAGAAGAACATTCGAAAGTTAAAATTTTAAACTGCACAGGTCTCATTCTTAGTTGTCACTCCTTCTTGTAAGGCATATTTTTATGAAAACAATCGAATGTAAGAATTTTTTATAAGTATATGAAAGATAATACCGTCTTTATTATTCATTTAACCTTTAGTTCCAATAAATTAAATATCTTTAAAATCTGATAGACAAGTTAACCTTCAAAATACAATTAATAGTTTATAGAAGTCAATAATATGAAATATCTACTTTTATTTTTGTTTTCTTTAAGTTTAAA
>Ga0164313_10006160_pt1 | contig 10590 bp, 9 predicted proteins | sample GuaBasSedimGuay4_FD_113735 | JGI IMG/M metagenome (GOLD analysis project Ga0164313, IMG submission 113735) | Subseafloor sediment microbial communities from Guaymas Basin, Gulf of California, Mexico - Guay4, Core 4569-4, 0-3 cm | ecosystem: Environmental > Aquatic > Marine > Hydrothermal vents >...
CTGGGAGTTAAAACCTGCTTACAGCCACACGGGCTACCTGCACATACAGGAAGTGGAACAAGCCCTGGCCAATAATCCTATTCAACCTTCCTGACAAGATTCAAATCGTAGGTTTGCCCCATCTGGTTAAATTTCCCCTTGACTGTATCGTCTTCTTCCAATGTTCCTACAAACTCAATACCCAGGTTGGTTACTTTAATTATTAACTCCGGCTTCTTGTAAAAAGTCGAATCAACAGGTATACCATAGGCATTCTGATCCGGACTGTCCAGGGTGGATGTATAACCATTGTCAGTTGCTGAAATGTTGAAGTTGACTGTAATCGCCCCATTGGGAGTACTCAATTTGCCGGTCCATGTGCCGGGAATTTCTTGTCCAAACAATGTGCCTATCGCCATTAGCAGGATAACCATCGAAGTTATTCGTTTCATAATCATAGTATTGGTCCTTGAGTAAAGGTACATTATAAATCATCCGATCATAAATTTTAATTTGAAAATCAGGGTTGTTTCTGTAACATGTTTAAGAGCCAAACGTCCTATTGATAAAGAATGAAATGATTTAGTGAATATAAATGTGAATTATTTTAACTCGCAACAACGAAACCCCATGAAAACTATACAAATATATTTTAGCCTGATCCTGGTATCAATCACATTCAACGCTTTCTGTCAATCAAAAGAGAATGTTGAAACACCAGTTTTTCTCAATCCAACAGAAATGGTCCTTGCCTCAAATGAACTGACAACAAAAACCAATGTGAGTATCCTGGACCTCTATGAGAGTGATGAAATCTATTCTCATGACCTGGATTCGGATCAATCATTACCGCAATCCGTGTATCAAGAAGACAATGAGATTCTTGAGATTTCAAAACCATATAAATGCGAAGTACCTGAGATGATATTTGAACCAGCTCTGCATGTTGAATCCAGGATGATCACACCGTTCATAGTTAGTTAATTATCTGTTAATTGGATTATTATTTGGATTCATTCCAGATAAAGGTGGTAATTTTTGGATAACCAAATCCATCACATTAAATCCAGGCAACTATGGAAAATCTAACCAGCAAAAAGGTCAAAGAAGAAATAAAGGTAGATCCTTCTAACATCATGCAAATCGGCATGGGATTCTGGGCTTCAAAAACACTCCTAACGGCTGTTAAACTGGAGCTTTTTACACTCCTGGCTGTCAAGCCCTTACGAGGCGGCGAAATTAAACACCAGTTGTGCCTGCATGGCAGGGGGTTGTATGATTTTTTAGATACCCTGGTAGCACTGGGATTTTTACGAAAGAGAGGCACAAAAGAAAGTGCCGCCTATTCCAATTCGGATGATGCCGATCTTTTCCTTGATAAAAATAAGCTATCCTATATGGGGGGACTTCTGGAAATGGCCAATAATCGTTTATATCCATTCTGGAATTTCCTTGAGGAAGGCTTGAAGAAAGGAACACCACAGAATGAAATAAGAACAGGCGAAGCATCTCTATTTCAAAAAATCTATTCTGATCAGGACAAAACCCGTGAGTTTGTGAATGCCATGGGTGGAGCTCAGGTTGGAAGTTTCATGGCATTTGCTGCGGGGTTTGACTTTTCATCCCATCATACTTTATGTGATATTGGTGGTGCTGGTGCGCAACTTTCTGCACAGGTGATCACCCATAATCCCCATATGAAATGCATCTCATTTGATTTACCTCCTGTGAGTCCAATTGCATTAGAAAATGTGAGCAAAATGGGAGTGGCCGATAAAGTGGAAATAAAATCAGGTGATTTTTTCAAGGATTCGTTTCCGAAAGCAGATGTGATCACCATGGGGAATATTCTTCACGATTGGGGAACGGCAGATAAACAAATGTTAATCGATAAAGCATATGAAGCATTGCCCGATGGAGGGGCTTTGGTGGTCATTGAAAATATCATTGATAACGACAGGCGTGAAAATGCTTTTGGGTTGATGATGTCGCTCAATATGCTGATAGAGACTACTGAAGGCTTTGACTTTACAGCGGCCGACTTTGAGCAATGGGCCGACAATGCCGGATTCTCAGAGACCTCTCAAATGAGATTGGCCGGTCCAGCAAGTGCTGTAATCGCCATTAAATAGTTAGCTCCAAATGGATTGAACCTGATCAACAGGGCGCTTGATCTGCGGATCTTTATCTTCTTCTACTCCTTGATGATCAACTGATACGTGGATTGAGAATCATTATCTACCTGGATGAGATAGGTTCCGCTCTTGTACTCAGAAACATTTACCAGGTGAATCCCGGGGTTATATATCTGCTCCGAATATAAGAGGCCTCCTCCCAGGCTGAAAATCTTAATGGTTGAACTTCCGGCCTGCCCTTCCAAATTGATCATCACGATTCCACTGGTGGGATTGGGATAAATTTGGAGCACGGTCTCATTGGAATTCCTAATACCTACAGGGCTTGCTTCAGTACTTGAATTTCCATCCCCAAAATCCCATCCATAGGTTGTTGCCCCGGTGGACGTATTGGTAAAGGTGACTTTCAGATCTTCCGCACTATATGTGTAACCTGCAGTTACCACTACAACCGGTTCAAATGACAGTGCTAAATCCTTGAAATTTTCATCTTCGGTCGGAGTCAGGGACACCGGTTCAGTACCCTTGGTAAAGGTAAAACCTCTTAATGGCCCCTGCACATGGGCTTCTGTATACTCAACATACACCGTGTACTCTCCATCCGGTACAAGATTGCCATTTACATCCTTGCAATCCCAGGTTACGGTATGGGTCTGATGACTCAAAAGTGTCTCTCCTGTAACAGCGTCAACAACATTTCCTCCTGACTTGGTATTCCAGGTATAGAGATATTCCTTGCGCTTAACTGCCCTTAATTTTCGGGACACCACAAACCCGTTGCTATCTTCCACCCATATGGCCAGCACATGCTTTGGCGAGAAATTTCCATTTACAGTAACTGTTCTTACGGTAAATGTCATTTCACCCTCAGTGGGGGTTTGCGATTTCAACTGGGTGGAATAGACTGTAAAAAATAACAACGAAGCTGCCAGGAATAATGTTTTCATGATGATCTCATTTTTAACTTTAAACGCGGCAGGATAAATAGAGTTACAAACTTAACAATGTGTTAACAGGCCGATTTTCCGGCCAGCCATCCTGTGGAGTAAGCAATTTGCAGGTTATAGCCTCCGGTTTCTGCATCCAGGTCAATCATTTCTCCGGCAAAATACAATCCCCGGACCAACCTGGATTCCATTGTTTTGGGTGATATCTCACTGGTGGAAACTCCACCCGCTGTGATGATGGCCTCTTTAAATGATCGGTGACCTGTTACGATGAATGGGAAATTCTTAAGCAGATGCCGAATTCGTTTGCGTTCCTTCGATGAAACCTGGTGTCCCTCTTTATCCGGATTTATACCAAGAATCTCAAGGAATACTGGAATCATTGAAGATGGAAGCCAGTTGGAAAAAATATTAGAGATTCGTTTCTTTCCAAATTCATCCAGATCCCGGATCAACCGAAGATCCAGTTTCTGCTCATCCAGAGCAGTCTTCAAGTCTATCGAAATCTCAACTTTATTTTGCAAGTGCAACTCATCCACTACAATTCTGCTCAGAGTGAGAATAATGGGGCCTGAGAGACCAAAGTGGGTGAAAATCATTTCCCCAAAATCCTCCGCTCTCTTTTTATCATTAACCCATACGGTTGCTCTGACATTTTTAAGGGTGAGACCCTGTAGCTGCCGGGCCACTTTCCCTTCTGTTTCCAAAGGAACCAATGACGGCCTGAGCCTCTCAATTAAATGCCCGACTGTCCTGGCCAGTTCATAACCATCTCCATTGGATCCGGTGGCGGGGTATGATTTGCCCCCGGTGGCCAGAATCACCCTACCAGCTGTAAACTCTTTTCCGTTTGCCTGAAGGCCTCTCATTTGACCATTTTCAATAATCAGTTTCTCAACCCTTGTTCCACAGCGAATCTCTACCTTCCTGTCACTGACCCAATCAAGGAGCGCTGAAAGTACATCTGAGGATTTGTTGCTGGAAGGAAAATAGCGTCCACCTCTCTCCAGGGTAGTCTCAACACCATGTTGATGTAATAACTCAAGAATATCACTTGAAAAAAATTGACTGAAAGCACCCCTGAGGAAGCGACCATTGGGATAAACATGTGTAATAAAATCACTGATTGCCGCATCATTGGTAATGTTGCACCGTCCTTTTCCCGTAATTAGAAGTTTACGTCCTTCCTGCCGCATTTTTTCCAGGACCAGGACCTTCCTTCCGGATTCTGCAGCACTTCCTGCTGCCAATAAGCCTGCTGGCCCTGCTCCTACCACGATAACATCAAAATTCTCCATGCTTCACAAAGGTACCTTTTTACCCGACCCCGATTGTGCTTTATTCATACTAATTCTATTTAATCCGAATACCTGCCATATGCTGAAACATCAGGAAGTTACCGATGTTCACCTACTATACGTTCACCATCATTAAACAAACACAGGCACTATGAAAACTAATTTCAGAAATGGAGTTTCTTAAATTGGTTGAAGTAAATTCGCTGGTTTTTAGATAATTTGAATGAAGGACTTAGATCATTCCTATAAACTCAATCCAAACAATTAGGCTAATTCCTTGTTAATGAAAGGTAATGAATCCTTGCAATGAAGATTCTACTAACAGGTGCATCTGGATATATAGGCAAACGATTGGTCCACAGACTGATCGAAAATAACTATGAAGTAATCTGCGCCGTGAGGGACCTGGACCGAATCTCACTACCAGAATCCATTATTGAAAAGGTTAGTTTTCTTGAAATAGATTTCCTTTGTCCACCTGATATAAATAGTTTGCCCAAGGATATAGACGGGGCATTTTACCTAATTCACTCCATGTCCGAGTCCATCAAGAATTTTTCTGAACTGGAGTTGATGGCAGCAAAAAATTTCAGGGACTATATGAACCTGACCCGTGTCAGGCATGTGGTATATCTGAGCGGGATCGTAAATTCTGACAATTTATCAAAGCACCTTCAATCAAGAAAAAATGTGGAAGAAACGCTTGCGGAAGGAGATTATAATTATACGGTGCTCAGGGCAGGAATCATTGTAGGATCGGGAAGTGCATCATTTGAGATCGTTCGGGATCTTACAGAGAAAATGCCTGTGATGCTGGCTCCAAAATGGGCTTTAACCCGATCTCAACCCATTGCTATCCGAAATGTGATGGAATTTCTTTCTGCCACGTTATTTGACGAAAGGTGCTATAATCAGCGGTATGATATCGGCGGTCCGGATATACTTACATACAAAGATATGCTGCTTCAGTATGCTGAAGTGAGGGGTTTAAAACGACGAGTTATCCCTGTTCCATTCATGTCACAAAGGATATCTTCCTACTGGCTCTTCTTCGTAACTGCAGTATCTTATAAGCTGGCTGCCAACCTTGTCAACAGCATGAAGGTGGAGATAGTTGGGACAAAGAACTCACTCGCTGAGCAATTTGGGATTGAGCTCATCTCCTACAAAAATGCAATTAAAATGGCCTTTACCAGGCTAGAACAAAATGATGTGATCTCTGCCTGGAAGGACTCCATGATCAGCAGTCGGCTCAGGAAGGATGTTCAGGAGTTTATCCAGGTGCCCATTTTTGGAGTCTACCGTAATACCCAGGAATTAAAGATTTCAGATATGGAGAAGGTGTTGGAAAAGATCTGGTCCATCGGTGGTGAAACCGGCTGGTACTATGCAACCTGGATCTGGAACATCAGGGGATTCCTTGATAAACTTTCCGGGGGTATAGGAATTCGACGAGGAAGAACTAACCTGCATGAAATTCATACAGGAGACGCCCTTGACTTTTGGAGGGTTTTACTGGCTGACAAGGAAAACCGGCGGCTTCTCTTATACGCAGAGATGAAGTTGCCAGGTGAGGCGTGGCTCGAATTTTCCATTAAAAAAGATGATACGTTGCGACAGGTAGCCACTTACAGGCCAAAAGGCGTATTGGGCCGTTGGTACTGGTATATGCTCATGCCCTTCCACATTCTTATTTTTAGGGGCATGGCAAAACGGATTGCCAGGACCTAATAGAGGTACCTGTGACAATCCGAGCAGGTCATCTCCTGCCAGGCCATATCAATATCCACCGGATGTCTGAATTCAAGGGATTGGTCTATGGATGTGGTCTCAAAATTATCTGGTGATCCCTGGGCCACAATGGTGTGGCAAATGTTACAATCCCTGGAAATGACACGCTGATCCTCACTCTCATGATTTCCATTGTGACACCTGAAACAACCATTAAACTCAATATGACCAATGTGACTGGGGTAGGCATCCCAATTGGCTTTCATTTCAGGAAAGAAATTTTTTGTATAACCTTCAATGAATCCGTCAATGGCCAGATCGATCAAATGCTGACTTGTATCCGCCAGTCCCGGGTAGTTTGAATCGTAAAACTCAATCACCCCCTCTTTTATCATCATATTCGCCGAATCACGAGTGGTGAAAGTATTGCCAAATACCTGCATGGCCAGGGCTTTGACTTCAGGAAGCTCAACAGGAATGCGGCCAGCAGCTATCAATTGATCTGTGAACTCCTGGGGAGGAAGGTACTGGTGGGATGGCCGGTTGTGACAATCCAGACAATCCATCACACGAAACTCCAGGGTATCAAGGGCATCCTGCTCCAGTGTTTCATAAATATCCTGGTATACAACTGTATCTCCTGTGGAAGTATTAATATATCGAACCCATGGAATATATTCCCGCTTTGTATCGGAGGCGATGTATTCAATTTTTACATCCTTGTTAATATGCCAGTGAATTCCCTCCATTAAACCCTGAGCACTGTGCTCTGACCCAATCTTCATTTTGAGCTGGATATTCCATTCCGAATTGGCTTCATCGGCAAGGAAATGTTTCTCATTTCTTAATCGGCTGGAATAAAACTTTTCAGGCCAGTGACACTCCTCGCAGGTTTCCCTGGCAGGTCTCAGGCTGTGGATGGGCGTTTCAATGGGTGTTGGAAATTTATTGAAGGTCACAGAGTACACCTGGTATAGTCCCGACAGTTTACTCTTTACATACCAGTCTGCACCATCTCCCACATGACACTGCACACAGGTCACCCTGGAATGAGCCGATCCCTGGTAAGCTACGTATTCAGGCTCCATCACACTGTGACAGAGTAGTCCACAAAACTCATTGGATTCGGTATAATGAAAAGCCTGGTAGCTACCTATTCCCGTTAATAGAAGGAATAATATTGTGGCCACAATAAATATGGCGATAGCATTCCATTGCCTGGAATCCCTTAAGTCAATCTTAATCCATGCGGCAGTACTTTCCTCTCCTTCCCTCTTGATCCGTTTAGATCTTCTTGACATTCCAATGGGAATCAGGATAAGTCCTATGATCAGAAATACAGGCAGTATGATGTAGATCAGGATGCCCATATACGATCCCTCAGTATCCCACAGCAGGCTGGATATTAAAAAGAATATGATAATTAGTGCACATACGCTTGCAATAATACTTCCCAGAAGGGAGAGCGGATTGTAATAGGTTTTTGGCAGTTTCATAATTGGCTTCAACTGGTGATCGTGAAATTTATAAAATTATTCCCCAGATAGTTCAAAGTTGAGTCTAAAAAGTGATTTCACAGACTAAAAACTGCTATTATGAAGGATAATATAAGCAAGTTGACCGACAAATATCTATGATAATACTTGCGAAAAGTAGAATAATAGATTCCGGAGAATATTCTATCTTTCAAAACTCAAATTTCTAATCTGTAAATACTGAGAAAAATAAATGCCAAAAAACCTGAAATCACACTGGGATAATGTTTACTCCTCCAGGCAAATTGAGAGCCTTGGATGGTTTGAGGAGATGCCGGGCTCATCCTTACAACTCATTAAAAAGTGCAACCTGAGTAAAAATGCCCAAATACTTAATGTAGGCGCCGGAGCCACCACCCTGGTGGATCACTTGCTTGAAGAGGGATTTACAAATCTGATTGCCTCTGATTTGAGCAAGGAAGCGATGGCTAAGCTTAAATCACGCCTGGGAAAATCCTCCAGCAGCAAGGTAAGGTGGATCATTGATGATCTGACTGATCCTAAAGAACTGTTGCATGTGGACCCTCTGGATCTCTGGCATGACAGGGCCGTTCTGCATTTTTTTACAGAAGAATCAGAGCAAATTGCCTATTTCAATTTGATACAGAATAAGGTAAAGCCAGGGGGGTATGTGATTATTGCCGTATTCAACCTGAATGCCGCCACGAAATGCAGCGGACTACCCGTACATCGCTATGACCAACATATGCTGCATGATCAGCTGGGATCTGATTTTACACTTCAGGAGACCTTCGACTACGACTATGTAATGCCTTCGGGTGACTCAAGGTCATATATTTATACCCTTTTTAGAAGAAGTTTCGAATAATTCAAAACGACCTGACCATGACTAGTTCCAGAACCACCAAAAGTTTAATTCTAACTTCAATCTTAGCCCTGCTTTTAACATTAAGTTGTTCCAACGAACAGTCGGGATATACCCTGGACGGTGAGTTAAAAACATGGCACACGGTTACCCTCTCAATAAAAGGGCCCTGGGTAAGTGAGCAGAGCTATCCAAATCCTTTCCTGAACTACCGGATGGTTGTGGCTTTCAAGAGCGAAACAGAGACATATGAGGTACCGGGATATTTTGCTGCGGACGGGAACTCTGCTGAGTCGGGTTCTGTGCAGGGAGATGTATGGCAGGTAAGGTTCAAACCAACTACTCCGGGTGATTGGTCTTTCTCTGTTTCCTTTCGTGAAGGAGAAAATCTGGCCATCGATGAAAATCCTCAAGCAGGGACTCCAGTTTCTTCCGATGGCCTCACCGGGATATTTAACGTAACCCCCAGTGATAAAAAAGGCCATGACTTCCGTGCCCATGGACGGTTGGAATATGTAGGAGAAAGGTATCTCCGGTTTGCCGGCACTGGTAACTATTTCATTAAAGGAGGTTCCGATAGCCCTGAAAACCTCCTGGCGTATCGGGATTTTGATGGCACGAAGTATGGAGGCGACAACAAAGGCAGGATGGGTGAGGACAATCCAAATACCAACCTTCACAGCTACTTGCCTCATGTAAAGGACTGGAAAGAAGGGGATCCGGTCTGGCATGATACCAAAGGAAAAGGAATCATTGGAGCCATGAACTACCTGGCTTCGAAAGGGATGAATTCAGCCTACTTTTTAACCATGAATGTACTGGGTGATGGAGATGATGTGTGGCCCTGGACAGCAAGGGAAGAACGTTATCGCTTTGATTGTTCGAAACTTGATCAATGGGAAATTTTTTTCACCCATATGGAAGAGTTGGGAATTATGATGCACGTGGTACTGCAGGAAACAGAAAATGAGTGCCTTTTGGATGTGGGCAGGCTGGATGTACAGAGAAAGCTTTACCTGCGGGAACTGATTTCTCGCTATTCTCATCACCTGGCCATTACATGGAATATCGGGGAAGAGAATGGACCTGCTCACTGGACACCAGTTGGTCAGACGATCCAGGACAGGAAAGAGATGATGAGCTACATTAAAAAAACCAGTCCGTATAACAGCTTCATCGTAACCCATACCCACTCTGGCGAGCCTGAACACTCGGCTTTAATCGAACCATTACTTGGATTCAAAGATATGAACGGACCATCCCTTCAATTAAGCCCTCCGGCTCTTGTTCATGAATACACACGCAAATGGATCACACTTTCGGCTGAGGCCTCTATGCCATGGGTGGTATGCACTGATGAGTTGGGTCCACACTGGATGGGTGTTATGCCCGATGCTGATGATCCGGATCACGACACCATCCGCAGCGAAGCATTATGGGCCAATCTGATGGCAGGAGGTGCCGGTGTGGAGTGGTATTTTGGATACAATTATGATCATGCAGATCTCAACTGTGAAGACTGGCGTAGCCGCGATATCATGTGGAACCAGACCCGTTATGCCCTTGAGTTCTTTCAGAAAGAACTGCCTTTTTTTCAAATGAGCAGCCATGATGAACTGGTTTCAGGCGGTTATTGCCTGGCAAAACCCCAGGACACCTATGCAGTTTATATCCCATCGGGGGGAAAGACAATCATCGACCTATCGGCCACTACAGATCAATATAGCCTTACCTGGTATGATCCACGCAACGGGGGTGAACTGCAACAGGGAGAGATCGCATCAATTAAGGGCGGATCAAAAGTGTCCACCGGTATTGCGCCCAGCCATCAGGATAAAGACTGGGTGGTTTTACTCAAGAAGAAGTAAATTAGCCCGGCAGGGTAGAAATGACATCCCTGAGGAAATCATTGACACTGAAATTACTCAGGCTATATCCCATGCGAACAACCACCAGGTTTTTTGAAGGGATCATATAGACGCGCTGTCCCAGGAAACCATCTGCAAAAAAAACATCATCCGGAATATCTTTTAACGCATTCTCCGGGTTAGGCTCCCTGAGCCAGAAGGTACCGGCATAGGTTCCATCAGAAGCAGGAGCGGCAGTTTTCATATACTCCACCCAACCTGGTGAAATCAC
>Ga0164313_10006161_pt1 | contig 10590 bp, 11 predicted proteins | sample GuaBasSedimGuay4_FD_113735 | JGI IMG/M metagenome (GOLD analysis project Ga0164313, IMG submission 113735) | Subseafloor sediment microbial communities from Guaymas Basin, Gulf of California, Mexico - Guay4, Core 4569-4, 0-3 cm | ecosystem: Environmental > Aquatic > Marine > Hydrothermal vents...
CCCTGTGCTCCTGCAGTCATGGCTGTGGTCATGCCGACACTGACGGTTTTCAGGGCTGCAGACACCATGTTGATACCCCAGTAGACACTCATTAACAACAATAGCTGGGTTGAGATGGTCAGCAGCAGCCTGGCAGCCTCACGTCTGGATAAGGTAAAACCATAAATATTACCCAGATGTATCACCATTGCAATATCAGTGCCTGCGGCAGCCAGCAGGTCTGCCACCGGCACCGGGTTCAGCGCCACGGCCAGGCCTTTCGCCAGGCAATAATTTCGTATGATTTTCTCTGCGATCGGCTTGCGTACAGCAACAATTTTTCGCGCTACTCTGGCGTCCAGTTCGCTGGTAAACACCGCGGCATTCAAGGCCGCCAACTGCTTTCCCTCGCTGCTGAGAATATTCCATAAACGATCCTGCAGCTGTTCTATATCAGCTTTACGCGCTCTTTGCCCGGCATGTTCGTTACCTGTTGCATCCAGCTGAATCACCGTTTCCGGCCGGGGGGCAGCGGCTGCAGACAAGACATTGTCTTCCAGGATGAAGTCTGCGCAACGCTTACGCAGATGCTCTAGCAAGGTACTTAGCTCGGTGGCGTTATAACGGTCTGCCTTATTCAATACCAATATGAGCGGGCGTTGATGTTCTGCCAGCTCTTTCACGGCTGAATATTCCGTGTCGGTCAGGTCACCCTCGCATACCATCAGGACGATATCGGATACACGTGTAATCGAGACGGCTAATGCTTCGCGCTTTTGACCATCCAGTTCATCAATGCCCGGTGTATCAATGAGTACAACATGATCCGGGTGCTCACCTTCCCAATGGCTTTGCTGGCGGGCAATGGTCTCCCCATGCAACGGGCTGACTGAAAACACGTCACGGCCCAGCAGCGCGTTGAGCAAGGATGATTTCCCTGTGCCGACACGGCCGAAAGCGGCGATATGGATTTCTCCATTTTGTAACTTTTTAGAGATTGCTTCAATTTCGGCAAATTCGCCGGATAGCTCCTGTCTTACAACAGCCGGAATGCTGGTGTCAGACAGCAGGGTCTGAATCTGCGAGCCGGCATCTGACAGGTGCTTATCAGGATTTGTTACTGCCGGCTTTTTCCACCATCGCAATTTTTGCAAAGCGGATTGCACCGGCTTCCATGTTGTCATTCAGAATATCCTCAAAGGCAGCGGCGGCCGGGTAGGGGCGTAACTCTCCTCTGCTGGCAAGAGTCTCGGCTGCGGCACGACCCAGGCTATCAAAAATCATGCCATAGGCTACGGCATGTACAAGCCCCCCTGTCAGTGTACCAATACCGGGAAAGGCCTTCAGTGCATTACCGGTAATGGCCAGCGTTATTGCGGTTAACCGCTTTACCCTGCCACCGGCAAGGCGGAGAAATGATTCGATCTCCACGTCTTTCACAGAGACACCGTAAAGCTTGCATAGTGCCTGTACCAGTCGTGTTGCCAGCAAGCCCTGGATAATCAGGTCGGAGCCGGGCGCAACGGCAGCCAGTGCGCCTACGACTGCACGCCTTGAATAGGTTTGCACCAGTTCCGCCGCCTGTTGCTCACGGTGGGAATCGCGCGCCTGTTCCAGTTTTTCGGAGGCCAGCAGAAGGATCGCGGTATCGCGCAATTGTTCCATCAGTTCGGCGTTGTAATCCAGCTGGCGTTGCAGTGCTTTCCGTAACGGCTCAATGTCGCTGGCACGATCTCTTTCAATGGTTTCTTCGCTGCCGTCATGCAATAGTTTGATGACTTCTTCGCGACCGCCGGTTTGTATAAAAACAATATCATTGCGGCTGATACCTGTCTGTGTGGAAATATTATCGGCAATGGCGCGGGCTTCTGATTTGCTGAACTGATCAACTTTGTTAAGTGCGACAATGATGGGCTTGCCGGTTGCCAGCAAACCATCCAGTTGTTCCATCTGGCTGCGTGTCAGATCAGTGTCGCAAAGAAAAACCACCAGGTGGGCACGGCGCGCTTCCTCAAGGATTTCAGCGCTGTCATCAAGATTAAAGCCCGGCAGGTCGGCAATGATGACCGTGTCCCCCGACTGTGCTTGCCAGCGGTAATGGGAGACTACCTGTGTTGTACCCCCTCTGGCATCACTTTCCATATCAGCTTTTGGTAACAAGGCCTTAACCAGACTGCTTTTACCGGTACTGATCTCACCAAAAATTGCAATGAACACTTCACCACTGCGTTTGCGCCTTTGCTGCTCCCTGATCTCATCAACTGCCGGGCCTACATCCACACCTGATTGGGCTGATTCGATTAATTCTTCCTGCAAAGAAAAGGCATCCAGTGGTTTTTGAACTTCTAGCGGTTCTTTTTTAGCCGGTTTGAGCCAGCGCCATGAGAGTATTATTGTGCCGGCAGATATAAGTAGCAGCACAAGCGTGTAGGAAACCTGCAACCACAGTGGTGCTTCACTCAGGCGTTGCCAGACTGACATTGCAGTGTCGGTAGCCAGCAGCAACAAAAACATGGTCAGGACTGAGACCAAAATCACCGCAATAACAAGTAATAGCCGGACCTGCACTATTTACCCCGGGAGCCTGTCGGTTTTAATCATGCCACGCCGGGCTGTGAGTACGTACGCTTTCGGTAAGCACCGTCATATGCTCAGGATCTACTTCGGGAGTGATGCCGTGTCCCAGGTTAAATACGTGCCCGGTTCCCTTTCCATAACTGGCGAGTGTCACTCTCACCTGCTTTTCAATGACGCCGGGGTTTGTCAGCATGATGGAGGGGTCCAGGTTGCCTTGTAGTGCGACCCGGTCGCCTATCCTTGCCCTCGCCTCAGACAGCGTGATCGTCCAGTCCACACCCACTCCATCGCAGCCTGTATCGGCAATGGCTTCGAGGTGTGAATTACAGCCCTTGCAGAACAAGATGACCGGGATTTTATTACCGTCATATGAACGGTGCAGGCCGGCAACTATTTTTTCAAGGTAATGCAGCGAGAACTCGCGGAACATATCCGGCGCCAGCACGCCGCCCCAGGTATCAAATATCTGCACGGCCTGCGCGCCACTTTCGATTTGCGCATTGAGATAATCGATGACGGAATCAGCCAGTTTGTCGAGTAACAGGTGTGCGGTCTGTGGTTCGCCATAAATCATGGCTTTAATCTTTGCGAAGGCTTTGCTGGACCCGCCCTCAACCATGTAAGTTGCCAGTGTCCACGGGCTGCCGCTGAATCCGATCAACGGAACATCCCCGTTGAGCTCTTTGCGGATCAATGCAACCGCGTCCATGACGTATGCCAGCGATGTTGCAGGGTCGGGCTGCTTCAGGTTTTCTACATCCCCGACAGATTCAATAACGTGATTGAATTTTGGGCCTTCGCCTTCAGCAAAATATAGCCCGAGACCCATGGCATCGGGGATGGTCAGGATATCCGAGAACAGGATGGCTGCATCCAGTTTGAAGCGCCGCAGTGGTTGCATTGTAACTTCACAGGCGAGCTCCGGATTCGTGCACAGGTTCATAAAACTGCCAGCTTCACCACGAATCTGTCGGTATTCTGGCAGGTAACGACCCGCCTGGCGCATCACCCAAATGGGCGTGCGTTCAGTGGGTTCCCGAAGTAATGCCTTGATATACAGATCATTTTTTAAAGGTGAGTTCATGGGGTTCCAGTTTGTTGTTGTGATTGGCTGGCAATAATCGCCGCCTTGATTTGTCCGTTATCCGAATTGCTATCGATAATTCCCTGGCCAGGGGCTGTCAGTAATATCAGCCGGTGTGCACCGGCAATGACCTTTTTATCCAATTTCATCAATTCAATAATTTGATCCGGATGTGAATTATCCGGCATGTCGAGTGGCAATCCAAATGCCTGTAGTATATTCCCCAGCCTTTCGCTGAAACCCGATGCGCATAGCCCCCGTTGTTCACTAAGTCTGGCGGCTACCATCATGCCAATGGCAACGGCTTCGCCGTGCAGGTACTCGCTGTAATTAGTCAGTGTTTCCAGTGCGTGTGCAAAGCTATGGCCAAAATTCAACAAGGCGCGTACACCTGCCTCACGTTCGTCTTCAGCAACCACTTCAGCCTTGTTCTGAACGCTACGCCGGATCATGTCGATGAGTGTTTCAGGCTCCCGTGTGTTAATTCTTTCAGCATTGTTTTCGAGCCAGCCCAAAAAATCCGCATCACGTATGGCTGCGATCTTGATAACTTCGGCCATGCCGGCAGAAAACTCCCGCGCGGGCAAGGTCTTGAGTGTGTCGATATCAATCAATACGCAGGCGGGTTGATGAAATGCACCGATCAGGTTCTTGCCTTGCGGGTGGTTAAACCCGGTTTTTCCGCCAACGGATGCATCGACCTGTGCCAGCAGGCTGGTAGGTATCTGTATGAAACGAATCCCGCGCATATAAGCCGCTGCGGCAAAGCCTCCCATGTCACCGATGACACCGCCACCCAGCGTGATGACGGTGGCATCGCGTGTGGCACGTATATCAACCAGTGTATTGATGATCGTTGACCAACTCTCCAGGGTCTTGAATTGTTCACCATCCGGTAACACCAGCGTATGTACGTTTACGCCCTGCAGAGAATCCTTGAGAGACTGCAGATACAAAGGCGCGACTATTTCATTACTGACAATCAGCACGGTACTGCCATCGGGGATATCGATGCACGGATGGCGGTCAGCAAGTATGCCGGCACCGATATGGACGCTATAGCTACGTTCTGCCAATTTAACCTGTACTGTTTGTATGGCGGTGGTATTCATGGCTTCGGGCTTTCTCCTAATGGGTCCAGGTGTTGCAGGATGATTGCAGCAAGTTCTTTTGCGGTGGCATGTACACTCTGGTTGCGGGTGCTATACACCAGGTCGGCGGTGCTGTCATAAAGTGGGTTACGGGCCTGTGCAAGGTCCAGTAAGCGCTGTGCACGATCCTCAGCCTGAAGAAGTGGCCGGCTCTTGTCCTGACTTAGCCGCTTGAGCTGGTTTTCTATGCTGGTTTTCAGATAGACAACAAACCCCCGTGTTCGCAGTATGCTGCGGTTTTGTTCATGGCAGATGACACCACCACCGGTCGAAAGCAAAATACCGGTTTTTGCGCTAATCTCTTCCAGCAACCGGCTTTCCCTTTTGCGAAAGCCCGCTTCGCCTTCCACATCAAAAATCAGGCTGACGCTGGCACCGGTCTGTTTTTCGAGTTCATGGTCACAGTCATAAAACTCCAGCTTGAGCAGACTGGCAAGTTGCTTGCCAATCGTGGTCTTGCCTGATCCCATAGGGCCGATCAAAAAGATATTCTGGCTCAAAGTGCTCATCCGCCGTTTGAATTCCGGAGAAACGGCGTGCAAGCCCGCATGGCTTTGGGTAACATTGCTCCGACCCCGGTAACAGGATTGGCGGCAGGATTTATGCTACGTTTTTTCATCATTTTTTCAGTTTTGCTGATAGGGCTGTTTACTCTTGAGATTTTACAGCCGGCAGAAAAGTACGTCATCCTTCCATTTACTTCTTTCATCGCTGATATCAGCGTATGGATTGTGCAGGGCTTTGACGACAACGTCGTCGCAACCGGTAACGTACTCCGTGACAAGGTCTCCGGATTTGGTGTGCGTATTGAGCGTGGCTGCAATGGCCTCGAGGCGGTTATTATACTGTTCTCGGCCATATTTGCGTTCCCTGCACCGCTAAAAAACAAGTTTATCGGTTTTGCGATAGGATTTTTTGCCATTCAGCTACTTAACCTGGTCAGAATTATCAGCCTTTATTACCTGGGTCAGTGGAATTACACGGCATTCGAATGGTTCCATCTCTATCTATGGCAGGCGCTGATTATTCTCGATGCCCTGGTGGTCTGGCTGATCTGGTTACGGACATTGCCCGGCTCTCGCTACCGCCCTGATGGTGCGGGGCCGGAACCGGCCTGATGCGTGTACTGATTGCCGGTTGCGGGGATGTCGGTAGTATCCTGGCTGAAATGTTGCTGCGTGATGGTCACACCGTTTATGGGCTGAAGCGTGATACCTCAAGCTTGCCGGCAGGTGTTAATGCCATACGGGCCGACCTGACAAAGCCATCAACGTTAACCAATCTGCCTCAGGATATCGATCAACTGGTGTTTATGCCAACGCCCGGTAGTCGGGATCAGGTGGCTTATGAGGCTGTATTTGTCGAAGGCCTGAGGCATCTTTGGGCTGCTCTTGCCAAAGAGCCTGAACGTACGGTCCTGGTTTCAAGCACGGCCGTTTTCGGACAATCAGATGGCAGCGTAGTCACCGAAGAGAGCGTGCCCGCACCATCGAGATTTAATGGCAAAGTCCTGCTGGAAATGGAACGACTTGGTTATGCCTTGAGTGATTCTCTGATGGTTGCACGCATTTCCGGTATTTATGGGCCCGGACGTGAAGGGATGATCAGGCTAGCCGCCACTGATAGTCTTGAGGCTCAACAAACCCCACCTTATTTTACTAACCGTATACATATCAATGATGCCGCCGCTGCATTGATGCACCTGTTACTGATGGATAAACCACAGGCCATGTACCTGCTCACTGACGATTTGCCGGTTGCCAGGTATGAAGTGCTGAGCTGGCTGGCCGGTGAAATGGGTAAACCATCGCCAAAGGGTCTGGTCGACGAGCAGGCATCTCGTGGTAAGCGCGTGGAAAACCGGCGTTTACGTGACAGTGGATTTCGCTTTACTTACCCGGATTACCGGGCTGGATATAGCAGTGTGCTGGATGACTATTCAGTATAAAACTGCTGTTGAAATTTGAGCGTGTAGGGTGTGCTGTTGCCTTCGGGTGTTACCAGTACGGTGAAATTAAAAGTTTCCATATTTCTGACGGATAGTTCGCCGATGTAATAAATGGCGCCATCTCCTTCATCGATTTCCCGCATTTCAACCTTTCGTGTCTGACCGGTCAGGTTGCGCCCTGTCGCAGATACCTCAGCTTTAACAGCGCTGGAAGTTTGATCATCATTTCCTTTCAAGATGGAGATATTGATAAAGGCTCGACTGTCAGATCGACGGATATCATAAGCTCTGGCGATTTCCGGTGTGAGCATACTGGAACGTAAGGCATTGTAGTGAATCATGTAGTCGCCGAATTCCCGGGCCTGTTGAGCGGCAGCAGGCACTGATGTTAATAGCAACATCGCTATCAGTGTTTTCATCAATGTTTTCATCATTCGGTTCCTTCTTATTTGGCGATGTTTTTCTGTTCCTCTCACTACCATCCTAGCAGAAGCAGTAAAAAGCGCAGCGCAATCAGCGCCAGCAAGGGTGAAAGATCTATGCCTCCAAGTGGTGGGATTACCCGGTTAAACGGTCTTAGCACCGGTTCTGTCAGTTGATAAATTAACGGTATGATCGGGTGCTGTGACTGCCCGCCAATCCAGCTGACAATGACCCTGGCGATGATCAAAACCAGATAGGTCATCAGCAGGGTGAACAAAAGCTTCCTGACTGTAAAAAGTAACATGAACTGTATTTCAAAGCCGGCCTGGGTAATCATCCCGATGATCAAAAGCTGAATCAATTCCAGCACTAACATGATCACCACAGAAGCCGTATCCAGTTTCCCGATAGAAGGAATTATTCTCCGGGTAGGAACCAGTACCGGGTTGGTAACTTTCACCAGAAACTGGCACAGCGGATTATAAAAATCAGCCCGGACCCACTGCAATAATAGTCGCAGCATGATGGCTGCTATGTACAAATCCATCAGTGTACTAATCAGGTAAACAGTTGCACCAACAGGATTCATATCTGTAATTCCTTTGCTTGAGTTGCATTAGCAGCCAGTTCCTGCCCGCGCTGTGTCGCAGCGCTAATGGCTGAATCTACCAGGCCTTCAAACCCGCCGGCTTCGAATTGGTCAAGAGCAGCCTGTGTTGTGCCGCCTTTGGATGTAACACGCTGGCGCAACTCTGCAACATCGGTGTCACTTTGTATTGCCATTGCGCTGGCACCGTAAGCAGTGTGTAAAGCCAGCTTGCCGGCCACCTCTTCGCTCAGCCCTAAACGCATGCCTGCACTCCGCATGGCTTCTATCATGTAGAAGAAGTAAGCCGGGCCACTGCCCGATACTGCGGTTACTACATCAAGCTGACTTTCGTTTTCCAACCAGACGGTCTCGCCGGCAGCTTGCATGAGTTGCTCCGCCATTTGGCGCTGTCGGGGTGAGCAGTTTTCACTGGCATACAGACCTGTGATACCCAGACCGATAAGGGCCGGTGTGTTTGGCATGGTACGGACAATGGCTGGTGCAGCCTGCAATTGTTCAGCGATCCGGCCAAGCGGGATACCGGCGACTATGGAAATGATGACTTGTTCGCGTTTCACAAGACCACCGATTTCCTGCAAAACCAGTGGCAGGATCTGGGGTTTGACCGCCAGCACAATCATATCCATGTCCTTGACTGCATCGACAGCCGAACTGAAGCAGGTTAGTGGCCATTGATCTTCAAGCTGTTGCCGTGCTTCCGGACCCGGGTCGGCAACCTGTATCTTTTCTACACCGTTGTCGGACGTAAACAGGCCACTTATCAGTGCTGTGGCCATGTTTCCACCACCTATGAATGCGATTTTCATACTGTAGTCCCGTAGCTTGTTGTTTTATTGTTCATGCTGTTTATGTTTGGCGCTCACCGAGTAAATCCGTACCGATACGAACCATGGTGCTGCCCTCCTGAATAGCAATTTCAAGATCGGATGACATACCCATGGATAAAGTGTCTAACTCGTGTCCGCGGGCTATGAGCTCTTCAAATAGTAACCGGACCCGGCGAAAACTGTCATGTTGTTCAAGCGGGTCGCCGGTCAGCTTTGGTATGGCCATCAACCCCCTTAGCTTTATATTCTTTAAATCCCCGGCAATTGCAGCTAGTTGCAAGATTTCTTCAGCACTGGCACCGCCTTTTTGTGGCTCACGGTCGATATTGACCTGCAGACATATATTAAGCGGACCGGCCTGGTCTGGTCGCTGATTTGCAAGACGCTGCAGGATTCGTTGCCGGTCAACACTTTGCACCCACTGGAAATGTTCTGCAAGAGCGCGGGTTTTATTGGATTGAATGGCGCCTATGAAATGCCATTGTAAGTCCAGGTGCTGCAGTGCCTGCTGTTTTTGCAGAGCCTCCTGTAGTTGGTTCTCACCGAAAGACTGTATGCCCAACGTATTGAAAGTCATGATGTTTTGCGCAGGGTGTCTCTTGCTAACGGCAAGTAACGAAACCTCTTCGGCCTGTCTGCCGGCGGCTGTGCAGGCATTTGCAATTCTTTGTCTGACTAATTGTAGTCGTTCTATTGGTTTATTCATGTTGCAGCAGGTATAGAGAATGCTCTATGGTTATGGTTGTTGCATACAAACCAGGGATACGGTTTGCAAGCATTTTTCTCAATTTGAGTCATAATGTATTGTAACGCGACCAGTACCCCTGCTAGGAGGGTTTATGGATATTGCTGAACTGCTAGCCTTTGCAGTAAAGAACAAGGCATCGGATCTTCACCTGTCATCTGGTTTACCACCCATGATACGTGTAGATGGTGATTTACGTCACTTGAACTTGCCCGCGCTGGAAAACCAGCAATTAACCGAATTACTTTATAGCACGATGAATGATCATCAGCGTCGTGATTTTGAGGCTAATCTGGAATGTGACTATTCCTACCCGGTACCGGGTCTGGCCCGTTTTCGTGTCAATTGCTTTCATCATGACCGCGGTGTCGGCGGTGCGTTCAGAACTATCCCGGTGGCGATCTGGTCGCTTGAGGATATTGGTGCGCCACCTTCATTCAAGGAAATTATTAATGTGCCGCGTGGCCTGGTGTTGGTGACTGGACCGACCGGTTCGGGTAAATCAACCACCCTGGCTGCAATGATTGATCATCTGAACAATACCGTGGCAGGTCATATTCTGACCATTGAAGACCCTATCGAGTTTGTTCATACGTCTCGTAAGTGTCTTATCAATCAACGTGAAGTTCACCGCGACACCCATGGCTTTAACCAGGCCCTGCGTTCGGCTCTGCGTGAAGATCCCGATATTATCCTGGTTGGCGAAATGCGTGATATCGAAACCATTCGCCTGGCCCTGACTGCGGCGGAAACAGGCCATCTGGTGTTTGCAACCTTGCATACCAGTTCAGCGGCCAAGACCATTGACCGTATTATCGACGTGTTCCCCGCTGGTGAGAAATCCATGGTGCGTTCCATGTTGTCGGAGTCATTGAGGGCCGTGGTAGCGCAAACGCTTCTGAAACGGGTTAGTGGTGGCCGTATTGCCGCGCATGAAATCATGATTGCGACACCGGCGATCAGAAATCTGATACGTGAAGACAAGGTTGCCCAGATGTACTCGGCCATCCAGACAGGTCAGAACCTTGGTATGCATACACTGGATCAGTATATGGAAGGTCTGGTGAAAAGAGGCATTGTACTGCGCAACGAAGCTGCCAGAAAGGCCGTGGATCGCAAATTATTTATGTGAGATGACACAGTTGGGGTGTAATTATGAGTGCAATAAGAGACTGGTTACGGGAAGTTCACGAGCAGAAAGGTTCTGACCTTTTTGTAACCGCTGATGCGCCACCTTGCATTAAGG
>Ga0164313_10006162_pt1 | contig 10588 bp, 6 predicted proteins | sample GuaBasSedimGuay4_FD_113735 | JGI IMG/M metagenome (GOLD analysis project Ga0164313, IMG submission 113735) | Subseafloor sediment microbial communities from Guaymas Basin, Gulf of California, Mexico - Guay4, Core 4569-4, 0-3 cm | ecosystem: Environmental > Aquatic > Marine > Hydrothermal vents >...
ACAGCTCGCCCCGGCCCCTAACGGCGAAGATCCTCGAACGCCCCCGGCTGATGCGCCGAATCCTCCGGGCCATCGACCCGGACCGCGCCCACATGTCGTGCTTCACGGTCTCGCGCCTCGAGCGCACCCTCGCCGTGCGCCTCGGCATCCCCCTCTACGGCGTCGCCCCCGCGCACCTCGAGCTGGGAACCAAGAGCGGTTCCCGGCGGGTATTCCGGGAGGCGGGGGTGCCGATGCCCATCGGCACCGAAGGGGTGAAGAGCCCCGGGGAGATCGCCAACGCCGTCGCGGACATCTGGGAAGAAGCGCTCCAGACCACGAAGGTGGTGGTCAAGAAGGACCACGGCTTCAGCGGCGAGGGCAACGCCGTCCTCGACCTCGGGCCGTTGGGCGCCGTCGCCCCGGGTGCGCCGGACGCCGCCTCCCGGGGGGGACGCGTCGATCGAATCCTTCAAGAGCTTCCCCGGATGCGCTTCGCGTGCACGACGACCTCGTGGGAGCCGTTTCGCGACGAGTTCGCCGAGATGGGCGGCATCGTCGAGGCCTTCGTCGAGGGAAAGAACGTGCGCAGCCCGAGCGGACAGCTGCGCATCGACCCCCGGGGCGAACTCGAGTGCGTGAGCACCCACGACCAGATCCTCGGCGGCCCGGACGGTCAGACCTACGCCGGCGCACGTTTCCCCGCGGACGACGAATACCGAATGGAGATCCAATCGGACGCGTTGAAGGTTGGCCGGGTATTGACCGAGCGCGGCGTGCTCGGCCGGGTCGCCGTCGACTTCATGGCCGTCGAGCGGCCGAAGGAACCGGGCACCTGGGACCGGGTCGCCATCGAGATCAACCTGCGCATGAGCGGGACGACCCACCCCTTGATGATCATGAAGATGCTCAACGCGGGCACCTACGACCCGAAGACGGGGCTCTTCTTGAGCGGCCTCGGCCAGCCCCGCTACTACGTGTGCACCGACACGCTCTCGGCGCCGACCTATCGGGGCCTCTCGGTCGAAGACGCCCTCGACATCGCGGCGGTGCACGGGCTTCACTACCGGCCGTGGACCGACGACGGTACGGTCTTCCACCTCCTCGGGGCCCTCTCGCAGTTCGGAAAGCTCGGCGTCACGGCCTACGGCGCCTCCGAAGCCGAGGCCCAGGCTCACTTCGACAATACGACCCAGATCCTCGACGAGGCCACCGCTGGCCCCGACGGCTTCGCGGGACTGTAAGCGCCCAGCAATGGCGGGCCCGTCCGCGTGGAGGTTGTGCACCGTCTCGCGTGTGCACACCTCGAACACCGTGATCCATCTCACCAAAGGAGAGTTCCGGCCCTTCTATTCCGCTCCGCGGCCTTGTACCCCGGCAAGGTCGTATCGAGGCCGGAGATAGTCCCGCAGGCGCTCGTACGAGGAGGCTCTCATGACATCACATCGCCCACTTCGATCTCTTCTTCTCCTTCTCAACGTCCTCGCGCTGGTCGGCGTCGTCGGTTGCGGCGATGACACCTCTCCGGACACCGGGCCGAGCGATGCCGCCACGGATACCGGCGACCTGCCCATGGATTCCGGCGACCTGCCCATGGATTCCGGCGACCTCCCGATGGACTCGACGACGCCGGACGCAGACGTAGACGCGGGAGATGCCGGGTCGGATGCCGAGATGGACAGCACCGTTGTCCCCGCATGTGACGACGGAATCTGGAACGGCGATGAGACGGACATCGACTGCGGCGGACCGACCTGCCCCAACGCCTGCGGCGACGCGCTGATGTGCGGGGTCAACCTCGACTGCACGAGCTCCGTTTGCATCGGCGGTTCCTGCATCGCCGCGAGCTGCACCGACGGGATCGCAAACGGCGACGAGTCGGACCGTGACTGCGGCGGCGCAACCTGCGCGGGCTGCCCCAACGGCCGCATGTGTACCGGCATGGACGACTGCCTCGATGTGGATTCTCTGTGCACCGGCGGCTACTGCCAGCCGGGAAGCTGCGCGAACATGCTGATGGACGGGACCGAAACTGCGGTCGACTGCGGCGGCGGCACCTGCGCGCCCTGCAGTGACGGTGACACCTGCGCCCTCCCCCGCGACTGCGCCTCTGGGATCTGCGGCGCGACCGGGGTCTGTGTGCCTGCGGCGTGCACGAACGGGATGATGGACGGCACCGAGATCGGCGTCGACTGCGGCGGGGATTGCCCGGGATGTTCGGACGGCACGGCCTGCACCGCCCCGGTGGACTGCCTCTCCGGTCGATGCGAGGGCAGCGTCTGCACCAGCTGCAGCGACGGCGTCCAGAGCGGCGCGGAGACCGACATCGACTGCGGCGGCGTGGTCTGTGGCGGATGCGCGGCGGGCGAGAGCTGCGTGGTCGACGAGGACTGCTCCTTCGGCGACTGCCTCGCCGGGAGCGTCTGCGATGGACCGGCGGAGTTCTACTCCGAGGACTTCGAGGGAGGCGACGGCGGTTGGACTACCGGGGGAACCAGCTCGAGTTGGGAATACGGAACGCCTGCCAACACGGTGCTCGATGCGGCACACAGCGGGACGGGTGCGTGGGTCACCAACCTCACGGGTGACTACAATGCCAGCGAAGATTCCTTCATCACGTCACCGGTCATCGACCTGAGCGCAGCGAGCGAGGACCCTGCGTTCATCTTCGCCCTCGAATACGTCACCGAGGCCTACTATGACGAGGGCTGGGTCGAGGTCACCACCGATGGGACGACCTGGACACGGCTGGGGTCCTTCGGGGGCGGAACGAACTGGTACTCGAACTCCTCCGACGAGTGGGACGGGGCCTCGACGGGATGGATCGTCGCGAGCCATCTCCTCACCGGAACCGCGGGCGAAGCGACCGTCCAGGTTCGAATGGTCTTCTCGAGTGACTCCAGCGGCCAGAGGGAAGGATTCGCAATCGATGACGTCGTCATCCGGGCGCCGATTCCGAACCTGACGGTGACCGTCGAGGCCGTACCGGACATCTGCGGCGGTGCCGTGGTCACCCTGGCCAACACTGGCGAGACGATCGTCGCCTCGGCCGACTTCACCTACGGCGTGGACGGCTCGTCGAGCACCGAGACCTTCATCGACATGGCGCCTGGCTCCGTCGAGACACGCACGCTCTTCGGAGACGACGGCTCGGTCATCTCCGCCTCGGTGAGTGGCGCCCTCGACGCCAACCCCACCGATGACGCCGCTAGCGCGACCCTCGTCCTCAACACGGTCCTCGTCGGCACCGCCAGCCCTTACGTCGAAGACTTCGAGGCCAGCAATGGCGGATGGGCCCCGGGCGGGGTCAACTCCACCTGGGAGTGGGGCGTGCCGACAAACACGGAGATCAGCGACGCGGACTCCGGCACCTTCGCCTGGGTCACCGACCTCGATGGCGACTACCGCACCGGGGAGGCCTCACTGTTGGTCTCGCCGTGCATCGACGCGAGCGCCTCGACCTCGGATCTGGTCTTCGGTTTCGCGCTCACCTACGAGAGCGAGTCGTGCTGCGACGAACTCACCGTGGACTACTCGGTCGACGGCGGCCGCAACTGGGATCGCGTCACGGCGGGGATGAACTGGTACAGTACCAGTGACGGTTGGGCCGGCAGCAGCGGCGGCTGGGGCATGGTCTCGGCCTCCCTGCCCTCGACGGCTGGCAAACCGGGCGTTCGAGTCCGCCTGCACGTCGACTCCGACAGCAGCATTACGGACGAGGGCTTCGGTTTCGACACCGTGGAGATCTCAGCGGGGGGCATGCCGGACCTGCAGGTCACCATGGAGCGGACGGCCAGCTGCGCCTCCGCCAACGCGATCGTCGAGAACGTCGGGACAGCCACCGTGGGTGCCTACGCGCTCACGCTGAGTTCGGACGGGGTCGATACGCGCCGCACCATCATCGACCCGATCGCTCCCGGAGCGACCGCGACCTACCCGGTGACCGCGATCGGCACAGCCGCCGCTCGGGTCGAAGTCCCGGGCGACGTCGACGCCTCGAACGACTCCGACAGCATCATGCTCTCGATCCCGCTCACGGGCGGCTACGCCCAAGACTTCGACACGGACGACGGCGGCTTCACGGCCGGCGGAACCAACTCGAGCTGGGAGCTCGGTGCCCCCTCCGGCACCTTCATCTCCGGCCCGGCCTCGGGAGTCAACGCCTGGGTGACTGGCTTGTCGACCGACTACAACGCGAGCGAGTTCTCCACCCTCACTTCGCCGTGCTTCGACTTCAGCGCCCTCGCGGTCGATCCGAGCATTTCCTTCGCGCACATCTACGAGACCGAAGCGTGCTGCGACCATGGGTGGGTCGAGGTCTCGACCGACGGGGGATCCTCGTGGAACAAGCTGGGACGGGCCGGCGGCGGCACGAACTGGTACGACGACACGATCCTCGACTGGTGGAACGGGGCATCGGGGGCCCCCGCCGCGTGGCGCACGGCCTCGCACCCCATGGACGGGACCGCCGGGGCAACCCATGTGCGCTTCCGCTTCGTGACGTTCACCGATGGAGCGGTCGAAGCCGAGGGCTTCGGGGTCGACGACATCGTCATCACGCCCTAGAGGCACCTACGGCATCGGGCTGCAGAGCTGGCCCCGACGGCTTCGGGGGACTATAGCCTTGGGGCCATGTCCCCCGGCCATACGTCCCCGAATTCGGACATCCCCGGCGTCACCTACCTGAGCCGGGACCCGGCCCTCCCGCGCCCCCACATCGGCGTCCTCGGCTCGGTCCACGGGGACGAAGAGTGCGGCGTCGAGGCCATTCGGGACCTGCTGCGGCGGGGCGAAGCGGGAGAGCTCGCCCTCGGCGTCGGGACCATGGTGCTCATCCACGGCAACCCCGAGGCGAGCGCCCTCGGCACCCGGTCCACCGAGGGCGGCGCCGACATCAACCGCATCCTCGACTTCGACTGGGTCACGACCCTCCCCCGGGACCAGTGGACCTCGGAGCACCATCGCGCCGTCGCCCTCCGGCCGGTCCTCGAAGACGTCGATGTACTCTTGGACCTGCACTCGGCGAGCAAAGAGACGCCGGCCTTCGGCATCGTCAACGCCGTGCCGAGATCCCTCGAAGTCGCCAAACGCCTCGGCGTCGGGTTCGTGGTGCACTCCTGGGGCGAGCTCTCTCCGAAGGTGACCATCGGCGTGCTCCAGCGCGGCGAAAGGCCGGGCATCTCCGTCGAGTGCGGCCAGCACCACGACCCGCAAACCAACGCGCGGGCCCTCGACATCACCGAGCGCTTTCTGCGCTACGTCGGCGCTCTCGAAGGGGAGGAGCCGGCGCTTACCGAGGTCATCGAGCTCGAAGTCGAAGAGATCCTCAAGAAGCCGAGCCCGGCCTTTCGCTTTGCCCGGCCGCTCTTGGGCATGGAGCGCCTCGACGCGGGGGAGCTCGTCGGCACCGACGGCACCATCGACTTCCGCCTCGAAAAGACCCGCTGGGCCATCTTGCCCAACGAAGGGGCCGCGGTCGGCGGCGACCTGCTCTATTTGGCCAAAGAGGCTGGCTAGAGGGTAGCTTTGCGCCGTGCCTCGCCTCTTCGCATTGCTGACCGCCCTCACCGTGCTGGCGGGCGGGCGTCCCGCTGAGGCCCAGGGGCCCGATGGCGGGGCCGAGCTCAGCTCGGACCGGCCTACCTTCGCGAGCACGACCGCCACCTCCCCGGCGGGCCGCCTCACGACCGAACTCGGGGTCGCGGCGACCTTCGACACCCCCATCGGCCTCACCCTGCCCAACGCCTCGCTGCGCCTCGGCGCCCTGCCCTGGCTCGAGGTGCGCCTCGGGGGCATGGATGCCGTATTCAGCTTCGACGACACGGTGGGCACGGACTTCGGGATCTCGAACCTTCGCCTGGGAACGAAGTTCGGCGGCTCTCCCATCGACGGACTCGCGATCGCCTCGGTCATCGAGGTGCGGCTGCCGACGGCGACGGACGGTTTCGGGGCGCCCGAGGCGGTGCCCTCGATCGAACTCGTCATCGACTACGCGGTCACGAGTTGGATGACGGTCACCGCAAACGCCATCGCTCGGGTGCGAGCGACCTACGACGAGACGGTCATGGACACGGTGCGTTTCGCTGCCGGTCTCGCAGGCCTGGCGTTCATGGTCACGCCGACTGACCGGCTCTCGGTGTTCATCCAATCCTACGTCAAGTCGACCGAGCGCCACGACCTCTCGGTCGTCCTCGGCGGCGGCCTCACCTACTTGGTCCTCCCGCGCATGCAGATCGACGCCGGCTTCGACTCGCGGGTGACCGATAACGGTCAGCCGCCCACCGTGAACGTGGGCACGACCTTCCTCTATTGAAGGTGCCGGACCTCTGACCTCGGGGCGTGCTAAGAGGCCCGCCGTGGCCAAGATGCGAACGAAAACCAAGATCTACCAGTACGCGAAGTGCAGCACCTGCCGGAAGGCGACCAAGTGGCTCGTCGCAAACGGCATCGACCACGAGTCGATCGACATCGTGACCGCGCCCCCGTCGAAGGCGACGCTGAAGAAGGTTCAGAAGCTCGCCGGCGTGCCCATCACCAAGCTCTTCAACACCTCGGGGCAGTCCTACCGTCAGGGGGGCTTCAAGGCGAAGCTCCCCGCGATGACCGACGATGAGGCCTTCGCCGCCCTCGCCGCCGACGGCAAGTTGATCAAGCGGCCCCTGCTCCTCGGCGACGGCGTCGCCCTGATCGGCTTCAAAGAAGCCGACTGGAAAGAGACCCTCTGCTGATCCCGGGGACGGTATAAACTTTCTTACTTTTGCGAAGCAAAAGTAAGAAAGTTTATACCGTCCCCAAACGCAGGGCTTGTTCGATCTCGGCGCCTAGGGTGGCGGCGATGGCGGGGGGACTGGATCCTCCCGACAGTTCGGCGGCGATGCGGGCGTCGAGGTCTGGGAAGCCGCCGAGGGTGGCGATGCCGAGCTCGCCGTAGCGACGCATCAGGAGACGGCGGACCCAGGCGCGAGCGCCCTGGGCACGCCGGGCCGCGATGCCGTCGAAGCCGAGGGTTCCGGCGTGTTGGTCCAAAGCCGCCATCAAGGCGTCGAAGCCTTTGCCGTCCACGGAGCTCACGGCGAGGACGGGCGTCGCCCCATCCCCAACGCCGGCCGCACCGAGGGCGTGCAGGGCGGCCGATAGATCGCTGAGGGCCCGGTCGGCCAAACCCCCGAGGTCACTCTTGTTGACGACGAAGATGTCGGGGATCTCCATGATGCCCGCCTTCAGGAATTGAAGCGCGTCCCCGGACCCCGGTTGGACGACGAAGACCACGGTGTCGGCGACGTTCACGATGTCGGTCTCGGTCTGACCCACGCCGGTGGTCTCTACGAGGACCACGTCGTACGCCGCGCCGAGGACCCGCACGGCGGCGTTCGCCGCCCAGGAGAGGCCACCAGCTTCGCCGCCGGTCGAGAGCGAACGGACGAAGAAACCATCGTCCGCAGGATCGAAGGTCATGCGCGTTCGGTCCCCGAGCAACGCCCCACCGCTGCGCACGCTCGAGGGGTCGACGGCGACGACGCCGACCCGCCGACCCGCGGCACGAAGCTGCCGACCCAGGGCGGCGCAGAGCGTGCTTTTGCCGACCCCCGGAGGGCCGGTGATTCCGATGCGGTGACCGGCCCCGCCGATTCTCCCGGGCGCCCGGGCCAGGGCATCGAGCAGCGTCGAGACCTTCTCCCGGGCCTCCGGCCGGCGATCCTCGACGAGGTTCAAGGCCGCCGCGACCGCCGCCTTGTCACCGGCGAGGACCCCCGCGCTGAAGTCGTCGGCCACCGTTCAGCTGCCCGCGTCACGCACGAGGCCAACGAGACACTGCATGATTCGGTCGAGCTCGAAGTCCTTCGGCGTGAAGACCGCCGCGACGCCGGCCTCTTCGAGGGCCTTCGCGTCGGCCTCGGGGATGATGCCACCGACGACGACGGGCACCGCGCCGAGGCCCGCCTCGCGGAGGGCATCGACGACCTCCGGAACGAGGGAAGCGTGGGAGCCACTCAGCACGCTCAAGCCGACGAGGTGGACGCCCTCTTCGAGGGCCGACGCAACGAGCTGCTCCGGTGTGACGCGAATGCCCTCGTAGATGACGTCGAACCCGACGTCTCGGGCCTTGATCGCGATTTGCTCGGCGCCGTTGCTGTGCCCATCGAGACCGGGTTTGCCGACCAGGATGCGGGGCCGCCGGCCGAGGACCTCGGCGAGCTCGCTGACCTCGGCGCGCAAAGCATTGACCCGAGCGTCGTCGCCGGCGTGGGTGATCCGGGCGCCGGCAACGCCCGTCGGGGCCCGGTACTCGCCGAAGACGCCGCGGAGTGCCCCTGCCCATTCGCCGGTAGTGACCCCGGCGTGGGCCGCCGCTATCGACACCGGCATGATGTTGTCGCCAGCAACGGCCGCGGCCGTTAGGTCCGCGAGAGCCTTCGCTGCAGCGGCCGAGTCTCGCGCACCGCGCCACGCCTCGAGGTCGGCGAGGAGCGCGACTTCAACCTCGGGGTCGACGGTGAGGATCGCCGCGTCGAGGTTTTCGGTCAACGGAGACGGCTCGGACTCGACGTAGCGGTTCACGCCGACAACGACCTGCTCGCCCGACTCGATGGCGTTGAGGCGGGCCGCGTTCGACTCGACCAGGCGCTGCTTCACGTAGCCCGTGTCGATGGCCGCCACCGCCCCGCCGCGGCGAAGCACTTCTTCGACCTCGGCCCAGGCGGCGTCGATGAGGGCCTCGGTGCGCTTGGTGACGACGACGCTGCCTTCGAAGAGGTCGCCGTGTTCGAGGAGGTCGGTCTCGTAGGCGAGGATCTGCTGGGCCCGAAGGCTCCACTGCTGGTCCCAGGGCCGCGGCAAGCCCAGGGCTTCGTTCCACGCCGGGAGCTGGACGGCCCGAGCCCGGGCGTCCTTGCTGAGGGTCACCGCGAGCATCTCGAGGACGATGCGGACGATGTTGTTTTCGGGCTGCTGTTCGGTGAGGCCGAGGGAGTTAACCTGGATGCCGTAGCGAAAGCGACGATGCTTCGGGTCCGTGACGCCGTAGCGGTCCCGGGTGATTCGGTCCCAGAGTTCGACGAACGCGCGCATTTTGCACAGCTCATCGACGAAGCGGATGCCCGCGTTGACGAAAAAGCTGATGCGCCCGACGACGCGGCCGAAGTCTTCGTCGCTTACGCGCCCCGTCTCTTTGACCGCGTCGAGCACCGCGATGGCGCTGGCCAGGGCATAGGCGAGCTCCTGGACCGGCGTCGCTCCGGCTTCCTGGAGGTGATAGCTGCAGATGTTGATCGGGTTCCACCGCGGCACCTGGGCCACCGTGTGGGTGATGACGTCGGTCGTCAGGCGCATCGAGGCAGCGGGCGGGAAGATGTAGGTCCCGCGGGAGAGGTACTCCTTGAGGACGTCGTTCTGGGTCGTACCCGCGAGAGCAGCCGGGTCGATGCCGCGCTCCTCGGCGTGGGCGAGGTAGAGCGCGAGAAGCCAGGGCGCGGTGGCGTTGATGGTCAGGGACGTATTCATGCGCTCGAGGGGGATGCCGTCGAAGAGGGCGCGCACGTGCCCCAGGTGGGTGACCGGGACGCCGACCTTGCCGACCTCACCGCGGGCGAGGGGGTGGTCTGGGTCGTACCCGGTTTGGGTCGGCAGGTCGAAGGCGACCGAGAGGCCCGTCTGCCCCTTGTCGAGGTTCGTGCGGTAGAGCGCATTCGACGCCTTGGCCGAGGAATGGCCGGCGTAGGTACGCATGATCCACGGTCGGTCTCGGTCTGCCATCGGATCTCCAGCGGGTGTGCAAGCGGCGACGTGTGAATACCTAGTCACGCGCCCCCGCCGGGAAAGTTAATTCGTCAATATGGACCCAGGACGACCCCGTGCATACCTGGTAAGGACATGCCTATGAAAAACGTCATCGAAGCCATCGAAGCGCTCTACGCGCGGGCCCTCGATGAGGTGCGCGAACGCGTCCTCGAGGGGGACCGGCCGAGCGGAAGAAAACTCAACGAGGCCCAGCTCGCGGGCCACGGCCTGGCGTACCTCGCTACCGAACTCGAGGCCTGTCGGCAGCTTTCGGCGTGGGCCGACCGGGTCGGCGGCGACCAGGCGACCGGCATCGCGAAGGCCTACGTCGCCGAGGTGGCCCGGACCCTGGCGGGCGGCATCGACCTCGGCCCCTGCGAAAACGTCAGCCTCGGCGAGCTCGGGCTCACCGACGAGGACGTCGCCAAGACGATCCGCAGGGAGCAAGTGCTCACCTTCATCGCCGAGCACGGAGGAGGCGACGCCTACCTCGACATCGCCCGCCGCGCCCGCGACGACGGCCAGCCGAATAGAGGCATGGGCGACCCCATGCTCGACGAGGTTCAAAAGCAGTTCGCGAAGTTCGTCGACGCCGAGGTGCTCCCCCTCGCACAAGACATCCACCGGAAGGACGAGCTGATTCCGATGAAGCTCGTCACCCAGATGAGCGAGCTCGGGGTGTTCGGCCTGACGATCCCCGAAGAGTACGACGGCCTCGGCATGTCCAAGGTCGCGATGTGCGTGGTCACCGAGGAGCTCTCCCGGGGCTACATCGGCGTCGGCAGCCTCGGCACCCGGGCGGAGATCGCCGCCGAGCTGATCATGGGCGGCG
>Ga0164313_10006163_pt1 | contig 10588 bp, 6 predicted proteins | sample GuaBasSedimGuay4_FD_113735 | JGI IMG/M metagenome (GOLD analysis project Ga0164313, IMG submission 113735) | Subseafloor sediment microbial communities from Guaymas Basin, Gulf of California, Mexico - Guay4, Core 4569-4, 0-3 cm | ecosystem: Environmental > Aquatic > Marine > Hydrothermal vents >...
GAAGGTTGTTCTTGCGGCTCAGGCGAGACATGCTGCTCGAAAAGCACGTGAGATGGTGCAACGTAAGAATGTGTTATCCGGTACGGGCTTGCCAGGCAAGCTGGCAGATTGTTCAAATAGCGACCCCGCTGAGTGTGAAATATACCTTGTGGAGGGTGACTCTGCCGGCGGCTCAGCTAAACAGGGCCGCGATCGATTTTTTCAGGCTATTCTTCCGCTAAGGGGTAAGATACTTAATGTAGAAAAGGCCCAGGAGCATAGGATTTACGAAAATGAAGAGATCAAGAATATGATCACTGCCTTAGGAGTAAGTTTTGGTACTGAAGAGAGTGAAAAGGCACTAAATATGGAGAAGTTGAGATACCATAAAGTCATTATTATGACGGATGCGGATGTTGACGGTAGCCATATTCGAACGCTGATTCTTACTTTCTTTTTCCGCTATATGCGAGACTTGATTGAAAATGGATATGTCTATATAGCCTTGCCGCCGCTGTATCTTCTTAAAAAAGGCAAGCAGGAACGTTATTGCTGGAATGAAGCCGATAGGGAAAGATTGACCCTTGAATTAGGTGGTGGAAAAGAAGAATCTGTAAATGTGCAGCGCTATAAAGGCTTGGGTGAAATGAACCCAGAACAATTGTGGTTTACCACTATGGATCCTACACGTAGGACTTTGAAACGGGTGACCATTGATTCAGCTGCAGCAGCAGATCATTTATTCTCTATGCTTATGGGTGATGAGGTTGCTCCAAGAAGAGAATTTATTGAAAAAAATGCTCGCTACGCCAATATCGATACCTAATATTTATTAGGTCTTACGCAACCTTTTGCTTGAGATAATAGTCTATATTAAAAAGACTTTATTATGAAAACCTTACTATTTTTAATTGCTACATCGGTGGCCTCAATGTCCTATGCTCAGGAATTTAAAAAGCATTTTTCTAAATATAATTCATTGGTTGTAAGCAGAGGAGTTGATGCTCGCCTGGTTAAATCTAATTCTAAAGATCTAAGCATTACTGTACATGGTATTCGTCCGGATGATGTAATTGTTGAAAACAGGAATAATGAATTGGTAATTAAAGTAGCTACCAAGGCTATCTGGCAAGAGATGCAGGACAATCATTGGTGGGTAAGAGTTGAGGTGCCCTATGAATCATTGGTTGCAGTTGAGGCACTTACAGGAGCAAAGATTAGTTCTAGAGAGCCTGTAAAAGAGGAGTCGCTCGATCTTGCAGTTAGTATGGGAGCTGAAATTGAACTAAATATTGTGGCCAGGGAGCTATATGTGGATGCCAGTATGGGAGGACTTATAGAATTGGAGGGTAGTGTTGAGTCATTGGATGCAAATGCTTCAATGGGATCTGAAGCCGATTTGGATAGACTTGATGCAAAATATGTGAAAGCGAAATCGACCATGGGAAGTGAATTGAGCATTAATGCAACTGAAGAGTTTGATGGGCGTGCGTCTATGGGCGGCTATATAAGAGTAACCGGCAACCCGGATAGGTTCTATGAAAACACCAGTATGGGAGGTGATATTTCTGGAAATAGGTAGTTTTTGAAATCTTCCTTTTCTAATTAGGTTAAATAATTGCAACTTCTTAGGTTATAAGTCGTCTTTAAAGTCAGGTTCTTAAAACTCAAAAGACTTACCTATGTTCAGGCACATCTTACTATTGGCATTTCGCAATTTCTTGCGATACAAAAGCTCATTTTTGATAAATCTAATTGGACTTACCTCCGGATTAGCTTGTACACTTTTTATTTACCTCTGGGTAAATGACGAGCTTAGCATGGATAGTTTTCATGAAAGAGAAAGCCAGCTTTACCAGGTGATGGAACACCAGAAGTATGCTGAAGACATAATGACAACCACTTCTACTCCGGGATTACTATCGGAAACTCTGGCTGAAAAATTTCCTGAAGTACTCTACGCAATAACTACTACCTGGATCGACGATAATACATTTTCATATGAGGAAAAGGATGTAAAAGGGAGCGGCTATCATGTGAGCAAAGATTTTTTCAATATTTTCTCTTATGGACTGGTTCAGGGAGACCCTGACCTCGTACTTGAGGATAAGTATTCTATTGTAATCTCAGAAGAGCTGGCTGATAATTTATTCGGTACGCATGAAAATGTGATTGGCAGAACATTAACCCTTCAGCATAAGGATGACTTTATTGTTAGCGGGATTTTTAAGGGAACTCCAAATAATTCTAGTTTTCAATTTGATTATGTTCTTTCATTTGAGATATTCAAAGATGATAATAGCTGGGTTACAAACTGGGGGAGCAACGGCCCTAGTACCTTCATAATATTACAGGAAGGTACAAATGCAGAAGTGTTTAGTAGTAAGATTGCAATGTTGGTAAATGATTATAATGAACAGTCTAATGTTACACTATTTCTTGAGCCCTATACTAATCGTTATTTATATGGCCGATTTAGAAATGGTAAGCCGGCAGGTGGCAGAATAGAGTACGTAAGGCTCTTTACGCTTATTGCTGTATTTATCTTAATTATTGCCTGTATCAATTTTATGAACTTATCAACAGCCCGGGCTTCTCGGAGAGCGAAAGAAGTTGGTTTAAAGAAGGCGATTGGAGCTCAAAAAGGATCTTTGATAAGCCAGTATCTTGGAGAGTCATTGCTAATATCCCTGTTCGCTACTATTGTGGCATTGCTAATTGTCTGGGTAGGCCTACCGGTCTTTAATGAGATAACCACTAAGCACATCGAACTTGTGTTTAATTCCAATATTGTTATTGTAAGTGCAATTATTGTTGTTTTAACAGGTTTGGTAGCCGGCAGTTATCCAGCCTTGTATTTGTCGGGATTTCAGGCGGTAGCCGTGCTCAAAGGTGACATGAGGGGTAGTTTTGGCGAGCTTTGGGCGAGAAGAGGTCTGGTTATATTTCAGTTTACCCTGTCAATTATACTTATTGTAAGCGTTCTGGTAATCTATAAACAGATCGATTTTGTGCAATCAAAAAATCTGGGTTATAATAAGGATAATCTGGTTTATTTCGAAAATGAGGGACAGCTGGATGAAAATATGGACGTCTTTTTGAATGAGCTTAATCAAATTCCGGGAGTTAAAATTGCCTCCAGTATTGGCCATAGTATGCTTGGTAGAAATAATAATACCAGTGGATTGAAATGGGAGGGTAAAAATCCTGATGATAAAATTTTATTTGAAAATGTAAGGGTAAATTATGATATGCTCGAAACATTAGGAGTTGAAATCATGGAAGGCAGAAGCTTTAGCAGGGATTTCAGTACTGATACAACCAAGATAATTTTTAATGAAGCCGGCATAAAAGTAATGGGGCTTGAGGACCCGATAGGTAAGGTTATAACCTTATGGGAGGACTATGAATTAGAGATTATTGGGGTAGTGAAAGACTTTCATTTTCAATCATTGCATTCAGAAATCAATCCCTTATTTTTCAGAATAGATACAGATTACAACTGGAAGGTAATGGCGAGAATTGAAGGTGGAAGAGAGCAGGAAACTATAGCCGCAATCAAGGAATTATATACTCGCTTTAACCCGGGGTTTGCCTTTGATTATAAATTTCAGGATGTAGAATACGCAAAGATGTATTCGGCAGAACTGCAGGTTGCTACACTTTCCAGGTATTTTGCCAGCTTTGCTATTTTGATTTCTTGTCTTGGTTTATTCGGTTTGGCCGCATTTACTGCTGAAAGAAGAATTAAGGAAATTGGCATAAGAAAGGTACTTGGTTCTTCCGCTGCTAATATTGTTATGCTATTAACCAAAGACTTTACGAAGATGGTAGCCATTGCCATTCTTATAGGTATCCCTATAAGCTATTATATTGTTAATGCCTGGCTTCAGAAGTTCGCTTTTCATATTGAACTTAAATATTGGTTCTTCCTTGCTTCAGGAGCAGTCGCACTATTAGTAGCCTGGCTTACCGTAGGCTTTCAAGCTGTTAAATCTGCTAATTCAAATCCTGCAGAGTGCTTGCGTGATGAGTAGTATTAAAAATTAATAGTCGTAGGATCTGTCTGCTCCAAAGGAGTCCCTTCGGGGCCGTTCGGCGGTTCAGGCAGGTATACTACAACCATTTAGATATTATTCCCACCGACTATCAACTGCTTCTTCAGAACAGATGTCTTTTTCTATATTATAAGTAAAGAATAATTATACTTATTTAATGGAAAATATTGTTAATAATAGGTTCTTCGGAAGCCAGTTTCATCTGTTTAATCAAAACATTCCTAATAACGTAAAAGTAAAAATCTCTTCCATGATAATACTGTATGGATAATTTGTCTGTTTGAACCACTTATTTGAAAATATATCTATGAAATAGTTGTATCTTTTTTACTATTCTTTCTTTTAAAGACAAACCTTAACATTTTTTAATTGGACAAACAGGAAGAAAAGGATTTAATTGATAAGGCGAAATTAAATCCCAGGTATTTTGAGGAATTGTACAATGTACATTTCCCGTTAATATTTAGGTTTATTATTCGCAGGGTTAATGATAATGAGGTAGCTGCGGATATCACCTCACAGGTGTTCTTGAATGCCCTAAAGCATCTTAAAAGATATCAACACTTGGGGGCTCCTTTTTCTTCCTGGTTGTACAAGATTGCTCATAATGAAGTGAAGCAATACTATAGAAGAACAGCTAAACAACGTCAGGTTGTTCTTACCGATAATATAATTGAACAAATGAAGGTCGAAACCGGAATACAGATGGAGGACATGTTCAATCGGTTAGCACAAGGTCTTCAAACCCTAAGGAATGAAGCACTACAATTAATTGAAATGCGGTTTTTTGAAAATCGTAGTTTCAAAGAAATTGCCAGCATTCTGGAAATTACTGAAAATAATGCCAAGGTAAGGACCTATAGAGTGCTTGATAAGCTTAAAAAAAACATGAAAGATGTCTAGATATAAAATTGTAAAAATGGACAGGGAAATTTCAAATAAAAAAGTGGATTCCTACAAAAACTTTGATGCTTTGTTGCACACTTATAAGAAGTCAAAATTTTATAAGCGTCTTTTTATCACCACAGTCATGAGCATCATTATAGGGGCAAGCATCATATATTTCTACCCTTCAGACGAAAATGAATCTATTGCAAACAGAAATCAAGTTGATAATGAACAAGATGGAGTTGAAATGCTGAAAAAGGCAACTTCAAGTATTGATACACTCACTAAAAGCAGGGAAGATGAGCTAGCCAGAATAGAATTAATTAAGCAAGATAGGAGGGATGATGTAGCAAAAGAAAAAACAATTGAAACTTCGCCAAAGGTGATTCAACATGAGAATGAGGCAAAAAGTATAGTCATTCAGCAAGAAACTAGTTTCAAGAAAGCTTACCCGAAATATGGTCTGGATAGCTTATTTAACTATTTTCATTTAAATATTAAAAACAATACAACAACGGAAATTAGAGGAAATTTAATAGTGGCTTTTACTATTGATGCTTCAGGTGCTCCAGGTAGCATTCAAATTATTCAAAGTCTTGCCAATGAAATAGATAATGAGATTATACGATTGGTAAGCGAGATGCCTGAATGGCAGCCTGCTGTAATGAATGGGAAGGCGGTATCAAGCACCTGTACCCTGCCTATTGAAATCAGCACACATCCTATAAATAATTAAAAAGTAGATTATGCCAGAGAAGCAACATTCACTTTTTGGTAGCCAAACATTTCTGCACCTGGCTGGTATTGTCTTTTCATTATGTGTTTTCAATACTTCCACTTATGGACAGTCATTTACGGAACTAAATTCAAGTAATCACGGAATTTATAATGGTAATATTGTTATGGCCGATCTTAACAGAAATGATACCCTCGATATAGTATTAATTGGTGTAGACTCTCTGGGCATGGATGTCCTAAAGATTCTTCATATAAATATTGATGGTCAAGTGTCTTTTGCCAAGCAAATAGATATTCCGACACTTAAAAACCCTAAAATCCAGGTAACAGATATCAATAATAATGGTCTAATCGATTTATTGATCAGTGGCACTACCGGCGGCAATCCTTATTTTGATATCTTATTGAATAAAGGCGATTTTATATTTGAAAAATATATTGACGAATTGCCGCAGCTGAATGGCGAGTTATTAATAAATGATTTCACCAATAATGGGTCTTCTGATCTGATCATCAGTGATAATCGGCTAAATAATACTGATACAGCAGCTTTCTACTTGAACAAAAAAGCAACATTGACTTTTTGTGATACCTGTAGAATAAATCCTCTGACAGAGCTTAAACTGTTAGGTATTGATAATTCTAGTGATGGTTTTACTGATTTTATTGTATCTGGCACAGATACTACCGGCCTTCAGCAATCCTTATTATATGAGAACAGCCATAATATTAAATTTGATATTACAAATCTGAATTTAGGGAATATGCAGAACCTGGTTTTAGCCAAAGGCGATTACACAGAAAATTCACTCATGGATGTGGTAATGGCTGGGACCATTAATGGAAGAGATACCTTGCTAATCTTTAATAATACTGGAACAGGATTTGAAATAGAAAATAGCTTTTCCTTAAACGACAAGATTAAGCAGATATTAACAGCAGATTTTACTAATGATGGCTTGCTCGACATTTTGTTGGTAGCAGGTGACGAAGTGATACTGTATTATGCTAATGGTAATAATTCTTTTGATCAGGAAATTATAACTTCCTCAATTACCAATGAAAGCATAGCCATGGGAGATTTTGACAGGGACTATGACCAGGATTTTATTATTACCGGACAAGAGGGAGGAACAAACATTCTAAAGGTTTTCAGGAATGAAAACAGTGAAAATAAGACACCTTCACATCCTGGTTTATTATTTTCTTTTCCTAATTCCGATTCAGTGATATTAATATGGAACAACGGCTATGATAGTACAACGAATAATAGTTCACTAACTTATAATGTGAAGGTGCTTGGACCAGATGGCTCTGTATTTCCTGAGCATACATTTACCCATAGGTCATTATCTGGTTATGGTCTTCAATTTCAAACAAATAAAATGATACTTGAAGATCTTGCTCCCGGTAAGTATTTGTGGCATGTTGAAGCAGTAGATAATAGCTTAGTTAGCTCTGTTTGTACAGGAATTTGTACGGGAGGAGGTCCAGGATTCTGTGGCGACAGTGGATTCTGGGCATTTGAAATTGTCGATACAGAAGATAATGATAATGATTATGAAGTATGTAAGGGTGACACTATTAAAATAGCTATGACCCCGCCCGATTCTGTTCAGTGGTATTCAGAAAATCGGGGTATTCTGGAATTTACAGATACGCTGACATATATAGTTAATGAAGATGATGTAGTATATGCTAATTATTGTAATGCTGACGGGTATATGGAAACATTTTTTGCGAATATTCTGGTAGCCATAATGGATCTGGAATTGTTTTTGGATAATGAGGAGGTTTGCCTTGGTGAAAGTATAAGTTTTGATATAAGCGATGATTTTATAGAAGCAACATGGTATTTAAAAAACCATAATAAATTAATCACTGGCACCACGATCACGATAGTCCCAGAACAAACAGATAGTTTATTCGTTGAAGCAACCGCTAAGGCAGGTTGTGTACTCACAGACTCACTTATTATAGTGGTTAACGAATTACCGGAAATTGATGCCGGACAAGATGTGAGCATTTTTAAAGGAGAATCAGTGCAATTGCAAGCAACCGGTGGCATTACATATATTTGGTCTCCAGCTTCAGGATTAGATACTGATACTGGCTCTACTCCAATAGCCAGCCCGGCAGTAACTACAGTTTATAATGTTGTTGGCACAGATTCTGCAGGCTGTTCAGCAAATAACGTGGTCGTTATTAAAGTTAGACAGACAGTTTTCATTCCTAATCTTTTTTCACCAAATAATGATGGTCACAACGATACGTTTAAGGTATTTGGTAGTCATCTAAAATCAATTTCCTTACGAGTTTATGATGCCCAGGGAAAACTCCTATATGAGACTTCAAATATTCCAGAGGCCATGAATGTTGGCTGGGATGGGACTTACTTAGGAAAGAACATGCCTCAAGGTGACTATTTATGGGCTATTTCAGGAAAATTTTCTGATGAGTCTGAAGTTAGTTTTGATGGAAAGGTAACAGGAATAATTACGCTTATCAGATGAGGTTAGGGCTTGTTTTGCTTATTAGTCTTTTAGCATTAAGTGTTAATGCTCAAAAGGCTTTTTTCGGACAACATATATATGCTGTGCCGGAAACAGCCCCGGCTATGATTGCGGCTGATGCATATCTATCCGGCTCGCTGCAATTTAAATCACAAAAACTTGTTGGTACAGACCATTTTCTTTCAACCCTGCTATTTGCTAAATACCCATTAGTGAACTATAAAAATAGTCGGTTGTCCCTAGGCATTTCTTTTTCAGACAATAGAACTCAAGGATCAGGAAATCTATATGAGCAATATTTCAGCTCGACCATAGCCTATAGTTTTTTATATGCAAAGAACAGGGGTCTTGCCTTTGGTATGGACATTGGATTTGTAAAAAAGAAAATAGACATGGGTGGTATAGAAACTGGTGAAATGTACACTTTGGAAAACGGGTTTGATCCAGGTTTGGTCTCCGGAGAAAGTTTAACCTATGATAAACTAAGTTACCCGAGGATAAGTGCTTCATTGTATTGGTTTGGTAGGGATAATAATGGTGATACAAAATTCTATCTGGGGCTTTCTGTCTTTCAGTTGAATAAAGCTAAGGACTCATTTTATGACCTGGATTATAGGATAAATGATACACAATTAACAATAGTAGGCGGTCACAGACTTTATGATAAAAACAGAATAGCGCTTACTCCTAAATTTATCTTTAATAGTACCGTTTCCGGGATGTACTTTAAACTTGGGATGGATTTTAATTATTCCCTTGCCAATTCACGATATAACATATCCAGGGAGGAAAACAGTTTCAATATGGAACTAAATTATCAAATAAATAAAGGTGCTCAATTTGGACTTCAGTACTTGCAACCCCGCTACATTGTTGGTATGGCATATCATTTTGATGTTAGTAAACAGGATGATGCACGGATTTTAAACAATGCCATAGAAGTATTGCTTGTTATTAGAGACCCCATAAAAATAAAATCTAAAAACCTAAAGAATCCTCGTTACAAAAAGAGGAAACAGCCCAGGAGTAACAGATCAAATAAGAAAAAATCAATTAAGCCCAAGGACAGGATCATATTAGCTGAAATTCCTACAGATAGTGTAAATAGCAATACCTCCGTAGTTGAAGAAAATGAAAATTCAAACATTAAATCCGAGACGCAGCCTGAACTAGAGAATCTTGATCGGACAAAGGAGGAAGATTGGGCCACCTCCATTTTATTAGGGGCTGATAATGAATTATTTTTCGAATTTAACTCAACAGAAATTGATATAAATTTTACGCAAAAGGTTAAAGCTATTGCTGATGTGCTGCATAAGTACCCTGATAATAAAATCCTATTAATAGGTCATACTGATGATATGGGTACACTTACTTTAAACAAAAATATTTCCATTGGCCGGGCAAAGGCTGTAGCCGAGATTTTGCGAAATTTGGGAATTTCCGATTCGAGGATTATAATTCAAGGCAAAGGGGAGTCAGAACCAGTTGACAGTAATTTAACTGATAAAGGAAGAAGTAATAATAGGCGTGTAGAGTATTACTTTATAGATAATGATTAATAGTCTAAATGGCCCGTAGGATATCCTACGGCCATTTAGAAGGTTCTATTAATAACTATCGTCCAGGGCAAAAACCGGCTTGCGGGTCATCCATCTTCCACGGGTAAAGTCGGGGAAGAAGATGGGTTCGCTACCTCCGGCAATCGATTGCTCCGAAAGCGGTGTAATTGCACTCCAGGCTGCAGCATCATACGCATCTAGTGGGACTGGTGCTTTGCGTTTGATAGATTCAACAAAAGCATGAATCACAAAGAAGTCCATACCCCCATGACCGGCTCCTGTAGCGTCTTCTCCATACTTTTTCCATAACGGGTGATCAAATTCTTCCATGTATGCCTTGTCAGATTCCCAGCGGTGAGCCTTTTCACTCTTGCCTTCAATATAAATAGAATCATTTAAGTCCATCCATATACCTTGAGTTCCTTGTACTCTAAATCCCAGAGAATAAGGCCTTGGCGAGTTAGTGTCATGTTGCACAGTGATTGACTCACCATTAACAGTTTTAATAACTGTAGTAATTATGTCCCCGAGCTTCCAGTCAATTTTAGCGTTAGGGTGATCTTCGCCTGCCTGGTCAACAATATATTTATGCAAGCCCTTCGCCTTGGTGGCTGTAGAAGTAAGATAATCGAATCTATTGCCTCGGTTTATGTTAAGATATTCTGCTACAGGTCCTATACCATGTGTTGGGTATATATCACCATTTCTATGGATTGAATGTTCGGTTCTCCACTTAGCTTCTGAATAACCTTTCTCTCCAAACTCTACACCACCACCATATGGTTGGGTGCCATTATTAAACTTTACAGCCCTTAAATCATGCTGATAGCCACACTCAAGGTGGGTTAGC
>Ga0164313_10006164_pt1 | contig 10588 bp, 10 predicted proteins | sample GuaBasSedimGuay4_FD_113735 | JGI IMG/M metagenome (GOLD analysis project Ga0164313, IMG submission 113735) | Subseafloor sediment microbial communities from Guaymas Basin, Gulf of California, Mexico - Guay4, Core 4569-4, 0-3 cm | ecosystem: Environmental > Aquatic > Marine > Hydrothermal vents...
GAAAAGCTGAAAGCCCACGCCCGGCAGGTGGCCGCCCATATCAAAAAGTTGGCCCAGAAAGCCTACTGGGCTCAATTCGAAGCGACACCCGAGTTTGTGGTCCTTTTTATTCCCGGTGAAAACTTTTTTGCAGCTGCCCTGGCTCAAAACCCCAAACTCATTGAAAGGGGTGTGAAGGACGGTGTCGTGCTGGCCACGCCAACCACATTGATTTCACTGCTAAAAACCGTTGCTTTCGGTTGGCAGCAGGAAAAAATGGCTGAGAATGCGCGCCAGATCAGTGTCCTTGGATCCGAGTTGTTTGAACGGCTTGCGACCATGGGCCGCCATATCAACACCCTGGGCCGCGACATCGAACGCAGTGTTAAAACCTACAACCAGGTCGTGGGGTCGCTGGAGCGTCGTGTTTTTACTTCGGCCCGTAAATTCAAAGACCTGGGGGTGTCTCCCGGGAATGAAAACGCCGCTGTAACGCTAAACACGGTTGAATCCAAAACCCGAAGTATCAAACTGGACAAAGATCAATGACACCTGCACGTACAGCCATCGGAACCACCGGCCTTCTGCTTGCCCTGATGATTTTTCTCCTGGCAGCCGGTTGCAGCCATCTTATCAGGTCTGAAATTACAAAGGAAAATTCGCTTGAAAGGGTCCGCGCCTCAAAGTATCCCCTTTTTGAGGACAGGCATGACTACACCGACCTCATCGCCGGCATTGATGGAAGTCTGTCCTATCTGTCAAGAATCCCCGGTGAAAGAAAATTTTTTTTCGGAAAAGATATCTACACGGCAGCGCATCTTAAAAAATCACTGCAACATTTCCAGAACCGGATTGACGCAAACCCATCCGGGGAGGCCTTGAATCGATTTATCAAAGATCACTACATTCTTTACCAGTCCGTGGGCAGTGACGGCAAAGGCCAAATGCTCTTTACCGGCTACTACGAACCCACCATCAGAGGCAGCCTTGTAGAAACCCCGGCCTGCCGCTACCCTATATATGCCCGGCCGGATGATCTGACCACCATCGATCTGTCGCTTTTCGGACCCGAGTTCAAGGGCAAAAGGATTGTTGGCAGATATACCGGCAATGCCATCGTACCCTATTACGAACGCAGTGAGATAGACCATACAGGCGTCCTGGACGACCGTAGCGAAATCCTGGCCTGGGTCGGTGACCCCATCGACCTGTTTTTTCTGCAGATACAAGGATCCGGCAAGATAATCATGGAATCGGGTGAATATTTAAACGTCCACTATCACATGGTCAATGGTCATCCCTATCGCAGCATCGGCAGAATGCTGATCGATGAGGATAAGATCGCCAGGGAAGAGATGTCGATGCAGAAAATTCGATCCTATCTCAATGCACACCCCGACGAAGTGGAACGGGTGCTCAATTACAACCCGAGTTATGTTTTTTTTAAACTGGAAGCGGAAGGTCCCATCGGATACATCCAGGTCAAACTGACACCCATGCGCTCCATTGCGCTGGACCGGAAAATCTTCCCGCCGGCAGCCCTGGCCTATATTGAAACCCAACAACCGGAACTCGATCATTACAATGAAATCTATCAATGGGAAGACCTGGGCGCATTCGTGCTCAACCAGGACACCGGCGGCGCCATCAAGGGTCCCGGCAGGGCAGATCTATTCTGGGGCAACGGCGCATACGCTGAAATGGCTGCCGGTCACATGCAGCACCCCGGAAAACTCTATTTTCTGGTGCTGAACCCTGAGTTATAATATATTGACATGATCATGAAATATAATGTATTTGAATCAGATTCATTACTTTATAGCGTTGGTATTTTATCAGAACTTATTGGTTTAAAACTAAGCAGTTCACTATGATCTGACAATCGAGATAACCAAAATGAAAATTTATACAAATTTGAATTCTTCCTACGCTATCACTATGAACGGCGATCCGAGGCAGCTTTCGCCATAACTGTGACCCTTAATATTATGGGGAATTCAAATTTAAGGAGCTGACTATGTTCGGTATCGGAATGCCGGAAATGATTTTAATTTTAGCGGTGGCGCTGATTGTTATCGGCCCCAAAAAACTGCCCGACCTTGCCAAGTCCCTCGGACGTGCCATGGGAGAGTTCAAGAAAGCCACCAGTGACCTCAAGGAGTCCATGGAAGCAGACACGGGACTGTCCGAGGTCAAGGAAACCATTAATGACATCAACAAAGACATGAAACAGTCCCTCAGTTTTGACAATATCGAAGATTACGAGCCTAAGCCCGCTTCAACAGAAGATGATGCCCAGAAGTCGGCGGATGCCGGAGAATTCAAAGAAAGAAAGAGCTCTCCCGAAGCTATGGACGATTTGAAAACTGCGTTTGATGAAATGAACACCGCGAGCGATGGCGAATCCCCTTCTGGAGGAACCGATCAAACCGACAGCGACCCAACCCAGGACCCTACAGAAGAGGAAAAAACGCACGATGAAAGAGGATGAAAAGCTCCCTTTTACCATACACCTGGAAGAACTGAGACGCCGGCTCATCACCAGCTTTATTGCTGTGGGCATTGGTTTTGCGGGCTCATATGCTTTTAAGGAAAAACTGTTCGACATTCTCACCGCCCCGCTCATTGCGGTGATGAAGCCCGGCGAAACACTCATTTACACCAATCTCCCGGAAGCGTTTTTCACCTTTTTGAAGTCAGCGCTGATATCGGGCCTCATGCTGGCGTCCCCTGTAATTATCTACCAGTTCTGGATGTTCGTCGCCCCGGGTCTCTATCAAAAAGAGAAACGCATGATGATTCCGGTGGTTATTCTTTCCACCCTGTTTTTTGTGGGCGGCTCACTGTTCGGATATTTCATTGTTTTTCCTTTCGGGTTCAAATTTTTTCTTGGGTTTGCCTCGGAAACCATCCGACCGCTGCCTTCCATGAAGGAATACCTCAGTTTTTCGTCTAAGCTTCTTTTGGCCTTCGGCCTGGTATTCGAACTTCCCCTGGTCCTCACCTTTTTGGCAAAACTGGGGATTGTATCCGTCGAATTTTTAAAGAAAAATCGAAAATATGCCCTGCTTCTGTTTTTTGCCGGAGCGGCCATTCTAACCCCGCCGGACGTTGTCACCCAGGTCATGATGGCCCTGCCCATGATGCTTCTTTACGAAGTCAGTATCGTTGGTGCCAAAATCTTCGGTAAAAAGAAAGTTGATCCGGAACCGGAGGCCGAGGAGCCTGAGACAGAGTAAACCATAGGGCAAAGGTAGGGCTTTGCCATTGACACCCGAGAGAAGAGTTGATAATTATTGCCAAAAATAAATAGGCGCATGTAGACATACTAAATAATGACCGTTAGAAAGGAGGCACAGGGACGCTATGTTGAAAAAGGGCTTACTTACAGTAGCAGTTGTCGCTTTCATCGTCACCGGATCCATCGGGGGGCTTCAGGCCGGCACCGATATGGCTGACACTTTAATGATGAAAAACGACTATCCTCATAAAAAGAGTATTGTAACATTCACGCACAAAAAACACAGTGAAGAATATGGAGCCAAATGCGGAGATTGTCATCACGATGCTGACAATAAACCGCTGAACGACCTGAAAATGGGTGACGATGTACAAAAATGCATTGAGTGCCACAAAAAACCCGGCGAGGTGCCCAAAGAACTGAAAAAAGAATGGAAGGACAAAAAGGTTAAAAAGAAAGAAAAGGATCGTTTGTCCCGGGAATTCCACGCCGAGGCCCTCCACGACAACTGCCGGGATTGCCATAAAAAACACAACAAGAAAACCAAGACCAAGGACGCACCCACCACATGCGCCAAATGTCATCCCAAAAAAGGATAATCCCAAAAAGAAAATACCCGCATGAAAATCATGCGGGCATTTTCTTTTTGTTATTCATGATTGCTTTTCAAATCCTAGGGTCGGCTCAAGACCAGCCCGGCCCATTCTTTTTCAATACCCTCCCAGTAAACCGCCATCCCATGCTTTTCTGAAACTTTTTGCAGTGGCTTAATTTCCTTGGTTTTTATACCGGACAAAATGAGAAAGCCGTTGGTGTCCATCAAATCAACCATCCGTCTGAAATAGGCTTTCAGGGTTGGAAGGCGCAAGTTGGCAATGACTGAAAAAAAAATGCCTTGAATGGAATCAAGTGAATCGTCTGAGATTTCTATCTTTTTACACAGCTTGTTCAGCCTCACATTTTCCAAAGCCTCCACCCGGGCACAGGGATCGATATCGATACCAACACCGCTGTCAAAACCCAATTTAATGGCCGCAATCGCCAGCACCCCCGAACCGGTCCCGATATCCAGAACCTGTCTGTTTTCACTGTTTATGCAGTGTGGATTGCCTTTGCACACCTTTTCCAGCGCTTGCAAAGAGAGACGGGTGGTGGGATGGACGCCTGTACCAAAGGCAGCCCCTGCTTTTATATTGATAACAACATCTTGCGGTAGTGCTTGATAGTTACATGCGGGCGGCTTTAATATCATCGCATCGGCAATACGAACCGGTTTTTCAAAAGAGAGCTCCAAAAAGGAATTGCCGAACTGATAAGTATAAACGAGCGCCTTCTGCAGAACAAGACGCTTTATGGCTGATTTGAACTGACCGCGTTGCAGCGGCCGTGTTTCCAGTACCCGCTGTTTCAGTTCAAGCGGGGTCATGCGCCGGGGTGCGTTTGTCACGACCCCGAGAATGTATGCATCAAGCTTTGGATCGGAGGGTACCGAATCGGTTCTCATTTGTAATGACGGGCTCACGTTGAATTCGAACTATTTGATTTATCACGGAAAGTCTGCGCCTTTTTCACCAGAGCGTCTGCCCAGGCGGATGTCCCCAGCGCATGAATGTGGGTATAGGTGGCCAGAACATTTTTGTGGCAGATGCCGTCTTTGCCATCTATCAAGCCGACACCGCGCTGCATGCTGAAAGCCAGGCTGTTTTTATCGCCCTTGAACTCGACAGCTTTGGAATAGTGAAATTCATGTCCTTTAATCTGCATCCCCACCGGGTAAAACGGATTCTGTCCGGTGACCTTTACAATCGTGTAACCGTGTCCCTGGGGTTTGCGATGGAAGTCAAATACAATGGGAAATACGTTGACCATGGGATAGGCTTTTTCATTCAGCAGAAGTGCGGCCCCCAGGTACATCAACCCACCGCACTCGGCGTAGACGGGCAGTCCTTTTTCGACCAGCGATCTTATCTGCTCGCGATATGCCTCGCTTTCGGCGAGTTCCCGGGCATGGGTTTCCGGAAACCCCCCACCGATATAAAGTGCATCCACGTCGGGAAGCGTTTCATCTTCCAGTGGGCTCGTGAAGACCAGTTCGGCCCCGGCTTGGCTGAGTGCTTCCAGATTTTCAGGATAGTAGAACTGAAATGCGGAATCCCGGATGATACCCACGCTGGGTCCACGTTCGACTTCATCAGAATTCAGGACGCCGGATACCTTTGTTGTGACCTCAATGGAACTCCGTTCTTTTGCAGGCCGCCCCTGTTGACCCGTTGCCGCATGGGCAATATTTTCAATGGCGCCCAGATCCAGATAGGTGGATGCAATTTCAGAAATCGACTGGATGGAATCCATGGCCCAGTCATGCTCGGGTGTGGGCACCAAACCCATATGCCGTTCCGGAAAACGCTGTTCCTTAAGTTTCGGCACAGCACCCAGCACGGGAATATTGCAGTAATGCTCGATGCAGTCTTTGAGATTATTCTGGTGGCGTTTGCCGGCCACCCGATTCAAAATAACCCCGCGGATTTTCACTTCCGGGTCAAAATTTATGCAGCCCAGCACCACGGCCGCCATTGTGCGTGTGGTTTTGGTGCCGTCGATGCACAGGATGACCGGTAAATCCAGCCATTTGGCCAATTCGGCCGTACTGGTTTTGCTTTTGCGGTCAATACTGTCGTAAAGACCCCGATTCCCTTCGATCACCGCCAGATCGGCGTTTTGGGCAGACCGGTGATATGATTCCAGAATGGTGTCTTTATCTATGAGGTAGGTATCCAGGTTATAGCAGGGCCGACCAGCCGCCAAAGCCAGCCAGCCAGCGTCGATATAGTCCGGACCTTTTTTGAAGGGAGCAACCGCATAACCCCGCTTGCATAGTGCGGCCATGATCCCGATGGAGAGTATGGTCTTGCCCGCTCCGCCTCTCACGGCGGCAATAACAACTCCAGGACTATTCAAGTTTTCTTGCTGTGTGAAATTTGGTTTCAAAAAAATTGCCAGGATGCCGGTTTAACAGCCGACCTTGTTAATCCTCGTCTTCTGCAGCAGCTTGCTTACCGGTACCTTTGAGTCCATACATTGATGTGCTTCCGCTGGACCAGTATTCCAAAACCTCCTCCGTTATCATCTGAGTAATCAGCTTTTTGGCTGCTCGCGGTTTCATCTCCAGAATCTTGGCCAGATCATTGAAGTAAAATTTTGATTTTACCTTCTGTTTTTTGGTAAGCTTGGCAACTATCTTCTCTTTTGCCTCTTCGTAATCCATTGGTTAACCCCTCTGGTGTGGAGAGAACAGGGGGCCTGGAAACAGGCCCCCTGCAGATAAATTAATCGGTAAACTTGAACTGTGAGGTCTGGCGCCAGGTGTAGTACGCCGGATCCCGGAAATCATCGATCAGATGATGGGTGAAATCGAGTTCGCATTTTTCAAAGAAACGCTCCCAACCGATTCTCTCAGCCCATTCGCCCAGGCGTTCATACTTGTTGGCTCCGGCGGAATACGCTTCGACCATGTTTTTGATGACCGCGGTTGTGGATGGCCAACGGGGTGCCTCGTTGGGCAGGAAGGCCACGACAACCTTGGAGAACTTAGGCGCGGAAATACGATTGGAAACCTTTCCACCGGCCATGATGACGATACCGTCACCCTCTGTATCCGCCAGCGGCATGGAGGGGCACATGGTGTAGCAGTTGCCACAGAACATACAGCGTTCGTTTTTGATGGCCACACTGTTCAGTTTCACACCATCGACCTCGACCTTGGCCGGCTTGATGGCCGCAGTGGGACAGGCCGCGATGGCCAGCGGGATTTCACACATCTTGTCCAGGTATTCGTGATCCAGCATGGGCGGCTTGCGGTGATACCCCAGAATGGCGATATCGGAACAGTGAACCGCGCCGCACATGTTCAGGCAGCAGGCCAGGGAAACACGCAGCTGGGCCGGAAGCCTGTGGTCTTTAAAATCGTCAAATAGGACATCCATGGTGGCCTTGACCGGGCCGGATGCATCGGTGGCCGGTGTGTGGCAGTGAATCCACCCCTGGGTGTGAATGATGTTGGTCACGCCGGCGCCGGTTCCGCCCACCGGGAACTTGAAGCTGCCGCCGTCGAACTTGCGGCTCTCGAGATCCTGGACCAACGGGTCGACCTTGTCCTTGCTGTCGACCATGAACTCGATATTGTTACGGGTTGTGAAGCGTAGATATCCGTCACAGTGCTTGTCGGCGACTTCGCAGATTTCGCGAATGTGGGTGACGCTCATGAGACGCGCGCCGCCGCAGCGAACCGTGTAAACCTCGTCACCGGTCTCGGAAACATGAACCAAAACGCCTGGCTTCAAAATTTCGTGATACAGCCATTTGCCTTTGTTGGCCGCGATGACCGGCGGGTAAAATTGATCATATTTTTTCGGACCGATGTCGCTATTCCTGTTTTCCATCGGTTTGTCCGGATTATATCCTGAAGAAACAAATGCCATGGTAGTTACCCCCTATCTCAGATGATGTTTTCTGAATTCATTGACGTCACGCTCCCAGCCACCTTCAACCTCATCCTCATTCCAGAAGATGTATGGATTGGAGCGCGGTTCCTGCACATGCTGCGGAACAGGTTTGATCCCTGTTGCCGTCAAGAGCCTCTGGAAACCCTGTCGTTTCATCAATTCGCCGAGGCGTTCACGGTTCTTGCCTTCTTCCATCCACCAATCCCAGATGGCTTCGATGATTTCCTTGATTTCATCATAGGGCTCTTCAGCCTTGATAAACGGAACCAGCATGGATCCCATCTGGGCGCCGTCAAGAATGGGTGCTTTGGCGCCGACCAGCATGGAGAGGCCTCTGTCGTCGCCGATTCTCAGGGCTCGCGGCATGACGTTGATGCAGTGCATACAGCGGGTACACTCGCGGTTGTCGATTTTGAGCTCTTTGCCGTCCATCCACATACAGTTGGTGGGGCAGAGGTCGATGACTTCCTTATTGATGTCGAATGCACCCCAGTCGCGGCCGGAGTGGGCATTGCCGTTAGGTGGAATCTCGCCGCCCATATAGGCCTGTACGGCTTCCTGATCGATCTTGATGTCATCCTTCCAGGTACCGATAAAGGAGATATCGGAGCGAGCGATGGATGCCACGCAGCAGTTGGCACAGCCGTCAAACTTGAATTTAAACTTATAGGGGAATGCCGGACGGTGAAGTTCATCCTGGTACTCCTGGGTCATGTGATAACAGATCGCCTGGGTATCGTAACAGGCATACTCGCAGCGGGCCTGGCCGATACAGTCGGCAGGGGTTCTCAGGTTGGACCCGGAGCCACCCAGATCCTGATTGAAATTCTGGGTCAGTTCAAAAAATATTTCTTCCAGCTGGGGGGTTGTTGTGCCGATGAAGATGATGTCCCCTGTAGAACCGTGCATGTTGGTGATGCCGGATCCGCGGAATTCCCACAAATCGCACAGTTTTTTCAGATAGTCCGTACTGTAGAATTTAGCACCGGGCTGGTTGATGCGCATGGTGTGAAAATGAGCAACACCGGGAAACATTTTGGGCTGATCGCAGTAACGTCCGATGACGCCGCCGCCATAACCGAATACGCCGACGATGCCGCCGTGTTTCCAGTGGGTTCTGCCGTGCTTAAAAGAAAGCTCCAGCACACCCAGAAGATCGTCAACCGCATCCTGGGGAATCTGGTACTCTATGTTGTTTTCATTCTTTGCCCTTGATGCGGCTTCCTGTTTCAGATCGGACACGAAACTTGGCCACGGCCCAGATTCTAACTGGTCCAACAAAGGGGTTTCATGCTTTGCCATCTTTTTACCTCCATTCGAGTTAATATTTAACCTGCCTAAAACCGATATACCCCTTGAGGGTTGTTTTCTGTCACCTCCTCTCGACTTGTTTTTTATATTGTCTGTAACTAAACGTATCTTTATCGCCTACTGTACAATCAAGAGGGAGATATAAAATTAATAATTAACCTTGTCAATAAAAAACCATGGTTTCATACAGTTAAAGAATGGTTAATTCTGGGAGGGGCTTAGCGCTTCTACATGGGGGGTCATCGTCGGTGGGTTATACGCCATATTGTATATATTGCCCTGCCAAACACCCATTATTTCTACCTTCGTATCCGGTGGAAAAAGACATCGGCATGCCTTTCGAGACAGGACTGTATGACCGGCCAATCCGGCGAATTCGAAGGAATGCGATTCGCTATGGAAACAAACAGGTCCAGCATGTCTTCAGCGGCCAATTCAGTCAGAAATGTTTTGAAATATTCGATGAAGCCCTCAGGTATCCGATCGGCTTGCAATTGAAGTTCAAGTCCTTTAAAAAAGCCTGCCAGGGTGCCCTCGACGGCAAAATCATCGAACCAGCAGATATCATTGACCCCATCCAGTCTGTCCAGGCGCATGTGAATCGACATGTTGAGCAGAAACAGCAACAGACCGTTCAATACCGCATCCGCACTGTTTTCCACGGTTTTGAACAACGGTGCATATTGGCGAACCGTCACCAGTTTTACCCGTGGTGCCTGTTGCCCATCCCAGGCCACCACGAAATCTCCGGCAGCATGGTGCCAGGCGGAAATCTGTTCAGAAGTCTCGATGTTGTAGCAGGCCGTCAGAATCATGGCCGCATGTTCATAAACTGAACGCGCCTGGTCGATCGACAGGAACTGGCTGTTGTCTACAGGGTTCCAGATCCGGACACCGCTCAATTCTCCATATTCTCTTTTGGAAATATGAAATTCATGATAATCGCTGAACCACTCGCCCATGAACATGCTGACGCTTCTCGATGCGTCGACGGCTATCTCCCGGCAGGCAAACACTTTGGGCAGAAAAGGATAACCATATTCTTTTTCAAGCCTTTTCAAGATGTTGTATTCATTGTCCAGGTATTCTCTGCCGGCATCCGACAGGGCCACATTGAGCACGTACTCAGCCGGCCGGCAGCCTCCGGCAATCGTGACCCGGCTGGGATGATAAAAGGCCCCATGCTTTTCCAGAAATACGGACACCTGGCCCGGGGAAGAAAACACGCCGTCCTTTAAATCTTCCTGCCCGGCTTCGACAAAGGCCTCGATGGCGGAAAAATATTCCCCATAGGTCAGATTATTTAAACCATTCTGAGTGTCGGGGGGTATATCGCCATGGCGCGTAACGGGCAGGAGCCTTTTCCACAGCTTATGGTTCCGGTCTATTGGGTTGTTTTGATTGGACAGATAGAATCGCATCGCGATTTCAGAGGTGCTTTATTTTAAGCCTTAAGACGACGGCAACAAGAGTAGATGCCATAACATATGAGTGTCTAAAGTGAACTAAAGTGCCTAAAGTTAAGGAATTCTATCTTTTTTATAAATGGCGGAGC
>Ga0164313_10006165_pt1 | contig 10588 bp, 24 predicted proteins | sample GuaBasSedimGuay4_FD_113735 | JGI IMG/M metagenome (GOLD analysis project Ga0164313, IMG submission 113735) | Subseafloor sediment microbial communities from Guaymas Basin, Gulf of California, Mexico - Guay4, Core 4569-4, 0-3 cm | ecosystem: Environmental > Aquatic > Marine > Hydrothermal vents...
GCATCCAAGTTCCGGCAAGTCCAGGTATAGGTTAGCAAACACTCTAGTTGTGTAGGCTTCGGTGTCTGAAAAAACTAATCTATGTTGGTTGTGTGCTGCATCTAACAATGAGGCCTGTCCTATGGATATTGTTCGGAAATCGTCTTGGCTTAAATTATTATCCTTAATCTCAGATATGGTCCTACCAAACTCCGGAACGTATCCTGCATGGAAGAAGTCGGCTAAGTGTTTTGTTAATCTGGATTTGCCTGTAGATTCCGGGCCAACTACGGCAACAGTTTTGTGGTACCAACTCTTAGCCCGGTCCGTTAGCATGTGATAATGCATGTCTGGATTTTCTCTAATGTCAGTCCCACTAATCGGAACCACTTCCCTGTTCCTATCCAAAGGAACCCAGTCAGCATTTAATTCCTTTGCAAGTCGTTCACCATATCTATCGTTTGTGAACACTGCATCAAAACCTAGGTTGAAGTATCGATCCATTAGTGCCATCCATTGTCCCCAAAATATATCACAGGTAGCAGTTCCATACTCGTCTACCTCTGCAGGTTCTAATTTATCAAACTCGAAATCATGAAGAAGTTGTATATCCGGCGTGTGCTTGTAGGTTTCATACAGCCAAGATTTTCGAACTTGAATTGGGATGTCAGTCCCTCCGGAAATAAGAACTGTTACTTGTTCGCACATTTCCGCAGCACCATCAATCATAAGCTTATGCCCTAAATGAAAGGGCATAAACTTACCTAGGACGAATCCTCTTTTATACGGTTTCTGCATCAGGGATCTGTTGTGCCGCGTAAGCCCTGTACCATGCAACGCCACCCATAGTTGCTAGAACAATGAAGAGGCCGTACAATCCGCTCCATACTACCATACCCTTCATAAAGTATATTGGCACGGAGATCACATCAACTGCAACCCAAAGGACCCAAGATTCGCAAATCTTCTTAAGCATTAGAATCTGCGCAAAAATACTCATCCAGGTTGTTAATGCATCCCAGTATGGAAAGCTTGCGTCTGTGAAATTAAGCATGAAGAATCCGGTCATGTATGTAAGAACTGCAATTGCGATAACGCAATAAATTATTGTTTCTCCTTTCAGCACAGACACCGGCAAGTCGTTGTTTGCGTTTGGACCTTTCTTCATCCAGTACCACCAACCAACAGCCTGCATTGGCAAGTAGAAGAAAAGTTGTAATCCGAAGTCACTGTAGAGTTTGTATTCCCACAGCATAGGAGCGAAGAAGCAGACGCCAACTGCGCCCCAGAACCAAGTCCAAATGTTTTGTTTGACTGCTAGCCAAACACAGATTAGAATGGATGCGACTCCGGCTAATTCAATGTATCCCCAGAAGTGATTAAAATGATCGATTATTGTTTGTAAAATTTCCATGTATAGTCTCCCTATAATGTTATGGTGTGATGTAGCAGAACCCCTCTGCTATAAAGTTATTTATGCGGAATACAGTTGTGGGTGAATTCTTGTTGCTCATATTCCCGATGCTCCGATAGCTATTAATCCGAAGTTGTATACCATAACTCCGGCGTAAATGTAAACTATGATTTTCATCGGACACATCATTTTCTCTTCGAGGCACTTGCCTGCATAGTTTCTTTCCCAATACATTCTGGGAATGGCTGTGAGTACGTTTATCATGTCATGCGCTCTATCGCTTCTAATGCAACGAAAACGAATCCAGCCATTAAAAAAGATCCCCAGCATACCCAAAATCCTTCTCTCAGGATCGATGTTTCTCCACCCTGGCCGCCAAACCAGCGTTCATCGGCCATCGATACTATTGCTAAAAATGTGTTTATCATGTTATATTCAACAGCCTGTATGATTCATTCCTACGCCCGGGACCCATACAAATAGTACCGCGGCCCCCGATAGATATTAGTCATTTCCAGACTTGCCACCAGCGTTTTACTTCAACCTTCCTTTTCCAAAATTGTCCCGAGTAGCCGCATAACAAACCGGACGAAAATAAAATGTTATAGTTCGCTTTGGTTTCTCTTTCTATAAAAGGCCAGAGTATTTCTCCCATCACTTCGTTTTTGCCGGTGACCATATTCCGATCTTCTGTCCTATTTCTAAGGCACTTCTCGTTGCCAAAGAATGGGTTATGATAATGCTCGCATTGTTCGCAGGTAAGTATCTCAGGTTTCTCTGATAGAAGATTAATGAGATTTTCTTGATCGAGCTTTTTCTTTCTAGATCGAAACATTATGTGGTAATGAATGCATAAATTACTGCCAGCAGCCCGGCCAGACAGATAAAAATTTCAATTTTGAAATAACGCCATCCTAATTTCCACCAGCGCCATGTTTTCACTTCTGCCACTCCGTACTTCTCAATGTCCGCCTGCAACATTTCTAGTTCGGCCCTGTTAGAGAGCCAATCCTTTACTTGTTTAATAAGGTACATCCGCATCTCCAATTAATAGTTCATACAAATGATCAACAATCACAATTGCATCTGCTATGGTTGGCTTCACTTCTTCCCAGGATTCAATTTGCACAACTAGTCCTTCAATTGAATAACAAACTGCAAATTTCAAACCTTCGTGTTCCAACCCCCATACTGCATTTCTGCAAGTATAGTTTACATGATAGTTCTGTTTGAAGCCGAGTATATTGGATAGGATGGCAACCTTTTTATGCAAGGCGTTGTGGGTGATTGGATTGCCGAGGAATTCACCGTTGTGCGTCCACCCTGTAAGATGAAAGAGCCTGTGCATATCTGCCCGGCTTGCCCGTTGCATCAAATTTAGAATGTGTGAGGAATTGTATTCGACGCGCTTTGTTTCTTTGTTAGTTAGCTGTTTCATCGCTATCTCTCTTTTTGCCTGCAAACATGTCTTCGACGCCTTCGCCGGAAATGGATTGGATTCTTGCTTCCACGCATTCCTCCTTTAAGGAATCCATTTGCCTTAGCAATTGCGCAGCAAACTGGATCCCATCGTATTCCTCGTCGGTTAAATCAAAGGTCATTTCCTGTGTGGCAACAACACCTGCAGGAAATCCTTCACGATATACTTCTTCGCTGCCTTTGAGCGCGATAGCTAATGTGTAGGTACGTTTCATTTCGGAATCTCCAGTGTAAGATCGGCCAGACTATGAGGAACACCCGAATCTTTAATTTCCAGAACGTGCGCCTGCATTGCAGTTTCCGCGCCCGGGTAAACTTTAAGGACGCCGCCTTCGCAAAGGATAACATGCAAGTCAGCCCATTGCGGATGCTTTTCGATAAATTCGTTAAGTGTCATCTCAATCTCCTAAATATAAAAATTTGCCGTAGCCGTCTTTCCCGGCTGCGATGCAATCATTGACATATTGTGTCTTACCAGTTGCTTCTTCATTGCGGATAATAAAGTCCGCTAGTTGTCCTTTGTTCATTTGTCGCACAGTTCCGCAACCTAACCGAGCTGCCATGTTTTTGAGAGTGTCGGCGTACAATTCATCTAGGCCGCTCCTGCGTTTCCAATATGGAGACATCATTCTGTTTCCCATCCGGAGTACAGTTCCGCGATCATATCCAAAATGCCTTTGACGATGCGGTCGCGTTCTTTAATGTTAGTCATTTTTCTGTAATGAGATGCTACTGCTGCCTTAACATCTTCCCAGCCAAGCATTTCGAATATTTCATCGAAATCGTATTTGTTGATTTCTGATTGGTAGAATTGTGTTTGCACATTCTTGCCAAACACGTTAGGCCCGGGCATTTGATGTGTTACCGTAATATCTAGATCGGTAACATCATATCCGGGAATTGTAATGTCTTCGTCGCTCATTGTTCGGCGTCTCGCTTGACTGGGCGGGTTAACCCGCCCAGTACTGGGCGGGTTCCATCAAAACTCCAACTATACGCAAGACTATTAAATTGGTCAACGTCCCAGGCGCTATAGTCATATTCGCTGTTGCCGGCGCGGTCAATGTCATCCTTATCGTAGCCGTAGGAATCATACCCATCAACATCGTAAGTAAAGATGCCGGCGTCTTGGTCGGATTCAGATAGCCTGGTTTGCCAGTCTGGATCCTTTGTGTAGGCGCAGAAAACTGTTGGTGAATATTTGCCTTGCACTATGATACTCCAATTAATTTGTATTCAACTGCGATTGTGTAATGTGGCTTGTCCTCATCACGGAAAATTGCAAAGCCTACCTTGGCCAAGTCATTATAAATTTTGGGATGACCTAACTGATTTGCCAAGCTGTTATGAATGCGGATTGGATCGACAACAGTGTCAAAGAACGAAAGCTCTTTGGTAGTGGTGAACGCTTTTGAGAAGTTACCTTCTGCAAGTTCTTCGTTCATTACACAAGCTTTCGTGCCTTTTGGTATTGTGTACATCTTCATATGCTTTGTGCCGTATCTTTATTTAATATACGTGTATTTTACAGGGTCCTAGCAGAAAGAGCAACCAAATTAAAACCCGGTATACAAACGTATTACCAGGTTTTAGCAGTTTATATAACCAGGTTATTCCGCTGATTCTTTCTTCCAAATCTGCCAGGCACCATATGCGATTGCTGCGTATGCTCCCCATTTAATAAACGGCGAGCCGATCAAAACAGCGATGCCAATACCAACCAACCAAATTCCATTCCAGGATGTGCGTTCTGCCCAACGTGCTAAGAGCCATGCTTTTGCTACTTCTATCATAATGTTGTCCTCCTATTATATTTATCAAAAATAAAGGGCCCGGAGGCCCCTTAAAGTCTAATTTGGGTAAGAACTATTTACCGTCGCCGAAGCCACTAAAATCAGGTGCGCCAGCGCCGAATAGCATAAAGCCACCCACTAATACTACGACTGCAACAATGATCCAATTTTTCTTAACCCATGCTGTAATACCTTCCATGATAATTGTTCTCCTAATAGACATATATTTACCGCATGTCCTCGGACCATTCTAATAGCATTTTGTAGAAGTTCTGTGTGAACTTGTGTTCATTCGCCATTAAAGTGTCCATCGGACAGATGTACAAAACTTCAAATGTTGAATGATGTGCATAATGCTTCGGTAACACATCAATATTGTAATAATCCTTCGTGCTATTGCGGAGCAGATCTTTTTCAAACTGATCGGCAATTGCCTCAAAATTAAAACCAAACTCGTAGTACATGATACCATCGTTGCAGGTTCCATTTACTATTGTCCACTCGTTTGCTTCCATCTTCTTTTCAAAAATTGCTTGACTTGCTCCGCCATACTTAGCGCGACCCCTTAAAAGGAAGTTGCCGGAGTAGTTTTGATTTTTGCATTCTACGTGACATCCAGTTTCAGGACAAAAAGCATCAACGCCATTGTACTCTGTGTTATGGATTAAGCCGTAACGACTTGCAGTAACGATTTCCATTAAACCTCCGGTCAAGCCAGTTAATTTAATTAGCTCTTCCATATTGTTTGCTGGTATGTGTTCTATAATATTCATAATATTTTCCTATTTTTATTGTTATTGCAACAATTTTTATTGCTGCAGGAAAATATTTATGTCATAAAAAAAGGCATGCTAAAAAACATGCCCTGATTGCGGTTGGGTTACAAGGCCTTTCCTGCCCCGGTTCGGATCATCTAAGCCGCGACTAGCGCAGCCTCAAGATCGTCTATATTGATGAATGTTACTTCGTCAGTTTAGTTTTTATTACCGTTAACGTAGGTTCTCACCACCGAGTCGTCAATCTCCATACTCACTCACCCCGTCGAAACCTGTGACAGCCCCATAATAAATATACTTCTGGTATCTATGGTTTTCACACGAAGGGACCTGGAAACCGAGCCTGCTCGTACTGCAATCAGATTCGAAATATACTTATGGTGGAGCTGGGCGGAATCGAACCGCCGTCCGCAGCGCCTTTCTTTTGACGTCATACGACTATAAATTTTATTAGTAAAGCGGTAAGGCGCATTCCTATCATGGTGTAGATATGCAGTTGGTTGCGAGTCAGCGTCTGCAAACGCTGTTTCCTATCGCTTTACTAATAAATTGTATTAAAGGATCCTCTCACAGATTGTGTCGTTTTTCCATTCCTCCTTCTTTCTGAGCATTTCGAGTGCCCCGCAGTTATCAACGGTCCCGGAAAAGGTACATTAAATGAAGAGTCCGCACCCTTCAAGTGTCTGGCGGACATTGAGAACATCCTTTAATACAATTTAATTTATTTATCTACTTATATTATAACTTCAATCTTTCCATCCTTAACTTTTAAATCCATTACTCCTCTTGGAGTGAAAAACGATTTAGGATGTGCGGTTGATATCCTAAATTGTTTTCCCGGACTAACTCGTTTCTCTGTAATTTTCATCGCATGGGCCTTAGGTAATACCAATCTACCGTTGTGCAATCTCTTTGTCTTAAGATCTTCTAAGACCGCATCAGCATTCATGAGGACGATTTGTACTGCTTCTTCTGGTGAGCTTGCAATTACAAAATACAGGCGGTTGGAATAATCGCACCACTTGCCTGTATAATAATTATTCATTATGTTTACGGAATACGTTTCCCAGCCTTCGATCAAATCAAATACTGTGGCAGTCATGCTAGGGCCAGGTATCCAATTACAAATGGCGCAACAACTATAAAAATTCCAATTGGAATAAGGATTATTATGCTGAGTGCAAAACTGTGAGCAAAGCTCATTTGTTAAACCATATTACGTGGGATGCCCAGGCATGTTCTACTAAGGTTCTAAGGCAATTGGAAGGATTTATCCTTATGCTAGATTCTTCAGTTGCTGTAGCTAAACTGCCGATGCCATCAGAATCAATAAACGCGCCGCACTGTACTGCCTCGACAAATTCCGTCCTTGTCATAAGGTCGCCATATTCACTAAGAGGCTTTAATTCGGGTGCGGTGTGTTTAATCTTTGCGGTTTCCATAATTATTATAGCGGACGGACCAGTGCTTTTGCAAACACCGATTCCGTATCCGTCCGCTATACCTGGTTACGCCTTAGCAGTTGCTTTGGCTTTCGGAGCAGACTTCTTGGCGACAGTCTTCTTCGAAGCAGCCTTCTTCTTCGCCGGGGTTTTGGTAGCAGTCGGAGTAGAAACAGCATTTGCTGCCTTACCCTTTGCTTTGGTGACGCGAACTACATTGTAGTCGGCGTTGCCATCTTCAACGGCCATGCGCTGAATACCTTCAAAGCCTTCCTGGTCCATAAGGAAAGAACAAGCTTCGGGCTTTGTCATTGCGCGGGGCAATTCGCGAAGGTCGACGTCATTGTGACCGCCTTTGGTGAGAATTTTGATCCGTGTAGCGAGATCATTCGTGAAACGAACTTTTGTATTACCCTTGTCACAGGTAGATACGCCAGCGTATGTAAAAGTTTTATCAGTCATTGTTGACTCCTATCATTATTGAAAAAGTGTTATAATGTTTAACCATTATACCTGTTTTGACAGTCCATTGTCAACCTAAAACTGTTAGGCATTTGTCCAAAATTAAAAGTTATCGTAAAAACTTCCGTCGTTATTGTTGCCGGTAACTTTAATTGGTCCCTGTACGATTCTCCCGTACTTTGTTTCTATAGCCAGGCGAGCCTCGTACGAATTCTGTGCTTCTTGCTCTACCCATTGCATATGTTTGGAACCGGATGCTGCTCCGGTTTTCAATTGTACCTGTGCCTTCCATTTTGTCATTTTATAAATACCTGTTGCTAACAGTTATTTATACGAACTCTACCCAAAGTCCAAAAGATTTAAATTTTCCGCGCCACTCGCCGTACGGCGGAGGTTCGCCAGTTGCATTTGGGTTGTTAGGATCGACATTTGCTAAATGTGTTTTTCGAATCTTAATTATTTCCATTTCGAATTGGCCGTCTATTAAACGGTCTGCCCTTTCCTTTGAGTCTTTAAGTCCTTCCCCAGAGATTTGTCTAATAAGTTTGATGAACTGAACCTTGTGTCCCTCTGCGGGTTTGAAGGGTCCTCTTATTTGGATCCATTCGCAGTGTTCACTCTCGCCTGCAAGTATTGCCTTGAGCACCTCAAATTTAATGGCGCCATCATCATTAAGTAAGTCCACCACTCCTTCCCAAATCCTGTGCGCTTCATCTGTGCCGTAGCATTTGTTGAGAGCTCTAATAAATCCCAAGGATTTATTTACTAAATTGTCTGTGTCTGAAATCATCGCATTCTCTGTATCTTGTGTCGTGCAATGATTGCCAATTGGTTAATCTCTGCTTTGTACATATCTGCCTTGCATTTGATGTTAGGCAAGTAAACATTGCAGGTCGGAATATGAACGCCGTTATCAGTAACGTAATGGGACTGATAACCCGGGTGCCATATCCAACCAACCAATGCTGCCGCTTCTGGTGCGAATTTAATCATGATTCAATCCTGTCGTGTACGTGAACCGGTGCGCCGCCGTATGCGCGACTAAAACGACTGTCGCTCGTGTAAACAAAGTTGCCCCCGAACATAGTCCAAACGTTTTCGGTTCCTTCGGGTGCGAAGTTAATCCGTCCACCAAGCTCGCCCGGGACCAATTTAACATAACCGCGATCAGCAACGTCTTCTTCGCTGATGTGACCGTCTGCGCACGGGACGACTAATTTTACACCTGCAACGCTTGTCACGCCGTTAAGGCTGCAATCTTGTCCCGCACTGCGGTAAACACTAACTGGTAAGTATTTCATTTCGTTTCCTAATTGCTTTAATACGTGTATTGTACAGTCTTTTGGTTAACTGTGCAACCAAATTATGACAATGCGAAACGCTTAAATTCCAGGTAGGATTCGATAAATGTGCGTCTGTATTGGGGGAGTGATGCGTGGTGTCGTTTGCCGCCACAGTGTCCGTTGTCTAAGACAGCGCGGCGATAAGTCCTTGCATAAGTCAGGATAGTTTGTTTGGCCTCCTCGGGGCCATCTCGTTCTATTAAAAACTGGATACGGTGTGCTTCACTCATAAGTTAAATTCCTAATTAATTACATGTATTTTACAGGAATCTAACTAAAGTGTCAACGTCCTCTTTTTCGGAATGTTGCTAATTCTTCGATTCGAATTTGGGTTTCGAGATCCCACCATTGACAAAGATCCCTAGTCGGCGTCATCTGCGTATAAGGATCATTGTCAAAAGGGTTTTGGTAACGGATTACATCACCGAAGGGGGATACGATAAAAATCGATTTATAAGGTAACGCTGCACCGTTTAACTTCATGTAATTATTTAGTAAAAATAACAAAATAATTTATTTCTCATCCAGAGCTGGGCGCTTGGTTATGACTTCATCAGCTAATCCGTATGCAACAGATTCTTCAGCAGTCATAATATTGTCGCGCTCGATATCTTTAAGAATTGTTTTGAGAGGCTTGCTAGTCTGCTCAGCATAAACCTGCGCCAACTCTTTTCTGATACGAATAATTTCCTTTGCGTGGATTTCAAAGTCCGTTGCTTGTGCGCGTTCAATCCCGCCAAGTGGCTGATGGATTAAATGGCGCGAGCCTTTAAGGATTCTGCGCTGACCTATTTCGCCGGAGGTAGCAATCAAAGATCCCATGCTTGCTGCTTGGCCCATTACCATTGTGTGGACTGGGCAGCGAATAAAATTCATTGTGGCGATAATTGCTTGGCCTGCTGTTACTGCTCCGCCCGGAGACATAACGTACATGTCGATCGGTTTTACTGAATCCTCGCTTTCCAAGAAAAGCAATTGCGCGACAATGGACATTGCCATATTATCTTCAATTGGGCCGGCGCACATGACAACTCGATCTTTCAGCAACCTACTGTAAATATCGTAGGAACGTTCGTTGTTCCCTTCTTTTTCTACAACCATTGGTATTAGCAAACTTTGCATTGAATGTTCTCCTAGGTAGGGTAAGTGTCCTGGCACATTTTTACGGATACGAATTGATACGAATTTATAGTAAAAATGTGCTCTAGGACGGTGATTATGTTTAAGTTCTGTGTGAAATAAGGACCGCTAGAACGCCGACTATGCGCTTGCCTTATTCTTATATCCGATCAAAGCTTTCTCAATTGCTGAGTAGGCCCGTTTGCGATCGATGCCTGCGCGACTGGAAACAAAACTAATTGCACGTGACAATGGTAGTTGCATATGATAAATCGCAACATTCGCCGCCTCATTTAAATTCAATTTACTTTGGTTCATTGTCTTCTCATTGTTGTTAATGTTTCTTCATTATACTATGCGCGGTGAATTATTACAACAGTATTGGTAAATATTAAAATACAATAGGACACCAAAAATGGAAATCGCAGATGCAAAACTATGCATAAGGCTATCAACTTTAGCCTACTCAGACAACACATCCAAAAACATTGACCAGCTCAAAAGTCTCGGATTCAATCACGTTAAATTCTTCACTAAGGATTCGGCCCAGGCTTATGTCGTACATAATGAGACTAACGTTTATGTTATTTTTCGAGGAACTGAATTAACAGAGAGTAAGGATATACTAGCCCTTATCAACTTCGCGCCTAGGCGAGCGGCCGCCGGCGGCAAAGTGCATTCGGGATTGGCCGAAGCAGTTGATTTGATTTGGAAGGAGGTTGAACATTATTTAGATGGAGAGGTACGCAAATACGGGATGGAGAAGAACGTAGTATTTACA
>Ga0164313_10006166_pt1 | contig 10586 bp, 12 predicted proteins | sample GuaBasSedimGuay4_FD_113735 | JGI IMG/M metagenome (GOLD analysis project Ga0164313, IMG submission 113735) | Subseafloor sediment microbial communities from Guaymas Basin, Gulf of California, Mexico - Guay4, Core 4569-4, 0-3 cm | ecosystem: Environmental > Aquatic > Marine > Hydrothermal vents...
AAATCGAAATTATTTTATCACGGCCACTGGTTGTTTCGCAAAATCTATTTTTAAACATTCCCAGCTGGCTTTTTCGGCGGGGATAACCATCAAACATAAATCCATTTTTAGTATCGGCCATAAGCAATCTTTTGTCAATAACCTGTTTGATAATTTTGTCCGGCACTAATTCTCCTTTTGCCATTTTTTCGCTTATTTTTTTTCCGATTTCCGTATTATTTGCCTGCTCCCGCCTTAAAAGTTCACCCGGAGAAATAACCGGCAAACCAATTTTTAAACTTAATAGTTTTGCCTGAGTCCCTTTGCCCGAGCCCGGCGGGCCGAAAAAAATAATAATTATCTTTTGATTTTTCATAAAAATACCTTTAGAACTAATTATCTTTAACTAAAATAGTAACTATCCGCGAAATATTAAAAACACGATATATAATATATAAATACCAATTAATGCTATTCCCTCTCCTCTGCCTAAAATATTTTTTTTACCAATAAAAATTAATAATAAAAGCAGCACTGTTATTGTAAATAAAATAATAAAATCAATATTTAAACAAGACGTAAAAGAAATCGGCTTAATTACCGCGCTTAAACCTAAAACCCAGAACAAATTAAATATATTTGAGCCGATTACGTTACCGACCGCTATGTCGGTCTTTCCTTTGCGGGCAGCCGCCGCCGAAGCGGCTAATTCGGGAAGCGACGTTCCAATTGCCACGATCGTTAGGGCGATAAAAGTTTGGGAAATATTAAAATACTCCGCAAAACCAATAGCTCCGTTAACAATAAAGTGGCCACCGGCACCTAGTCCCACTAAACCGGCTAAAACCATAAATACCGCGACTCCCATCGTCTGCTCCCCAGGCTCCTCTTTAAGCTCGCCCACAGTTTTTTGGAAAATATTTTCTTTTTCCCGGCTGATACCGAAAGTATAGACTATAAATATTATAAAAAATAAAATTAAAATTAAACCATCTATCCTAGTTAAACTGTCAGGTGAAGCTTTATCAATAATTATATCATTTGATAAAAAAACAACTGCCAATATTCCAAGCAGCGAAAAAGGAATTTCTTTATTAATTGTAGTTTTTTTAACAACCAAAGGGGCTACTATCGCCGAAACGCCCAAAATAAGCAGGGTGTTTGATATATTGGAGCCGACAATATTGCCCAGAGCAATGCCGGAACTGCCTTTTATGCTTGCTAAGACGCTTACGACTAATTCTGGCGCCGAAGTGCCGAAAGCAACAACAGTCAATCCAATAAAAAAAGCAGAGACGCCGAATCTTTTGGCAATAGACGAGGAGCCGTCTACCATGATATCAGCGCCTTTAATTAAAAATACAAAACCAATAACAAATAAAATTATATCTATAAGCATATTTCGTTATTATCCGTCAGTGCCGGTTCACTTTAAAAGCTCCCTGTTAAAACTTTTGCTCGCGGCCTTTTTGGAAAAATCTGCCGGAACTACTTTGCCTGATTTATTCATTTCTTTTGCTCCAATCCCGCCGGCAACTGCCGCGGCACCAACCATGTCAGCCGCTGAAGCCCTGGGCGTCTTTCTGCCCCGAAAATCACCGGTTGAAACCGCCTCGTTTGATAAAGCCGCTATACCGTATTCCATATTTTTTGCGTTTATTCTTTCACTAGTTTCTCCTTCTATATCTCTCTTGATCGCATTTTTTGCGTTGCGGCGATCACGAAATCTGTCCACAACCCCCTCCTCATCTTCCCGACTCATAACAGACATTAGAACATTTCTTTCTTTTCTCTTTCTATCTTGTTTTTCCTGTGCTTTTATTTCTTTCCAAGTCGGGCCCTCCGCGGGTGGGTCATAATAATGATAAGTAGCGGCTCGGGCAATCGTACCCGCGTCGCTGTATCTCATACCATGCTCACGGACCAATTTCTTTTTTATCTGCTGGCCGGACAAACCCTTAAAATCGGATTTTTTTATCATGCTGGCGACCATCTTTTTGGCCTCGCCTCTGTCAATAACCTCTCCGCCTTTGGTTTTAAAATTCGCTTGGCCGGTTTTTTGCATTAACTTATTCCAACGCACATCACTGACTTTTTTATTAAAGCCGATCGAATCTTTTATCCGCGTATTTTTGGCATGCTTTTGGTAATTGTAGCCCTGAAATAAAGGCGGCTTGCCTCTGGCTTGCGAAACTGTAATTTTTTTTCCTGAAACAAAATCAATAATTCCCATAAACAAAATGTCAGACGTGAAACGTCCGGAATCCGGACGTTTCACGTCTAGAGTACAATTATTTTATTTCTTTTAAAATATTTAAAATTTCTTTTCTTCTTTCGTATTGCGCGCCTTCCAAGCCGGCTTTTTTCAATTTTTTTTCCATATTTGTCAAGCTAATACCCCCAGCTACCATGCCGGCTAATAAATCCCTTAATTCTTCTCCCTCCAACTGCTCAACTTTATCCTTAACATTTAATCTAACCGAGCGATAAAACCTGCTCCCGGGAACATCTTGGATCTGGGATTTATAAATCTTTTTTCCGCCCGTAATTGAACCAACTATTGTATCAAAAATTCCCATATTTACGCCTCTTTAGATATATTATCATCTTTTGTCTTTATTTGCTCCAAAAGAGTTATTATCTCTTTTCTCCTCTGCCACTGCCTATCTTTTATCCCGTCATTTATCATCTGTTTTTCGGCTTGGGTTATTGACTTGCCTCCTTCAAATAAATTCTTTAAATATTCAACTAAATCGGCCTCACTTAAAGTAATTTTTTCTCCATCTTTTTCAATTCCCACTTCTCTTGTTAAATCACTTGACTTTATTTTTTTTTGAATATTTTGCTTAAATAATTTATACATAATTTGGAAAATAGATTAATTATTAATTATTAATTGTTTATTTATATCTTAAAGCCTCTAAAACATTAATTTTCGCCGCTCTTTGCGCCGGATAAAACCCGGTTATGAAACCGACAAAAGTGGAAAAGCTTATTATTAGAAATATAAACCAAAAAGGAGTATAAAATAAATCAATTTTTTCCCCGCCCAAAGCTCCGGCTAAAATATTTATCGCGTAATTAAAAATTCTACCCCCTAAAAGGCCCAAAATAATACCGCCCAATCCGCCCATAAACCCAATCACTACCGATTCAGCTAAAAACATATTCCAAATATCCAAACTGGTCGCCCCCAGCGCTTTCATAATGCCGATTTCCTGCGTGCGTTCCAAGAGCGCGATTGTCATGGTGTTAAACATGCCGATCGCCGATACAGCCAGAGCGACAATTCCGAAACAGGCAAGAATAATCTGCACTATTTTAAAAATTTGGTTTGCCTGCTCAATAATATCAGACAGAGCGCTTACTAAAAAGCCCTGTTCTATAATCGCTTCCCTGGTAATATCTAAATTTTCTTCCCGGTCAACTTTTACTTTAATTTTACTAAATTTTACTTCCTCCAATTCTTCGCTGTTGGCAAAAGGCAAATAGACATAATTTGAACTCTCTTCTTCAATAATACCAATAATTTTATATTCTTTTTCCGGAACGACAAAATCCCTTACGATATCTTCTCCTCCGGAATCCTTTTCGGTAAAAAAAGTAAAAGCTATAGCCTCATTAAACGCTTCGTCTTCATTTAAAGCAAAAAGTTTTAGTGCCGAAGAGGTAATAATAATTTTATTCACGTCGCTTATGTTATCTGAAAAAAACTCGCCTTTTTTAAGCAAAGTTCCGTCTAATTGAAAATAATCCCTCTTCACGAAATTAGCGGCCAGTTCGGAAGAAATATTATCCAGGCTGATTTGCGCTTGTAACGAAATTAACGGGCTTATTTTTTCTACGCCCGGTATGCTTTTTATTTTTTTTGCTGATTCATCGTCTAGCTGTAAAGTAGCGACATCGCCGGTAGTAACATCCAGGCTTAACAAAGCCTCCGAAGTTGTGATTTTATTTAATATCAATTCCTGCAGGCCGTACCCAAGCGAAACCAAAAAAAGAATAGCCCCGATACCGACGCTAATGCCTAAAATAGTCAAAAGCGTACGGGATCTGTTTGTGCGAAACATCCTAGTGGCTAATCTAAAAATATCAATTACTAACATATTTAATATATTAATTATCTTTTAAGACATCTGATTTTAACTCTTCTTCCCTTCTTTGCGATGTTCGTATTGCCTCTTGCAAAGAAGGAGCACTAAGGACTTTTTCGGTAATTTTTTGGCCATTTTCTTCTTTATTTGATTCATTTTCTTTTTCTTCCATTTCCTCCTCTTTCGTCTTGCCGCCTCCATTTTCTTTCTTCCGGGCTTCTTCTTCTATTTGTTTTAAAATTTCAGTATTGATTGATTTTGTTTCTTCTTTATTTTGTTTTGCGAAAGGATCAAGCATCTGTACTATTCCAAAACCTAATATTAATATTAATTCAAGCTCTTCGGATATAGCTTTTGCCGTCTTACTGTTAAGGCCTACGCCACCTTCTTTAAACGGTTTATCTAAAAAATTATAAAGTCTGGATTTCTGTATTGTAGCTGTTAAACGATCTTGAACAACGTGTTTCAATCTGTTTATCTGCGCCTCGACTAAATGTGAATAATATTCATTATAGCAAGTTTTAAGCAAATACAGCGTTACTTTTTCCGCTTTTTCTTCGTTTGTTATTTTTATATGTTTTCCGTCCAGACCTTTTTTCTGCCTGGATTCCTGATAAGTAAAAAACGCGGTGCGAATCACCCGATGAACCCGCCGCAATATTTTTTTAGCGGTTCTCTTGTCAAATCCTACTCCTCCTTCGGCTGAAGCCCTATTTAGGGTATCATAAAACTCATCTTTTGAAATTGTGCCAAGCAATCTTCTTTGGATTACGTCTTCAAACATTCTAGTTTCTTCCATGTTCCGGCTGGTTATAAAATGATGAGCAAATACCTTTGCTTTGTAAGGCATAATTAAAATATTAATCTGCTCTGGGGATAATCCGTGGTAGGCGCGCATTAAATCATTGATTTCAGCGGTTGGTGATTTTGACGCCAATTCTTCATTTTCTTTCTTGCCCTTATGTTTTTCCCGATTAACCACTTCTCTGGTGATAAGGCCGTCTTTCATGTATATGATCCTGTCCCCATAATCCAAATATTCAGGATTATGCGTAACCAAAACAATGGTTTTTTTCTCTTCCTTGTTTAATTTTTCCAAAATATCCAAAACATTTTGAGCCGACACCGAATCTAAATTTCCCACCGGCTCATCAGCTAAAATTATCTGCGGATTATTTATGATAGCTCGGGCAATGCCGATTCTTTGCTGCTGTCCTCCCGATAATTCAGTCGGAATTTTTCTTGCTTGTTCCAATATTCCAAATCTTTTAAGCAATTCTTTCCCCCATTGCTCCCTTTTATATTTTCTTACATTAACAAAAACCTGCGGCAAGGCCACGTTGTCCAGTACGGTTAAACTGTTGATTAAATTATAAGACTGATAAATCATCCCTACTTGAGCGCGATGATACATGGCAAATTCATTTTTATTAAGAGCGGTTAAATCCCTGTCCAAAGCAAAAATACTGCCGTCATTCGGAAGTTCTAATCCGGCAATTACGTTAAGCAAAGTGGATTTACCACAGCCCGAAGGGCCGAAAATAATAACGAATTCCTCGGGATAAATGTTTATGCTAATATTGACCAGCGCTCGGCATTCGTTTTCTTTTCCCTTATTATAAACAAAATTTATATTTTTAGCACTAATTATCGGCTTCATTATAACAATACATTTAAATAATTATACACTTATATTATAACATTATTTACTAAAAAATAAAAACCGGGATAAACCCGATTTTTATCTATATGTTCATTCTTTGAAAAACCTACATATTTAAAATTAAAAAAATTACATCCCTTCGTATTCGCGCATAGTTAATTGGGATTCTATTTGTTTTACAGTTTCTATTACCACGGCGACCACGATAAGCAAACTGGTTCCGCCAATTGCCAAGGACTGTATGCCGGTAAAATAGCGCATAATTAAAGGCAATATGGCGATTATTCCTAAAAATAATGCTCCGACAAAAATAATTTTATGCGTAGTATTGGCTAAATACTGGCTTGTATGTTTTCCCGGCCTGATTCCGGGGATAAAACCGCCTTGTTTTTGCAGATTTTCCGCGATTTGATCCGGATGAAAAATAACCTCGGTATAAAAATAAGTAAAAGCAAAAACTAAAACAAAATACATAATTCCATAAAATAACTGATTTTGAAAAGCCACGATAACCCATTCCGCGGCGCTGGCTATCCAAGACGTGCGAGCCTGAATAAAAAACTGGGCAATCATAGAAGGAAATAGAACAACGGAAATAGCAAAAATTATCGGAATCACTCCGGCCATGTTTACTCTTAACGGCAAATGCGTACTCGTACCGCCGTACATGCGGTTGCCTCTTATTTGTTTGGCATATTGAACCGGAACATTTCTTTGTCCTTCAGTTATTATTACCACACCGACAACAGTTACTAGAGCAATAGCAATAAATCCAAGCATTATGAACAGCTGTGAAGGATCAAAAGTAACAATTACCTGCTGAATAGCCTGAGGCAAACTAGCCACTATACCGGCGAAAATCAATAAAGATATGCCGTTGCCAATATTTTTTTCCGATATTAATTCGCCAATCCACATTAAAAACATCGTACCGGCAGATATCACGACCACCATGCCCAACAAATCTAGAGCGCCAATATCGCCTAGAATAGCCGTGGAAGAACGCCTTAATAATGTTATCATGCCAAAAGCCTGCATTGCCGCCAAAGGTACGGTTAACCATCTGGTCCACATATTTATTTTTTGCCGCCCGGATTCTTCTTTTTGCATTTCCTCCAATTTCGGCACAATCATGGCCAGCAGCTGAAATATAATTGAGGAAGTAATATAAGGAGCCACCCCCATCATAACTACTGAAAAATTTTGCATGCTGCCTCCGGAAAAAACATTTAAAAGCCCCAAAATCTGATTGCCGGAAAAAATATCTTTTAAAGCCTCGGTATTAACTCCGGGCACGGGAATATGAGCCGCGAAACGAAAAATCACCAGCATACCTAAGACAAACAGGATATTTTTCCTTAAATCTTTGGCTTTCCAAATTTGAATAAGCTTATCAAACATTTTTACTTAATTTAATTCTTCTTATTATTGTCTTTTTTTTCACTTTTACCTGTTTTGTTAATTTGTTTTTTAACAGATTCACTCATTAAAACATTGTTAAACTGCAAATTATTTTCTTTTAATTTGCCGGTTCCCAATATCTTTACTTTTAGCTTAATATTATCAATTAACCCTTTTTTAAGCAAAGTCTGGGGATTCACAATGTCTTTTCCTTTAAAATGTTTATTTATTTCTATTAAATTAACAATTTGAGACTTGGGTTTTAAAGACGTAAAACCGCGCTTCTTCGGAGTCCGCAAAAGCACCTGTTTCATTCCGAGTCTTTTTAGGTTACTTACGCCACTGCGAGCTTTTTGCCCTTTCAATCCTTTTCCGCAGTAAGTACCCTGACCGGCGGCATTGCCGCGGCCAATACGTTTCCGTTTTTTAACCGCGCCTTTTTTTGATTTTATATTATTAATTGATAACACCATATAAATTTAATAATTTATAATTAGCTATTGTCTTTTTTGGATTTATTTTTTTCATTTTTCTCCGTTTGAATATTTCCGGACTGTCTGTCTTTTCGAGGCTTGTCATTATTTTTTAAATTCTTTTTTTCCTTCAATTCAACTTTCTTTAAATTATTCAAAGCCGCTATTGTGCATTTAGCAACATTAACATTATTGTTCGTCCCTAATATTTTACTGGTAATATTTTTTATACCGGTTAAGTCCAAAACAATCCGCACGGCCCCGCCGGCAATCACGCCCTTGCCGCGCCGAGCCGGTTTTAACAATATTTTGGCCGCGCCTAATTTCTGGTAAATAGAATGGGGTATGGTATCGTTAACAATTGGCACTTCAATAAAATTTTTCTTTGCCTTATTAACGGCTTTAGTAACCGCCATGGTCACGTCAGCGCCCTTATCAAGTCCAACTGCCACCTTCCCTTTTTTATTTCCAATTGCCACGCAAGCGCGAAAACGCATTCTTTTTCCGCCGGCCATTACCCGTGTTACCCTTGCTATGTCAACAATTCGCTGGTCAAATTCACTATCCGGCCTTCCCTTTCTTCCCGGCCGCCTACTCCTTGTTCTTTCCTGTCTCTTTTTCTGCGCGTATACACTGCCACCCTTCCCAGCTTTTTCATCAACAGGTTTTTTCGGACCGTTGCCGGCCTCTTTTTTAACCATATTATTTTTTTTATTTTTTTCTTCTGTCATATAAAATTTAATAATTTTTAAAACTTTAATCCGCCTTTTCTCATCCCTTCGGCCGCGGCTTTAACCCGGCCATGATATTTATAGCCTCCGCGGTCAAAGACAATCTTTTCTATTTTTTTCTTCTTAGCTTTTTCGGCCATCAGCCCTCCTAAAGCTAAGGCTAATTGTGTCTTATCGCTTTTACTTTCTTTTAACTCTTTAGTATAAGCGCTTATTAATGTTTTTCCCTCGCTATCATCAATTAATTGCAAATACATCTCTTTGCTCGATCGAAACACGCTTAAGCGCGGGCAATCTTTAGTCCCGGATATTTTTGCCCTGATTTTCTTTTTCTTTCTGTCTAATTTATATTTTTTTTCTTTTTCTTTATTCATAAATCTTTAGGCTTATCTGTTTAAATTAAATTACGTTTAAACATGCAAATCCTAATTCTTAAATCGTAAATTTTAAATCTAAAATTATATTATTCGCCCTTAGCGGCGGTTTTTCCTTCTTTGCGTCTTATAATTTCATCTTGATATTTAATGCCTTTGCCTTTATAGGGTTCCGGCTTCTTGACTTTTCTTATTTGAGCCGCTATTTCTCCGACCTGCTGCTTGCTGATTCCGCTAATTGTAATAATATTGCCTTCAATCTCGGCATTTATGCCCTCGGGTAAAGTTATACTAACCGGATGAGAATAGCCCACATTTAAAATCAATTCCTTGCCGCTTAAGCTTACCCGATAGCCAACGCCGACTACTTCCAGCTTTTTTTCAAAATCCTGGTTAACTCCTTGAACCATATTATTAATCAAACTTCTAAAAAGCCCCCATAAAGCCCTTTCTTTCTTGTTTTTTGCGTCTTTCACGCTAACTATTATCTCTTCTTCTTTTATGTCAATATTCACAAGTTTATGAATTTTTTCTTTAAGCTCTCCTTTTGGGCCTTTCACAATAATAAAATCACCCTCAATTTTTGCTTGAGTTTCAGCCGGCAATTTAATTGGCAATTTTCCTAATCTTGACATAAATACATAATTCAAATCCTCAAATATATTCAAATGCTTCAAATTAATATTAATTAATCGTTAATTCGCATAATAATCATTCGAGGCATTCGGATATAATTCGCCTAGGCTTCGCCAGGTCTCGCGAAGCGTAGATAAATTTGGATTATATTATATTAATAAATTTCACAAATCACTTCTCCACCCAGCTTTTTTTTCCTTGCTTCTTTATTAGTCATTACTCCTCTGGAAGTTGAAATAATAGCAAACCCTAAATTATTTAATACTTTTGGCAAATTGTCCTTATCGGCGTAAATCCGAAGTCCAGGCTTGCTAATTCTTTTTAAATTAGCGATTGCGGGACGTCCGCTTTTTTTATACTTCAATAATATTTTTATTTCGTCAAAAGTAAAACTTTTATTTTTCTTAATTTTGCTCTTTGCTACTTCAACATCTAAAACAAGGCCTTTTTCCTTAAATATTTTCGCAATCTCATATTTAATTTTGCTCATAGGTAAAACCACTTCCTGCTTTCCCGCAGCTGAAGCGTTTCTGATTCTTGTTAACATGTCAGCGATTGGATCAGTCATACAATTTAAAATTTATAATTTTAGATTTAAAATTTGTTTTATTTTTATTCTTACAATTTTTAATAAAACATTATTATTTACCTAATTCGCATAATTCGTAGATTCGCATTATATTTTACCATGAAGACTTGGTAATCCCTGGTAAATCGCCGTTTTCGGCAAGTTCACGGAAACAAATCCGGCATAAATTAAAATCACGCATATAGCCACGGTTCCGGCCACAGCGCCAACAGCGCCGGATTGTCCGTGTTTTAAATTTAGGTGTTCTTTTTGCTTTTGCGATTAATGCTTTTCTTGCCATATATATTTTTATCACTCAAATCCACGAATGAATTCAAATCTACAAATAATATTTCAAATCTGTAAATTTGGATTTCATTTGTAGATTAGAGTGCTTATTCTTTCTTAAAGGGAAAACCCATTAGCCGGAATAATTCCAGACCTTCTTCTTTTTTCTTTGTGCTGGTTGTTAAACTTACTTCCAGGCCGAATATATTCTCAACTTCATCCGCCTTAATTTCCGGAAAAGCCAGGTGCTCTTTAAAGCCGACGGATAAATTTCCCTGTTTATCAACTGATTTTTCCGTAATACCACGAAAATCCCGCACTCGAGGAAAAGAAATATTAATTAATTTTTCAATAAAATCATACATTCTGTCCCCTCGCA
>Ga0164313_10006167_pt1 | contig 10586 bp, 8 predicted proteins | sample GuaBasSedimGuay4_FD_113735 | JGI IMG/M metagenome (GOLD analysis project Ga0164313, IMG submission 113735) | Subseafloor sediment microbial communities from Guaymas Basin, Gulf of California, Mexico - Guay4, Core 4569-4, 0-3 cm | ecosystem: Environmental > Aquatic > Marine > Hydrothermal vents >...
GTTTTACAAACCGACATGTACCTGAATTACCTGTCTGAGACACGCCGTGAATACCTCCATGTAGGCTCCACTTTCGCATCCCTGCGAAAGAGGGTCTCAGACAGGTAATCCTGATCCACGTTTCCCGCCAGCTGTCTCTGCAAGCGGTTATTACTGATCTCTTTGATAATTTAATTTATTCCGGACAGTAGTGCACCCCTTTGGGGATTGCGTGATAAATTGCTCCTGTCAATTTATTGCCGTTTGCTTAACTTTTCAGGTTAAACTTCCAACTACCTCTTATCAGCTTAAATTCAAGTAAAAATTTTCACTACAATAACCATGAAACTGACAATAATCGATAAATATATTGCTAAAGAATTACTTGCAGCATTTTTGTCCGTCTACTTTGTGCTGCTGATTATTGTGCTGAGTACGGAAATTGTGCATCTATTAAGCTGGGTATCACAGGGGATTATTCCGATTACGATATTTTTAGCTTATCTAATGAATAGCCTTTTTGAATTTAGTGTTATTCTGATACCGCTTAGCCTGTTAATGGGTATATTGCTTGCTTTTGGACGACTATACAGTGATAGTGAAATGGCGGCGATTATGTCAGCTGGCATCGGTCCAATGCAGTGGTATCGTCCTCTAATGCTAATAGCTGTTCCAACAACACTTTTGTTGTTTGTCTTGCTTGCTTATGTGCAACCGATAATAAACTATCAACGCGCACTACTTGCTGCAGAAATTCTCAGCCAATCACAGATTGATACATTATTAGTTGGCCAATTCAATCGCGCCAGCAAAGACGGCGGTATATTATTTCTGGAATCAGTTGATACAGGTAACAACAAGACAGATAACAATCAAGTTAATAGTGTGTTTTTTCAGCAGCATCGTGAAAATACAGGTCATGTCGATTTAGCTGAAAATAGCAGCAGTTTTTATAACGAAGAAGGACGTCGTTATATGATGATGCATAATGGTATGCATTATGTCGGTAATGCAGGCGAAGCTAACTTCAATATCATAAAATACAAAGACTACGGTATTCATATTGATAGAAAACAGGTTGAAGCACATCAGTCGGTAAAATCTAAAAGTGTAGCCGAGCTTTGGTCGTCAACAAAGCCAAAAGAGCAGGCTGAATTGCAATGGCGCTTTACCATACCGTTGGCAACTATTATTGTAACATTTATGGCGTTACCGCTAAGTCACACTAATCCGCGCAGTGGTCGTTATTCCAAACTTGCTATTGCGCTGATTTTATATCTTTTGTATTCGAACCTTCTTGGTGTTGGAAAAACCTGGATAGTGCAGGAAAAAGTGCCGGTGTGGATTGGCACATGGTGGGTACATATCATTGCCATCGCTGTTACCTTAATTTTGCTCAAGCATAAAGGTTATCTGAGTGGAATAAGTTTTAAGCGAAGTCAGGTTAAAAAGGTGTCCTCCGTTGGTTCTTGATCGTTATATCGCAAAAACGGTTATCTCGGGCTGTTTACTTGCCAGTTTTGTGATGCTGTCGATATTCGCTTTTGTGGATTTCATTGCTCAGTTAAAAGATGTTGGTCAGGGCGATTACGGTACGCTGCAGGCGGTTGTTTTTGTTTTGTTACGCTTACCGCAACGTTTATATGAACTATCACCGTCAATATTGTTGCTTGGCGGCATTTTGTCTTTAGGTACGCTAGCGGCAAATTCTGAATTAATCGTCATGCGTGCATCCGGCGTTACTGTTATGCGTATTACCCGTTCGGTATTACAAATCGGATTGCTTATCGCCATCCTGGTCGCTTTGCTGGGAGAATTTATTGTTCCATCAGCCACCAGAACTGCAAAAACATACCGTGCTGAAGCGATAGAGAAGAAACTTATCGTGACCGGTTCTGAAGATATTTGGGCGCGTGATGGCAATCGATATGTCAATGTGAAAAAAATATTGCCTGATCATCAGTTGCGCCATGTGCGTCTGTATGAACTGGATGAAAATCATCACTTAAGTTCTGTAACCTATGCAGAACAGGCGCAATACAAAAATCAGGAATGGGTGCTGGACAATATTAAACGTTCTGAAATATCCACTTCGGGTGTAGAAACCTCATATGAGAAACAGAAAATATTAAAGCGACTTATTTTGTTAGAACTGTTTTCTGTGCTGGAGCTTGAGTCTAAAGATATGTCAGCAATGGAGTTGCTGACATATAGCCGTTATTTGCAGGATAATAACCTCGATAGTGGTGAGTACTTTCTGTCGTTCTGGATAAAAGTTTTTACGCCGTTTACCTGTCTGGCAATGTTGATGATAGCAATGCCTATCGTGTTTGCGACGACACCACGTAGTGGCGGTGCTGGTCAGCGTATTATGCTGGCGATAATTATTGGTATTGCCTATTTTGTAATTAACCGTTCGGTTAATCATCTGGGGCTGGCTATTCATATTGCGCCTTTATTAAGCGCATTGGCCCCATTAATGCTGGTAACGTTGATTAGTTTGTTTTTTTTGAACAGAGTAAATTAAAAAATATTCACCACAGAGGCACAGAGAGCACAGAGGTAAAGCTACTTATTGTTATCTGCGCCGCAGGCGCAACTAACAATAAATCTTAAATCTTTTTCTCTGTGCTCTCTGTGCCTCTGTGGTGCAAAGTTTTTCGTAGTTTGTTATTACCTCTATATTTTTCGATTCCGTAAATCAACCAGCACCGTTTTACTGATTAAATCATGCCAGCAGCGGTTTTTTTTGTCGAAAAATGCCCATAAAAATCCCAGTCCAAACACTCCCCAGGAAATGGTTGCGCTAAAAAATCGGATAGCAGCTATTTTCCAGTCAATTTGTCCATTGCTGTTATTTTCAGGGGCACAGCTTTGTAACTGTATGTGCCAGGTTTTCATACCTAGAGATTGACCACCGTGAACCCAGAACCATGCAAAGTACAGGTAGCTCAAGCTAAAAATTAAAATAACAAAAATCGGGTAGAGAGCATCACCCGGCTCAACGGCTTTTCCATTATTTAAAGCGGTGGCTATTGCGGAAACGATAAAAAGAATCGCGAGCAGCAGAAAGCTGTCATAGAAAATTGCAAACAGGCGCCTGAATAAACCGGCATAGACTGGTTTTGTATTTGCTGGTTCGTTCATAAAGGGATAAGGAAATTAATTATTGGAGAGGATCGTCAAAGATGATTATTTACGGGTGTTAAATACTTCGTGATACGCATTATAAACGGCGCGTGACTGGTGATACATATTAACAGGAATCCTTGTATTTGTTTATGTATGACATATGCTCATTTAAGAGTTGCATCATTTGGGTGCCTTTATCTGCACTGTCTGTCAGCTTTATTGGCTGACATACATTAGCACAGGATTTTTAGAGAGAAGAAGAGTATGAAGCTTAAAAATAAAATTTTATCAGTTGTCGCATTGTCTACACTTTCTCAAGTCGCTTATGCCGTTCCATTTACCTTTGAAGCACGATCACTCGGTATGGGCGGTGTTGCGACAGCAACCGCAGACTTGGCAAGTGCCGCATGGGCAAACCCGGCAATGCTGACCAATCAACGGCCCGATGATGATTTTTCATTGTTGATCGGTATCGGTGCATTTGTAAGAGATAATGATGATTTGTTAACAGATATTGATGATTTTCAGGCGGCTGATGACAGGTTGCAGGCTGCGAAGGCTGCTGCTAACCCCCAGGAAATTATTGATGCATCCACTGACATGCTGGCTATTATTCAAGGCATTGATGGTAAAGATATGGCTGTTGATGTCTCAGGACTTGCGGCGATGGGTCTCGCTTTTGATTCGTTTGCCATGGCGATCAGTATTCGAGCAGATGCTATTGGGGCTGGCACGGTAACAGATCTTTCGCAAAATATAACTGAAGTCGATGATGTTACAAAAAACATATTAAATATAGAAGGTGTTTTAGCAACAGAATTTGGCGTCTCCTTTGCCAAGGCATTTCGGGTTGCTAATAGAAAACTATCTGTTGGTATCAAACCAAAACTGGTCGATTTGCAGGCGATAACATTTAGCGAATCAATTAAAACTATTGATGGCTTAGACAGTCTTACCGATCAGAGTAATAAAAGAGATCTGGGTACGTTTACCACGGTTGATCTCGGTCTGGCTTATGATGTTACTAAGTCGTTTCGCCTGGGCTTGAATATTCGTAATTTAATAACGGACGAATTTGATCTGGGCGGCACGGTATTGAATTTTGATACAGAAGCACGGCTGGGACTGGCTTATCACAACAGGCTGCTTACTGTTGCTGTTGATTATGATCTGAGGGAAAACAAACCGCTATTAGCTAATCCGGTGTTTGATGATTTAAAAACACAAAACCTGGCAATCGGTGCTGAATTTAATGCCTTTGATTTTATGCAACTTCGAGTTGGTGCGCGAAAAAATGTAGCCAGTGGTATACCCGATGGTGCAAAAGACACTGCTATAACAGCAGGTATCGGTTTCTGGTTAGGTTTCAATCTGGATATAGCTGCAACGTTTACCGAGAATTCAGTTGGTGGCTTTTTACAAACAGGCTTCAGGTTTTAAAAACGATTTCAATGTGTTTTTTAAAGATGAAAATGCTTAAAAATTAAAATCTTTAAGCAATTAAAAACTAAATCATTGTTAAGTAATTTATTTAATTGACAAAAAAAGTTTGTAATTTGCATAAAAAGTTTGCTAAATTAGAATAACGTTTTATACTTTTGAACGTAACTCACAAAAGGGGATTTCCAAGATGGCTCGTACAACAAAGAAAAAAGCAGTAAAGAAAAAAGTAGCTACGCGTAAAGCACCTGCTAAACGTAAAGTTGCAAAGAAAAAAGTAGCTAAGTCTAAAGCACCAGTAAAACGTAAAGTAGCTAAAAAGAAAGTAGTTAAGAAAGCGGTCGCCAAGAAAAAAGCAGTTAAGAAAAAGGTCGCTAAGAAAAAAGTAGTTAAGAAAACGGTTGCTAAGAAAAAGGTAGCCAGGAAAAAAGTAGTTAAGAAGTCTTCTCCAGCTGCCACCGCTAAGAAGAAAGCGGCTGCTAAGAAAAAGGCTATTGCTACCAGGAAAAGAGCGACTGCTGTAAAAAAAAAGGCCGTAGCCGCTAAGCGTCAAGCATTAGCGGCAATGAAAAAAGCGGCTGCTGAGCGTAAAGCAAAAGCGAGAGTAAATGCCGCTGCTGCCAAGCAGAAACTGCGTGATCGGGTAACGATGGCTGCTTCTGTTGTAGCTGCAGTAAAAGCAGATGCGGCAATTGCAAAGAAGCGCCTGGAACATTTGGTCAAAATGGCTGAAAAGAAAGAAGCTGCTGTTGCCAGGTTTGTGGAAAGCTGGACTAAGAAGGAAATGGCTAAGATTGAAAAAGCCCTTAAACCAAAGCGCCGCAAAGCTAAGTAGCTACTTTTAGCAGTGTTAAAAAGCCACTCACTCGTGAGTGGCTTTTTTTTGCCAGGGCATAAGCAGAACTTTATGATAATTAATTCGAGTTGCCCTATAATTTGGCCATGGCTAAATTTGACCAAATATCATTATCTGAACAACAAATAATCGAAAGTTTTATCGATCATTTATGGATGGAAAATGGTTTAAGTGAAAACACTCTGTCAGCCTATAGAAATGATCTTGCTGGTTTTTCGCTTTGGTTAAAAGGGAAGAGCCAGCTATTAAGCACGGTGAATACCAGCATCATCCAGGATTACCTGGCCTTCAATTATAACATTCAGCAAAAACGGCGTTCTGTGGCTCGATTATTATCATCGTTACGCCGTTTTTATTTATACCTACTTCGTGAAAATCAGGTTAGCGAAGATCCTACCCGCTTGCTTGAGTCGCCCAAAGGTGAACGCTCCCTGCCGTTATCGCTGAATGAGAAGCAAATTGATGATTTATTGGCTGCCCCTGATACCTCTGACGATTTAGGTTTAAGGGACAGAGCAATGCTGGAAGTTTTATATGCTACCGGCTTGCGTGTCAGTGAGTTAATAAATTTACAAACATCACAGATTTCAATGCAACAGGGTGTGATTCGTGTGATTGGTAAAGGCAATAAAGAACGTTTAGTGCCTGTGGGTGAGATTGCACTTGACTGGTTGATGCAGTATTACCAGCAATCCAGACCACAGTTGTTATTGAAAAAGACAAAGCAGAATAAAAACTTGAGTCAATGCAGTGAAGTTTTTGTGACCAGGCGGGGCGGGGCAATGACGCGTCAGGCGTTCTGGTATATGGTGAAGCGTTATGCACTGATTGCGGGTATTGATACAGATCATTTGTCACCTCATACATTAAGGCATGCTTTTGCTACGCATTTATTGAATAATGGTGCAGATCTCCGTGTGGTGCAGATGCTGTTGGGGCATAGTGACATTTCGACAACACAAATCTATACGCATGTGGCAGATCAACGGCTACGCGAGATGTATCAGCTTCACCACCCTCGAGCCTGATTTTTTATGTCTTAACGAGAAGCGCTGGTAACCCGGTAATTTCTCAACGATTGACTCTGCCATCGCTCCTCGGTAATTATCCTGACACGGGGTGATGTGGGTGATGGCTTCGCCTGAGCTATTTTTGAAATATAAAACACAGCTATATCAACATTTCATGGAATTAACTATAATTCCCGCTGTCTTGTTATGTAGATTTTAATTAATTATCAGAGTGCTATTTATGAAATTCTTCTCTTTATTATTATTTGTTACTTCTTTATTGATGACTTTTACTGTTTCTGCTGAGATGTCTGCCGAGATGGGTAATGCTGAAAAGTTAAAGCAGGCATTAGCGAAAACTATGCCCAATGTGAAGGTAAGCAATATTTCCGCAACACCAATAGAGGGTTTGTATGAGGTTATTGTTGGCACTCAAGTGGTGTATATGAGTGTGGATGCACGTTATATGATTGAAGGCGACCTGTTTGACCTGAAAACGAAAAAAAATGTGAGTGAGGAAGCGAAATCAGCTATTCGTCTGGCCACAATAGATAAACTGGGGGCTGACAAAATGCTGGTATATAAACCGGAAAAGGTTAAAAACACCGTAACGGTGGTTACCGATATTGACTGTCCTTACTGCAGACGCTTACATAATGAAATACCTGATTATTTGGAAAATGATATACAGGTTCGATATATCTTTATGCCGCTTAAAGGCGCGGCTGATATGAAGAAAACGGTTAGTGTATGGTGTGCAGATGATCAGCAAGAGGCGCTGGACACTGCAAAATCGGGTGGAAAAGTTGAAGAGAAAACCTGTGATAATCCGATTAAAGAACACCTGGCACTGGCGCGCGAGCTCGGTGTACGTGGTACCCCTGCAATTTTATTAGAAGATGGTCGATTACTGCCGGGTTATGTGCCAATTGATAAATTGGTTGTGGAAATTCGTAAATAACTGCTTGTAAGTTATAAGTTATTTCATAACAGCTTTTAACTTATAACTTACAACTTACAACTTATAACTATCTTTAATTCCAGCCAGGCTATTTCCTTATCGCAGGTAAATAATTTGCCTGTTTATACCATGTGTGCAGGCCGCAATTTTTTTATGCCACCCCGGTAAAATTCAGTTATTTTTTGCTTTTCCTGTGAAACCCATATCTTGCACATTATTTCGCGGTTCTATGTAGAGATTTGGGCAATAGATGTGCCCTCGGCATAGTCTGGTGTTAAAGTAGCGCCATTTCGTTTTGCTGGACCCCATAATAATGATAATAATATACAGTGAGTCAATTTAAATGAGCAAGCACGATGCCTCGTCGATCGAGGTATTAACCGGTCTGGAACCGGTGCAAAAACGACCGGGTATGTATACCGATACCTCGCGGCCTAACCACCTGGCACAGGAAGTCATCGATAACAGTGTTGATGAGGCGATTGCCGGGTTTGCCAGCAAAATTGATGTGGTCCTGTATAAAGATGGCTCGGTCAGTGTTACTGATGATGGTCGTGGCATGCCGGTGGATATACACCCTGAAGAAGGTATTCCCGGGGTGGAAGTTATTCTTACGCGTTTGCATGCCGGCGGTAAATTCTCCAATAAAAATTATGAGTTCTCCGGTGGATTGCACGGCGTGGGTGTATCGGTGGTTAATGCCCTGTCATCGAGAGTTATAGTGGAGGTGCGGCGTGATGGTGCTGTGTTTGAGATGGCGTTTGCACACGGTGCAAAAACCAGCAAGCTGAAAAAAATCGGCATAGTCGGTAAACGCAATACCGGCACTAAAATTCATTTCTGGCCGGAGCAAAAATATTTTGATACCCCGACGTTTTCAATTAGCAAATTAAAACATGTGTTACGTGCGAAAGCCGTGTTGTGCTCAGGTCTGGAAGTCAGTTTTACCGAGGAAAAAACCGCTGCCGGAAAAAGTGAAACGCAAAGCTGGATTTATGAAGGCGGTCTGGCCGATTACCTGGGCGAAAATTTATTTGAAAGAGAATGTATGCCGGCCGAACCATTTATCGGCAGTATGGCAAGTACAACAGAGGCCGTTGACTGGGCGTTGACCTGGCAGGTTGAAGGCGGTGAGTTAACCACGGAATCTTATGTGAACCTGATTCCGACAGCAATAGGTGGCACCCATGTTAATGGCCTGCGTACCGGTCTGACGGAAGCTTTACGTGAGTTTTGCGAAATTCGCAGCCTGTTGCCGCGCGGTGTGAAATTAAGCCCGGAAGATGTCTGGGACAAAGTCTGTTATGTGCTCTCGGTTAAACTGGCTGATCCGCAGTTTTCCGGGCAGACTAAAGAACGTTTGTCCTCACGCGAATGTGCCGCCTTTGTTTCTGGCGTGGTCAAAGATGCTTTTAGTATATGGCTGAATCAGCATACAGAAGCAGGTGAGTCCATTGCCATGCTGGCCATTGAAAATGCACAAAAACGTTTACGTGCCGGCAAAAAAGTTATTCGTAAAAAAGTCACCAGTGGACCGGCTTTGCCCGGCAAGTTATCCGATTGTTCTTCACAGGATTTGGCACGCACAGAATTATTCCTGGTGGAAGGAGACTCTGCGGGTGGCAGTGCAAAACAGGCACGTGACAGAGTGTTTCAGGCAATCATGCCGTTGCGCGGAAAAATTCTCAATACCTGGGAAGTGGAACCCGACCAGGTACTGGCATCACAGGAAGTGCATGATATTTCCATTGCGGTTGGTGTTGACCCCGGCTCATCTAATTTAAAAGACCTGCGTTATGGGAAAATCTGTATTCTGGCGGATGCGGATTCAGACGGATACCATATCGCAACCTTATTATGTGCGCTGTTCCTGCGACATTTCCGGCCGCTGGTTGAAGCCGGGCACATCTACGTGGCAATGCCCCCCCTGTTTCGTATCGATGTGGCCAAAGAGGTTTTTTATGCCCTGGACGAAGCAGAAAAGCAGGGCATATTAGATCGCATAGAAGCCGAAAAAAAACGCGGTAAAGTCACCGTAACCCGTTTCAAAGGTCTGGGTGAAATGAACCCGATGCAACTGCGAGTAACCACCCTGGCTCCCGATACGCGACGCCTGGTACAACTAACACTGGGTGAAGGCAATGCCAGTCACAGTATGCTTGATATGTTGCTGGCTAAGAAGCGTGCTGGTGACAGGAAGGCGTGGTTAGAAAAGAAAGGCGCGCTGGCTGAAGTATAAAAAATGGTTTTAAGTATTAAGTTGTAAGTTTCAAGTTAAAGACTTGCTGCCAACAGGCTTAAAACTTGTAACTTACAATTTATCACTATTGTTATGTTATGGGATATGTGGCAAAAGCCTTATCGGGCAATTATTTTAATTTTATATTGCCCGATATTGCCCTATTTGGCCTGATATGAGATATAATGGAAATATGTTGTCATTTCAATTAGATAGTCAAATTACCAGGAAACTTATAGCCTTAAATGAGCTGATATCTGAGAAATATGCCTTTTTAAAGACCCTGCCAGGGGATGAGAAGGAGAATATCCACCGCTACGCCTGGATTAGTATGGTTGGGGCTTCAACCAGGATTGAGAACGCTGTATTAACGGATAGTGAGATTGACTGGCTTGATTCTGTGCTGGGTAAAGACGGCAAGCAAACTGCTTTGGCTGCTCATAAATCACAGATTGAAGATAAGCTTTCCAAAGATAAAGAAAGAAGTATCGAAGAGGTTGCCGGTTGTAGAACAGTCCTTCTGCTCATCTATGAGCAGGCAAAAGAATATCTTCCTCTTACTGAGTTTACCGTTAGATCACTTCATTATGAACTACTGCGTCATTACTCGAAACCAGGCGTTAAGAAAGGTGATTACAAGGACAAGTCTAATTCCGTAGTCGAAGAAAATCACCATACAGGAGAGAAAAAAAGTATCTTTAAAACGGCTGATCCGGGAATAACCACTCAAATGGCCATGAAAGAACTTATTGAATGGTATAACAAAACACTCCAGGAGGAGCCATGGCCAATTGCAGTTGCGGTGGAATTTGTTTATAGATTTCTTGCAATACATCCATTTCAGGATGGTAATGGCCGCTTGGGCAGGGCACTTCTTTTAATGTCACTGCTGCATTCCTCCAGCGAAAAGTTATCAGAAGTCGTTTATTATCTTGCGATTGATCGTCATATTGAGCGACATAAGGAAGA
>Ga0164313_10006168_pt1 | contig 10586 bp, 9 predicted proteins | sample GuaBasSedimGuay4_FD_113735 | JGI IMG/M metagenome (GOLD analysis project Ga0164313, IMG submission 113735) | Subseafloor sediment microbial communities from Guaymas Basin, Gulf of California, Mexico - Guay4, Core 4569-4, 0-3 cm | ecosystem: Environmental > Aquatic > Marine > Hydrothermal vents >...
GGAGAAAAAGCGTCACAAGGATATGTTACAATTTTTGCAACAAAAAGTGGAAGTAGATATTATCTTTTAGGAGAACATGTAGTTTCTTTTAGTGATAAAACTACAGATAGTTCTCCTAAGCTTTATAGTCCAAATTTAGCTGGACCGTACTGGGGTACAATATGGGGTGGAGATCAAGGTTATTTACCATATACCGTATATATAATACAATTTAATTTTACAATGGATGGATTTTTTAATTATTTGGATTTATCTGGCGATAGAGAGATACAGATAACAAATCAGATTTTTAGAGTAGGTAATTACGATATTAGAAATATAAAATATCCAACTGCAAAAAATGTCAATAACGTAGATGATAGATTTGTTTATGGAAATTCACAAATGCTATTTATAAATAGTGATGACCCAGGAAATGGAACAACACTAAACACAAGAACCAATGGAAGAACAACCATATCTGCTGGTGGGAAAGTTATAATAGATACTGATTTTGGTGGTGGAATTACACCTATTGTTGGGGAAAAAATTAAATTAACCAATCCAAGTACTGGTACATTTATAATTAATACTGGATTAAACTCTGGCGAGATGGGATTGTTTATTTTATATATGAATTTGTGGAGCGGCTCAGGGCTTGTCAGGATTTATCCACATCGTATATCGACTATAATAGCAGAAGGTCAACCTAATGAATGGTTGTTTGGTAAGTCCGATAGGCACGATGACGCACAATCTGATTATTATGAATATATAACTTGTAGATTTACAAGACTTGAAAATGGAAACATAGAACTTTATATTTATGGTGGTATTGATTCAACTCCTAAGTTATATCTTCTTGGAGAAGTTTCATATCAATGGACAAAGTTGATATAATAAAAAATTAAAGGATTAAATATGGCAACAACAGAATATTGTGGAACACCGGTAAATATACCTACAGGTATGGATGGAGAACTTGATGTAATAGACAAGTATGAGAAGTTGATGGCAGCAACGATTGCTGATGGTTCTTTATATATGAGAACCAAGGAAACATTCTATGAACTCTTTAAAGACTTGGATTTAGACTCTGAAGAGAAAGCTAAAATGGTCTCTGAATCTATGGCACAGTTGGCTGGTTCTATGTCTGGTGCATCTATGCAGACTGCTTTATCTTGGGCTAAAGAAGAGAGAGATGGCGAATACACACTTGCTATTCTCCATGGTCAGGCACTTGAATCACAGGCAAAGGCACTTCTTACTCAGGCAGCTATATGTGAAATGGAATCTAAAACAGATAATCTATGTGCTCAAAGAGAAGTCATGTTGGCTGGTTCTATGAGAGAGAATGGTAGAGTCATGACTTATGATGCTGAGGATACATGTAAGCCTATACTTCTTATGGATGAGGGTCTTAAGTATCACCAAACAGAAATGGTTATCGGACAACGATACGGTATCCTTTCTGATACATACATGAAGAATGGTAGAGTAACTATTGATGACCAAGGACTTCCTGTTACTACAGATGGTGCAGGTAAAGTAACCGAAGATATTAGATTCTCTATTAGACAACGTATATCATTTGAAGATAGTAAGCGTAACCATGCTGCAAATGCATCATCTCAGATGATATCCGGTCTTCTTGCTGCAGAAGTTGTAACAGATGATCACCAGTCCCTAATAGACCAATGGGTTGCTGCTATGACATATCTTAATGCTGACAGTCCTTGTCCTACTCCAATCGCTGGTCCTGGTTGCGACCAGTACTAGGAGGTGTGTTATTGCTTTTATTTTTATGGATTATGTTGGACCATTGATTAATAACTTCAGAACCAACTCTACTGTATTTCAAAGATTTAAGCTCAAGTGGCAAAGCGACGGGACTCTGTATAACAAAGAGCTTGTATTTTATGAGAATGACCAAGTTGTAAAAGACATTCGTATGAAGAGATTTCTTCAATCCATAGGAATGTCATATGATGACCTTGAGAACAACGATTATGATGAGGTAGAGAGATGTTGGTTCTGGTTTAATCAAAACAAACAGGCAGAGGAAGAATCAAACGCTAGAATGGCTTCTGCCGATATTGCTGCTGTTCTCAACGATAAGCTCACTGTTGGAGATAAAGTCCGTGTATGCCTCACTTATGGTGGTTCTACACAGTTCTATATCAATGGACACAAGGAAGAGTGGGAAATCAACACTGCAGGCGAAGTAGAATCTCTTGGAATGAACACTGATGAGATATTTGAAGAGATTCATTCTGACCCATGGATGTATATAGCTAATATTATAGAAGAATGGGAGGATAGAAATACCTTTCAATTCCACAGATATGATAGTGGATTAGTAGACCTCAAAAGTAATGAGACACCAAAAGGTCCAAATTCAAGACGTTCAACACCTGTAACATCAACAACAGTCAGGAAACTAAATTCTGTATATGATGAGTCTTCTGATATAAAGTTCTTTGCTTTAGCTCTCGTTGATGAATACAATACATGCTTTGAACCAACACTGAACAATGATGGAGAAAGAAGAGTATTTAGTGGAAAAAATACATCTTATGTTAGAAGACCTGAAGAGAAGGGAGACCCTGTATTTGATGTTGATGGAAATCTTATTATCTATGACAAGGAAGATATAAAGGACTTCTCTCTCATAGGTGCATCTTCTGGATATACCGAAGAATATGAATATACCTACAAAGGTGCAAATGAACATTCCGGTCTTGTAGAAATGATAAAGCTCAAAATGAAATATCTTTACGACAGAGACAGAAGAGAAAACAACATTATGAACACTCTTCAAAAACAACTCATGAACAGACTGCATACTGAGAGTGTCGGTTCTGTGATACAGGCAACATCCAGCAAGTGGGGAGAATACTTTAGTGGAGACCAGCTCATAAAAGAGAAGGTAGACATAATGAAAAGATATGAATTTGTAAATCTTTTATCTGATTGTTTAGACACAGATTTTAAAGAAGAAGAAGCATCTACTTTTGAGAAGATATTTGCAGTTATTATTATTGTTGTAGCAGTCGTTATAACTCTTTATAGTGCTGGTGCCTTTTCTCCAGCAGGTATGTCCCTTGCTGGTCTTGCTATGGGACTTGGTTATGCATCATTGGTTCTTACTATAGGTGGAATGATGCTTAGTCAAATGGGACTTTCAGCTACAAGTCTTGTCAAGACTATAGGGAAAGTAGCTCAGATAGTTGGAATAGCTGCATCAATTACGGGAATTATGGCTTCTGCTCAAATGGCTTTCGAGAAAGCTGCAAAAGAAGCCGTAGCAAAAGGGACTATCAAAACAACAGCAGAATATACAGTTTCGGCTTTTGCCAAAGATGCTATAAGTTCTGCAGTAGATAGTGTTCTTGATAAAATCACTTCCGTATTTGATGTTCTTTCTGACCCAAGTGGTCTTCTTGATGGTGGATTAACTGGGGTAATGGATAAGATGGGTGGATTTATGGATTCACTTCAGACAGGAATGGGTGCATATAACAGATTCATGGGAGCAAGTGCAGATAGCAACACTCCATCAGAACCAACAGCAGAACAGCTAAGTAAGACAAACTTTCAGTATCCAGACCAGATGTTTGAGTTATCAGAACAGATGATTTACGAACCAGATGCATTGCAAAAAATGTCTATAATGAAAGATAATCAATTCGGTGGAGCTCGAACTGAAAAGCTTTTAGACCAAATTGCGTGATATAATACTAAAACAGGAGATATTTATGAGCAAAAAATCAATGAAGAATAGCGACGTACTCAATATACTGAAGGCTGACTTTCGCTCTACCGAAAGCTTCAAGGCAGAACTTGATATAAAAAGACTGCAATGGGTTAAAGAATATAATGGTGAACCATATGGTAATGAGAAAAAGGGAAGATCAACAATAGTATCTCAAGACATTCGTAAACAAAACGAATGGCAATTCCCTTCTCTTATAGAACCTTTTGTTTCTGCTCCGGAAATAGTAGACTGTACTCCAATAACATATGATGACACTGCAGGTGCAGTACAGGCAGAACATCTTCTCAATTATCAATTCTGTAGAGGTTTTAACAGATACCTTTTTATGAGTCAACTCGTTAAAGTCTTCCAAAGAGAAGGTACAGTTGTTGTAAGAACAGGATGGGAATTCAAGGAAGAAGTAACTATGGAGATGGTTCCTACCCCAGTTATGCCTGAGCTTGACCCGATGATGGTTGGTGAAGCTATCCGTAGAGGATATGAAGTTCCACAACCAGAACCAATGATGATGCTTCAAGAGCAGGAAGTAAGACGAACAATCATAAATAGACCTACTGCAGAGGTAGTAGATAATGTAGATGTATTTATTGACCCTACCTGTAGAGGAGATATATCAAAAGCTCAATTCGTTGTATATAGATTCAAATCAAGCATGTCTCAACTCAAAGAAGACGGAAGATACAAAAATCTTGACAGCATAAGTTCAGACTCATATCAAGAATCAAACTCTCTATACGAAGAACCAAACACTGCAAAGAACTTTCATTTTACAGATGACCCAAGAAAAGAATTTGAAGTCTTTGAGTACTGGGGAAATATAGACAGAGATGGAGATGGTATAGCAGAACCAATTGTAGCTACCTGGGCACACAACACACTCATCAGATTAGAAGACAATCCGTATCCCGATAAAGAGATTCCATTTGTATCTGTAGCTATGTCTGCAGAGCCATTCTCACTTAATGGTGTAGCCAATGCAGAGCTTCTTTCTGTTCCTCAGAAGGTTAAGACCTCTATTCTCCGTGGAGTTATAGACAACATGTCTAAATCAAATAATGGACAAAAGGGTATTAAGATGGGTGCACTTGACCCAATCAACCGTAAGAAGTTCATGAATGGTCAAGACTTTGAGTTCAACGGTACACCTGCTGACTTCTGGGACGGTTCTTATAATCAGCTACCTGGCTCAGTTGGAGATTTCTATACCATGATGTCAAATGATGTTGAGGCACTTACAGGAGTCAAGTCATTCTCTGGAGGTATAGGTGGTTCTTCTCTAGGAACCACGGCTACAGCCGTAAATGGTGCACTTAACTCTACAGCCAAGAGAGAAATAGACCTTGTTAGAAACATTGCAGAGAATGGTGTTAAGCCTATGCTTCGTAAATGGTTATCATATTCATCTGAATTCCTTGACCCCGAAGAGGTGGTTCGTGTTACATCTGAAGAGTTCGTACCTATTAATAAGGATGACATCAAAGGCAACATAGACATTGACATTACTATTTCCACTGCAGAGACAGACACACAGAAGTCTCAGGAACTTGCATTTATGCTTCAAACAATGGGACCGTCTCTACCTGAACCAATGACATTTTTGATACTTTCTGAGATAGCTGACCTTAAAAAGATGCCAGCCTTAGCGAAGAAGATTAGAGAGTATGAACCGCAGCCAGACCCTTACCAAGAACAAATGAAACAACTTGAAATGCAAAAACTAGAGTCTGAAATCGAAGAACGTAACTCAAGAAGTAGAGAGAATGTTGTAGATATGGACCTCAAATCTGCTAAAGCTGATAACGAAAGAGCTAAGGCAAGAGGAAGTAATTCTAAAGCTGACCTTGATGACCAAAGCTTCCTCAACGAGGAAGATGGAATTACAAGAAAAAGAGAAATCAACGATAAGAGGCTTGACCACTTATCGAAAAAAGGACTCGAAAGAGACAAGCAGGCAGTAGCCCCTGCATCTACAGCAAGTAAAAGCTGATATAATTAAAAAAAGGATATAAAATGAGTAGAAAAGTTATAAGACCAACGGCAATGAATCCATCAGTAGAAGTACTTTCAGCAGAAAGTGCATCTCCATTAGCAACCATAAGAGACGTTGAGTATGCATTAAATGCAAACATCAGCACTGTATGGGTCGGAAGCACAGCAAAAAGACCACCACTTAAGAGTGCGTCTAACACTGCTTATTTTGATACCACACTTGGTAAACCTGTTTGGTTTGACGGAACCAACTGGGTAGATGCATCCGGAACAATAGCGTAAAAAATTAAGGCGTTCCCATGAGTTGTAAGCCCTACATAAAAAAGGAATCACATGCAAGAAGTGTCACCACAAATCTTAGCAGATGAACAACCACAGATGATAGAAGTTACACTTAGCGAGTTTGATGAGTTGGTTCTTGACAAAAAAGCACTAGATAGACTTATTGAAAATCCTGATTTTAACAGAATTATAATAGGTAAGTATTTTGCTCTTGAATCAGATAGACTTGTTGGACTTATTAAAAGCACTAACACTGCAGCGATAAGAGATAGAGCTACCATAGTTGAAAAGCTTGCAGGTATTGGATACATGGAAGCTTTCCTTAGACAACTCGGAACCAGCCTTACAGGTATCGACAATCCTGAACAGAGACTTGAATTGTTACGTCAGATAGACGAATTTAACAAACAAGAAATCGAAACTGTCGAAGGAGTCTAAAATGAGAGGAATTAAACTATCCAATGCAGTAGCACTACAAGTGGTGTCATATGCTGGTTCTGGAGTTGATGACCTATCTGAAGAGGACTTTGATAAAGAATTCGATAAAATGATGGGAATGACACCTGAAGACTTTGATGCTAAACAAGATGAACCTATGGAAGAAACTCTGTCTGAGTCTCCATCGGTTCCTGATGAACCCGAAGCAAAAGATGTTACCGACACAGATGTCGGAGACATAGAAGTAACCAACGAACAACCTGAAGAAGAACTAAGTACACCGGAAGAAGAAGAACCTGTTGCAACAGGTGAACCTGAAGCTTCTGAAGAGCCTGGTTCTGAAGTCCAGGATTCACAAGAGTCTAAAGAATATGATTTTTCTGCAATACCTCGTGACCAAATTATGCCAAACGATATTCACGTTAATGGCATGACCGTCAAGGCAACAATGGAAGAATTGGAAGCTGGATTCAAAAAGGGTATGAATTATACTCAGAAGATGCAAGAGATTGCTCCTCATAGAAAAGATATGAACCTAATGACGGAACATGGGCTTAGTACCGATGACCTGAATCTACTCATAGAAGCTAAGAAGGGTAATAAGGAAGCATTAGGCAAATTAATTGCAAATGCAAAAGTAGACGTGTTGGAGTTAGATGCAGAGGCATCTCAGGACTATACTCCGGAAAACTACGCCAAGGATGTACCTAACGTAGAAATGGAGCAAATAAAGAATGAGATTTTAGCTGATACAGAAATAGCACCATCTGTCGAAACTGCTTTACAATCAATGCCAGAGGATATGTACCAAATGGTTTCATCTAATGCCATGGGTATGAACTCCTTATATAGTGACATGAAGTCTGGAATGTACGAGAAGGTTATGCCTGAAGTCATGAAACAGCAAGCACTATACGGGATGCAGGAGCCAACGATTCAGACATATCTGAAAGTTGCAAAGCAATATTTTGGTCAGGGAGAGCAGGAACCTACTCCACAAGAGAAAGTTCTTGCTCAACCAGAACCAACAACAGACAAAGAACTGAATAACAAACGAAGAAGTGCTGGAACAACACCTCAAGCTAAAAAGACTAATCAGGATTCTTTTATCCAGGATGACCTTGATAACATGAGTGATGATGATTTCGAGAAAGCATTTCAGAAGATGGTAGGACGTTCTACAAATGACTTTAAGTAGTCAAAGGACAATGAAATGAAAAATACATTTTTAATCGCATCAGTAGCAGCTTTAAATGCTATGTCTGGTGCCGGTGCAGGACCAGGAACAACTTACGATGGTAACACATATGGTGACGGTACAGTTGCCGGTGGTGGTTCCCATGACAACGTAAGAGTTGATTACTATGACCGTGGAGCTATTAAGATTGCTGTTGCAGACTTAATCTATGGTAAATATGTTGATTCAAAAACACAGAAAAGAAACTCTGGTAAGACGTTTAGAATTTCAAGATTCTTACACATCCTAGATGATGCAAACGTAAACAACCAAGGTCTTGATGGTGATGGTAATGTTATCGGTAACACAATGGTTATCTTTAACAACATCGCTTATGCAGACCAAGCGGCAGCAGATGCGGCTAAAGTAACTTATGATGCTACAGCAGAAGGTATCGCAGCAATCGCTAATAACGTAGAACCAGGGACATTCGTTGTAACTAACGGTGGTGGTAACATGTATGGTTCAAGCCGTAATGTTGGTGACGTTGTAACAGGTATTCCTGTTCTTGCAGAGGGTGCAGATAGAGTTAACCGTGTTGGTATCACTCGTGAAAACTTCTCTTGTACTTTGGTAAGACAAGGTAACTTTGAAGAGTATAACGATGAAGTTCAACTTTTCTCTGACCACGACATGCAAATGGAGTACAGAACTAAGCTTGCAAGACTTGCAATCGAAGTTAAAGATGACAATACACAACTTGGTATGCTTGGTGCTGCTGGTGTTAGATTCTATCAAGGTACAGCGACTTCAATCGCTACAGTTGGTACAGGTGATGAAGTAGCACTTCCTACTTATGACTTCTTCCGTAAAATTACGAAGCGTCTTAAAATCAACCTTGCAATCAGAAATGATTCTATGTTGACTGGTTCTACTAAAGTTGGTACTACTCCAATTAACAGAGCTTACTATGCAATTATCGGTCCGGATGTGACTTATGATGTAGAAGGTATCCCTGAATTTAGAGCTGTTCATGAGTATGGTTATGCTTCTAACTTAGCAGACAATGAGATTGGTTCTTGTCATGAGACTCGTTTCCTTGAAACTACAAGAGCAATGAAATATGCTGGTGAAGGTGCTGCGGTTACAACTAACCCAGGTGCTCAAGAGACTGATGGTGCATACGATGTATTCCCTATTCTCTACCCAACAAAAGGTTCTTATGCGACAGTATCTCTAGCAGGTGCAGGTGCAATTAAGTTTAAATCTAAAGCTCCAGGTAAAGCTACATCTGAAGACCCATATGGTGTTAAGGGTTTATTCTCTTACAATACATGGTTCGCTGGACTTGCCCTCCAACCTGAAAAACTTTTAGTTGCTTATTGTACGGCTAGTGAGTAGACCATTTAAGTCATACGTAAGTATGACTTTTTGGAACCACTTTGGGTCTATATAGTATATAATCTATATACCCCAAAGTAACACAAAATATAAAGGGTGGTAAATACCCCATTGTTTTCTGCTATTTATCCATCTATGACCACTATACCTTCAAAGTATGGTGGTTTTGCTGTTTTTAAATACAAAAGGTGGTATTTTGTGGTATAATTTCTTATAAACAAATAAGGAATTACAAATGGTAAAATTTGAAACAAAGATTTTAGAGACAGACAAGATAGCTCATCATAAGATAGCAAGCATTCATAGAAAAATGAGTGAACGTGAATTTATTTCTTTGAAGTTAAGTATTCAAGAAGTTGGTCAACTAGAACCAATTAAGCTTTTTAAGAATAAACTTGTTGATGGTAGGCATAGACAAAGAGCCTTAAGTGAACTTGGAATACAAGATATAAAGGTTGAGATTCTACCCAATAATCTTAGCTTGAAACAAGTAAAAGACATAGCAATTGGAACAGAAATGAGAAGAGCTGATAATGTTGCTCAAAAAGCAATAAGAGCATATAGATGGTATCAGGAAAATGCTGATACAGCAACAAGAGAAGAAGCAGGTATTAAATTTGCAATAGACAGAAAAGAAGTAGGCAGAGTGGAAAAGCTCGAAGCAAGAGTTGGTTCTGATATGATTGATAGGCTTTATAAGGACGGAAAGGTTTTTATAGGTGGAAAAAGATATTCTACTCTTAGAACCATCATTAAAGCCTTAGATGCTACCTTCAGAGAAGAAGAAGATGTAGAGCCTATGTCTGACCTTCTGAAACAAGGTTTCGACGTTATACAGGCACTATATGACAGTGAAGATAGCATTGGATTAGCAAGGTTATCTACTAGACTTAAAAACGTAAGAACAAAAGAGATACAATAGGCTAAGCCTCTATAGAGCCACCCAGATACATTATGGGTGGTTCACTTAGTGGCTACCACTAACAATAAACAAAACAAAAGGATTCCCATTGGCAGTAATTAAAGAGAAAGATTTTGAGAACAACCAGAAGTTAGCAGAGTTAAAGTTAGAGGCAGATGACCTTGGTATAGACTATGCAAAGAACATTGGTCTTCAAAATCTACAAAAGAAAATAGACGGTGCAAAAGGCGAGAAAGCTAAAGCTAAAGAAATGAAACCAAAGAAACTTACAGATGCTCAAGTATCTAAATTAAAAGCAACTTCGCTTTCTAAGGTAAGAATCGTAAACATGAATAAAGAGAATGCTTCAGCAACAACTGTATTTTCCGGAGTACACAATATGAAGATTGACCTTGCGAGAGTAATTCCTTTAAATATGGACATTGCACTTGAAGAAGCTCTCATCCAGGATGTTGAGAAAAGAATGATGCTTATTCCTGAAGCAATCATAGGAAAGAATGGTAGTCCAACAGGTAACTTTAAATTCGTAGAAGTTCCTGAGTACGCTGTAGTCAGACTCTAGTTCTTTAGAGCCAACTTATGATATAGTTGGTTCTATAAGAGGTAGACTTAAGTACCTA
>Ga0164313_10006169_pt1 | contig 10585 bp, 6 predicted proteins | sample GuaBasSedimGuay4_FD_113735 | JGI IMG/M metagenome (GOLD analysis project Ga0164313, IMG submission 113735) | Subseafloor sediment microbial communities from Guaymas Basin, Gulf of California, Mexico - Guay4, Core 4569-4, 0-3 cm | ecosystem: Environmental > Aquatic > Marine > Hydrothermal vents >...
AGATAGTAGTATCATCTACATAAATATTATCATTCTCTGCCGTGGGGTCATCTACTACCACACAACTTAATTGAGGGCATTGAGTGCCAATAAAAAGTATTAAATCATCATTAGCTCCATTTTGGATGTTTACAAATGATAAATCAGGGCATTGAAAAAAATCTACAATTTCAAGGTTTGTATTTTGTGATAAATCAATTTCTGGTAATAATGTTTCCGAAAAGTCTATAATTTCTAAAGAAGTACAATTTTCTATTCCAATAATGCCATTGATTAAAGGATTATTATCTGCATCTATATCTTTTAAACCTATAGTGTAAGATAAATCTAATGCAGATAAATTATTGTTTTTTATAACTATTTGTTCTAAAACAGTATTTTGCGATAGATTAATGTTTGATATTTGGTTAACAGAACAATATAATTCTTCTAAAAGAGGATTCCCAGATAAATCTAGACTTGTTAATAAATTATTTGTGCATTTTAAATACAATAAAGAAGGGCAATTACTAAGGTCTATTTCTGTTAATTGATTACTAATTCGTAAATATTCTAAATATGGATTATCTGGTAAGTTTATACTAGTTAATGGAGTACTAAAAGCCTCTACCCGTTCTAGGTTTTGATTACTTGAAAAATCTAAAGATTGGATTTGACTACCATAACAATAAACATTTCTTAAACTTGGAGCATCAGATAAATCTATATTTTCTATTAAAGTGTTTTTAAAACTTAAAACTTGAAGATTAGGACAATTACTAATTGTTAAATCTGTTATTTCTTGATCACTTACCCACAGACCATACAAGTTATTATGATTAGCAACCACAAGACTTTGGAGGTTGTTGCCGTGTAACCCTAAATTAATAATATAATTTAATGGTGTTAAATCTATGCTTGTTAAATTATTGTTACTTAAAAGTAACGTCCATAATACAGGAGATGTTATTAAATTAAGGTCTATATTGTCAAGGTTATTATCAAAAGCATCTAACCATTCTAAGTTAACAAAAGCTTCAATGCCTGCTAAATCACTAATATTTTTATTATCCACATCTAATAAAGCTACATTTTCTGCATCTGCTGTTAAAAATTGTCCATCCAGAGTACCTTCGCTATCAATCCCTAAATCTATTAATGCTTGTTCAAAATTAGGATCGGGTACTAGTGTATATTGGGCAAAAGATTGTTGTAAACAAAAAACACATAGTATATAGAGTAGTGTTTGTTTCATAGTTTTATAACCTTTTTAGTAATCACTCCTTTATTAGTTTCTAATTTCACAAACAACAAACCACTAGCTAGGTTAGATACATCTATTAAGCTATCTAGATGATCTGTCTTATATACTACACTACCTAATATATTAAAAATCTGTATTGAGTTAATGGCTATACTATTTTGTGTATTTACATGTAAAACATCTTTTACAGGATTAGGATACATACTTATTAATTGTTGTAAGACTGCCTCATCTATTGCTAAATTACAATCTTCTGGGCTACCTACTAAAATGGTATTATCATCTACAAAAATATTATCATTCTCTGCTATTGGGTCATCAACAACTACACAACTTAATTGGGGGCAATCTACCCCTACAAATGCAAATAAATTTTCGTTATATCCATTTTGCATATTAACAAATTGTAAATTAGGATTATTATCTACAAAAACCCATTCTAAAGCAGAGTTCTGAGACAAATCTATTTCTTCTAATTGATTATAACTAAAATCTATATCATCGAGTTGTAAGTTGTTAGAAAAGTCTATAGTACCACTAATATTATTATTTCTGCACCAAACTTCTATTAAATTGGGATTGTTTGTAATATCTAAACTAGCTAATTGACTGTCTGTACCCCAGATTCTTTCTATAAAACTGTTGGAGCTAAAATCTATTTGATTAATTGCTGTACTTATAAAACTTACCTCCATTAGTCCTGAGCAATTTGTTAAATCTAACTCTGTAAGTAATGTATTACTAACACGTAACAACTCTAAATTAGGATTGTTGGGAAGGCTTATACTGGTTAAAGGATTGTTATAAGTACGTATTTCTTCAATCTCTAGATTACCTGTAAAATCAAGTGAAGTTAATTGGGAATCAAAACACGCTAAGAATGCTAAATTTTGACAGGTTGATAAATCTAATGATTGAAGTGCAGTATTCCTGCATCCTAAAGAAAATAAATTAGTGCAGTTGGTAAGGTTCAAATTAGTAATATTTTGATTACTAAGATGAAAAATAAAGAGACTTGTAAGGTTAGAAGCATCAATTTGTGTAAAATTGTTACTGCCCAAATATAGATTAACAATATTGGGTATGGGTGATAAATCTATAGTATTTAAATTATTGTGCCCTAGGTTTAAGGTCCACATGGTTTCGGGTAAAAGAGAAAGATCTACATTGCTTAAATTGTTATTATGTGCAAATAATTGGTTTAAATCTGTAAAAGCTTCTATCCCTGTTAAGTCAAAAATATTTTTTTCATCGATATTTAATGTAGAAACTCCAACAGCATCTGTAGTTAAAAACTGTCCATCTAAAACACCCTCGCTATCTATCCCTAAATCTATGAGTGCTTGTTCAAAGTTAGGATCAGGCACTAGTGTATATTGGCCAAAAGATTGTTGTAAACAAAAAAAACAAGTTATAAAGAATACTAGTTGTTTCATAGCTCTATTTATAAAGCATACAACGATTATTTATCGCTGTATGCTAAGTTAGTAAATTATATTTATATCGTCAAAGAGATTCTTCACCTACACTTCGACTCCGCTCATTGACCACGACTCTAAATGAAATTAATGATTAATTATAAGTATTTTGCTTAAAATTAACTCATTACCATCGTACACATGTAAATAATAAGTACCGTTTTCTAAGCTCATTACATCTATAGTTTTAACAATATTAGTACTGTCCTCGCTATGACGAACCGTTTGAGTTTCATCATAAATTACTACATTAAAGGTTTTATATTCCTGTAATGATAAATCAATCTCTAATATAGAACTGGCAGGGTTGGGGTAATAGATAATAGGCAATGGCTCTGGGTCGCATTCTGGTGCACCATCACCATAGTTTTTTACACAAATTTCATTATCACTATAAAACCCATCCCCGCAAGGGTTGATGCCATAGGCTCTTACCCAACCTGTATCACCCCCAGACATTGATGATGCAATATTAAAAAATTTATTATATTCATAAAACTGCCATACTTGATCGTTTGACGAAGTGCCACCTGCTACTTCTATTCTAGGTTCTGGGTAATCCCATCCATTATAATCAAAACCACCAAACCTATAATCTAAGCCACCTAGTACATGACCCGCTGGGTCTCCTTGATCTATAGGCATATCATCATCCCCCGTGCCATAAAGTAACCCGTCCGCAGGGGTTTGTGGCAAACCTACCCATATTGGTTGTTTAGCCAAAACTAGTTGCCCAGAGCCTCCACCAGTATCTACTATTTGAAAATAACCTTGTGAGCCTTCATCATCACCAATTAAACTGGTGATATTAACTGTCATTGAATTATTAGTTGTTCCAATTATTGACGCAGAAATATTACTAGAAGTAAATATCTCTAAATCTGCTATGCTTGCATTGCTATAAACGGTAAAAATCTTGTTTGTACAAACATAACAATCTTCTTCTGGTCTTATATAAGTATAATCTTGTAATTGTACTGGTTGTAGCTGTTCTAAAAATAGTATTGCTCCTTTCATATGTTTTATTTGATTTATTGTAAATTGATTCATACAGGATACTAATGTAGAACTCATATAATTTGTGGTGTCTGGGTGATATTCATCAAGGTTATCATCTAAAGGCGGGTTAGGATCATAATACATTGGGGTATAGACACAACTATTATTTACATTTATACCTTCTGGATATGTAAACAAACCAGGGTCTGCAGGAGTATCGGACATATAATCACCACACGTTAAACCATTAGAGCCATCAACTAGCTCTGGACAGCCACCATCACCTGGAATTGAACCATGATGTGTATGGTATAAAAACAATACATGTCCCATTAAATGGGCTATATATTTTGATCTAGCTAAAGTTGAAAATCCACCTAGTTTTCCATTTATTGAGGCGCCTAACATTCCTCCCAAAACTAATCCAGTAAACATACCTACTCCATGGCTATAAGCTACACGTGACGATGTATCATCCACTAAATAAATATCAATGCCATTAGTATGATTATATTCGTCTATTAATGAATCCGCATCGCTCATTGAAGGATAATAATATTCATCATTATATATATAATTTATATGTCCATCCCATGAAAAATAAATACCTGTTGGATCAAAGGCATCGTATAAGTTTTTAACTATCCTGTTTACTCCTTCAACGGTTTGTCCTCCATAAGGTTCTTGTTCTTGCCTTAATACATGAATGTAAATTTTAACATAAACAGTTGAGTAGTTATTATGATTTCTAATTTGTTCTAATTGATCTAGATGGTTAGAAATTTGTGGTGTTTGACAAAAAGAGCCAGTTAATGTGGTGTCTATAACAAATTCTTGCTGGGCTTTGCTCGTATAAAAGCATAGCAATAGGGTACAAAAAAATAATAGTTTTTTCATAATTAAGTAATTTTAAAGATTAATAAAAAAAGTACTTAAACTATATGGGGGAGAGTAAAACAATGCTAGCTTTAAAAGCTTTACATCACAAGTTTAATGTGTTAACAGCTCAAATCTATAAAAAAAAAAACGAAGGAAACAAATTATTTTAACATTTATTTAAGTTTTTAAATTAATTTATTGAGGTTTTATCCGTTTAATTGTTCTTTTTACAGATTTTAATACAATAAAATAATTTCTAACAATCCTAAATAAAAATTTTCTTTACTTTTACAAAACTCCTCAATTGATTATAAGCTCAGCTTAACAATCAATTACATGAAATTCATTAATTTTTCTGTTGTAAAATTTGCCTTCTTTTTAACGGCGGGGATTCTTGTGGCTCATTTTTTTCAATTTAACTCCAGGATATTTTTATTTTCATTCCTATGCTGTGTTTTGGGTTTATTTGTCGCTTGGCTTCTTGCTAGAAAGCAATTATTTCAGACCTCCTTTTTTGGAATTATTACTTATGGTTGTTTCTTTTTATTAGGAATTATTTCTTATCAAGTTAGGTTACCTAACTTTCAAAAAAAGCATTATTCTCATCATATTTCAACTACTTCAGCAAATGAAATTTATCAATTAAAAATAAAGGAAGTCTTAAAACCCGATACTTATAATTTTAAATATTTAGCCAAAATAAATACCTCCAATAATGAAAAAACACAAGGGCTTATTCTGTTAAATTATAAGAAAGATAGTATTTACAAGCTTATCATAGATGATGTTATCTTGGTATCCTCTAAACTTCAAAAAATCAATACTCCCTTAAATCCTTACCAATTTGATTATTCAAAGTATATGAAAACTTTGGGGGTTTATCATCAAATTAGAATTTCAAATCGAGCTATTCTCACTAAAACTGAAGGCAAATCAACCTTAAGAGGGAAAGCTGAAAAAGCAAGAAACCACATAATTGCTAAACTGAAAGAAAGTCCTTTAACACCCAATGAACTTTCTATCATTCAAGCCTTAATTTTAGGGCAACGGAAAGATATTAGCAAAGAAATGTATCAAGATTATGCAGCTGCAGGAGCTATTCATATTTTAGCTGTTTCTGGACTTCATGTGGGGATTGTTTACTTTATATTATTGTTTCTTCTACGCCCATTAAAGCTCTTCAAAAAAGGAAGAGTTTTTCAATCTATTTTAATTGTTCTTTTTCTCTGGGGATTTGCATTTATTACGGGTTTATCGCCATCGGTAGTGAGAGCCGTCACCATGTTTTCGTTTTTTGCTTTTGCCAAATTGATAAACCGTGACACCAACTCGATCAACACTTTATTTCTTTCCTATTTTGTATTACTTCTTGTGAACCCAATGTGGTTGTTTCACGTGGGATTCCAGTTAAGCTATTTGGCAGTGTTTTTTATACTTTGGATACTCCCTATTTTTAATAAAATCTATTATCCCACTAATTATTTTCTAAAAAAAGCTTGGGGTATTTTTACTGTTACCATCGCAGCCCAAATTGGTATTATCCCTCTGAGTTTGTTTTATTTTCATCAGTTTCCAGGTTTGTTTTTCCTAACCAATATTGTAGTGCTTCCTTTTTTAGGAATTTTGTTAGGTGGAGGGATATTCATTATCACATTAGCCATTTTCAACATACTTCCAGATTGGATCGCAACTTCTTATAATTACCTCATAAAGCTTCTAAACGATTTTATTAATTGGATTGCTCATCAGGAATCTTTTTTAATTCAGGATATTCATTTTAGTTCAGAAAAAGTGTTGGGGAGTTATTTGTTAATTATCACTATTATTCTTCTTTGGGAAAAGGGATCTTTTCAAAGAACAGCTTTTAGCTTATTGAGCTTTGCCATGTTTATTAGTGTTTTTATATGGGATGATTTTAAAAATTCTGAAAATGAATTGATCATATTTCATAAAAGCAGACAAACACTAATTACATATAAAAATACAAATGAATTGACTTTATTCCGAAGTGATTCAACGTTAAAACACAAAAACAACTATCCAATAAAAGGGTTTAGAGTTGCACAAAATATAAATAGTTACTCTGAAGAACAACTTCCTCGGGTTTTAAGATATCATCAAAAAACCATGTTGGTTTTAGATAGCTTGGGGGTTTATCCAAAACACACAGAAATAGATGTTGTGTTGCTTTCTTTAAGTCCGAAAGTGAATTTAGAACGACTGATAGACAGCCTTCAACCCAAACAAATTATTGCAGATGGGAACAATTATACATCGTATGTAAAACGATGGAAAAAGACTTGTGAAGCAAGGAACCTTCCTTTTCATTTTACAGGAACTGATGGTGCTTATATTGTTAAATAACAAATATCAAGCACCAAATCTCAAATTGAACCATTGGAATTTGGTGCTTAAATTTTGGAATTTATTTTAAAAGGTTCCTTTAAAATTTTTCTGATATTCTTGCCAAGCCTCCCCAGTAGTAAGTTTTAAGTAATCATCGTTAGCGATCATTTTTAGAAATATTTCTAATTCTTGAGGTGTTTTATAACCTGTTATTGCTTGAATAATTACACCATCTTCTTTAAAAAATGCCATACTTGGATAGCCAGCTATATTCAATGCGTCCGCAAAAAAGTGAGTGGCATTCCTCCCTTTTCTCCCTTCTTGATAATTTGGATTTGCATAAGTAAAGTCTTGATAAGTGATCTCTTCAGTTCCTTCAGCATCAAATTTTACAGCATAATAATTTTCATTAATAAACTTAATCACTTTTTTATTAGTAAAGGTGTTTCTATCTAACATTTTGCACGGACCACACCATTTAGTGTATACATCCATAAATATTTTTTTTGGTGTTTCTTTTTGAGCAGCAAGGGCTTCGTCCATAGACATCCAGTTAATTTTATTCTGTGCCGTAACATGGTTTAGACTAATTATAATAAAAACAAAAAATAATAGTTTCTTCATCTCAAAATTTATTTAACATTTATATCCATCTTAAAAAACGCCCCAAATGGGGCGTTTATTGTAATTTATATTATTTTAACTTTAGTTACTAAATTTACTTAATACCATGCATCATTCGTTTTAGAGGTTTACCGATACTCAGAATAACCAAACCAGCTACAAATGGGATTATTGTAAATATTAAAAAGAAATAAGACCAACCATCAGTTTCTAATATGGATTCAGAATATTGCGCAAAAATAGATGATATCTTTCCTGCCATTCCAATAAACACATACCAAATCCCAAACAAGAAAGCTAACATTCTAGCTGGAGCTAATTTACTTACATAAGATAAGCCTACAGGAGAGATTGAAAGTTCTCCCATAGTGTGCAAAAAATAGGCAGCCACTAACCACATCATACTAACTGACGCTGTTTCAGCACCATTTGGAATACTGCTCGATCCAAATGCCAGCATCCCAAATCCTGCGGCTAATAGTGTTAAACCGAAAAAGAATTTTTGTGACCCAGAAAAAGAAAACTTTTTCCAAAACATAGAATACAAGGGCGCTAAAATAACGATGAAAAACGGGTTCAATATTTGAAACCATGAAGTATCTACAATAGTTGCTCCTGTAAACATTTCGCCAATACTGGTATTTGAAAAACTACCAAACACTTCAGAAATATTTGCCGTTTTCACTCCTAATAATTTGTTTAAAACTCTAATTATGACCAAATACCATATTATTAAAAAGCTAATAGAAGTGAATACAATGGTTAATGGGTTTGTTGTCCATATTGCTTTCCATAATTTATAAATAAATACAGTTAAGATAATCATTGGTGTAAATGATAAAATAAGATCTATTATTTTATAAATTAAGCCCCAATTCCCTTCTAATATTCTATTGGTATAATCTTTTGCAAAAACAGTTAATGTTGTCCCAGCTTGTTCAAAACTTGCCCAAAAGAAAATTACAAAAAAGGCTATAATAAAAATCACCTTTATACGGTCTCTTTCTATTAATTCATAACGAACGAGCCTAGAAAGTCCTAGTTTAATAAAGATAAATAATGATAAAGTAAAAAATATTTGAGACGAATCAATAGAGTAACCAAAAACTGAAAAAATATTTTCAGGCAAAAAATGGACACCTCTCGTAATTGCAGAAAAAATACCATCTACAATCCAAGTCACAGCAAAAAACCCTCCAATTGATGTCGTAGTTAAATCAACTTTAGTAAAGGGAACACTTTTAGCATCCTCATTTTCAGCATCTTTTTCAATTACATCTTTTTTAACTTCTGTTGCAGCCTTTCCAAAAACATTTCGTGCAAAATAGAATTGCAACAATCCAAAAAACATAAATATTCCAGCTAAACCAAATCCATAAGTCCAACTAAATGTTTCTCCTATCCAACCTACCAATAAAGTCCCTATAAATGCACCTGAGTTAACTCCCATGTAAAAAATAGTATAAGCTCCATCTTTTTTATCACTACCAGGAGGATACATCTTACCAACAATAGAAGACATGTTAGGCTTAAAAAGCCCTGTCCCCAATACTATAAGAAACAGACCTATATAAAAGACAAATTTCAAATCTATTCCTATTTGCAAATCTGAAACTGCCATAGAAGCATGGCCTAACGTTATTATTGATGCTCCTACAATAACTGTTTTTACATGACCCCATTTATTATCGGCTAACCAACCACCTAATAATGGTAATAGATAAACTAACATAACGTACCAACCATAAAGATAATAAGCCTCGCCTTTTTCCCAACCCCAGCCATCATCATCAATTTTTGCTATCAAAAATAAGATAAGCAAAGCACGCATTCCGTAATAGGAAAAACGCTCCCACATTTCAGTAAAGAATAAAACAAACAGACCTATGGGATGCCCTAATATTTGAGTTTGATTGGTATCTTGTGCGTAGTCTGACATGTTTTTATGGTTTTAAAGACGCAATGGATTTTGTCTTTGGTAAGAAGTTGGTAAGTTACAAAAAAACGCTTCTTAAATTTAAGAAGCGTTTTTTTTTTAATTCTATTTTTTATACTATCGAAGCATCTGCATCTCTCTTTTCTTTTGGTTTAATTACCATCATATCATAGATAAATAATGCAATTATTGAGACAACCCCAACAGCAACAATAACATACCAAATTCTATTGGGTTGGTAGCTATCCCAGAGCATTTGCGTCATTTCTGTCTCTGTCATGCCTAGTTTTTCCGATGCTAAGGCGAAATATTGATTTTTAGTAAAACCCTCCCCAACTTGTTGTATTTCAATTCCTCTTTTTACCATTTCTGTGTTCAATAAGCTAAGCTTATCAGACCAAGCTTGATAAAGGTTACCCGATATAAAAGTAGTAAAAAAGTTACCCGCAAATATAGGTAAGAAATAAGTTCCCATATATAAAGCTTCTTTTCCTTTTGGTGAAATTAAAGCTACAAAAGAAGAGAATGTTGGGTTTGTTGTCATTTCACCTATGGCAAAAATTACAATCCCTAAGATGGTATAAAGTCCATTTCCTGTATAAAAAGTTATTCCAATACCTATGGCAGCAATAATAAAACCTGTAAGCATAGCACTTACATGTCTAAATTTTAAAACAAAATATGAAACAATTATTTGAAAAAGCACAATGGCTCCTGCGTCAATATTGATTAACATTTCTGGATTTACTGAAGTCCCCCCACCACTCATGAAACTTGCTAGCCATGGTGAAAGTTTTGCGAGTTCATTATGTAATGCAGCGGTATCAACCCAATCTTCTATAAATGTTGGTAGTGTGTAAAAAAGTTGGTTGAACATCGTCCAAAAACCAACCATAATTATCAATAATACAACTAGTCTTTTGTCTGATAATGCTTCTGTAATATTAGTAACAGATCCTTTTACGGCATCACTAAAAGATTCTTTTTCTTTCTTTTCTTTAGGTGGATCTTTATAAAAGAAAATAACAATTAATAAATTAATAAAAATAACAACAGCGGCTTGAATAAATATCATTTTCC
>Ga0164313_10006170_pt1 | contig 10585 bp, 9 predicted proteins | sample GuaBasSedimGuay4_FD_113735 | JGI IMG/M metagenome (GOLD analysis project Ga0164313, IMG submission 113735) | Subseafloor sediment microbial communities from Guaymas Basin, Gulf of California, Mexico - Guay4, Core 4569-4, 0-3 cm | ecosystem: Environmental > Aquatic > Marine > Hydrothermal vents >...
AAAGACCCATCAACTAAAAATTCACTGAAACAACCAAAGGAAAAAAAATCTGCACATATAAAAAGACCAGTTCAAAAAGAAGAAGAAGTTAAAAAACCGGCAGAAGGGAAAGGAAAATCTTCTCCACCTAAAAAATAAATATAGCAGGCGCTGGTAATGGGGAGATTGATACAATGGAAGGTTGGAAGACTGGAATGTTGGAATATTGGAATATTGGAATATTGGAAGGTTATAGAAGATAGCATTGGTTATTTGAGAGCAGGGTAAACGCTTATATGAATATTTCATATATTATTAGAACCATGGAACCTGGTGAATGCATCTGACAATCTCATTGCTTCTCCCTGTTTGCAGGAAGCGCAGCAGATATGGCAAAAGATGGTGAATTAGTTTTGATAATCCGTATTACCTTTATAAACTTTTTAACCTGAAAAATGAATGACATTGATATTGCCAGAAAGGTAAAAACCCTGGCTATTACAAAGATTGCAGAAAAATTAAATATCAATGAGAAAGATCTTTATCTTTTTGGAAACGATAAAGCGAAACTTTCATTAAATCTTATTGACCTTAAAAAAATAGAAAAAAACAAACTGATCCTGGTTTCAGCAATTTCGCCAACACCTGCAGGAGAAGGAAAAACAACGGTTTCCATTGGCCTTACAGAAGGGCTTAACAGAATTGGGATGAAAACCACGGTTGTACTACGTGAACCCTCCCTGGGTCCCGTTTTTGGAATAAAAGGTGGTGCCACAGGAGGTGGATATTCCCAGGTTCTCCCCATGGAGGATATTAATCTGCATTTTACTGGTGATTTTTCCGCCATAGAAAAAGCCAACAACCTCCTGTCTGCGCTAATTGATAACAATATCCAAAGCAAAACTGAATCAATAGGGATTGATCCAAGAACAGTTAAATGGAAAAGGGTAATGGACATGAATGATCGTGCTTTGCGAAGAACGGTCATCGGTTTGGGAGGTACAACATCAGGTGTTCCCAGAGAAACCGGATTTGACATTACAGCTGCATCAGAAGTAATGGCAATTCTTTGTCTGGCTGACAATCTTCAAAATCTCAAAGAACGGTTTGGGAATATTTTTGTGGGCTATACATTCGATAAAAAACCTGTTTATGCAAGGGATTTGAAGGCTCATGGGGCTATGGCAGCCCTAATGAAAGATGCCATTAAACCAAACCTGGTACAAACTATGGAGGGTAACCCGGCCATTATTCATGGCGGGCCTTTCGCAAATATCGCCCAGGGTACCAACTCGGTTATCGCTACCCGAATGGGATTATCCCTTTCAGACTATGTTGTGACTGAAGCCGGTTTTGGTTTTGACCTTGGAGCTGAAAAGTTCTTTGATATCAAGTGTGTAAGTGCAGGCCTATTACCAAAAGCAGTGGTTCTGGTAGCAACAGTCAGGGCACTTAAATATCATGGGGGTATACCCTTAAAAGATCTAACAAAACCAAATACAGTAGCTCTAAAAAAGGGATTGCCAAATCTTGAAAAGCATATTGAAAATATTACAAAATTCTCAATAGATCCGGTCATTGCCATAAATAAATTTACAACAGATTCCGAGGAAGAAATAAATATTCTCATGAAAGGAGCCCAAAAGCTTGGAGTTCAGGTAGCTGTTGCTGATGTTTGGGGACAGGGTGGGAAAGGTGCAGAGAATCTGGCTGAAGTATTGGTTGATGTAATAGCAAAAAACAAACACAAACATTTCACACCCATGTATAACTGGAAATGGCCCATTGAAAAGAAAATTGAGATCATAGCACGCAGAATTTATGGTGCAAAAGCTATTGATTATACTCCAAAAGCAAAATTAGATCTAAAAAAAATAAATGAACTTGGCCTGAATGAAGTCCCTGTTTGTATAGCAAAGACTCAAAAGTCGTTATCTGACAACCCTAAATTACTTGGCCGGCCTAAAGACTTTGTGGTTACTGTAAGAGAAATAGAAATAGCTGCCGGTGCCGGATTTGTTGTACCTATTACCGGAAATATTATGAGAATGCCAGGTTTACCAGCTAAACCAGCCGCAGAAAATATTGATATTGATAACGAAGGTCAGATTACCGGTTTATTCTAATTCTATGACTCACAAGCAAGTTTTTTCAGGCTAAAAAATAAGGGAATTAATCTCTTATATTATAGAAAATTCAGAAAATTCTCCTTTATTTATCTATTTGTTAAATACAGGCACAGTTTTTGGCACTGGTTAACATAAGATAAAAGCATCCCTGTTTATTACAAAATGACAGGTTCTTTTACACTGAAAAAATAATTATGATACAAAAAGATATAGATAAAACCTACCAGAGTATATGCAACAACATTGCTCATAAGCAAATAAAAAATGCTTTCGACAATTTAAATAAACTTATAGATAAAACAGTACCAGGGGAGTTTAAAGACCGACTGCATAAATTAGAGCTTACTTATGAGAATCTACTAAGATATACTATTGAGGGCGTGGAAGATCCGGAAAGAAAAAATATCTATAACCATCTGCTCATTTCTATTCTTAAGCTGGCAGATCAAGTTAAAGAAGATATATATTACCAAACTTCAGGCTTGCATACCTATAGCCTGAAAAAAGACCTTGAAAAACAACAATCACTCAATGGTAAAATACTTGCAGAAAAACTTGAAGACCTAGGCTTTAAACAAGACCTGGATGAAGTATTAGAGCAGGCAAAACTACACAAGACTCCAAGAGAATCGTTTGAATCACAGAAACATACAGAAATTATCTCTAAAGCATTTAAGCATTTGTGGTTAAGTAACGAATATAAGGCTGCTGAGAAAAGCCTAATCAAAACCCTCAAGGACACTGATAACTTCTTCTGGTATGAAAGAAGTATTACTGTAAGTGCTGTAAGCCTTTCTTTATTACGACATTTTGACATATCAAAATTCAATGCCCTATTTGATTTTTACAAGCTAAAAGAGGATGAGGTTTGGCAAAGGGCCCTGGTTGGTTTACTAATGAGCTTCTATAAATATAATGATCGATTAGAATATTACCCTGATTTATTAAAAATTATTTATGAACTTACCGAATCGGTGGACATTGAAAAAAACATGGAATTCATTCTTATTCAGTTCATACGTTCGGGTGAGACAGAAAAAATATCAAAAAAAATAAGGGAAGAGATAGTGCCGGAAATGACAAAGCTGGTTCCTAAGCTAAAAGACAAGCTGGAACTGGACCAGCTTATTCCTGATAATTTTATGGAAGATAAAAATCCGGATTGGGGAAAAATATTCGAAGATTCAGAGGGCTTATATGAAAAAGTTGAAGAATTCTCAAAGCTTCAGCTGGAGGGAGCCGATGTATTTATGTCAGCCTTTTCACAATTAAAGCAATTCCCCTTTTTTAATGAAATGAGTAATTGGTTTATTCCTTTCCATCCGGAAAATCCGGCAATAGATAATGCTTTTAATTTTGACGATGCTGAATTTGACAAAAACCTGTTTCTTAAAGGTATGCAGCAAACAGCCTATATGTGCAACTCCGATAAATATTCATTTTGCCTGAATGTTCAGATGATGCCCGAAGCACAGAAATCAATGCTCCTTAAACTTTTCCAGGCTGAGTTGGAAGGTATGGAAGAAATGAATAAAGAAGACAGCATACTTGATTATTCAAAGAAAACAAGGTCAACTTATACTCAGTATATTCATGATCTTTACCGCTTTTACAAATTATTTAGTTTTAACAATGAATTTTATGACATATTTAAAGCTGAAATGGATTTTTACAATTGCACTTTCTTTAAAATACTTGTAAATGATGATAAATTAATTAGAAATATTGCTGAATATTATTTTCAAAACCAACATTTTGAAAAAGCAATCGATCTTTTTGGCAGGATCAATAGTAAGAAAAAAGAAACTGAATTAATTGAAAAAATAGCCTATTCATATCAAATGTTGGGGAATTATAAAAAAGCATTGCGATTTTACAAAGAGGCGGAAATTTTTGATACAAAAAAGGAATGGACACTGAAAAAGATTGGGTTATGCTACAGAAAGTTAAAAAAACCAAGGAAAGCTCTGGAATATTACAAACGAGCAGAGTTCATTAAGCCGGATAATTTATATACACAAGCAACAATTGGACATTGCTACCTTGATCTTAAAAATTTCGAAGAAGCTTTAAAGTATTATTTTAAGGTAGAGTACCTTGATCCTAAAAACACCAAGGTTTACAGGCCAATAGCCTGGTGCTGTCTGGTTGATGGGAAATTCGATAAAGCAGATAAATATTACAATAAGATACTGGAACAAAACCCGAATGCCTATGACTATTTAAATATGGGGCATCTTCAGTTGTGTAAAGCTAATAAGCCCAAAGCTGTTGAATATTATAAAGAAAACATTAACTTTAAAGGAAATACCCTCGAAAAGTTTTTACTTAGCTTTGAGCTGGATAAGCCTTATTTACTGAAACTTGGTATTAATCCAGATGATATTCCAATACTGTTGGACCATATCCAGTATCAGCTTAAATAGAGTTTGTCTATAAAGTCCAACTTCTGCGTTGTTGCTCAAAATCTATAACCTCATCCCGATTTTCGGGACTGCGGGTTAGATTTATCGCACGCCTTGAGTTTGAACTTTCTAGTTCAAACTTCCGACATTATGGACAGGCACTAAATAGTATAGGGCACTTACTAAATAAGTTAGATATAGCATTTTTATTTTAAGGGATTTTAAATACTTGCAAGGAAAAAAGTCCGGTTTTATGAACCGGACTTTTTTCCTTTACAATTAACATACTAACCAAACACCTATTTATCCTGGTTATAATAATTTCCCATGGGCGCATTTCCCCTGAAGCCATATCCGTAGAACCCGGAACTGCGTCCTGGCCTGTTATTGTTCATCATGCCTGGCCCACGGCCTCTGCCCCTATTCATGCCCTGACCATAATTGCCAAACCTTCCCTGCCTTGACTGCATCAATACTTTTTGTTCATCGGTAAGGATATTTTTTACTTTCAATTGAAATTCTGACCCCACCTTCATTAATTTATTCTCAAGCTTGGTCATTTCATCAATGTTTTTGTTAATGGCCTTTTGATCAGCATTTTCAGCATTCATTAGCGTTCTTTGATGTGTTTTTAGTTCCAATAACTGATCCCTTACAGGTTGAACAGCCTTCATGTGGGCAACTCGCATTTCATTCATCTTATTTTGTTGATCTTCGGTAAGATTCAAACCGAATCCCGTACATACTCCGGCATTATATCCATAGCCCTGACCTCCTCCTGACCTCATTCCCTGCCCTCTTTGGGCAAATGTACTGGTTCCTCCTATCATCACCATGGCTAATGCCATAATTACTATTGTTTTCATTCTTCTTGATTTCATAATATTCAGTTTTTAATTAATAACAAATGTTCTTTTGCTAATTAGACATTCATTGTTTACATTTTATTCCACTATTAACCAAAATAATTCAAAAAAGTATAAAAAAATAACATATATGATTACCCTGAGTTAAAATATTATTCTAATTTTATTCAAATTTCAGAAGTGTTCAGATTCTAATTTAGAACAGATTATTATGAAGATTAAAACCAGACTTCAGTTATCAACCCTAATGTTCCTCCAGTACTTTATCTGGGGCGCCTGGTATGTGACACTAAACACCTTCGTGGGAGAATCATTGAACTTCACAGGGACTCAGATTGGTTTGTGTTACGGGACATTTGCCATTGCTGCAATGGTATCTCCTTTCTTTGTTGGACTGGTTGCAGATAAATTTTTCTCCACAGAAAAGGTGCTGGGTACAATGCATATCCTTGGCGCGATAATGCTTGTGATTACTGCACAGGCAAAAACATTCGGGCTCTTTTACCCGAGCCTACTGATTTATACCATGACTTATACCCCAACCATGGCCCTGTCCAATTCACTTTCTTTCCACCAAATGAAAGATCCGGGAAAGGAATTTCCAGGAATAAGAGTACTGGGAACCATAGGTTGGATAGTGGCAAACAATGTAATTGGCTTCATGCATTTTGGAAGCTCTGTTAATCAGTTGTATGTTGCTGCTATCGCTTCAATCCTTTTAGGATTCTATTCTTTCACTCTCCCGCATACTCCACCTAAAAAGGAATTTACTGGTGGCATAAAGGAAATCCTGGGTTTTGATGCATTGAGTCTCCTTAAAGAAAGAGCCTTTAGCCTGATCTTAATTGCATCCATACTTACTTGCATACCCTTATCATTTTATTTTGGGTTCACCGCTTCATTCATGTCCGATCTGGATATGAAATATATCGCTAATAAGATCAGCATGGGTCAGGTGTCAGAGATCCTTTTCCTGCTGATCCTTCCTTTGTTCCTGAAAAAGTATGGTGTAAAGAAAGTTTTTATCATTGGCATGTCTGCGTGGCTTTTGCGCTACGTATTGTTTGCCTTTGGGGATGCAGATACCCTGGTATGGATGATCTACCTGGGAATTATACTTCATGGCATATGTTATGATTTCTTTTTCGTCACCGGACAAATTTATGTCGATAAAAAAGCCCCAAAGCATTTACGAAGCTCGGCACAGGGAATGATTACATTTGCCACTTATGGATTTGGAATGTTTATCGGAACCTGGTTTTCAGGGAAGGTAGTTGATTTTTATTCAGTAGTTGATGGTGAAAGGATCCTGCATCAGTGGGATAAAATATGGCTCATACCTGCCTTTATTGCCTTTGTAGTTTTAATTCTGTTTGCTTTTATATTCAAAGAGAAGAAACAATCGGAAGTATCAACTTCAACTCAATAAGTTTCCAAACTTTTTAAATATTTGAAATGAAAATTGGATTTGTAAGTGCTATTCTGGCTGATCAATCATTTAATGAAGTTATTGATTTCGCATCAGCCAATGATTTTTCCTGCGTTGAACTAATGTGCTGGCCAAAGGGCAAAGCTGAAAGAAGATATGCCGGTGTCACACATATTGACATTTCCGGCTTAAATAGAAACAGGGCCCAAATAATACTCGAAGACCTTGGTAAAAAAAATATAAGTATAAGTGGCCTTGGATATTACCCCAATCCACTTTCTCCCAACAAAGAAGAAAGAACTACCTCAATCAGTCATATTGAGAATTTAATAAAAGCTGCTGAATTACTAAATGTGGAAGTAATAAATACATTTATTGGCCGTGACTGGAAAAAAAATATCGATGACAACTGGATATTATTCAAAGAAGTATGGCCACCTTTAATAAAACTGGCAGAAGATCATGGAATTAAAATTGCTATAGAGAATTGTCCAATGCTTTTCACAAATGATGAATGGCCGGGCGGTAAAAACCTGGCTTATAGCCCATCTATCTGGAGAAGAATGTTTGAAGAAATCCCAAATGAAAATTTTGGATTGAATTTCGATCCATCTCATCTTGTCTGGCTTGGAATTGATTACCGTAAAGCTATTCGTGAATTTGGTTCAAAAATTTTTCATGTTCATGCTAAAGATGTTAGAATCGATATTGAAAAGCTTTATGAACATGGTTATCTGGGGTATCCTTTGCAATATCATACTCCCAAATTACCTGGTCTGGGAGATGTTAACTGGGGAATGTTTTTTTCTGAACTTTCTGATACCGGGTATGATGGGCCGGTATGTATTGAAGTGGAGGACAGAGCATATGAAAAAACCCTGCAAACACGTAAAAAATCTCTAATTCAAAGTGCCAGGTTCTTGAAACAGTACTTCTAAAATAATCCCTGGAAATATTATTAACGTAAAGGAGGACCTGAACCATCCCTACGCCTTTCTCCTCTTTCTCGTCCTTGCCCCCTCCTGTCATTAGGGGGACCTTGATGTCTCCTGTTTTCAATTCTTTGCATTTGTTCTTTAGTAAGCAATGGTTCCAGTTTATTTTTATAGTCCTTCATCAAAGCTATAAATTCTTCACGGTATTTAATTTTTAGTTCCTGATTTTTTCTCGAAAACTCCTCAATGACAGGTAATATCTTCTCCTGTTGCTCTTCTGTAGGATCAATAACTCTCAAAGCCTGATACCTAAAACCTTCAAAAGAAGCATAAGATCGAAATTCTTCCATTCTGCGGTTTCTCATATATGTACTGCTAAGAATACCAATTACAATTCCTATAATAAGAGTAAGGAGTATGGCTATTAATGATTTTGATTTCATAATAATTAGTTTAAATCTTCATACAACAAATAACTAACCAAATTATCATCCGAATAAGGATCCCCACCTGTTAGTGAATTAAATGTGAACGAATCATCCGATAAGTAAATACTAAGGAACAGAATTACAATTGCAGCCACTCCTGTAAGTGCAACCCTTTTAAATACTGTAAAAAGGGACCTGTTGAATTCAGGCCTTAAAATAAGAGGTACTTTTTCTTCATATACCTTAGTCATTACCTTTTCCCGAAATCCTGGGCTAAAGGAATACTGGTTTGATGAAACAATTTTTCGCATTTCCACCAATTTCCTTTTTTCTTCCCTGAGTTCAGAGGAATCAGCAAGTTCCTTCTCCAGCCAATCATTTTCTTCAGGCTTAAGGTCTTCATCAAAAGACCTTAGCAAAAGGTTATTTATTTCATCTTTGATCATCATTCTTATATTAAAGGTGTTAATATTTCTTTTAATTTTTTTTGTGCCCTGGATAATCTTGACAAAACAGTTCCTATGGGTAAGTCAAGTATTTCAGCTGTTTCTTTAGTACTGTATCCCTGAAGAAGCCGAAGTACCACGACCATACGTTGTTCAGGCTCAAGTTTCTGTAATGCTTTATCTACCAATTCTTTTGAATCTGCCCTATATGATTCATCATCAGGATGAGCAAGATCAAAGGAAGAATTATCATCTTCTTTTTTAGAAAAAAACAAAAACGACTTTTTCCTTTTATTCAGCTCATTGAGAGACAAATTAATAGCAATTCTTGACAAATATGTTCCTAATGAAGCCTCTCCTCTGTAGTTTTTCAATGAACGATAAAACCTGATAAAAGTTTCCTGCCCAACATCTTCAGAACCATCCCTGTCACCAAGCATACCTTTTACCGTACGGGCAACCTGCCCCTCATACCTGGAAACAATCAAAGAAAAAGCATGATCATTTCCTTCATCAACTAATTTAACCAATTCTAAATCCGCCAGTCCTGTAAGATCCTCCACTTAATATGCCTGTTTTTGTATATTAGACAAAGTAATGAATAAAAATATTCCCCAAATATAAAAAATCCTGATTTTATATTTTTATGGAATTTGAGAAAAAGCCGCATGTTTAGAGTTTGATGAAAATAATTGTGTTATCAAAATCATAGTAATTATGTTTGTTAAGATAAATAAATCAGTATTTTTATATTCAATTTTCTAATTTATACCTGTTAAAATGAAAAAGATATCTTTTTTAATACTTTTAATTCTATTTGTCCTTACTGGTTTCTCCCAGGATAAAACTATAAATGTAATTGTATTTGGAGCACATCCTGATGATTGTGAGGCAGATGCAGGTGGTGTTGCGTATTTATTTACATCAATGGGGCACAGGGTAAAGTTTGTTTCCATTACAAATGGGGATAAAGGGCACCCGGAAAAAGGTGGAGGTGATTTAGCTAAAATCAGGAGGAAAGAAACTATTGAAGCAGCAAAAATACTTGGTGTACAGGAATATGATGTGATGAATAACCATGATGGAGAGTTAATGCCAACACTTGAAAACAGATGGGAAGTAATTAGAAAAATAAGAGAGTGGAATGCTGATATTGTAATTGCGTGCAGACCAAATGATTATCACCCCGATCATCGTTATACTGCAATTTTAGTGCAGGATGCTGCCTATTTAGTAACGGTACCCAATATTTTACCGGATGTTCCTCCTTTAAAAAAGAATCCCCTGTTTTTGTATGCGCAGGATAACTTTCAAAGGCCAAATCCTTTTCAGTTCGATATAACAATTGATATTTCTGATACATATATGACCAAAATTGCAAGCATGGCCGCTCATGAATCACAACATTTTTACTGGCTTCCCTGGCTTAGTGGAACTTTAGATAAGGTACCTAAAGAAAAAGATGACAGACTGAAATGGTTGGCTAATAAAAGAAAATTAAACATTACTCCTGAAATAAAGAAGAGAATGGAATTATGGTATGGAAAAGAAAGAGCGGAAAAGGCTTCGCACGTTGAATCCTTTGAAATATGTGAATATGGAATGCGTCCATCCGAAGAACAAATCAGAGAATTATTCCCTATGATTTCAAAAAATTAACAATCCTTGTTTTTATGGAAGTCGGTCTTAAAGCGGATCTTCTCCAAAAGTAAGAACAGGCGGAGGCTAGTTTCAATCCTTGTTTTTATGGAAGTCGGTCTTAAAGATATTCGTGTCTAACCTGCCATTAGTGGCATTCCTTTGTTTCAATCCTTGTTTTTATGGAAGTCGGTCTTAAAGTTTTGCCTATGTAAACATTAACATAAAAAATATATAGTTTCAATCCTTGTTTTTATGGAAGTCGGTCTTAAAGCCGGCTTCGGTTGTAGTGAATGCAATGGTAGCGGTAGTTTCAATCCTTGTTTTTAT
>Ga0164313_10006171_pt1 | contig 10585 bp, 12 predicted proteins | sample GuaBasSedimGuay4_FD_113735 | JGI IMG/M metagenome (GOLD analysis project Ga0164313, IMG submission 113735) | Subseafloor sediment microbial communities from Guaymas Basin, Gulf of California, Mexico - Guay4, Core 4569-4, 0-3 cm | ecosystem: Environmental > Aquatic > Marine > Hydrothermal vents...
CAATGTAGGGACGGTCACCCACAATACCATCGCCATACTGTCTGTCCCGTGTCACACCGGGCATGTCAGCCACCAGTGCATCTCGAGTCTTGGTCAATCGATTGAAAAGTGTTGACTTACCCACATTCGGGCGTCCTACAAGGGCAATTACCGGCTTCATACTTTCTTCTTAAATTAGTAGCTAATTTATCCGTAAAGCAGCTAAGGTGCCGCTATTACCATAAATATAGACTGTTTCATCATAGGCCTGGGGCTGGATATGAAAACCATCACCATCAATTTTTTCACGGCCAATGAGTTCACCATCCAGGCGGGATACAATATGCACATAACCTTCAAAGTCACCCACCAGCACATATTCGCCAATAGAAACAGGCGCTGTTAAGCGCCGATAGGCCAGCTTATCCTGTTTCCATAACATATCGCCGGACACGCGGTCGACAGCCCATAAGTTACTATCTGAATCGGTCACATAAATATGGCGTTCATCGGCTGAAATACCGGCATAGGAAGACATTTCTTTAGCCCACAAAATTTCACCTTCCAGGGCATCAATTGCCACAATACGTCCCTGATAGGTTGCCACATAAAGAACACGTCCAACCAGAGTAATACTGCCGTCAATATCAACCAGACGCTCTAAATCAGAACGGCCTCTTGGGACTGCTGCATTAGCTTCCCACAAAAGACGACCATGCTGGACGCCAACTGCAGCAACTTTACCACTGTCAAAACCAGTAAAAAGCAACTCTCGACCACCAATTAACGGGCTGCTATTACCGCGTAATGTCAGCACCGGTACGCCCCGGTCATACACCCATATCTGGCTGCCATTTTCAGCGTTCAAACCAAAGATTCTACCATCACCCGTGCGTACTATCAGGACATCATCCTGCACCAGAGGGGCTGACAACATGACACTGCTTAATTCTTTTTCCCATTTTAGGGTGCCATTATCGGCATCGAGAACAATGAGCTTGCCGCGATTGTCACCCACGATAAGTATGCCTTCACCGTATCCCACACCACCGGTAATAATTGTCTCCAGTTCTACCTGCCAGTTGATACTGCCTGATTCCAGGCTGAGGGATGTTACCTGTCCTTCACGGTCAACTGTAAAGATTTCAGAATCGGTTATGGCAGGCTTTAAATCAACAAATGCTTCATCAATACCGACACCAACATCTTTGCTCCAGACAGAATGCACCTTAACAGTACGATTAATATCTTCTAACTCGGTGGGCGGCAGGGTATTATCTTCACCTCCAAAAAAACTATCTGTCCAGCCGCAACCGCTGAGAGATAAACTGAACAAGCCTGCAAAGCTAATAGCAGCCATCCTTTTCAGGAAGGTGTATTTGCTTGCAAGAGTCATTTCAGGGCTCATTATGAATTTCCTAAATCATTACGTTTGATTCTTAATATCTGAGCATTTGCGCCAATTGCTGCATAAGCTTCCAGGGCCTGATCATATGCTGAACGTGCTTCATTGATGCGTTTCAGAGCAACCAGAATATCACCCTTCACTTCCAGATAACTGGCTTTGAAGCTGCCTTGATCAACATTCAAAACTTCCAGAGCGGCTTCATTTTTATCTTGTGCTGACATCAGGGTCGCCAGTCGAACTCTTGATATATGCTGCAGATTTTGAGCTTTGCTGTTGTTTATAACCCACTGAAGTTTTTCCTCTGCTTCAGCCAGTTTACCTGCTTCAATCATCTGTTTTGCTTCAAGCATGGCCGATAAGGCTGCATAGGTAAAATCCTGATAGTCATTCAGCATGGTTTCAACCTGCTGTTTAATCGGATCATTTTTATTTGTTTTCACCACCTGTAGAATATGATCGTATTCCATTGAAGCAGTGTGTGCTTTAACTATCTGCGCCTGTTTCCATTGCTGCACGCCAACAATACTGCCCAGACCAATAATGCTCAGAACAAGCACCATTTTATAGTTCTCATGCAACCATCTTTTTATGGCTTCAACCTGTTGTTCTTCTGTTTCGTAATTATCCATTATATATACCTAAAACTTAATTATGTTGTAACTAATTTATGCAATAATTCAATCACTTGTGACTGTGACAATTGCTCTTGCTGAGGTTGCTCTGCATCTCTGTCTGCACGCAGATATTTTACCGTCACCACAGCATTATCCAATTCATCATCGCCAAGAATCAATGCAATTTCTGCCTGGCTTTTATCCGCCCGTTTCATCTGGCTCTTAAAACTACCGCCACCGCATACAGTAAAAACACGCACACCGTCAATATCATTGCGTAATTGTTCAGCAAGAAGCAATCCTGAACTCTGTGCTCTTTCTCCCATCATCAGTATTACTGCATGGGGATGTTTCAGGTGTTTTTCCAATTGTGACGGCTCAAGCAAACTGATGAGACGTTCCAGTCCCATGGCAAAACCTACAGCACGAGTTTCACGGCCGCCAAGTTGTTTTACCAGGCCGTCATAGCGACCTCCGGCACAAATTGTACCCTGGGCACCCAGTTTATCGGTCACCCACTCAAAAACTGTTTTGCTGTAATAGTCCAGACCTCGAACCAGTCGGGTATTGATTTCATAAGTAATGCCAACGCTATCAAGATAAGTGCACAAGCGCGAAAAGTGTAGCTTTGACTCTTCATCAAGGTGATCCATTAAGCGCGGAGCCTGTTCAATCATATCCTGCATGGCTGGATTTTTACTGTCCAGAATTCGCAAAGGATTGGTCTGCAAACGACGCAAACTATCCTCATCCAATTGTTCTTTATTCGCTTGTAGATAATCCGTCAAAATACTACGATAGGCTTCTCTTGATGAAGGAGTACCTAAAGAATTCAGCTGCAGAGTCACCGAATCGGACAGGTCCAGCATTTTCCACAGACGTGCAGTCATGCAAATCAATTCCGCATCAATATCAGGCCCTTCCAGTCCAAACACTTCGACACCCAACTGATGAAACTGTCGATAACGCCCCTTTTGTGGTCTCTCATGACGAAACATGGGCCCCATATACCATAATCTTTGCTGCTGATTGACCAGTATACCATTTTGAACACCGGCTCGCACACAGGCTGCTGTTCCTTCTGGTCTTAGCGTAAGACTGTCACCATTTCTATCTTCAAAGGTATACATTTCTTTTTCAACGATATCGGTCACTGCACCAATAGATCGTTTGAACAAAGCCGTTTTTTCAACCACGGGAAAACGTATTTCATCGTAATCATAGCCTTGCATGAGTTGGCGTAATTTTTCTTCGATAAATTGCCAGGCGGGACTTTCATTGGGAAGAATATCATTCATTCCACGAATTGATTGGATTTTTTCTGCCAAGGTGTTTCCTAATCTTGTCTATTAATAGTCAGTAAATAAAATGAAGTAAAAAATAAAGGCGACTATTTTACATCAAATCGAGCAATATTTTTCTTATTTATGTACATTGAGTGATCAAATTCTTTGCCATTAATAGTGATCTTAACAACTCTTGCATCTCCCAGAAAAACTTTATAAGGTAGTTTGCCATTTAATTTTAGTATTTTTGATGCCTTTTTAAGCCCTGTTGACAGAATTTTACTATCGGCATCTTTAATACTCACCCACGAATTACCGGAAAACTCCAGAATCAACTGGTTATCTACTACAAGAGCCGGTTGTGAATTTCCACTTGCCTGAATTGACTCATTTACAGAAGAATCAACTGATGTAGAGCCTTCAGCAGGTGGGGAGCCTTCAGCGGATAACGAGTCTTCAACTGGTATAGAGCCATCAACGGATGCAGAGCCTTCAGCTGGTATAGAGCCTTCAGCTGGCAAAGAGCCTTCAACGGGTAAAGAGTCTTCAACGGGTAAAGAACCCTCGCTGGATGCAGGCTCATTACTATTCTGCTCTATAAGCTCTTCTTCCGGTGCATTGTATGATTCGCCGGGATCAGGTAACAACAGCGTGCCACTATCATCATCTGTGATGCTTGTTTCTGATTCAATACTCTCACTACTGGTATTGCTGGCATTACTAAGATAATTTTTTGACACATAAAGCCAGATTTGCCAGCCTCCTGCAGTCAATGCCACTAAAATAAGCACCGTCATTACTGGCATAAGCAAAGCAGAAAGAATTGAATTACCGGGCGTATGCTTTTTTCTGGTAATTTTCAGGTTGGGTTCAAAACTGCCATCGCTGCGATCCTTTTTATAATATTCAATTAAAGGTTCTGCTTGAATTTTTAAAAATTTTGCGTAGTTACGGATATAGCCGCAGACAAAGGTAGCAACTGGCAATTGAGTATAGTCTTCGCTCTCTAATGCCAATATAATTTTTTTGTCCAGATGTAATTCCCGAGCAACATCATCAACACTCAGATTTTTTTCATCACGAGCAGTTTTGAAGTGATATCCAAAACCGTCCTCTCTGGAAGCAATAATATCTTTTAATTTTTGTTGTTCTGACTGTTTTTCCAAGATTAATATTCCTGCTTACCCTGATAAAACCACTTTGTTTCATCTGAATCCGGGTATTTACTCTTTAATTGTAATTCAAAACTGGATAATAAATTTTTATCGGGAACATCAACGCTATTAAGAATATTAATTCCCAGCCATAAAGCGTCGGCATCAGGAACCGAAAATTTATAATAGCGTTCAAAATAGCTCCAGGCATACTGATAGTTTTCTTTTTTAAAATTGACTTTTGCCACCCCTAATAATGAACGCGACGAAGCAGGATTGATGTCCAGTGCCTTGCGGTAAAGAGTTTCCGATAAGTCGTAATTATTATTACTATAAGCACACCAGCCTGCACTTTGATAGGCATTTGCCCGGTTGGCATAAAGCGGGTTATTTAGAACCTTCTTAAAAATGGGTCGCGCACTGTCGAATTCTTTCTGCTCACAGAGAAATACGGCATAATTATTCATAATAGACGAATTACCCGGTGCCAGCTTCATCGCTATTTTAAATTCCCGCCTGGCTTTTTTCGGCCGCTCAAGACGGCCATACAATACACCTAAATAATTATGTGCCATAGCATAATCAGGCTCCAGTTTAAGTGCCTTATTCAATTTAATCATCGCCCGTTCATAATTGCCATTGCTGATATAACCCGCGCCTAATTGAGTATTAATATTAGCAAGTTTATTTTCCGACTCATTGGTCGCCGAATATCTCACATCTAAACCTGAATCGTCCGCACCATCTGAATTAACTGGTGTCGATTGACACGCAATCAGCACATAAACAGACAATAATACTGTCAGCAATTTTTTCACTAAGCCAATTCTCCACTCTTATATATAAAGAATCCTGAATAAAGCACTATTACCCGGAAGTCTTTTCAAATTTAATACGCCTGCTTTTATCTTTTACTTTTCCTGCCAGCTGACCACATGCCGCATCAATATCTTCACCACGTGTTTTCCGTATGACGGTCACATAGCCGGCTTTATACAAAATATCCTGGAAACGGTTAATCGTTTGCATCTTCGAACAGTCAAATTCACTATTGGGAAATGGATTAAAGGGTATCAAATTGATTTTGCAAGGAAGATTTTTTAATAAAAAAGCCAGTTCACGGGCATTCTTCTCACTGTCATTAATACCCGCTAACATAACATATTCAATAGTAAACTGCTTCTTTTTCGTATCACCATTAAAATAATATTGACAGGCTTCCAATAACTCTTTGATCGGGTATTTTTTATTCAGCGGCACAATTTCATTGCGAATTCGGTCATTCGGCGCATGCAGTGAGATTGCCAGACTGACATCACATTCTTCACGCAGACGCTTTAACGCCGGAACCACGCCAGCAGTACTGATAGTCACCCGACGTTTTGATAAACCATAGGCATGGTCTTCCAGCATCAGATGAATAGCTTCAACAACATTATCAAAATTCAGTAAGGGCTCACCCATTCCCATTAACACCACATTAGTGATCACCCGGTTTTTTGAATCCTGCACTTTTCCCTGTATAGTATCAGATTTGCTTTGAGCCAGTGGATTTAAAGCCTTATTGGCGACCCATAACTGAGCAATAATTTCAGCACTGGTTAAGTTTCGGTTAAAACCCTGCTTTGCCGTCGAGCGAAAACCACAATCCAGAGCACAGCCCACCTGTGATGACACACATAAAGTGCCTCTATTATCTTCCGGTATATAAACCGTTTCAATACTATTGCCGCCATCCAGACGCATCAGCCATTTTATCGTACCGTCACTGGCCTTTTGTTCTGCAATAATTTCAGGGGCTTTTATTTCCGCAATGTCATTCAATTTAGCACGCAATGCCTGGCTGACATTGCTCATCTGGGTAAAATTTTCTGCCCCAAACTGATGGATCCATTTCAACACCTGCACCGCTCGAAAAGGTTGTTCACCAATTTCAGAGAAAAAAGCCTTCATATGCGCTAAATCATAGCCCAGTAAATTAATTTTTTCTGGCGTTGTATTTGATAATGATGTATTTGACAACAGGGTAGAACTCATGATTTTTTATCTGCCTAACCAAGAAACCCACTATCCTGTTCAAGATAAGTGGGTTCATGCTATTTCACTGATGATAACATGAATATCGCTTCATTTTATCATCGTTTTCCCGTTTAGTCTCTGTCAGCAATCCAGGTCATCTGAATGGCTTCAAGAATTTGTTCACCACAATGTTCTTCCGTTCCTTCAAAATCTTCAAGCGCCAGCACCCATGCCATTAAATCAGGAAAATTTACATATTGCGGATCCACATCCGGATGTGCCTCATCCAGTGCAATAACCACCTCATGAATGTCCGTCCATCTTAAACCCATAATATTCCCTCTTCTCTAATGATTTTCAGAAACCATATTGATGGTACATGCACTTTAAGGAAAAAATTATTTTGACTTTTCCTTAAATGGATTAATTAATCTGATTTGTTTTATAAATTTAAAATCTTTCTCATTTAATGTTATTAATTGTAAATCGTATACCATCACAGTAGATGCAATAATAGCATCCATTATTTTCATGTTATGAGATAAATTATATTTTTCTAATAGTTGCATTGAAAGTGTGATAACTTTACCATTTGTGTCAATAATTTTAAAAACAGAGAGTTCTTTTTTTATAAAAGCTAAATCACTTTTATTTTTTGCACCCTGAAATAGTTCCATAACAACTATTTCACTAACAAATAATTCTTCAATATTGTATTGTGATAAAAATGAGTTATTCTTTAGATATTCGATGACTACGCAAGTATCTATAAATATCATCGATAGGAACTAGTTCTAAGTTTTTTTGAAAATGAACTTACGTCTTCTACATTTTCAAAAGGGTTGGTTAAATTATCTTCATTTTCAGCATTAGTTTCAACTTCAAGACTATGGCAATGCTTTAAAGGATCTAAATGATCGAAGTCAAATTCATTTTCTGTATTCTTTGATTGTTTTAAACTTTTTTCAATAAAGCTAATAAGTTTATCTTTATCTGCATTAAATTTTGTTACAAATGCAGATTCAATTTCTTTATTATCAATTTGCAATGCTAACATAACATGACCTTTAATTTTAGATTTACTAACCTCATTATAGAAGTCTGCAGTAGTAGTGTCAAAATACGAAACTAAAATATTTATAAAAAACAAAAAAACTCCTTAAAGAGATATCCTGTTGATTTTATTAGTGATTTTCCGATACCATATTAATGGTATATTTAGGTATTTCTATTACCAAATCTTCATCTGCAACCACAGTCTGACAACTCAGTCTGGAATCAGGTTCAACACCCCATGCTTTATCCAGATAGTCTTCTTCAAGTTCTGTTGCTTCTTCAAGTGAGTCAAAACCTTCACGGACAATGACATGACAGGTTGTACAGGCACAGGATTTTTCACAGGCGTGTTCAATTTCAATATCATTTTCCTGGGCTGCATCACAAATTGTAATACCTGGTTCCACTTCAATTACAGCACCCTCAGGACAAATTTCTTCATGAGGTAAAAAGATTAACTTAGTCATTATTTTCCGGCCTTTACACTTTAACTATTATGCTTCATTCTATTAGCGAATATCATCAACACTTTGGCCTGCCAGAGCCTTATTAATACTGGCATCCATCCGGCGTTGCGCAAATTCTGCAGTCACTTTATCGACTGCTTCAATTTTTAACTTAATAGCACGTTGATTATTCTCTTTGGCAATTTCAACTAATTCATCAATGGCCTGACGAATTTCTGTTCGTTCTTCAGTTGAGAGCAACTTCTCACCATCTTCTTCTAATGCCGCATTTAATGCTTCAACAACTCTGCTTGCTTCAACCTGCTCTTCTCTGAGTTTTCTGGCATCAATATCATCCTGCGCATAGCTAAACGAGTCTTTGAGCATGGTTTCAATTTCAACATCACTCAAACCATAGGAAGGCTTCACCTGAATACTGCTTTCAACACCCGAGGCTTCTTCTCTGGCAGACACTGACAGCAAACCATCCGCATCAATCTGGAAGGTCACCCGAATTCTGGCTGCTCCGGCCACCATGGGCGGAATACCTCTTAATTCAAAACGCGCCAGAGAACGACAATCACTGATCAGCTCTCGTTCGCCCTGCACTACATGAATGGCCATAGCGGTCTGACCATCTTTAAATGTGGTAAAATCCTGAGCACGAGCCACAGGAATTGTAGTATTTCGATGGATCACTTTTTCCGCCAGACCGCCCATTGTTTCCAGCCCCAGAGATAAAGGCGTCACATCCAGTAACAACATGTCTTCATCGGTTTTATTACCCACCAGGACATCAGCCTGACGCGCAGCACCAATGGCAACGACTTTATCAGGATCGAGATCAACCAGAGGTTCGGTAGAAAAAAACTCACCCACCATCTGGCGCACCAAAGGAATCCGGGTAGAGCCTCCAACCATAACCACATCCTGAATATCATCTGTTTCAATCCCTGCATCACGCAAAGCCCGACGACAGGGAAGCAGAGTTTTTCTTATCAATGGCTTTATCAGTTTTTCAAATTGCTGCCGTGACAGTTCAGCTTGCCAGATTTTTTCCTTGGCTAAACTGATAGATATTGTCGTTGAATCCTGCTGACTCAATGCTTCTTTTGCCTGTCTGGCAGCATCCAGTATGCGACGTAATAACGCAGCTTCAGGCTCATTAATCTGAGCTTCTGCCATGATCCAGTCAGTTATCGCATGATCAAGATCGTCACCGCCCAAAGCCGAATCACCCGCAGTTGACAGGACTTCAAAAATTCCTTTAGTTAATTTCAAAATGGAGATATCAAAGGTACCACCACCCAGATCATAGATAACGTGAATACCTTCGCTGCCGGTATCTAAACCATAAGCAACTGCGGCAGCCGTGGGTTCATTAATTAAACGTAAGACCTTTAAACCTGCCAGTTTTGCAGCATCTTTAGTGGCCTGACGCTGAGCATCATCAAAATAAGCAGGCACCGTAATCACGGCACCGGTAAGTTCGCCGCCTAAGGCTTCTATGGCACGTTGTTTCAGTGTTTTTAATATTTCAGCAGACACTTCAACTGCACTCACATCACCAGCAACCGTACGAATTCTCGGTACAACTGAATCATCTTCAGTGACAAAATTGTAGATCGAATGTTTCTTTATATCTTCCAGACCACGCCCCATGTAACGTTTAACTGAAACAATGGTATTCATAGGATCTTCAGCTGCATTTTGCTGTGCATAATAACCAACTTCTGTCTGATAACCCTTGTCATTCTTAGCCTGAAACTGCACCACTGAGGGTAATAAATGCTGGCCGTTTTCATCAGCAATAATTTCTGCCAAACCACTTTTAAGGCTGGCAACCAGTGAATTCGTGGTGCCCAGATCGATGCCGACAGCTAATTTATGCTGATGAGGTGCAGTTGTTTGTCCTGGTTCTGATATTTGTAATAAAGCCATAGTCTTTCTAGTATTATTTTTCGTTAGTTATTTTATAAATAGTTACAATTGATCCGCCAGATCTTCTTCTTTATTCAGGCATTCTTCCTGGAGTCGATTTAAAAACTGCATTTTTAATGTCTGGGCTTTTACTTCTTTTAACAATTGTTCATTGCTCTCATCTTTTTCATTGTCAAAAAGCAGCTTTTTGAATAAATCACTCAAGTCATTAATTGCCCGTTTAATACGCGCATTAACATCATCAAGGATATCATCCAGTTCACCGAGAGGATCTTCTTTGCTTGCTACTTCCGACAAGTTTTCCCGCAATTCCATCTGTTCCATTAAAAATGACGGATCAATGCTGGTATCATTATCATTAAGCTCAATACCATAAAGTGATAATAGATAGATTGAGCGTCGAAGGGGATTTTTCAATGTTTCCAGAGCATCGTTTATTTGTGCAGTTTTTTGCACCGACAGACGTCGCTCCAGATCAGTTGCATTAGCAAAGTTATCCGGATGTATTGTTTTTTGAATCTCATGATAATTATGGCTTAGAGTTGTTTTATCAACATCAAAACTAACCGCTAATCCCAGCATGCTGAAATAATTATCTGCCGTACTATTTATTAAGTTATTGCTCATAAGAAAAATACGACCTGAAGGGTAAAATGACGAAAAAAACCTTTATTTATTCCCA
>Ga0164313_10006172_pt1 | contig 10583 bp, 6 predicted proteins | sample GuaBasSedimGuay4_FD_113735 | JGI IMG/M metagenome (GOLD analysis project Ga0164313, IMG submission 113735) | Subseafloor sediment microbial communities from Guaymas Basin, Gulf of California, Mexico - Guay4, Core 4569-4, 0-3 cm | ecosystem: Environmental > Aquatic > Marine > Hydrothermal vents >...
ACCGGCTGCAACCAATCAAGGAGGTTGCCCAAATTGCGGCCTGTATTGGGCGAGAATTCGGCCATCAGTTGCTTAGCAGTATTTCGCCGCTTTCTGAAGCGGAACTTGAAACAGCGCTGGACGGGTTGATTACAGCAGAACTGGTTTTCCGACGTGGCGTACCACCAGATGCAACCTATCTTTTTAAACACGCACTGGTACGTGATGCCGCTTATGAAAGCCTGCTTATAGACCGTCGTAAACACATTCATGGCGAAATTCTTGCGGTACTTGAAAACGAACCGGATACAAAACCGGAGTTACTTGCACATCACGCCGGCGTAGCGGGATTAACCGACAGAGCTATCGATCTTTGGGAGATCGCCGGTAAAGCCGCGCTTGCCAGGCCGGCCTACGAGGAAGCAATTAGTCATTTCAGCCATGCTATAGAATTGATTGAACCCCTGGCAGATAGTGGTGATCTGACCGCTATAGAACGTTCTTTGGATCTTCACGTGCAACTTGGGCAACCTCTTATAGCTGGTAATGGTTATGCGGCGGAGAAAACCATACAGGTTTTTGAAAAAGCTCTTTCTCTCACTGAGAAGCTAGAATATACACCGTTATATACGGAAGTCATCTACGGTCACTGGGTTACTAAATATGTCCATGCTGACCATCAAGCTGCCTTACAGTTGGCGAAAAACCTATTATCGCTAAGTGATGAAAGTGGTGACCACACGCAATGTTTGATTGCAAATCGGATACTTGGCGTATCTATGACATTTTGTGGGCAACACCTTCAGGCACAAGAGCACCTCGATTACGGTCTAACAATTTATGATGCTGAGACAGACAATGTGCTGGCTGATCGGTTCGGGCAGGATCCTTCAGCGGCCTTGAATGTTTATTGCGCAATCAATTTGTGGTTTTTGGGAAAGACTCGCCTGGCGGCCAAACATGCAAGGGAGGTAGAACAGATAGCCGTTAATCTTGGCCATGTGCAGTCCATCTGTTATACGCATGGCCATTTAATGATTTTTAATGTTCTTATGGGAAATACAGGCGAGCTCGAGCGTAACTGCAATCATGTTGCGCAGTTGGCGCGAGAACATAATATGCAGTTTTGGAAGTATTATGAAGCTGTATTTCGTGGGCTTCTAATTGCAATGAAAGGTGATCCACAAGGTATTGAAATTTTTGAGAAATCTGTTTTAGACTATGAAAGCTCAGGTTCACGGGCCTATGTCGCACTGCTGACCGTATATGTCGGCTGGGCAGCCCTGAAAATGGATTTAGCGGGCAAAGCAAAAGAATTGGCGATTTCTGCGGAGCTTAGAATATCAAAAACCGGTGAAATGCCAGTGCTGCCGGAACTGCACCGCCTTAAGGCCGCTATCGCCCTGATGGAAGGCGATGAACAAGGTGTCGAAACGAGCCTGAGGCAGGCCATATTAATCGCTAATAAATATGGCAGCACATCTTATGAGCTGCGAGCGAGCATTGATTTTGCTCGTATACGGTTAAAAAACGGCGATAACAAAGCCTGCAAACTCGTTCAAGACGTTGTTAGTGCCATTGATGAAGGAGATTGCGAACCCTACCGCAGTTCTGCGCATCTTATCTTGAAGAGCTAAAAGATCCATATTTCAAAACAGAGCATGAAATTGTCAGCTTCATTAGACAAAAATATAAATGTCGTGAAATTTTAGACCGAATATCTGGGACGAATTTTAAAGACACGAAACTTAATTCATAACGCAATTAAGTATCATGTCCCCGATAGAATGTGGCGTCACCGAGACGATTCGAACGTCCGACCTGCCGCTTAGGAGTGGGATGAAGGGGTGTTTTTAATCAATGGGTTACGAAGGGATAACTAACTATATTAAAGAGATACTGTAACTATAGTCCTCTTTAGATCACTCTGATCCACGCTCTTACTGGAGCGTAATTGGAGCATTTAATGCGTTAAACGGATACACAATATTGTTTTTTTAGGTTAGTTTTGTATGTTCATAATACTCTGACAGGTTGCGATCAACATGCTATATGAGTTGTGTTTTGTGCGTTCTTGGTTATCCCTTAGTTTTTTAGAGGGCCCCTTTGTCTGGTATAGCATGATCACCCCTTGAAGGAAGGCAGTGGAGAATATCACCGAATATTATGCGACTATTTAAAGAGATTGAGGAAACGGATTAGCGACTCAGCTGGATGTCAAGTACGTCTCGGTTTGAACGCGTACGTTCCAAATCAAGATTAGCACATATTGATATCCGACTTGATGCCATCAGCTGAGCTGAACAAAGGGAGCTTGGCATAACTGCCTGAATTTAACTGGATTAACCGACAGCAGCGCAATGGCTCGCTGAAAATAATGGAAGATCACCGTGCCAGAGGAGCCACCCCGATTACCCGCCAAATCCTGCCGGTACGCTTGTATGAAGCAGTAGGTGTTCTCCAACTCAGGCCAATGCCATCCCGCACCGATCGGTGTGCTACGCTCAGCACTGAGCGGGCTCTCATTAAATTATCGGGCTTCAAATATCAGTGAGCTTCCGGTCCGCTTTGCTAGCGGCATCCTATACCAACAGGCCCGATAGATACATATCGAAAGCCCCGGCGAAATACTACCGGTAAAACCAGGGAAACATCGCGCCGTCCTCGCTGTGGCATTTACTGCTCGAAACAATATAATCTCCCTTGCGTGAAACACCTGGAATCAACATCCTCTCTCGTCCAAGATCCGACACTCTGACTGGAAACCCCGGTCGTACCCAGCTCTGCTCCAGCTGAAGACATCCATGCGCTACAACTGTTGGAGAAAAATGATCCGTCAAGTCCGATACCTGTCCAAACTAATTGGGAACTATCAAGGGAAGAACCGTCGGAATACATATCGATATCGGACGAGAGCGCATCGCCACTAACTAAATCGGTGAAATTGTTGGCGACCAATGTTCCATCAACCAACTTGTAAGGCAGCTCAGACATAGCGAAACTACGACTGCCAGCAGTGAAATTAGTCGCCAATCCACCCGAAACCCAGGCCTTGAACCTTCGATCCCTGTGTATCTGCTTCTGTCTGACATATTTCATCGGCCCCGGAAGGTCCCCCTAAATTTCCGTTCGAAGCAACCTTAGTGATAAAAACCACTTTGTACGTCGGGGCTTCATCACCGCCCAAGGGGATAATGACCACTTTATCAGCGGTTCCGGGGTACGTGGGCAATATGAACATAATTCCCCATAATAATTGCTTAGCCTTTTTTCTATTCATTCTCGCGCCCATCTAGTAATTACCAAGAGCGCAAGAATACATTAGTTTCAGTTAAATTATTGGTGAGTGCAGGGCTCTGCTAGTGGCTCTGGCCGCGTGTTTCGAGGTGGCAGCTGGAACGACTTTGCCGGGGGTGCGCGTTCGGCGCTCCGCAACTTCATCCTGCCGCATTCAGCCAGTATATTGACGCTTTAGCTGCCGATGTTTTCTAGCCAGCCGGAGCGCAATCAGCGCAACAAAGACGGCACTGATCAAAAATGGGCTATTCGTCAGTATCGCAATGCCGATTACGGTCGCGGCGAGAATTAATAGCTCATACCGCTTTAATCCTTTCTTATCTAACAAGTAATCGTGACATAACCAAACAGAAACTAAATACCCGGCGATCACAATCGCCAAGCCAGTGAGAGCGATACTTCCATCAATTTTTGCATGGTCTGTCAATACATCAACATTTACACTGATGAGTACCCCCACGGCTGCTGCGAAACCATATATAAAATAGTGGCCGTATCCCCAGATGAACGACTTTTTCTTATTCGCCAGTTTGTCTTCTACAAGGTCATCAAAATACAACCACCACATCGAAAATAGTATCAGCACGGAGCTCACAGCGAGCGTGAATAAATCAGTAGAAAAATGCTCAATTACACTTTTGAATGCATATACGATGGCCAGCATGGATTCCCCTAATACGATAATGGTGAGCAAACCTAATCGCTCTTCAATATGGCCAAAATGATACTTGGTGTTTTTCTCCTTCTCTACCGCGTTTTCAGCGACATACGGAATCAGAATTTCAAAAAATATCAGTGCAATAATGATATACCAGTTTTGTATGTACAGCACCGATATCGTCCAGGCTATCTGCACTAAGAAAACGCCGAGGGCGTATCGCATCGCAACCGGGTATGACGCTGGATCGTCGTGGCCAACCTTTAGCCACATCAGTATGTACGGAACCCTCATGATGACGTAACCGATCATCATAATCAGAAAGTCATTATCTGCAAAAGCGGGTTTAACACCAACTGCTATGATGATGACGCCTATCATTTGTGCAAAGGAAGACAATCTGAATTGAGCGTCATCCGTGTCGTAGCCTGATGCAAACCATGTGTAAGCGTTCCATGGCCACCATATACAGAAGAATACAACAATGTACATCGTGATGGCGTGGCCCACCTGATGCCAGTTTGATAGCGCGTGGTGAAGCTCCGTGGCAAGGCTCGCTATTGCGATGACATAAATTAAATCATAGAACAGCTCAAGCGCAGTCGCGGCTCTATGAGGCTCACTGATATCACGTGCGATAAGTGAGTTAATCAGTACAGATTTTGATCGATTGTTCGAGTTCATATGAATCCAGAATAATTGAATTTGCGTTTCGGTAGAAGAGGGCGCTGCTTATTGTTCTGAAGAATACGCTAGCACTGTCGTGGTTCAGCTTTAGAATTTTCCGTTGCCATTCTTCCACTCATCGCGAGGCGCGACGACCTCGGTGGTATCCCAATGCTCAACAATTTTTCCCGATGAAAGTCGAAACAGGTCATAAAAAGCAGAATGAATACCGTTGGCTGCGCCTTCGCTGACAGAAAGGACAAAATTCCCCTCGGCTAAAATTCGATGATTTTTTTCATACAGTATCGCCTTAACACCGGTTGGCACAACTTGGTTTAGCGCCGTACGCAGTGCAAGAAAACCATCAGCAATGCGTGGATTATGCTCCGTGTAGCATTCAGAATCTATGAAGGTTTCAAGCGCTTCTATGCGGCCGTTAATAAGGACTTCATTGATCAAAGCCTTAACGATTTGACGATTATCCTCTGTTTTATCGAGGTCGGTGACTTCGGTCGGGCCATCGACCATGCTGTGGCCTGAAGTGTTTGGGCCTTTTCTACGCTGGATATTATCCCAGTGCTCTATGGCCTGATCACCGTCGAATCGAAACACTTCAAAGCCGATATTTGAGTTGGCGAAGTCGTATTCGGTATGGGCGAAGATGAAATCAGCATCTTCAAAAACGCGAACAATATTGACCTGTGGATTACTTTTAGCTAAGCGCTTGAATAGCGCAGCCAGGCCTTCGCCACCCTCGTGCGTTTGCGGGTTGTGCTGAATATATTTGTCCTGATTGACAACGGCTACTGACGACGGATCGCCTGATTCGATCCCTTTTAGTAAAGCACAAATTTGTTTTTTTCTGATTGATGTCATGAGTGTTTATTCATTTTATATCGCTATAGTCTCAAACAGGGGCGTGCCGCTACCGAATGAGAAAAAGGGAACAGAGGGATTAAAAAATAATCTATCCGTTCCCTTTTTATGCGAAATTCCTTGACGAAGAAGACTTTCTGACTAACGCCAGCTTAAACGACCCAGCTTTATCTGCCAGGCTTTAAACTTTTGTTGGCTGTTATTACTTAACCATTTCAGGGTCACCCGGTTTCCAGCTCTTATCATAAAATGATTGAAGCGGGCCGTATAAGCGAAGAATAGTATTCCAACCTTTGCCTGGGATAGTCTGAATCCAATTATTTTCCCAGCCTTTAGGCGGCTTTGAACTGAAGTAGATATCAAAAGAACCATCGGCATTTTTCTTCAACCCCTTTTTGTTGTTATCCAGACCGGGGAGGCGCTGGTCGGTCTGCAGCATGGCGCGAGTCTGATTGTCGTACACGGTAAATGACCAGAAGTCTTTAGCCGGCACATTAGCAGGGAGATTGATCTTATAGGTTTTGCTACCATCAAGCGCGTTGCTGTCTTTGTCCAGGTAGGCAATTGCGTATTGTGACCCCTTCCCCACATTCTTGATAGTCATCGCAGGCGTGATTCCTGTTGCATAGAAGTGCATGTAAACGCGGGAATCGAGTAAACGTGCGCCGTCCAGCAGGAAGTCATAGCGCCCCTCGAAGAACGGGTTAGTCCAGACGCGTTCGCCGGGGTAGAGGTAGTGGCGCTGATCTTTCGGACGAGCAGTCAGGGCACGGGCTGTGACGGCGCCGACATTGGCCGCTTCAGTGAGGATCTTTTGCATGCGTGCATCAGGTTTGAACTCATGACCTTTTTCGATACCGATGGAGGCTAGCAATCCTCGAGTCTCCGGATCCAGGCCTTCAATAGGCTCTGCCTGTATTTGTGCGTTTAGTTCTTCCCAAAAACCGTAATCCATACGGTGAATCGTGTTATGGGATTTACCTGACACATTGATAAAGTTCATCTTTGGAGGATTGTCTTTCTTCGACAAGGGGTACATGCGAAACAATTTCTTAGTTGCATCAATTGCTGGTTTAGTCGAACCATCGACCTGGGAGCCACGCCAAAGCACCCAATGGCCATGAGTACTTGTGCGAGTTACATGATAGCCCTCTGGAATCTCTCCCTTGTAGCCGGATGGAACAATGAGGAACTTGCCGCCCTTGCCTTTATCCGGGCCGGCATTGCCAAAATCAGCCACAAATTTAAACCACGCATTGTTAATGAAGCCTAATACATTAGGTGGCGTCTCAATGACCATGGGTTCGTCACCCAGCTCCATCCAAGTTGCCATGTAAATAGAGACCGTATTCGGAGTAAGCCATAAAGCCTTGGAATCCATGAGATCATCGAAGATTAAAGCCGTTGTGTTGGCAGGTCCAAACGTGAGCAATCCCTGTTCCATTGCGTACATTGAAGCAATCTGCAGGGTAGAGAGGTAGGCCTGTGTGGCGCGCTGTAAATCGAGATTATCATAGACGAGCTGTGTGGTTTTCGCATCGGGTACCCCGTCAAACGAGGTCAGCGTTCCTAAATGGGTATCAAGTTTGTCGGGGGTCGCGATCCCTGGTGGTACCTCAGTGGTCATTTTCATCTGGGGTGACGGTTTGATTGGGTTAATGACCCCATCAATCACTTTCTGGCTGACACCATAATTACGAACAGTGTAGTTAAATTCAGCGCCGTTAGAGGTGATGTTGTTTATCTTGTCGTCGCCGCAATTGAAGTGAATAATAGTGGAGCCGTCGTCATTCGATTTCCATGTATAACTGTTGATGTGAGAGTTTCCCTCCATCAGGTAACCATCTGTGTCATAGATAGTAAATGAGGTAAAAAACTTGTTTCCTGTCTCGGGAAAGGTCACCGCAAGGCAGGCATCGCCCGGCAGATTTTCGGAGGACGCGTAGTAATTTGATTTGCCTACCACAACAACCATGCCACCCCAGCCCGCCGCGTTTGACCAGGTTCGGTACTCTTCGTTAACCGGGGTCACGCCGTTGCCAAAAGTAAACGGGATGCCAGCCGCCAGAAAATTTTTGTTGTACTCGGCGGTCAGCTTATGTAGCTGCTTCTGATCATAAGGCGGCATGACATAGAGCTTGGGTCCATTACCCTCAACCTTGATACCGGCTTGAGCGGCATAGGCTTCTTTAAACGATGTTTCAGAATGTCGATCTTTAACGCTAGTGCGAACAGCAAGGAACAAAGTCTTCGATTTATGCTTAATGGGGTAAACACCGGGTTCTGCAAAAAAGAACGGCGCGTAACCGTCGGTGTCAATGATCATGACAGATTGGGAAAGCCCTGATTCGGGAATGGTTACCGTCATGTCGCCATCATTATCAAAAATCCCAATACTGTACAGGGTGTCCAGATTCATTCTGATCGTCGGAGCTTTGTTGCCAATGGGCGATAATTCCTTGAGGTGAAGCATTGTGTTGTTGCCACCGAGTTTTGCCCAGTTATTAAAGTTGCGCGCGGTCTCGGCCTGATTGTAGTTATCATAAGTAACCGAAATAAGGGCTTCTTTGCTTTGTGCTGGCATAACAACCAGGAAGAATGTCGATATTATTAGAACTGCTGAGAGTATAGATTTTTTCATTTTAATTCCTTTGGACTATATGGTTAACAATACGTTATTTGTTTACTTTACACTTTTAAATTCGGCTAGATCCAGTTTACAAATGCCCTCTTTTTTATTAGATGTCATTGTGATATGTTTTTTTACGGCAAACCCCCAGGGACAGGCACCGCGTCAGCGGTTGCCCTCATCCGAATGGTTAGATGAACCTAATTGATACGCTTTAGGTTGCCCAGCCTCCAGGTTCCGTTGAATACATCTTCGGTAGGTCCATAGAGACGGACCGTGACCATCCATCCTTTTCGCGGCAGGGTTTGAACCCAGTTGCTCTCCGGGACTCCCGGGTTCTCTGGGCCGAAGGTGATGTCGTAAGAGCCGTCCGCGTTCACGACCGGCTGGTCGAGGTGCGATCGAACTGCAGCCCGCATGAGTGGTGCCTCAATGAGACAACGCGTTTCAGCATCGTAAACAGTCGCCGACCAGAACAGCTTCATCGGGACGGGGCCGGGAATGTTCATGCGATAGGTTTTGCCACCATCAATGTAAGCACCACTATCGTCCTTGAAGGATGAGTAATAGACCGATCCTCCGCCGGGCTCTTGCTTGCCGATGGTCGAGCTGGTGCCCCATCCGAAGAAGAAAAACTGATCAGACGCTTCCCGGGCAATAGTGCCCGCGGTTCCGAAGTCGCCCTTGGGTAAATGCATGGTCGCAAGTGGAAGGATCTCCCAGTTACGATCATTCCACATGATCCGCTTGGGATCATCGTTCGCAAACAAGGAGATAGACAATTCCGCATGTGCGATTCGAGCAGCCCGGTTCAATAGCTCGGTCGTAGGCTCATCCAAATCGAATTTGGCATTTGCGGAGATGCCCAGTTGCTCAAGAGAGCCCATCGCGTATCGATCCTCATCCTGAGGATACTCGCTATTGATAACACCATGGAGTTCCCGCCAGTAGGCTATATTACCCTCCCAGGCGAGCAACGGCAGTTCGAGACGGCGTTCGGTTACATCAATGAAACGCCAATGGGAAGCTGCATCAGGATCAGTTAGCGGATAAACACTGATGCCGTCCTGGGCAGCGTTAATTGCCTTCGGGACGTCGCCATCCAGTGGAACGGTGCGAATGGCTGCCACGACCCACCATGTTCTGGCGCGGGATACAAAGTAACCATCAGGGACCGCGCCTTTATAGTCGGGTGGTAGAAACAAGTGCTTGCCTCCCTTTCCTTGCTCTGGCCCGATTCCACCGAGATTAGTCAGCCACCGCATATTGTGATCGTTCACGACCCCCAGGAGCAGCGAGTTGGCAGCCATTTCGATTACCATTGGCCCGTTTCGCAAGTCGAGCAGAGCGAAGGCGTATGGTGTATCAGAATTGGCAGCCGCAAACTGCTGCTTTGGCCCCTGGGCCATAATGATTCCGACTTTGTTAAACACTGCTCCGGCACCCGTCATTTGCTGAATCACTGCCTCGGTGGCAACGGTTGGAAGGAAGGTCTTATAAGCTTCAATCGCACGGCGCAGTTTCGAGTTGGAGTATGACGCAGCCGCCGTATCACCGGTTGGGTAACCTTGACGAAAGGTGTATTCGGTTTCGGTTTGCGCGGCGGAAATAGTCCCGTCGAGTAGCATGTTGCTGGATGGATGCGTTTGATTTTGAGCAAAAGCATGCGAACTCGCGAGAACGAGAGCGAGAATGACCGGGAGATATTTATTCATACAAAATTCCTTAATGAAGTTACTATACTGGTAATGGATTGATGGGGTTATTAACCCCATCAATCACTTTCTGGCTGACGCCATAATTACGCACAACGTAGTTAAATTCTGCGCCGTTAGAGGTGATGTTATTTACCTTATCGTCACTACAGTTGTAAGCACAAAATAAACCACACTCTGTTTTCCTGAGCCAATCCAGGCCATGCTTTGCTCTGTAATTTATATCGGAGTGAAGCAATGCAAAAGAAGCCACTGACAAAACGTCAACAGTATTGGCTGGAGCACATCAAGTCGTGGAATCAAATTGCGTTGGGATCGCCATGTCCCGGCCCGTATTGGCAACCATCCATGCATAGGCGTCAGCATGGGCAATGGTGGCCGCGCCTTCGTCTAGGAAAACTTGCCCGCCGCTGGCGTGATCCCAGTGGTTGTGGCTATGGAACGCATACTTTACGGGCTTATCGGTGATTTTTCTTATTTCTTCCAACATGGGCTTTGCATGCGAACTGTTCACCGTTTCGAAAACCATCACCCCCGCATCGGTGACGACGAACATGGATATATATTCACCGCTGGTCGTAAAGGTATAGACATTATCGGCGATTTCAGTCGTTTTTGAAGGTTGCTTTTGTGCATTGACGAATGAAGACATCAATAATATGCCGAGTATCAGGCATTGTACGCAGCTTGCTTTTAATCGTGTCATTTCAATAATTCCTCCAGGTTCTGACTGTCTCCAGATCGTATAGGTCATTCAAATCAT
>Ga0164313_10006173_pt1 | contig 10582 bp, 33 predicted proteins | sample GuaBasSedimGuay4_FD_113735 | JGI IMG/M metagenome (GOLD analysis project Ga0164313, IMG submission 113735) | Subseafloor sediment microbial communities from Guaymas Basin, Gulf of California, Mexico - Guay4, Core 4569-4, 0-3 cm | ecosystem: Environmental > Aquatic > Marine > Hydrothermal vents...
AATGCAACTTCCTTAACAGGTTCAACTGCCGCAGGAGCATCCGCTACTTCACCATCGATAGATGCATTAATATCTTTTAATGGAACATTGCGATTAGGATAAGGAACCATATCAACATTCGATATAGGTTCTTTACGCAACCAACCACGCTCGTGTAAAGTATTTAATGCATTAGATCCATCTGATAATGTAGATCGGGTTAACGCCTTATATAAGTCTATTTCATTTTGCCCAATGGCGCTATTAATAATAGACATTATAGTATCTTGAACCATATCAGGAAGAGCATCCGTGTCACATATTAAACATTGGCCCGGATCATCATCTAGTTTTCGAAATACAACTGCACATCGACTACCACTATTACTTAATCGTCCTAAGTGTCTAGTTAGTTTCGCCATGAGTCACCTCCTTATTCGGCATCCACTGCCGGAGCAGTTTCGTCCTGAGCTTCCTCACCTTTAGCAACAGATGCTTGAGCAGCAACGTAACCTAAAAATGCGTTCAGCTTATTATAAGCAGTTCCGATAGCTTCGGCTTCTTGAGCCTCAAAAGCACCACGTTTAAATGCAAGATTGATAATTGCACCTAGACCTTGCAGATCGTTAATCTGTAACTGCACTGGCTCAACCGATGCATCTGTTGCGGCATCTGCAACGTTTTCTTCAGCAGTAACTTCTACAGCTTCAGCCATTTGCTCATCGATATGAGCTTCTTCTTTTTTCTTCGCCATTGTAATTCTCCTTTACTTGTTGGCTTGTGGGGGATTAAAAATTAAGTGATCCTCGTCCCACTGTAAGAATCCTTTCCAGTATTCGTCTTTTATTACTAAAGGACGGTTACGTCTTTTTGCCGCTAATTCCCAATAAGTGGGTTTCGTTGGCTCTTTCATTGGCCTAACAGACTCATCGTTTCCTTTGTGACTGTTACATGCCTTACATGCTGTTATGACATTGTACCAACTTGTCTTACCACCTTTACTACGTGGCTTAACGTGGTCCAATGATAACAATTTTATATTAGGTCTGCTCCCGCAAAACTGGCAAACATAATCATCACGTAAGAAAATATTTGATCTACTATATTTTACCTTACGCTTGTAATTCACGTATGTTGCCGTAATTACAACAGATGGCACCTGCATAGTAGTAGACGGGGAATGTACTTCCCAGTTATCGTAGTATTTTAATACTCTAACTTTGTCTGTTACCATTAATCTAATAGCTTCTTGCCACGTAATTGTGGACAATGGAACTAAAGATAATGGTTGCCCATCGGCGTTTAAAACTAAAACGTCTGCCATTGTTATTATTCCTTCTAATGTTATTTATCAAAGTACCTGTACGAAGGGTACCTAAAACTGGTCTTTTTTGAATGTTTTTGCCATTGCTTTCGCTTTTTCTCTGGCAAATGGTATCTTGCGTCTTACAAATTCTTCCTCAACTTCCCGATGAAACATCTCAACTACTTCATCCTGTGATATCGTTTCATCGGCTGTCCTGCTTACAACGTAACTCGCCCGCTTAATAGCCATTATCATATGGGCTGGCTCTCGGCCTTTTACAGCTCTATGCTGACACCATGCCGCCACAAACAAACTAAATAGTCCCCAGACGTTCCCCACCAATAACAACAACATGCCCATTATACCGTTAAAGGATGCTAATGTTAGTAATATATAATACGATCCTACTATAAACATGCTATCTCCTAAAGTGTGCGAAGTCTTTTAGACTCCAAAAATATACAACGCATATCATATCATTTGCAACAACATCAACATAATACACATCAGTCACTAGTTCTGCTAATTCGTCTAGTATGTTGTCTATATTGTCCTTAGAGTGAAACTGCATTCGTTGTCTTAAAAATTGCAAGTGGGTGGTCGGATCTTGTATTAGACTTTTAAACTCACTTCTGCTAATTTCATTTATCTTTTTTATTTCAATAGTTGTAGTATTCATATGTATATTATACAGCCATACTCCGAAAAAGTCAAGTAAAATGTTTCTCCGATGATAAATATTAGTATGGAAGTTAATAGTTTACAATCGAATACGTCAGCCGCAGACAACGTGGAAAAGGAAGTATCAATGGATAAAGAAAGAGTTGAGCGTAAAGAAACAGTAACACAAACTACAGAATATTCACCGTCTAAGATGATTGGCGGCCAAATCGATACTCACGCTTAATCTTTTATATACTCTACTATATTACCATACTTTAATTTAATATATGCAGCATCTTCAGCAGGCATCTTTATCTGATGGTCCCACTCTATCTTTAGTGGCTCTCCACATATATTAATAAGATCTTGATATAATCCTTCAGTGGCAGGCCAGTGTAGATTATGCAATCTTTTCTTGAGTTGGCTTAACAGTTCAGGTGGGTCAGTCCCTTCCATTCTAAGCCCCGCACATATACCGTCTTTAAATTTAACTCTCTTCATATGTAAAATCACTATGCTTTAATCGGAAGAACATTGCAGTGTCTTCGTCTGTTTCTACACTGCCTTCGTCGAGGCGAAGACCTTTGCCGAATATCTCTCGTATATCGTCTATCACACAACGCAATCCAGGCATCTCATCCTCAAAAGCATCTATCACCAGAACGCCGATAGCCTCATTTAGATTCTTCTTGTCCATTATCTCTAGGGCGGTGCCAACCTGCCCCGTGAAGTGTATCCTTACCACGATGCACTGAACCAAATGAACTCATGTGTCGCTAAAAATAACAGACACTTGGCTACTTGATTTAAATCATACACCTGATTATCTAGTGTGTCTGGATCAGTAGGACCTTCATAGTTCATCTCTTCTAACAACAGTCCTTGCAAGTGTAACATCTGTTTCATATCGACGGGGATCTCCTTACGATCCTCATTCTCCACAGTCTCACCGGTGACCTGCTCTACATAATCTTTAATATATAAATCATTTCGCCAGTATGCAATCTCATTATCATTCATTTTAGTCTTGCTCAGACGCTCCTCAAACCACAGATCCATCCCCATTATTCGTCCCCCGGTGATGTCATCACCCTATCGGTCTTCATAGGCCTGTACCCCATAGAAGAAATCTCACCACAACGCTTACAGTACATCTGGGCGTAGCTCCAAAATCCTGCCACACCACCATTCATCTGCTCCTTCGTAGCAGGAATACCTTCCTCGGCAGCACAGGTCCAATCGTGTCCTGTGCTCCAACATTTAATCTTTTTAATCATTCTTTTATTAACTCCACTGCATTAGATGATAGTTGTAATACCATTGCATCTTCTCTCGTCATTTTTAAATATCGCACCCAATGCCACACAGGAACATCACCGTGTAGTTGTTTAATTATATTAACAGCCTGTTCAACACCATCCACCTCTAAAAACCTATCTATTGTATTTGAGTGGTGTGCTATGTCACTAACGTGAAACGATATTCTATCCCTTGATTTCTGGCTTAAAATCTTACCAGTGAAGCTAGCCAGTGCATCTTGATGATACTGCCTCCACTTCTCCCGCTCGAATACTTTATAAACTTGCTTAGTAATCTTAACGTGGATCACTTCGCCATCCTGTAACCTTCTTTCATTCTAATCAAGTCCTTGTCGAAGTCTGTTAAGTGTGCATGTAATAGTCCAGTTGGGTCACTTGCAAAATCAAGTTCCTTTGCTTTTACACTGTACACTTCTTCGGGCAAGACGATAGCGATATTCGTTAACAGACCACCTATGGCCTCTTCACTCTCGTAAAACGCTGCCCAAGGATAAGGATTCTCTTCACTCCCGAGGATCTCTTTAATATTTAGCATCTCGCTGTTAAACCCCGCGTTCAGACAGATCATCGTCTTGTGATGCTCTGCCCACTTATATAACATCTTAATAGATTTCTGAAATACAGGATCGACGGTTTCCGGGTTGAAATCTATATTATGTGGATTGTACTTAACGAACATCTCCATCTGTGCATGGGCACTTTGGATTCCAACCTGAATTGACGACAGGTACATATTACTAAAGTGGTAACACCTCATTCTATTCTCCTAATTAAATTCTTCCATCATTTTCTTATGCTTATCTTCTAGTGTAACAGGTTCTCCCAATAAACGCAACCGAAATAATTCTTCTTTGCTGATCATTGTGTGATCGTCCACCACATAATACGACAATGTCCAGCCACCATCGACTGACACAGGCACCGGCGTGAATATTTTATATGGATTCCCACCACTCTTCTTTTTCATATAATACGGATATGCTGCTTGATATAATAATACAGAACATAAAAATAATAAATTAAAAAGACTAGTGTCACCCGCCCAATAATTTACTGTGTGTATATATACCTGAAGTACCAATGCCACGAGTAAGTGGAATATGTGAAACTTCTTCATCCGTTCTTCAACACGTAAGCAAGAGCATCTTCGCCTGTTATAGCAACTAAACCCTGTGGTTGTATCATTCTTGCCCCCGAAGGATTATACCAGTCGGTTATACCGTCTTCATTCTTAAATACATCTACACGTACATTCTTCGGCGTAAAACCTGTTACACGACCTATTTGAAGCTCTACATAGCCGTTTTTGTGTGGCATAACTACTATGTCACCTTCTTCTAATGTGTGTCCAATCCTGTCAATCATTCTTTACTCCACATCTATCATTAATTCTTTTAGCTTGTACCAACCACACCAAGGACTATCAAACGATACCTCATACTTCTTTGCAGCTGGATCCCAACGCTCCACAACACACGGTTTACCATGCGTCAAAGCATCAGGCTTATTAACCGTTGCTCCTTTACCTGCGTATTTACTCATTCGCTTTTCTCAGTGTAAAGTATATATTCGTTACCGTATTGGCTAATTCGTCGACAGTAAATTTTAACATCTTCGGGGATTGATTTAACATCGATATCCGCTAATAGTGTTACCCAATGATTTGCAAGCATACGATCAAATGATGCCTGTCGCTTCTTACCGAGCCAAGGTCTACTACGATACGATACAAAGAACATAGCATTCGCCTGCTCTTTTGTTGGCTTTTTAATTAACCATGCATTTTGCTTATTCATTCTAACATCTCCAATGCTTCTGCAACTGTGGGTATGTGACCACGACCGACTTGGATCTTCTCTACAAACTGCACTTTCTTAGGCAGATGATCTTCACGATAGATCTGCTCCTTGGAATGCAATACAGTGTCCCATCCATAATATCCATCGGATATAAAACCCTTGTCTGATTTTACAATATACCATTTCATAATCTTTCAATCTCATCTAACATATGCTGAAACATATCAATGAAATGTGAATGCCGTTGTCCCTGTGCCATCGCTAATCCCCGCTCTGCAATACGTCTAAGGATTGCTTTTTGATCTTCACTCACTATGCTGACTCCTTATACTTCAAAGTTTTCAAGTCAAGTTTCTTACGAACATCCGTAAAATACTGACAGTAATTAATCGGCTTCTTATACTTGCTCCACGTTTTAATAAATAGCATAGCATCTTTCCTACGCTGCATAAATACAGACAGCCCACTACTCGAGCCAGTAACATCATAATCATCGCTACCAACACACCAACCTTTCTCACCTTGGAAATCCGCAACATTATCTTCTAACCATTGCAGCACCTCAGGCTTAAATTTGTTTACGGTGGCTAATCCCATATCAGGATCGATAATAATCTCGCTTGCCTTCTCAGGATATTTTTCTTTTATAAAGTCCATCATGCTAATGTGTTCGTCCAATTTCGCCTGGCTAAATACCTCAACCTTGTGCGTTAGGCTCTCCCAATCTTCCTTGTAACCGTCTTGGTATGAAGATAACGATACGATGATCGAACAATCATACATCTTGTTATCCCAGTGCGAACTGCTACACCAACAGTGATTCTTTAAGTAATCCATTATGTCCACTCCTGTTTGCCACAGTACTCACAACGCTGTCCTGTCACTGTACTGCCCATTGAATCTGTAACTGGATACCAATCGTGTTTACACGGTGGCTGCTCATATTCTGCATCTTCATATTCTTCGTATTCGAAAGTAACTTTAATAGTACCTTGGAATTCGCCAGGAATGTCTAGCTCATCAAGTGCTTCTTCGACATAGCGATCTATATCGTTTAGGTCTTCGAATCCACATACTTTAAAACGGGATGTCAATTGATCTTTACTCATTCTACTATCCTGTTGTTTCTTTTATAACGTGCAATATTTAATTCCATAACTTCATCGTTAGTCATATTAAATATAATGGATTTGCTGCAACAGTGTTCCCAGTTTATTTTCATTCGGTCTTCATCTGGAAATTCCTCTGCGAAGAATGTCTGTATATCTTCGATGTCAGCTTTAATGTTGCCTTCGATCTTTCCTAATTCTTCGGGAATCATTCCGTTCCCCTTATTGCACCACACTCTGTGCTAATCCAGTTATGATCACATTTATTAGTAAACTTATAATCTATTAACTTAGCAAGGGCTCTGTCTTCTTCAGTTACGTCTGCTTCGTCAAGAACTTCTAAAAACTCCTCAATGCCGGTGCGTAACCGATTAACCTCACCTTCTAGTAATTTTATTGTAATACTCATATTATACTATTTCCTTATCTAACCACTCTATGAAAACCTGAGCGTCACTAGCTTCGAAATCTATTTTAGTATGTGTTTCATTGATTAACTTAGTTAGTGCAGCTCCACCAATTTTATACTTTTGGGCTACATCATCAAACGCATTCATAGTTGTTGACATTGATAATAATCCACTATCATGTAAGACAGATATAATGCCTATCCACTCTGTTGCTTTACTTTTACTCATGCCGTCACCTTCTTAATTGGACGTTTCTCTGTGCGATAGCTGCTTAAATTCCACATGTTACCATCCCACCCCGATAGCATCTTAAATGCTAATTCTTCTTTAATCGTTTCTATATCGTCCATGATAATCACATTGGCTATATGATCGGGTGTGTATTCTTTCCCACCAAATCCTATTCGTATGTTAGTACGAGCCGATTGTGTTATAGTACCAAACACCATGCCATGATCCATTTTAGCAACCACAAACTCTCCGACCTTCAATTCCTGGTCCAGTGAGTTAAAGTGATGATATGTAAATCTTGCTTGGGGTTTCTTACGATTGGACTTGTACACTAACTTATGTTTACAAGTACGCTGAAATACCACGTTCGTTGCTTGTACACGTTTATAAGCATCATTGCCCATCCAATGTACGGCTGGACCATCGTTCATATGGTATGTAATTGATGCATTCTTTAGATCAAGCTCACCGTTACTACTATCATATTTTGGATCGATGTCTTCGACCTTGCCAACCGTTCCTTTGCTTGGTCCTTTGATGACTTTAACATATATTTCTTTGGTTCGTAGCCCAATGCATGTCGACCATCTATTATCCCACGTACTCTGTCGGGTGTCGATTTTAACAAGGTTGCTACTGTAAAGTTGTTCCAATGTCATCATAGTTCTGTACCTATTAATTTAACGTATGTACATTATAACATAGAAAAGTGGTAATGTCAAGAATTGTTTTGGAGGTGGTCTATCTCTGCTCGGAGTAGTGCATTATCTTCGTTTAGCTCCCGTATAACATCTTCGTAGTGATCACAGTCGGCCATTGCACCCATATAGTTGTATTCTTCAGCAGTGACCTTCTGTTGCTGCCATTCCCATACTAATTTACATGTGGCCTTGACAGTTTTATCACCCAGCCCGTAGTTATCCCAATATTCTTCGAAGGTCATGTGTGTGCAACTGTTATCATAATTATGTTAAAGATGACTACTGCCTGTATAAATCGCAACAGGTAGATAGTTGCCTTAATGTGTCTGTCCGAATCACTCATTTGTTGATAACTTATCGACAAACACCTGTTCACGTGCCTTGTGTAAGTTAACAACACCAATCAAGTGTAACAGGTAAGCAGCCGCTAAGAATGGGTAGTTCAGGTATGCAAGTAAAATAGCAACCGGCACATCATATGCAAGATTGAGCCACATATTAATAATCCCTTTGTCGTCACCTTTCTTAATCATAGCCTCATATACCTTTTTAGATAACTCTTCACTGATAAACAAACAGCCAAGGATTGCAGTAACCCAAAGTAATATGATAGACAACGTAACAAAACCATCTATGCCTGATAGCAGCATAGCAAGTATGCCGAAGTTAACTAAAAACCATTTTAAATAAATATTCATTCTAAATCTCCACTGTTAACTATGTAATCATAAAATATTGCTGTAAGACCTATCGCCGCAACGACAATAAGTACAGTCACCCCCAATCCAATCCTCGATACTACCCATGTAAATGCCAGTGAACTGTAAAACATAATTAGCACAACTGTATATACAACACATCACAAATAGCATAGCACCTATGGCTTTTAACATATTCATCTTAATTCCTTATTTTACATTGCTTGGTACATTTGTAATATCTGTTTCGTTGCCACATTCGCAACATCTGAACGTGGTGAATGTGTAACTATCCCACCGTAATCAGTATTTCTAGTATGGTACAGGTCATTCTCTTCTAATAATAATTCTGCCCCACATCCATCTATACCGTTGCCCTGGCCAGTGCAAGTTTCTTCACGTGCCCAACCCTTGCGGCCATCACCCGATTTAATAACCTTCACTCCAGCTCACCATCTTCGTCTGCTAATTGTACATCCATCTTATTAACATCACCTAGTGGTATGCAAAGATTACCTTTGATAGTTGCAAATCGTGCATCAGGACATTCTAATATTTTAAAGGTTATCGAGTCTTCATCCCAGCCACCGTTGCGGATATACATCTTTGTTATCTGTAACACAGTTCCTTTCGGGATAGTAACCTCAAACGATTGATCAAGGTTATCGTTGCGATAATGCAATTGTAGATTAGTAGCCGAGTCGAAGTATTGATTATACCCTTCCTGGTCCTCCATATAGTACATGCCTAACGCAATAAGTAAATTCATATTGCCAGCGGCATAATATCGATCGCTTATGGTTACAGTACAATCTTCTAATACTTGTAATTTTTGCTTACAGTGTGGTATACAAAGTTTCATCTTAATTCCTTATCCTTACATTTAGGGCATAAATCCCAATAGCTACCATTCTGGACCTTCTTAAAGATCCAACCATTGTCCCGACCGAATTCTCTTACTTCCGTAATTGACTCGCCTGCTTCTTCGAGTTGAATGCCACAGTTAGTACAGGATAATATATAGTGTTTGTAAACACTCATTTCTTTCCCCTAGTGTCGAGTACATCCTTGCCACCATCGTTATATTCGATGATGACCATGTCTGGCATCTTCGGACCTTTCTCAGCCTCGGCGATCTGATCTGCAAACATTTCGTTAAAACCGTTCTCAGGATCCGGATCGGCCATCATCTTCACAAGTTTCGCCATCATTCGTTCTGCATCATTCATGCCACTTCTCCGAGTTAAAAGATCTAAGTTGGCCAATTGTAATACTGTCCAACTTTAACCATTTTACAAATGCCCATACAATAATGTGGTACACTATAAAACCTACTGCTATGCCTTCTATAAACATTAGTTACTCCTAATTACTGTATGAAAATTTACCATCTTCGAAAGTGATGGTAACATATTTGTCACTGGCGTCTGCCAGCACCGTAATACTTCGATAACCGTCATTGGCCTTATCATCATATATCTCAAACGGAACATTAATTTTCTTAAGCAATTTCTTTAACTGTTTGTAATCGCTCATTATATTTCCTCCGTTTCTGTCATTATTGTTGTGGTTACTATTCTAAAACCGTCGATTGTAAACTCACCATCATATTCATATGCCCGAGCTTTCATAAGTTCGATTATTTCTTTAGTTAAATATTCATCTTCGAAATAGATGATAACTGATTGGTAAGCAGGATATGCACTAACTTTAGTTGTTGCTTTTACTTCTTTAATTTTTAATTCGTGCCGATCGACTGCATTATCTATTACTTCGTCAGTCCAGCCATCGATATCTTTGCCACGGTGGCCTTCCGCAGTTGCGATAGATTGCTCTTCATTCTTAATCCAGCTTTCCTTCCATTTTTCTAAAGCAATATCTTCTTGACCTGCTGTATAATTAAATCCCATACCATTATTAAAACAGTTGGGAGTTTCGTATGCTGCAACAGGTCTTTCGCAGCCATGGTCATCTGCAACCTGCATAACACCGTCTATTTCATTAAATTCAATTTTGTTGGTGCCAACTTCGCAGTCGCCTACAACGCCCGTAATATATGCACACAATTCGCGTTCGAAATTGCCCGAATACATATTAGTATCAATTACAAAACCTTTCATAATGTTTTCCTTAATCCTTCAACTGTTTTATTAAATTCAATTACTATTTTATTCTTCGCCTTCCATAACTCAATAAAGTCTTCCGGCACAGTGTCATCAAATACTTGATCCAAATTCACGTCTGGATTGCTAAAAGTATTGGTAAGATTGTCGAATTCAAATAATTCTTTTATGTTAATTTTTGACATTGTTATATCCGTTTAATTTAACTTACATACATTATAACACAGAAAAGTGGTGATGTCAA
>Ga0164313_10006174_pt1 | contig 10582 bp, 7 predicted proteins | sample GuaBasSedimGuay4_FD_113735 | JGI IMG/M metagenome (GOLD analysis project Ga0164313, IMG submission 113735) | Subseafloor sediment microbial communities from Guaymas Basin, Gulf of California, Mexico - Guay4, Core 4569-4, 0-3 cm | ecosystem: Environmental > Aquatic > Marine > Hydrothermal vents >...
CCGGCAAATAGGGACGGCGGTTCGCCCGGATCGCTTAGCTCGAAGGTCGCCCGGTATGCCTCGTCGGTGACCTGCTCTTCGACGAGTTTTCCGGTTGCCACCGCGCGCTGCCCGGGAGGCACCGTAACGATCATGCGGTAAGTCATCAGCCCGCTTTCATCCTGTGGAATCCAGGCGTCGTATGCCGGCAGGTAAACCCCATCGCCGCCACTGCTGCTGCTGTGCATGCCCGGCGGAGAGTCCTGCTGAGCATCTCGCGGCGGCATCCGGCCACGTAACCGAAACCTGAGTTGATGCTGCCTTGTATCCACCAACGCAAGCCTGTATTCCTGTCCCTGCCGAACCGGATTCACGGCCCGCCCGTCGAGCAGGAGGCTTTCAATATCGAGCCAGGCGGCCAGTCGGAAACGATAGTGATCGCGGCCCGCGACCAGGACCTCGTCGCTGATCAGAATTTCGCCGTTAGCGGGAGTCAGGCTCACTTCGATAGTATGCCCGGCGACTGAACCGGAAGTTTGTGCAACCAGGTCACTACCGGCAAAACAGAGTAGTGTTGCCGCAATTATTCGTAGCATGAATCTATTCAAAGCTTTGAGGGAATTTTGCCAGCAGCTCGAGCTTTTCATCGTCGCGTAAAGAGAATAGGAAATATTAACACCCTATTTTTACTATTCCACCCAGTTAAAGAAAGAGATTCACGACGCCGTCCAGCCATGGAACATCCGAAATCTGACTAATTTTTCCGTGCTGCAACAAATCCTATGTCAAACCCAAAGGGGCGACCAATTTTCCTTAGCGTATCGACAGTGGGGTTTCCGTTACCGGTTTCAATCTCCATAAGAATGCGGGGAGAAATCCCCAGAACATTCCTTGCGTAGTCCTTTTGGTTCATACCTACTATTTTGCGCATGCGCCGTGTGGCATCACCGATAGACAGTTTTCCATCGGCTATGTCCTGTTTTAGTTGCTCTTTTAATTCGGTAGCATTACCGGACTTCTTCATAGCTTCTATGACCCATTTAATGCGTGAAGTTGCATAGCGTGTTCTTCAATCGCTCGAGCACGGAAATCAATAATATCGCTATCAACTCCGGCTGTTTCCATGATTTTTGGTAGCTGCTCCAAATGTTTTGCGAATTCATGCAGTTTGTCCCTGATGTGTTCTTGAGGCGTAGCCACCGGTAAGGCATCAATGACTCTATTCCAAATAGGGATTCCCCCATGCTCAAGGTCACCCTCCCATCGACACACTCTTGCAATACCTGTCGGGTCAAGATACATGGGTGCAAAATCAAAAAGGGGAGTGAGCTCTACGCTGCCATCTTCATATCGATAGACAGCCGTATTTCGAGGGTGATTATCCTTATTGCCCATCACGACATTTACGATATCCCGCTTGATGTATTCAAGCAGCTCTTTTTCCGGGTAGGTTGCATACCGAGCAATGGCTACACAAAGCGTATTGTGTGAGGGAGTTCCTCCATACTCTATGCCGTATTTTGTGATACCTGCCAGGGAGCACAAGCTTTCCATACCAATGCGCGTTACTGTTCCATTGTGACTAATAACGCGGTCGAAACGAGGAATAAGCAAAGTGTCGCTATTCCAGCCTAAATCCGCGTGTACCTTCAGGCCAAGCTTTGCAGCCACTGACATATAGGCAGCTTCATTGCACAGTATTTTTCGGTCATCAACGGTTGTTCCCCGAGGGAATTTAATTAACCAGTGAGAGGCAATGTCGGTATCATCTAAAACGCCTTCAGCGTGCCACATGTCAGCATGGTCCATAACCATGAGGAATTTTGGTGCGACACCCTGTACATCGGAAGCACCACCCGTTTGAGCACCGTTTTGGTAGGCATATTCGATGAAGTGTTCCTGGCGCTCATAGATATCATTTATTGAAAATCCCGGGTGTTTTTCAATTGAGACAATTTCACCCGTTGCTGTTGGTGCAAAAAGGCCGGCAGTTCTTGCTTCAAAGGCCTCCCTTATTCTTAGATTTCCTGGTGGAAACGCCGCACCATTTACCAGTAATGGCCAGTCCGCAGATGCACCATCACTGATGTCAAGTCGTTTTAACCAGTGTTCTCTACCCGCGCCATTGGGGAGAATGTCCAGCAAAAATGCGGGCCAGTTGTTTTCATCGTGGAGGGCGAAGTCAACGGGGTAACGACAGCTAACACCAGCAGCCTGAGCAACAGTAGTTGCAATGTGCTCAAAGGCATAATCTGAGCAATACTCAAGGCGGCAATGACCGTTATGTCCCTCATCAATAGCATCGGGTTTAATAGTCGCAGCAGGTTGCCATTTGCCTGCTCGGAATATTTCAACGGTGGCTTTATCAGTCATATTTGCATTACTCTTTGGATCACTATAGTAGGTAATAAACGGAGATTATGCAACAATATTAACCATTATAGTGATCCATTCGAAAAAGAGTAAGGCTTACTCGTCCAAAATGGATTGTCAATACACAGGCATTATGTAAAGCGTTATAGTATACAAGGTTCGGTGAACTTTATCGTTTCACGTCCCGGCGGGGGCTGAGCCCTGATCGGACAAAGCTGCGCTACCTTGAATTACCAAAAAAAGATGAGAATAAGATACCGTCACCATGGACTATGAATTTGTCACCAATCTGCAGCAATCCAATACCGGCATTAAAATGCTGCGGGCTAAACTGTTCCCGCTGATTGCCGGCTTCCTGTGGCAGCAGTTTATCCTCAACAACCAGCGTGTATGGCGCTTTGACGAGTTGGCTGAAAGGCTGGACGAGTACCTGTATACACTACGGCGCCGCTACGATGAGGATATGTATCCCAAGTCGGCACGGGAATATCTCGAGGACTGGAGTGACAAGCAGGATTACCTGCGCAAATACTATATTGAAAGTGACGATATACCGCGTCTGGAATTAACCGCTCCGATAGAAAAAACTCTGGGCTGGTTAGACAGCTTGCAAAGTCGCAGTTTTGTCGGCACCGAATCGCGGCTAAAAACCGTCTTTGATCTGCTGCGCTCCCTGGTGCAGCAAAGTGATACCGATGTTGAGCAAAGAGTCAAACGTCTCACCTTACAAAAGCAAGCCATAGAGCAACAGATTGAAGCCACCCTGGCTGGCGACTACCCGGTGCTGGATGAAACCCAGATCAGGGAACGTTTTGCCCATCTCAAGGACACCTCTCAAGCGCTGCTCAGGGATTTTTCGGAAGTCGAGCAGAACTTCTATGAGCTGGACCAGAATAGCCGCAAACGCATCGCCCAGCAGGACGGCCACCGCGGTGCGGTTCTCAGTGACATTTTTAGTGATTCCGACAGTATCCGCGAGTCTGACCAGGGGCGCAGTTTTACCACTTTCTGGGAATTTCTGATGTCCCTGCAACACCAGCAGGAGCTGGACGAACTGCTATTACAAGCCCGCGAGTTGGCACCGGTCAAGGAGTGGCAGGAGGCCTGGTTTCTGCAGGACTTAAAACTCAACCTGATGGAAGCGGCGGATAAAGTTATGTCCACCAACCGTCAACTTGCGGGGCAGTTGCGGCGCTTTCTCGATGACCGCTCGCGCCTGGATAATCGCCGCATAAGCCAGTTGATCAAAACCTGCCGAGGACAATTGCTGGCACTCAAAGACAGTGAGCAGACCATTGATGCAGCGCACTGGACAACGCTGGACTCTATTAAGGCGCCGGTCAACGCGCCGGTGCGGAACCTGTTCAGTATTCCCCTTGCCATCAGCGGTCAGCAAACCCTTGAAAACGCCGAGGGCCAACCCGATACCGGGGCCCTATTTGAGCAGGCTTATGTGGACGAGGCACAGCTAGCGCGGCAGGTTCGCCAATGCCTGGAACGCCAGGCCGCCATCAGCCTGCCGGAGCTGCTGGACCAATTTCCCTTGCAACAGGGTATCGCCGAATTAGTATGTTACGTTAAGCTCGCCAGCGAAGGAGATGCAGCGTTGGTGGATACCGATAAAGAACAGGTGATCACCATGATGGTTGGCGATCACCTTAAAGAAGTTACACTGCCGCACATATTGTTTACCCGATAACCACCAGGAAGACCCCAAAGTGACCACAGAAACGCGCGAGGCCCTTGACTCAACACAAGCTTTTAGCCTGTCGCAGTTGCTGATTGCGCTGATGAAGGGGCCGATCTATGCCGACAAGCATGCCCCCCTATGGGAATCACTGCTATCAGGCAGTTGCAGGGCTGAGGCCGTGGACTACCTCAAAGTACTGGGATTGCAGTTGTATGTCGACGATGCCGAAGGCTACGCCTTCCTGCGACAGGATCCCTTTGAAGATGAGCCCAACCCGCCGCCCAGATTAATTCAGCGCCGCTCACTAAGCTTTCCCGTTAGCGTGCTGTGCCTGACCCTGCGCCAATGGCTGCTGGAGCACGACACCCGCGGCGGCGAAGTACGGGCTATTATTGAGCGCCGGCAAATCCGTGATGAAATGGCGCTATTTGTGCCCCAGACCGGTTCGGAGGCAAAATTTGACGAAGCCATAGACCGCTATATCAGGCGCAGTGAAGAACTGGGCCTGTTAAAGCCACTTAAAGATGACCCGCAGCGCTTTGAGATTCAGCGCATTACCAAAGCCCTGGTCAACGCCGAGTGGCTGGGTGATTTAAGCGCCAGACTGGAGGAATACAAGGCCCATGCCGACAGCATCGGTTGAGCAATGCGTCGCTGAGCAATCCGGAACCGACTCCGGTAGCAGGGAACAACTATCGCTAATAGGCACCCAAAGCGAAGCGGGAGCCAATAATTGCGATGGTTTCCGGCTGACGCGTTTTGAGGTGTTGAATTGGGGTACCTTTCACAAGCAAGTGTGGAATATTGCTCCCAGCGGTGAAAACGCTCTATTAACCGGGGATATAGGTTCCGGAAAATCTACCCTCGTTGATGGCTTTACCACCTTGTTAGTTCCCAAACCCGCCAACCAGATTATCTTCAACAAAGCCGCCGGCAGCGAAGCCAAAGAGCGCACCCTCTCCTCCTATGTCAAAGGCGAGTACAAGAGCGAAAAAGATGAAGTCAGCGCCGGAGCCAGGGCCATCTCATTGCGCAGCGAAAAAGACTACAGCGTACTGCTGGCACGATTTGACAATAAAGCCCTGAAACAAAGTTGCTGCATTGCCCAGCTATTTTATTTTAAAGACAAGGGCGGCAAGGTGGAGCGCCTGTTTATACTCTCCAGCCAGGAACTGACCATCAGCGAGCATTTCGGTCAGTTTGAATCCATCCCACAATTGAAACGCCGCCTGCGCCAACAAGGTTGCCAGCTACCCGACAATCTCAAAGAATATGCACGCCTTATGCGTCGCTCCCTGGGCATTAACAGCGAGCGGGCTACAGATCTGTTTTACCAGACCGTATCGATGAAATCTGTCGACAACCTGACCCAGTTTGTACGCCGCCATATGTTGGACGAGGGCGATAACCGCAAACGGGTGGATACCCTGTGTCAGGCCTTCGAGGACCTGGATCGAGCCCACGAGGCAGTGATCAAAGCCCGCCAACAAATTGCCTCACTAACACCGCTTGTTGGTGATGGCGATAAGCTCAGGGAACTGGAACAACAACTACAACAGCAGCGTCAAAGCCGCGAACTTCTGGAAGCCTGGCGGGCGGAAAAAGAACTGGGGCTGGAACAACAGCGGCAAACCCAACTGGAGGAAGAGTTAAACAAAAAGTCGCAACAGCTGGAACAATTGCAACAGAATATTCAGGAGCTACGGCGGCGGGAAACCAGTATTGAAAACAGCCTGGACGATAACGGTGGTCGTCGTCTTAAGGAAATCACCCTGGATATACAGCGGCTGGAGGACGAACTGGGTAGGCGCAGAGGCTACGCCGGTGACTACCGGCGGTTGGCAAAGCCCCTGTCGCTGCCCGTGCCGAAGAACATTGAGGAATTCCAGCACAACCTGCAACAAATTGATGCCACCAGTGACAGCAATAGCGCTCAGCAGGAACAACTGGATGGGCAGCGTTCCGAGTTGCTGGTCGATGAGCGACAGCTAAAAGCAGCCATTGCCGACTTAAACCGTGAAATTGGCGAACTCGCACAACACCCCAGTAATATCCCCGCTAACAGCCGCATACTGCGCCGGCATCTATGCGAAGCCTTATCGCTGGAGGAATCTCAGCTGCCCTTCGCCGGTGAACTGATACAGGTTGCCGATAAAGCCACTATATGGGAGGGCGCCATTGAGCGTGTACTGCACAATTTTGGTTTGAGCATGCTGGTGCCGGAAGCGCTGTATCAGGAGGTCGCCGATCATGTTGACCAAACCCATTTGCGCGGGCGCCTGGTCTACTACCGGGTAGCAACACCCCGGCACTCAGCAGATCCAAGAGAGCTTGGCCTGCACAGTTTGGTCAATAAACTGGAACTAAAAAATGACAGCAACTGCTACGACTGGCTGTTGGCACAGTTGGCAAAACGTTTCGACTATAGCTGCTGCGAAAACCTGACTGACTTCCGGCGCAGTCCCAGGGCTATCACCCTCAATGGCCAAATAAAGAGTGGCGGGGACCGCCATGAAAAAGATGACCGGCACACATTACAGGATCGCAGCCGTTATATTTTGGGCTGGGATAATCGCAGCAAATTGCAGACACTGCGCAACAAAAATCAGCAACAGCAACAGGTCCTGGATGGTATCAGCGAACAACTTGGTACCTTGAAGGAAGAAAAAAGCACCCTGGATCAACAACAAAAGTCCTGCTCGGCGCTAACCGCTATTCGTAATTATAGCGATATAGACTGGCAGGGCAGCAGTCGACAAATAGACAGCCTGCAACAGGAACGACGACAAATTGAGGAAAGCTCGGATATTCTAAGGGAATTGCAAAACAAACTTGTCGATGCCCAAAAAGTGCGCAGCGACAAGGAAGCTAAGCAGCAAACCCTGCTGCAACAACAAGCTGATATTAATGCAAAAGTTACCCAGAGCCGTAAACAGTGCGAAGATGCCGCAGTTATTGTCAATGAAATCGATATCGCTGAGCGAAGCCAATTTTTTCCTATCCTCGATCAATGCTACCGGCAGCATTTTGACTCCGATCTCAACTTGCAGAATATCCGTGTCCGTGAACGGGAACTGCGCAGCACCCTGCAACGCGATATCGATGCCGATGACAAAAAACGCGACCGCTTGCGCAGCAGTGTAGAAAAACAAATGGCTGACTACTGCCACGATAACAACAGCGAAACCCAGGAAGTGGATGCCAGCATTGAAGCCCTGGAAGACTATCGGCGCATGTTGAATGCGCTGACGGAGGATGACCTACCGCGTTTTGAATCCAAATTTAAACAGGAACTCAATGAAAAAACCATTCAGTCGCTGGTGCATTTTTCTACCCAGCTGGATCGTTCGGAAAGCAACCTAAAAGGAAAAATTCAGCGCATCAACCAGTCACTAATCCATATCGAATACAACGAGGGCAGTTATATTCAGCTGATGGCCGAGGGCATTAACGATGGTGATATTCGCCAGTTTCGACAGGACTTGCGCGCCTGCCTTAGCGACACCCTGGGTGAAGAACTTTACGACGAGAGCCGGTTCCTGCAAGTAAAGGCTATTATCGAGCGTTTTCGTGGCCGCGAGGGCTTTGCCGAGATCGATAAACGCTGGACTTTGAAAGTCACTGACGTGCGCAACTGGTTTGGCTTTTCCGCCGAGGAACTGTGGCGGCAGGACGGCACCCGGCGCGATTATTTTGAAAGCTCCAGTGGTAAATCCGGCGGCCAAAAAGAGAAACTGGCCTACACAGTACTGGCCTCTGCCCTGGCCTACCAGTTTGGTTTGGATCAAAGTGACAATATCCGTTCATACCGCTTTGTGGTGATTGATGAAGCCTTTGGTCGGGGCTCGGAGTCCAGTACCCGCTACGCCCTGCGCCTGTTTCAACATTTGGGCTTGCAATTGCTGGTGGTGACGCCGCTGCAAAAAATCCATGTTATCGAGCCCTATATCAACCATGTTCATTTCGTCCACATTGAGCAGGGCAAGAATTCCCAGCTGCGCAATATGACCATCGAGGCGTATCGCGAGGAAAAACAACAACGGGAGCAACAAAAACTGGAGGCGACACTCGAAGGTATGAACGACTGACATGCTGTCTATTGCGAAAATCCGGCAAAAATCCGACCGGCTTTGGCCGAAGTTGTTAACAGCCACCACACAGGGGCGAGCCATTTTCCCCCACAGTGTTCCATTGGTCGCACCCAAAAGCAGTCAATTGGGTGAACAGTTTTCTGCAATACGCCAGTGGATAAAAGAGGTCGATAGCTTTGCCGAACGCTACCAATTGCAAGTCATTCGAAAAACCATCAACCACCGCCAGCTCGGCCCGCAGACCATACCGACAAAACTGCTATTTGGGCATCGCGATAAGCTACTGGCGCTAATAGGCAAGGTTGAAGAATTTGCTGTTTTCGAGAATAACCTTAAGCTGCTGGAAACCGAATTACCTGGGCTGTGTAACTGGGTTAGGAGTAATACGGGTCAAATAGTTAAACACGCCGCACAGTGGCCGCAACTGATTGCTGTTGTTCAGTACTTCCAGGCACACCCCCGACCTGAACAATACCTGCGCGAATTATCCATCGCCGGTATCGACAGCAAGTTTATTGAATCCAATCTTGGAATACTTCGCCAGCTGCTTACACTATGCCTGGACCAACAGCAGCAATTTGCAGAGTTTGAGAACAACGATTTGGGTGATTTTTGCCGCTGTTTCGGGCTCAAATACGACCAGCCGACCATCCGCTTTCGCTGGCTTGACTCGCGCCCGCAAAGGATTCCGCTGGGGCTGGCCGATATCAGCATTCCGCTGTCAGACTTTAGCAAGCTGAAGCCGACTATAGACACCGTGTTTATTACCGAAAATAAAACCAATGGCCTGGCGTTCCCCGCTTTCGATAACGCCATCATCATTTTTGGTTATGGCTACGGCATTAGTGTCCTGTCAGAGGTGGAGTGGCTTAAGGGCAAAACGGTTTACTACTGGGGTGATGTCGATACCCGAGGTTTTCATATTCTGGCTCAACTACGGTGTTTTCTACCTGCAAGCCGCTCCCTGTTGATGGATCGGGAAACGCTGTTAAGCAGTAAAGAAATGTGGGGGTATGAACCCGCTAGTGCACGCTATCAGGGAGCGTTGCCGCAGCTGAATACGGAGGAACAGTTAGTGTATCTAGCGCTTATCGATAATGAATACCAGCAGTGCCTGCGCATGGAGCAGGAACGGATTGCTTTTGATCTATTAGAAAAACATTTGGCCGAACTGTAGTCAATCATTCTCAGAATTTAGGGCGTCACTTCTTATCTTCTCAATCATGCATGGTTTCAATACATGTATTACATCTTCCCGTCTAAGATCACTCGGAAGCGATTTTGAACTGCCGCACTTCAGGTAGACCCGGGTAGTATTGATGCCTCTTCAAAACTGAAATGTGGAGGCGAAAAGTGAACAAACCTAATAGTCGAAAAGAAAGACCACTAAGGCATTTTCTACCGTTGATGTTGATTTCGTTGTTATTGACGAAAAGAAAAGGGGACGGAGGGATTATTCTTTAATCCCTCCGTCCCCTTTTCTCTGCTTTGTTATGAAAACGCCTGGCCGGGTTTGGAGCCAAGAGCCTTGAGAATCCTGGCTAACGGACAAAAGCCGGTAATCGAAGCTTGCAGCAGGTTGGCGCCGACAAACGCGGTTAGAAACAACCAGTAAACATGATGGAGTTGCGACAGGACTACGCTGGCCAGCACCACGATTCCCGCAAACAACATTACAATTCGATCGATACTCATAATTTTCTCCGCTAAGATTTCGCAGCAGTATATATAACCTCACTAATATTAGTCAATGCTAATATAGATTGATTCAAATATTTCGCGCCCCCTTTCGTGGAAATGCCAAAAAAAAAGCCCCGCGTAAGCGAGGCTTTTTCTGACTCATGGAAACGTTCAGGTTAACTGAGCGTTTCTGGCGTCGCGAGCGCCGCGAGAGCAAGGCGGGTTTCGGCGAGAAGGCGTGAGCGTACCCCAGGTACGCGATCGTCTCGAGCCGAAACCCAACGCCGCTATCGCGGTGCGCAGCAGCCAGAAACTACATCATGCCGCCCATTCCGCCCATTCCGCCGCCCATACCACCCATATCGGGCATAGCAGGACCAGCTTCCTTGGGTGCGTCCGCAACCATGGCTTCCGTGGTGATCAACAGGCCGGCAACCGAAGCAGCATTCTGCAGGGCTGAACGAGCTACCTTGGTCGGATCCAGGATACCCATGGCGATCATGTCACCGTATTCGCCGGTCGCCGCGTTGTAACCGTAGTTACCTTCGCCAGCTTCGACGTTGTTGGTGACTACCGAAGCCTCGTCACCGGCATTGGCGACGATTTGACGGATCGGTTCCTCGAGGGCACGGCGAGCGATATCGATACCGATGTCCTGATCGTGATTGTCGCCCTTGAGACCTTCAATTGCAGCACGGGCACGAATCAGTGCAACACCGCCACCGGCGACAACACCTTCTTCAACCGCAGCACGAGTCGAGTGCAGCGC
>Ga0164313_10006175_pt1 | contig 10581 bp, 4 predicted proteins | sample GuaBasSedimGuay4_FD_113735 | JGI IMG/M metagenome (GOLD analysis project Ga0164313, IMG submission 113735) | Subseafloor sediment microbial communities from Guaymas Basin, Gulf of California, Mexico - Guay4, Core 4569-4, 0-3 cm | ecosystem: Environmental > Aquatic > Marine > Hydrothermal vents >...
CAGCCAGAAGGTCAGCAACGATTCTCAATGCAAATTGGCTCTGGTAGTTATCTGACAGAAAAGACATCCATTTCGACAGTAACCGACTTTAGAAATAGGGATATAGCTGCTGGCGGACAAGGTGCACCTCTGGTACCGGCATTTCATAAGGAAGTATTTGCCAGCCACAATTTATCAAGGCTCATTATCAACATTGGTGGTATTGCCAATTGTACATGGTTGCCAATTGCTGGTGAGGTTCAGGGGTTTGATATCGGGCCTGGCAACACTCTGATGGATAGCTGGATAGAACTTAGTCAAAATAAACCCTTTGATAAAGACGGACAATGGGCAGCGTCCGGCAGGAGTTCTAGCCCACTGTTGATAAAACTGCTTGCCGATAATTATTTTTCAATATCGGCACCTAAAAGTACCGGCCGTGAACACTTCAACCTTCAATGGTTAAAAGAGAGAGCAGGAACATTGTTAACAAAACTGGCTGCTGAAGATGTTCAGGCAACCTTATTGCAGTTGACCGCTGGCTCAATTGCTGAGGCAATCAACCAGTTTCAACCTGATGAGACCTATTTTTGTGGGGGTGGGGTTTACAACTCACAGCTGATTGAACAGATAAAACAACTATCAGGTTGTAACGTTTTGGATATCAATCAATTAGGGATGGCCCCAGAGCTGGTTGAAGCTGCTGCTTTTGCCTGGCTTGCAAAGCAATGTATTCATCATCAAACAGGCACTTTGTGCTCCGTTACCGGTGCTCAGCATCCTTCAATTTCTGGAGCAATTTACCCAGCTTAGAATGTTTGATTTATCTTATGTGTGGGGGTTATAAGATATTTTGCCATCATCATAATACAAATCTCCTGAACGCAGTTTTCTTGAAGTTTTTAACTTACTAAAACCGATCCTCACCATCACATTGGGCTGGATGGTTTTCTTTGCTTTTACTGCCAGTCCTTTACAGAGTTTACTGCATTCTGCTACCAGCATATCTCCTTGCTTTTCTAATTCATCAATCTTTTTTTCCAGAGAATAAAGCTCACTTTTCAAAGCATCAATATCCACTGTTTTATCACCTGACATAGATAGGTTCATCGCCAAACTATAGTCATCACGCCGCTTGTCCAACAAGTCTATTGTTCCATCAAGAATGGAACGGTTACAGGCCACCTCGTAATACTTAACCTGAAAAGTGCCACTGAGATCAAGCTGGGTTATAACTCCGGCTGAGGATCCAAAAATATCACTTTCAATGCTGTCGTATGCTTTGGTTATGCCACCTACAATCTGGCTACCCAGAGTTTTATCATTACCAACAACAACCTTGCCTTTGCTGCTCACGTTGCAATGAAGCAATTGCTCAATCATATTGATATCACCCACAGCCTGTAGCTTTGCATAACTGGCAAAGGCCGCGGATATCGATCCTTTTGCCTGGACATAAACCGTATATTTACGACCTTTACTGCTTGGGTGGGTGGTTCTGCCGATAATACCTTTACCTACTATGATATTACCCTTTGCCCTCACATCAGCCGATTCAATAACACCTCCGACGGTAATATCTCCTTTACAACGCACTTTCATACCTTCAGCAATATCACCTTTAACCATAAGGTTTGCATCCAGATTAATATTGCCCGTGTGCAAATCAACCGCTTTTACTGCCACAGCATCATCAACCTTCATTCCTCTTTCGGTGAGGTTTGGTTGCCCTGCAATTAGGGATAACAAAATATTGCTGTCTTCGCTGCTAACAATTGTTCCTTTGCCTAGCTTAAACTCGAATTCAATACCAGGATCAGGAGCTAGAAACTCCCAGTTAACATTGATCCCCTTCTCACCTTTTGTTGCAGGCTCCCTCCTCATCACAGGAACGTTCTTTGCAACTGTTGGCAATTCGCCTAAGTCGTGCATATCCACGCTACCATCTTCAAGAATTTTTGGTTTCAGTATCCGTTCATTTGCTGTCATCACAAGAGGAATAAACTGGCTGTCGATTCCTGCTACTGGCATCAGGGCAAAAGCCACTACTGCTGAGCATACGCCACCATCTGTCGCTCTCTGAGCTTCTGATAAGAGATTATCAAGTTTTTGCTTATCAACTCCATAAGTAACTTTATTTTCTTCCAAAAGTTGCTCTGCAGCTGCCAGTAAAAGATGCTTACCCCCTTCAGCAGGTGTGATGTTTAAAGATGCTTCTAATTGATCTTTAGCCACATCTACTTCTGCAGTTGCATCGATTGCTTCAGCAATTCCATCGGTTTCAATTACGAAATTTTTTACCTCAGTGCTGGTATCAATCTGTCCTAATTCTTCAGTAAGTGCCAGAATAATTTCTTCAATTTTTTCTTCATTGATCCTAAAACGCCCAAAACCTCTTTGCCCAATGAGATCGAGGATTGGTTTTAAACTAATAGGGGAAAATCCAGCCTCATTAACCAGACGTGCAGAAGCTCTGAGTGAAACCGTTGTTTCATCATCACTTAGCACTGGCTCGATAAAAAATGATGCTACTAAATCCGACATCGTCGAATCACCTTATTTTTAGTGTATATAGGGTTTAACCCTTGCGTGAATATTAGATTCGGTAAAAAAGAATATTAATATTTCTTCGAAATATCAAACTTTGTAACATTTACATGCCCTTTTCGTTACCTATGTCATCACAAATTGACATCTATTCAGGTTATAATGCCTGAAAATATCTTGGTATATCTAAATTATAGCAGAATTTAACAAACAGGAATGAACATGAGAGTTGAAACTAAGCGTAAGCTGGTTATCCTATTAATCCTTACTGTTTCTATCATTGGGATGGTCGGACTGACAAAAATGCGGCCGGTGCCACCGAAAAAGCCCATCAAGGATACATCACTACTAATTGATGTCCTTGAACTGCAACCCATGGAAATTACTTTTGAAGTTAGAAGCCAAGGCACGGTACGGCCAAGAACAGAAACCGTTCTTAGTTCCGAGGTCTCTGGTCGCGTCATTTCAATTTCAGATAAGTTTATTGCTGGTGGTGTTTTTGCTGCCGGTGAGATATTGATGAAAATTGATGCTACTGATTATCAAGTGTCTGTTGATCAGGCTGAGGCCTTACTAAAGCAAAGGCAGATAGAATTTAATGGTGCCAAATCCCTGAGTACAAAAGGCTACCGTGCGGATGCGGAGCTTGCTGCAGCCCAGGCCGCTCTTGCAGCAGCAAAGGCGTCTCTTACAAAAGCAAAAAAGAATCTTGATAGAACCCATATCAGGCTTCCATACGATGGGTTGGTTAAAAGCAAAAATGCAGACATCGGCCAATATGTTAACCCTGGCAGTCATTTGGGTACCACCTATGCAATCGATATAGTGGAGGTAAGATTAGCTCTAACCGATCACGATCTCGCTTTTGTTGATCTGCCTGCAACAGGTAACAGGAACCAATCTGCTTCATACAATGCGCCCAAAGTGCAATTATCTGCAATCCAAAAAGGTAAGCTGCAACAATGGAAAGCCCAGATCATCCGCACCGAAGGAGTGGTTGATGAGAAAAGTCGCGTCACCTATGTGGTTGCACAAATTACCGATCCCTATCTTTTGTCGACCGAGGCAGCTAGCGAAAATGAGACACCCTTACCAATTGGTACCTTTGTCAACGCTGTTATCAAAGGCAATAGAGTTAAGGATTTAGTTAAAGTACCAAGAACAGCAATTCGTGGTAAAAATGAATTAATGTTTATTGATAAAGAAAATCGTCTGCAACTTCGCAAGGTCACTATCATTCGTGCAGATTCAAAATATGCCTATGTCCAGCAGGGAGCAACAGCAGGCGATAGGATTAGTATTACCGCCATTGAATCTCCCATCAACGGCATGAAGGTACGAACAGTGGATGATCCGCTAGAAACAGAACAAGCAGCTGTTGACACTCAGTTTGTTCAAGGCAAGTAATTACATCAAATAGTCAAAATAATAATCAGGATATAATTATGAAACGCAGAATGTTTAGCTCCGAAAAAGGTCTTATTGCATGGTTCGCAAGCAACTCTGTGGCGGCAAACCTTTTAATGGTGATCATTATCGCCTTCGGTCTTTTTTCAGGGCTCAGCATTCGCAAACAAACTACACCAGACTTTACCCTAAATAATGTCAGAATTACGGTTCCCTATCGTGGCGCTGCACCACAGGAGGTAGAGGAAGGCGTTATCATCAAGATAGAAGAGGCTATTCAGGATATTCAAGGGATAAATCGAATTACCTCAAATGCCAACGAGGGTTTTGGCAGAGTAACCGTTGAAGTAAACACCGATGAAGATATTAATGAAGTATTGAGTGATATAAAAAATCGCATCGATGCCATTTCCACCTTCCCTGCCCTTACTGAAAAGCCCGTTATTGCCAAGCAAGTCATGCAAAACCAGATCCTTTTTATCAATATCAATGGCGATATGGATGAGAAGACTCGAAAGACATTGGCGCAACAAATCAAGGATGAACTGACCACCTTGCCAGAGGTAAATCAGGCACAAATTCTTGGCAATCGAAATTATGAAATCGGTATTGAAATCTCTGAGCAGGTATTAAGACAGTATGGATTAACCTTGGATGAGGTAGCTTCTGCCGTTAAAAAATCATCCATTGATATGCCAGGTGGTGCAATTAAAACGGACGGTGGTGACATTTTGTTGCGCACAAAAGGTCAAGCCTACACGGGTCAAGAATTCGAGCAATTAGTTTTACGAACCTATGCAGATGGAACTCGTTTAACTCTGGGGGATATTGCACAAGTCAGCGATGATTTTGAAGAAACTTATGGCTTTGGTCGATTTAATGGCAAGACCACCGCGACCATAAGAGTTTTGGCAATAGGAGATCAGAATGAACTAGCTTCTGCCGCAGCAATAAAAAGCTATATGGCAAAGAAGATACCTTCCCTGCCTGATGGTATCAAAATGGAGGCTTGGGGTGATCGCTCATTTTACCTTCAAGGTCGACTTGATATGATGATGAGTAATATGATCCAGGGTGCCATACTGGTATTTCTCATTCTAACTTTGTTTTTGCGACTTAAAATTGCACTCTGGGTTATTGTCGGCATCCCCATTTGTTTTCTTGGGGCACTGTGGCTAATGCCTGTTGGCCCATTTCCTGTAACTATCAATATGATCAGTTTATTTGGCTTTATACTGGTGCTTGGTATCGTGGTTGATGATGCCATTATTATTGGCGAAAGTGTCTATACAAAAATTCGATCCGATGGACATTCACTGGATAATGTCATTAAAGGTGCGAATAAAGTAGCGACAGCAGCAACTTTTGGGGTTCTAACTACCATTGCTGCCTTTGCCCCAATGCTATTTGTTGGAGGAATTGTTGGGCCATTTTTTGAGGCCATATCGATGGTGGTTATCTTGTGCTTGATTTTCTCTCTAATAGAATCAAAGCTCATATTGCCAGCCCACCTTGCCCACACAAAATTACACCATTTGCCACCGGATGAGCTTTATAAACCCTATCGTGAAATGTCTTTCCTTATTCGACCTGTACGATTTTTTCAACGGATCCAACGAGGCTTTCAAAATAAACTGGATTACTTTATTCATCAAGTTTACAAACCCCTTCTAACGAAAAGCATGGCCAATAGAGGTATCATAGTTGCTCTTTTTAATGGTTTTTTAATTATTACTTCCGGTCTGATAATTGGAGGACAGGTTCGCTTTGTGCTGTTTCCAGAAATAGCAGGTGATTTTGTTCAAACCCAAATGACTATGCAAAATGGTACCGCTCCATCCGCAAGAAATGCAGCATTGCTAAAACTCGAAAACACTGCTTTCGAACTCAACAAAGAACTGGTGGAGTCAAAGTCTGAAACCCAACCTCCTATCAAACACGTGATGGTATTTACTCAGGGAGATACTGGGGGCATGGTATTTTTAGAATTGGCAAAGTCAGAAGACAGAACTATTTTACAAACTGAAATAACCAATATGTGGCGCGAAAAAGTTGGTCATATTCCAGGGATGAAAGATTTACAATTTTCATCAGGAATGCATATGGGAGGTGGTCCACCTCTTAGTTTTCAGCTGTACGGTGATAATTACCAGGCTCTTGAAGCTGCCTCTACTGAACTTGAGCAGAAATTAACTGAGTATAATGGCATCTTTGATATCCAAAACTCATTCAGTTCAGGAAGTCAGGAAATCCAATTAGCAATTAAACCTGAAGCCGAAATACTAGGTCTTACCCAATCCGATCTGGGGCGACAAGTTCGTCAAGCATTCTATGGTGAAGAGGCTCAGCGGATCCAAAGAGGAAAAGATGAAGTCAGGGTGCTGGTTCGTTATCCAAAGGAAGAGAGACATTCCATTGCTGATCTTGAAAATATGCGCATCCGAACTCCAACTGGAGATGAGGTACCATTCTTTTCTGTAGCGGATATTAGCATCGGGCAGGGATACTCATCCATCTATCGAGAAAATCGCAAACGCTCCATCACAGTGACCGCTGATGTTGATCCTGAGATGGTAGAACCAGGCATCATTATGAAAGAAATAACCTCCGAATACTTACCAAAAATGCTGCAAAAATATTCTGGGGTACAATTTCAACTACAAGGGGCCTCTCTGGAAGAGAAAAAGCTCCTTGGTAATATGGTTTCAGCCTCATTGGTAGCACTATTTCTAATCTATGCACTGATTGCCATACCACTCCATTCATATGGTCAGCCCCTTGTCATCATGTCGGTGATCCCCTTTGGATTAGTTGGAGCCGTTTTAGGTCATGTAATAATGGGTAAGGCGATCAGCATGATGTCACTGTTTGGTCTAATCGCATTATCTGGTGTGGTCGTAAACGATAGTCTAATCATGGTAGATTTTATTAATAAAGCCAGAGAGCAAGGATTGGATAGATATCAAGCAATTATTGAGTCAGGAGTCAAACGTTTCCGAGCTATTCTATTGACTTCATTGACCACGGCTTTTGGCCTGATGCCCATTATGCTGGAGACCAGTGTTCAGGCCCAGCTGGTTATTCCCATGGCGATTTCTATGAGCTTTGGAATCATTTTTGCCACTGTAATTACATTGTTTTTAATCCCGGCATTGTATTTACTGCTGGAAGACTTCAAGGCATGGGTGAGACGAATGATAAACTTTTTACTGGGTAATCACCCCGAAACACAGTCCGACTAAATAGCTCTGAGCTGATCTTAATCATTTACAAAATAACTGGATTCGGTAGTATATAAACCTTAAGGAGGGATCCAGTGATTACCAAAAACTACCGTTTTGTCATATTCATCATGACCTTTGTCATATTATTCCTCTGTTATAGTACCTATAGCGGCTACAAAATGACCGCAACCTTTACCCCTCAAATCGATGCCACCTTGGAAATCAAAGCCAGTGCAAGCAATGCACACCTGTGGCTTGAAGAGATCATTACTGGAGATCAACACGAACGAATCCAGCTGGTTTGGGACAAGTTGGATGAAGCCCAATGGTATATTAATGTACTGTTGTCGGGTGGAAAGAACCATGAAGGTAACTTTTTACCCTTGGCCGATAAAGAGCTATTGACAGCTATGCAAGATGTCCAAAAATTGTTCCATAAATGGAAGCTGTTAGCCTATCAAAGAATTGAGTTAGATAAGTCTGTCTCAGGTATTGGTACTGACATTGACCAACAATTTGACCGGATGTTCAAAGATCTAATTGAAAAGGCTGATCAGGTTGAAACCATGCTGAAATATGAGATCAATAAAACACTGACAGAGTTTCTGATCCTGCAAGCAACTCTCATTATTGTTTCATTATTGTTGTTCATTTCCCTAATTTATTTTTTAAACAAAAAAGATCTAATCAATAATCTTCAGTTCAGTGAACTAAAATACCAGGAAGAAAGACTAGCAACCACTCTTAATTCTATTGGTGACGCAGTGATTGCCACCGATAATGAACATAAAATAACCCTGATAAACCCTGTGGCAGAAGCATTAACCGGCTGGACTTTTGCGCAAGCTAAAGGAAAAGATCTAAAACAGATATTTAATATTAAGAACATGAATACAGGGCAAGTTGTAGAGAACCCTGTCTCAAAGGTATTAGCCACTGGTCATATTTGTGAGCTTGCAAGTCACACTGTGTTAACCAATAGAAATGGCACTCAATACCATATTGCTGATTCAGCAGCCCCGATCTATTCCCAAAACAATGAAATTACCGGGGTAATTCTTGTTTTCCATGATGTAACTGAAGAATACCGGTTACAGAAGCAATTGACTCACCACAATAAAATGGATGCCATCGGTCATCTAGCCGGTGGAGTAGCTCATGACTTTAACAATATCTTAACCGCCATATTGGGAGCCACTCAACTACTGGATAACCCTCAAAGAAATCTCGATGACAAAAGCCAGAAATACGTAAAAATGATATTTGATGCAGCCAATAGAGCCGCAAACCTCACCTCCAAACTTCTTGCATTTGGACGTAAGGGTGCAATCATATCAACTGCTGTAGATGTCCATAGCATAATCAACGATCTGGTTACTATCTTCCAACAGACACTTGATAAATCCATCAAAATTTCAGCTACAGAAAATGCAAAATCAAGCTGCACTGCAGGCGACGATAGTGCAATTCAAAATGCACTTATGAATCTTGGGATCAACGCATCCCAGGCCATGTCGAATGGCGGTGAGATTCATATTGAAACAAAAAATGTAATCTTAGATTCAGATTTTTGTGATAAGAGCCCATTCAATATTGACCCAGGGCAATTTATTGAAATCGAGTTTAGAGATACTGGCTCAGGTATCGATTCTAAGCATATCGATAATATATTTGAGCCATTTTTCACTACGAAAAAACAAGGAAAAGGGACCGGGCTTGGGCTAGCAGCTGTTTACGGTACTATTCGTGAACATAAGGGGCTAATCAGCGTCAAGTCTGAACTGGGCACTGGTACCGTATTTAAGATTCTACTGCCCTGCTCTTATGCAGCCACAGAATTACCCAATGAACCTAAAACCATTACACTTGGCAACCAACAGTTGATTTTAGTGGTTGATGATGAAGAAGTTATTCGCATCACCTGCAAAATGATGCTTGAGAATATGGGTTACCAAATACTGATAGCTGCAGACGGCCAAGAAGCGATTGAGATTTACCAACAACATCCAAAAATTAAAATTGTATTGATGGATATGATTATGCCAAAAATGAATGGTCAGGAAGCTTTCTATGAAATGAAAAAGATAAATCCTGACTGTAAAGTTATTATCGCTTCCGGCTTTACAAAAGAAAATGATATTTCCAAAATGCAGAAAGCAGGACTTGTGGGCTTTTTGAAAAAACCCTATTCAGAGTACGAATTAAGCCAAATAATTTCCGAAAATTTATCTGCATAAATTTTTAACTGCTAGGATTTTGCTGTACACTCACCGCATATAAATACTGCCTAAAAAGAAAAATATTATGCCAACAAGATCTGCCTCTCCATTAGCTCTGATTACTATTTTATGCCTTATAATTGCCTTTGTACTAAGCTTTTTCAGCCTACAGGTACCCGAAGTTCGACAAGGTAATAATCCGGAAAAACCTTTTTCGGCCAGCAAGGCCATCGAGCGGCTGGTGAAAATCCTGCCGGCTAATGATCAACCACACCCAGTGAACTCTACTGCAAACGATGTGGTTAGAGAAAATATTATCAAGCAACTTCAAGAGCTTGGCTTGCAGACTGAGGTTCAGGATACTATCGGTTGTCATAAAGGCCGACGAGCACTCAATTGCTCAAGAGTAAAAAATATCATTAGCCAGATCAATGGCACCGATCCATCTCAGACAATATTGCTGATGGCACACTATGATTCTGTACCTGCAGCCTCCGGTGCGGCTGATGCAGGGCACGCTGTAGCTACTATTATTGAGTTAATATCTATCCTCAATGGCCAGGCACCTTTTAAAAATGATCTGGTGGTGCTCATAAATGAAGGTGAAGAATTTGGTTTATTAGGTGCTGAGGCATTTATCGCAGAACATCCGCTGGCGAAAAAAGTTGATGTGGTTATTAATCTGGAAGCCAGAGGCAACCAGGGAAAAAGTCTGCTATTTGAAACGGGTGACAATAACCATCGCCTACTCAAACTCTACCAACAGTATGCAGACAACCCAACCAGCAACTCCCTGACTTATGAAATATACAAATTATTGCCAAATGATACTGACTTGACAGTACTCAAACGTTTTGGCAAGACAGGGGTTAATTTTGCCTTTCAAGGAAGAGTCAGCCATTATCATACCCCTTCTGATAACATTGAGAATCTCTCCCCTGGTTCAGTACAGCATCAGGGCGATAATGCCTACGCCATCTTACAGCCTCTGCTCAATGTTGATTTGGAATCATTACCACTAGGCAATGCGGTTTATACCGACATTTTATCAACCTTTATGGTTATCTGGCCTGAGCATATGACTCTGCCTCTTACTTTTTTTGCGCTGGCTTTATTTGTACTGATTTGTTGGCAGTTATTCACTATGAAAAAACTGAGCATTAGTCAGGTTGCAATCAGCATACCCTTTGCCGTTGGCGTCTGTA
>Ga0164313_10006177_pt1 | contig 10580 bp, 5 predicted proteins | sample GuaBasSedimGuay4_FD_113735 | JGI IMG/M metagenome (GOLD analysis project Ga0164313, IMG submission 113735) | Subseafloor sediment microbial communities from Guaymas Basin, Gulf of California, Mexico - Guay4, Core 4569-4, 0-3 cm | ecosystem: Environmental > Aquatic > Marine > Hydrothermal vents >...
CTGCCCGTACCTAGCAATGTGTTATCGATGATCCGGGGGGACATCCGACCATTTGCCGTCGCCTCGCAACTAATGCCCCGCACGGCATTGCCTGAACCGCTGTTGCCCTCGATCAAGGGTACCGTTACCTCGAGAGGGTTGGTGCCGGAGTACTCCAATCTCACAAGGTAGGATCCGTTGTCCAGACTGTTGTTCCGGATCAACGGGTTTTCAGCGCCACTGCTGTAGGAAAGTTGAATCAAGGGAAAGGTTCTGCTAACCCATTTCTGCTCGAAGATGTTCTCCTCGATGATCACGTCCCCAGTAAAACAGCGCACGGCATAGGCATGGCTACTTACCAGGCCGGCATATCGGATCAGACACCAGTCCAACACATTACCGCCATTGTTGTACTGGATGTAACCCCAGTCCCCTGGAGCGGCGCTACTGGCGCTTCCATCCCCATTGGTATCCCCGCCATAATCGTCATCCCGTTCAGAGGTGAAAACGACACGTTCGGTGGGTGTCCCCTGAACATCCAGCGTACCGTTAACAATCAAACGATACTGATGACCTCTCACGAACTTGACGACACAACCCGCCTCGATGGTCAAAGTCGCCCCCCCACCGATGGTTAGGGTATTGTTGATGAGGTAAACCCGATCGCCCCGCCACACGGTATCTTCAGTTATTGTTCCCCCGGCAACCGGAATGTAACCCGCTACAGCGGTGAGCGTTGCGGTGGCATCGATACGACCATGTCCGAAAAGATCGTCATGTCCGGGATCACCGAGATCAAGAGCGCTGTCCTCGATCACCTGCTGCACCTGATCGGAGGTCAGCTCGGGGTTCCGGCTAAGTACGAGAGCCGCCAAGCCTGCAACATGTGGAGCTGCAGAGGAAGTTCCGTTGAAGTTGGCAATGTAGTCCGGGTCCGCGGGATTCGAGCCATCATTATAGCCGCCAGCACCCGAGATATCGGTGGTGAATATATGTACGCCGGGAGCAGCAACATCGATCTCGGGGCCGAAGTTGCTTCCCCACCAGGTCTCCCCATCCTGGCTCGTCGGCGACTTGAACTCGTCCCACTCGTTGGTTGCAGAAACTGTCATGACATCTGCATTGGTGGCGGGATAGGCTACCGGACCGTCATCGTTTCCTGCAGAGAAAACGATTACACACCCCCGCCCATCTCTACCCTCGTTTTTTGCCTGACCGAGAGCAAAGTCGACCAAATCAGATTGGGGGCCTCCTCCCCAGCTGTTGCTGAGCACATCCGCCCCGTTCGCCCATGCCGTTTGGATGCCCATGGCGATCCACCATTCATCAGTTTCCCATGGGTCAGCAACAGTGGGGTGATGTGCAATGCGAATCGGCATGATCAGCGAATTCCAGGATACACCGGCCACCCCTTGCGAATTGTTACCGGCGGCGGCCACGATACCTGCACAAGACGTCCCGTGACCATCCCAGGAGTGTGGTGTCGGATTCTCGTCGGCATCGACGGCGTCGAAACCTGTGACCAGCCGGGAAGCCAGATCCTCGTGGGTAAGATCCACACCCTCGTCTATGATGGCAACCACGATATCGTCCCGTCCCGTTTCGATATCCCACGCGCCGACGGCGGAAATATCCGCACCAGGAATTCCTCCGCCCTGCCCGGTATTGTTCAGAGCCCACTGCTCGTCGAAGAAGGAATCATTCGGCTCTGAAAACGGCTTGGTGAGCGACAAGAAATTGGGATGACAGAATTGAACATCGGAATTCCGTTCGATCTCCAAGGTCTGGGTCAGAATGTTGAAGCTGGTGGAATTCTTTTGCCGGGCCTTGATGATGTAATCCGCACCCGGAAGAGCTTCGACTAGGTTCAAGGCGCTCGCCGCCAAGAGTTCCTGTATCCTTGCTTCAGACGTACCTGGATCGAACCCAATGACCAGTTCGTCCGTTGGACACACCATTCCGGCTGGGACAGCAAACATCGGATTAGCCAGTGCGATCTGGGGGTCGTTATTCAGCTCCGTGAACAGCCGGACCAGCTCTGACCAGGAATTGGATTGCGTAGATTTCTTGAATACCTGGATATCGTGGCGGGTGTAAGAACCAACGGACTCCAACTGCCCAACGCCTCGATACTTATTGAGAATAGTAATGCGTTCATCATACGGGACCGCTTCATTGAAGCGAACGGCAATTTGATCAAAAACCGGCGTGAGCGTCTTTTTCTGTCCTGCATACATATAGGCAAGTTCTGATTCCTCCAAAGAAATCCAATTCGAATCTAGACCATCTGGAGTTCCCCTGGATATCTCCTGCGCAAAACTTGCTGCAGCGCCCGCCAAAATAATGATCACGGCACCCAAGAACATGATGAATCGCACTTGCCTTGACATGGTATCACCTTTCCACTCATCAGGGAGTATCTGCTTGATCAGGGATGTTTCTCTGCTGGAAAAGGCTCAGGAACCACTGAGCGGCAATTCAGCGTTTTGGGGCCGGAGCATTGAGTACAAACAGCTTAAAGACTGATGCCACCGGCATTGCCTGCCATCATCCGTGAAAAATATTGGGCGAGTGAATGCAAAATATCATAAACACCCTAAGTGATTCAACACCAATCGGTTTTGAGAGCGGATATCAATATTAGGCATGTGTCATCCTTTCGGCGCCGAAAACCCTGGTGTCAAAGAGGTAGTAAGCTGTAACGTCCTCATAGACCCAACTCGGCATCATTTCCCAGATCGGAGTGCCACCTTGCGCCGTTTCCTAAAAACCTGTTTGGCCCTGGCCGTCCTGTTGGTCATCCTCCCCGGCCCCGCCGTCGCCCAGCGCATTGTGGCCTTTGGTGACCTGCACGGCGACCTCGACGCCACCCGTCAGGCCTTGCGTCTGGCCGGCGCGATCGACGAAGCCGACCACTGGATCGGCGGCGATCTGGTCGTGGTTCAGACCGGTGACCAGCTAGACCGCGGCGACGAGGAACAAGCCATCCTCGAATTGCTGGACCGGCTGCAGGATGAGGCCCGGACCGCAGGTGGAGCCCTGCACATTCTCAACGGTAATCACGAACTGATGAATGCTCGACCCGACCTTCGTTACGTCACCGAGGGCGGGTTCGACGATTTCCAGGACGCGGTGGTCATCGTGGAAGAGGACTCGTTGCTTCTGGCTTTCGAACCAAACCAGAGGGCACGGGTAGCTGCTTTCCGTCCCGGCGGTCCCTTCGCCCTTCTATTGGCCGAACGTCCGGTTGTTTTGATCCTCGGCGGTAACGTTTTCGTTCACGGCGGGGTGTTGCCCATGCATCTGGAATACGGAATAGACCGCCTGAACCGTGAGGTGCGCAACTGGCTGCTGGGCAAGGGTGAGCCGCCGGCCTTCATCCACACCAGCAAGAGCCCTACCTGGACCCGCAACTACTCTGACGAAGTCGACACCACAGACTGTTTGCAACTGGCGGAAGTACTCGAGCGCCTGGGAGCCGAGCGCATGGTCGTTGGGCACACCGTCCAGGAGAATGGGATCACCCCCCTGTGCGACGGGAAGGTGTGGTGCATCGATTCAGGGATGTCCGAATACTATGGCGGCAACATCCAGGTGCTGGAAATCCAGGGGGATCAGATCCGCGTTCTACGCTGAGTGGGCTATCCCGTTTAGATTAGTTGTTACCACTGCGCACCCCTTCGGCCAGAGGGCGGAACTGCAGGTTGTAGAACATCTGCAGATACCTCTGGGTCTCGGCCCGTTCGAGATTGCTGACGTGGCGCCAGAAACCGTAGACCTTCGCCAGGGTCATCAGCCGTTCGGCGTAACGGGTCCAGGTGTAGCGCTCCGCCACCCGGACCAGTGCCCCGGTGGAGATCTGGTCCCAGGCTTTCGGATTCTCACGGCATTGGGCAAAAAATTCGGTCATGCGGGCCGTGGCCGCGTCGCCGTGGTTGGGGTCGATGTGGAATCCGGACACCCCATCCTCGATGACTTCCAGGGGACCGCCGAAGCAAGTGGCAAATACCGGTAAACCCGTACTCATGGCCTCGATGACCGTGAGTCCGAAGGCCTCGAACAGAGCGGGTTGCACGAAAGCGCCCCGGCAATCGGCAACGAAACGATAGATCTCGCCGTTTCGCTCGCGATCGACCTGTCCCTCGAGCCAGCGGACATCGGCGTCGAGCCCGTGCTTGTCCAGCAGCCGGTGCATCTTTTCGATTTCCCGTTTTTCATCGTCGTCTGCCGAACGATCGGTATCGAGGTAACCACCGGCCACCAGGAGGTTCGCGGTATCGCGGAGATCGGAGCTCCGGCCATACCAGTCCACCAATCCCGTCAGGTTTTTCACCTTGTCCATGCGCGCCATGGTGAACAGAAGAGGGCGATCGGGCTGGGTCAGGCTACCGCGACTGACCCCGTTTTCCGAGGGGCCGAAAACCTGGTCCCGGATACCGGGCAACAGATGGTTCAGGCGGCGCTCTTCATCGCTGGGCGGGAAATACACCCTGGGATCCACCCCCGGGGAAACGATATTGAATTTGGGATCGAATACGTCGATCCCGTGCACCACCCTGTACAACCCGGGCATCGTGAATGCCATGTGGGCTTCGTATTGACCGACCGTGTCCGCAGTGCCGGCGATCTCCTGGTAGGTCGAGGTGATGATGAAGTCCGCCGTGTTCATGGCGATCAGATCAGCGGTGAACTGACAGGAAAAATGATACTGCTCCTCGTTCTCCCGCCAGTACAGATCCGACAGGAGGTACTTCGTCTTCTCGAGGGCATGAGCGATATTGCACTGGGTCACCCCCAGGCGCTGAGAAAGTAGCGAAGCCACCAGATTACCGTCCGAGTAGTTGCCGACGATCAGATCCGGACGCCCCTGCAACTCCGCCATGACTTCCCGTTCCACCTCCACGGTGAACTTCTCCAGGTAAGGCCAGATGTCGAAGCGCGAAATCCAGTGAGGGATCACCTCGCCTCCGGGTTCGCGGAAAGGCACCCTCAGAATCCGGGCGTGTTCGGTGCCTGCGATGGACTCAAGCCTCTGGTCGCAGGTTGTTCCATCGGCATCGGGGATCAACCGCGTGACAACCAGGATCTGCGGAGCTACGTCCAGCCCCTGTTCAGCCAGAAGGCCGCGCATTTCCTGTTCCAGGGCCCGCACCTGGTCGAGAATGTAGACTACCTGACCGCCTGTATCGGGCCTTCCCAGCACCCCGTCCTGCCCGAACCAGCCGTGGGGTGAAAGAATGCACATGGAAAACAGCATGGGGACCCGGACCAGAAAATGTTCCAGGCCGTCAGGCGAGGGGGCCTCCAGCACATCCAACAACAGCTGCATGGTGTCGCGCACCTGGCCGGCCTCCCGGCCCCAGCCCAGTTCGAATCCCAGACCGAGCAAATCGTGGCTGAACTCGGGCCAGGGTGTCTCGGCCGGCAACCCGGCCAGAAGACCATCGGCGCTGCGCAACGCCGAGCGCAGAGCATCCACATCGCTGATGCCGGGGCTGAGCATGAGCTGCTTCTCGCCGTAGCGGTGTACCTGCAAAAATTCGAACAGGCGGTTCAAACTCCCGCCGCGCCTGTCGAAAAGGGTGCTTGAGAGGCTGCGGTTCATGAATTCCACACCGCGACCGATGGAACGCGCTTCCGTCATCTTTGTGAACTCTCGGGAAAAGGGAGCCAGATCGACCTCGAGCACCCAATCGTCATCGTGCGGGCGCCCGTTGATCAGTCGCTCCTTGAAGGCCAGGTATTCGACCGTGGTGATCTCGACGACTTCCAGGGGCGCGGCCCGGAACATCAGGTAGGACCACCGCGCCACGCTGGTGCGCAAAGCGACGCACAGGGTCGATTGATCCAGGGCAGCTTCCTGGGCCCACCCGAACACGCTCTCCAGAGGGGTTCCCGCCAGTTCGCAGCTGTCCGGATCGGCGCAGACGGTGGAAAAGGTTTCCCTGAGATCACTCCGCATCAGGAAGGGACGGTTCAGCTTTTGCAGCTCGTGTTGCACCATGCGCCCGGTGCGGGGCTCCTTGTCCAGAAAACTCAACAAGTCTGCGACGAATCCTGCGTCCAAGTTCATGAATTCTCCCAGTTCTCGAAAATCGGTACATAGAAAGACCGGTCACGCGTGGTCGCCCCCTGTAATCCGACCACGGCTGCGGCGAAAGACTGAGCTCGCTCCAGAATAAGGGACCATGACCAGTCTCGCATCAGGCCCAGGATGAGAACGCTGCTGAAGGCGTCCCCCGCCCCGACGGTATCTACCACTTGTTGGGCGACAACCGGCTCGGGTTCCAGCGTCCACCCCTGGCGCCCCCGGGCCCAGGCTCCATCCGCTCCCCGGGTCACCACCAGGCACTCCAGACCACAATGTTCCAGCAGCCGGTCGGCCCGCTTTTCGATGTCCGGCGCGTCTGGAATCAGAGCCGCCAGCTCGTCTTCGTTCAGTTTGACCCAGGTCGCTTCACGCATCAAACCCATGACCTGATCCTGGTTCCACCAGGGGGCCCTGAGGTTGACATCCATCAGGACCGGACACCCTGACACCTGACGCAGTTGATCAAGAGCCGCCAAAGGGGACGTGGAACGCAGGGCCAGACTTCCGTGATACAAGATGCCCACCGGATCGGGCGTGGACAATTCCTTCGCGGTGATGAAATCGTACGCGCGATCAGCAATGATCTCGAAACTCGGTTCCCCATCCTTGACCGAGACCCTGACCTCTCCGGTGGGGATAGAGCCGTCCCCCTGGACACCCGACAAGTCCATGCCCCAAGCTTCCATGGCCTCCAAAATGCGGCCCCCCAGCGCGTCGTCGCCGACACGCGAGACCAGATGGGGAGACAGACCCATGGCCTGAAGATTCCAGGCGACATTGAAGGGAGCGCCTCCCAGCACCATCTCTCCGTCGAGAAAGCAGTCGAAGAGGACCTCGCCGAAAATAACCGGCGTACCAGGTCGGGTTGTGCTCATGTCGCATCCTTCAGCAGTTCGCCCCATTCAGGGTGGAAATGCAGCACGCCTTCCAGGATTCCCGCCGCATAGTTGCCGTTCATTCCCAGCGCTCCGCCCCGGGCGCAGTACAGGGAAGTGTTCCATCCTTGGGCTTTGGCCTGTTCCCTGACGGTCACCCGCAGGTCTTCGTTGGCGTTGGCCACCAGCACCGCCGCAATGGGGCTGACCAGCACATCCAGATCGTTTCCGCTGTCCCCCGCGAACACGACTTCATCAAGCCCGAAACCCCACTCCGCCATGACGAACTCGATCGCCTGCCGCTTGGTGGCCGAAGCCGGCAAGACGTCAAGCAAACCCAATCCGATGGATTCGTCCACACTCCAGATCACATTAGCCCTAATCCCGGCCTGGGACAGGCGTTCACGCGTGGTCTGGGCGAGGGCGAGTCCTTCGGGTCCTGACGGTGTGAAATAGCTCAGTTTGAATTTGGCCTGGCGGGATGCATCCTGCAAATCCAGGCCGAAAAGTCCGCCCAGCAGGCCATTCATCTCCTCCGTGGAATGCCCGGACCAGTCCCCGGCGATGGCGTCATCCCAGCGGGTCCACTTTTCCCATCGCCCTTTGGCGGAGGAAACAATGGTCGTGCCCACGTTCGCGATCAACAAGTCCGGATCCGGCAGCTCCCAGGTGGCGATGGCCTCGGCGACCAGGCCCGGATCCCGGCCCGTGACGTAGACCAGTTGCACTTCGGCATGGGACACCAGCCGGGCGAAAACCTCCCGGGCCCCCGCGGATTCCGGCGCCTGTCCGTTGGGCAGCAACGTCCGGTCCAGGTCCGTACACAGCAACAGGCGGCTCATGACTCCGGAACCCGGCAGGCGCCGAAAAAGTCGTAATGCTCCATCGCCTCAAGAATCCCCGCCGCATGGGCGGATTCGGCGTAGAAGATACGGTCGATCTCGGCCAGATCGGAAAGTTCTTCGTCGTGACGGTTGGCCACCACGGCGGCCAAGGTGTTGCCCCGCATCATGTCCTCGTCGGCGCCGGATCCGCCGACGGTCAGGATGCACTCCAGGGGCACGTCCCGCTTGTCGGCGAACCACCGCAGGGCAGAGCCCTTGGAAGCGCGTGCAGGTACGATGTCCAGGAACTGGCCGAAGGACACGAATATGTTGACGGTCTGTTCTCCCTTGAGCAACAGGCTGGTGATCTCTTCAGGCGTGGGCGCCAAGGCGGGGTCGTAGAAATAACTGATCTTGAAGACCCCCTGTTCACGGAGCGGCTGGCTTTTCAGACCCGGCAGATCGGCCAGAAGCCGACGGACCGCCCGCGGGTTCCATAGCTGGTCGATATGCCGCCTCCAGTGGGTGTCCTGGGTCAGGTTGGGCGCGTAGTAGATGTCCGTGCCGATACTCGTGATCAGCACGTCGGGCTGAGGAATGTCATTCCTGCGCAGCACTCGCAGGGCGGATTTCAGCCGACGACCCGTGGCGATGCCGAAGGTCGCCCGCTTGCGGTTCTCCTTGATCACCTCGATGAAACGGCGCAGCGCCTTCGGGTCGCCCAGCAGGCTCTTGTCCAGGTCGGTGATGATCGCCCGGTCCCGGAACCGTCCCGACCACGCTTGCGGTTCAGGTTGAATGGCATGGGCCCTGGACACCAGGGGCTTGATCGCCGAGAGATAGGATTCGGTATGGGCACTCCATGAGTAGTGACGGCGGACGCCCTCCAGTCCGTTGGCTGCCAGCTCCAGCCAGCGCGACTCATCGCCCAGGATACCGTTCAGGGCCGTCGAGATGTTTTCGATGTCCAGCGGGTCGATCAACTCGCCGTTGCGGCAATTTGCGATGATGTCCACGGGGCCGCCGTCATCCGTCGCCACGATGGGCAATCCGCTGGCGGCCGCTTCGAGCAGAGTCAGGCCGAAGGGTTCGGTCAAAGCGGGGTTGACGAAAATCCCGCGGGATCGTGCGGCGAGACGGTAAAGTACGGGCACGTCCTCAGGTTTATGTTGCTTGGGGTAGGCCACCTTGCCGTACAGGTCATGGCGATCCACGGCGAGAAGAATGTTCTTGATGACATCACGAGACCCCTCGTCCATTTCCTGGATGTCGCCGCGGGTACCGGCGACAAGAACCAGATTGGCCGTTTCCCGTAGCCGGGGCGAACATCCAAAAGCGGCGATCAGCGTCGTGATGTTCTTGCGCTGATCGGGCCGGGACAACCCCAGTATCATCGGCTTATCCGGGTCGGCCAGAAAACGGCAAATCTCCCCGTAGATCTGCTCCTCCTTTTCATCGCCCTGGGGAGAAAAAAACCTGTCCAGGTCGACGCCCGGAGGCACGACCCGCATCTGTTCGGGCCTGTAGTAGTCGTACAGTTCGTACTGGGCTTCGATTTCCTGCTGCGTGCTGGTGATGATCAGATCCGCATAACCCAATGTGGTTTCTTCGGCGGCGATGCGCCGGGTCATCTTGTACTGCTTTTCGAGCTGCTCGCGCCCCACCCCCCCGGCAAGCAGGCGCCGGCGCTTGACCCGGCCCAGGGAATGGCCCGTGTGCACCAACGGAACACCCAGCTGGCCGGCCAGATAGGTCCCCACATAACCGGCATCGGCGTAGTGGCTGTGAACAAGGTGGGGAACGGTGTTTTCCTGGCGCAGGTAGGCCAGGGCATTGTCGGCGAAGTTGTCCAGGCAGTCCCAGAGTTCTTCCTTGGGAATGTAGACCTCATCTCCACAGTCGATGCGGACGATCTGAACACCTTCGCTCAGGGGCTCGATGGGTGCGGCGTAATCATCACTCACCCGGGGGTCGACCACGCGCCTGGTCATCAGGTCGACTCTCCCCACGCTGGGATGCTCGCCCAGGGCACGCGCCAGTTCGACCACATACTTGGTCTGGCCGCCGGTATCCGCGTCCCTGCCTAGTTCCAGGTCGTGACCCCGGATCAAGCCGTGAATGCTGACCAGGACGAGGTAGAGTTTGTCGGGTATCGAGTTCATGCTACGGGAATCCCCCTGAGAAGGTTTCTCCCATACCAATAGGATTGGGGCTATTCGTCAAGAGTTCAGTTGGTTATAAGGGGGGAAGCCCCGCGAAGGAAAGGAATCCGGCCGCCGACCTTTCAGGGCCTGGCGGCCTGAAATATTGATCACCCATGAGGTGACGCGGGCTACCTGACCATTGTGAACCGCATCGTGTGCTGGTATCCCGCGCCCGCAATCCTCAATCGAAAAGTGACCCCAGTCTTTCCCGAAGGTTCCTACCCTCTCCTGCGGAACCCGAAACAAGTCCCATATCCCCGGCGGTACCGGGAAGGCTGCCATATTGGCCTATCATTTCCACTGTGAGGCCGGAGCCGTCGGTCAGGGTCAGGGTTCCCGAGAAGGAATTGGCTGGTGATCCCGAGAAGTACCCGGAGAACGTGAACTGCTCCAAGGGATTCTCACCGGACCAGCGATTGTCGACCAGTGGCCCCTCGAATACCGAATCATCATCGTAGGACACGTAACATTCCGTTTGCCTGAGATCCCCATCCACAAACTGGAGGAAGCAATTCCCCTCATTCATCAGACAGAATTCCCAGCCCCCCTCCTTCACCTGGATACAGTTGGACCCGGGGTCTGGCCTCGTCTGGAAGGTCCAGGCGTA
>Ga0164313_10006179_pt1 | contig 10578 bp, 10 predicted proteins | sample GuaBasSedimGuay4_FD_113735 | JGI IMG/M metagenome (GOLD analysis project Ga0164313, IMG submission 113735) | Subseafloor sediment microbial communities from Guaymas Basin, Gulf of California, Mexico - Guay4, Core 4569-4, 0-3 cm | ecosystem: Environmental > Aquatic > Marine > Hydrothermal vents...
CACAATGCTGTCCTTTGGCATCAATGCCGTAGTAATTTAACAGTGTCATAATTCCCCGGGGTGTACAGGGTCGCAACCCCGGCTGACGCAATGCCAGGCGGCCTACATTGAAGGCATGGAAGCCGTCCACATCCTTGCTGACATTGATTGAATTGGTAATAGCAACTTCATCAATATGTGGAGGCAACGGCAATTGCACCAGCACACCCTGAATTTCATCATCATGGTTAAGTTGATGTATCAGGTCCAGCAACTCTTTTTGTGATGTTTCAGCCGGCAGATCAAAGTCCTTTGCCTCTATTCCTGCCCGTTCACAATCCTTGCGTTTGGCTCGCACGTAGATGGAAGACGCAGGATCTTCACCCACCAGCACCACTGCCAAACCGGGCCGCTTACCACCGGACTCGACATGGTTTTCAATCGCATCGTGTACGGATGTCAGCACGGCAGCACTGACCTCAAGGCCGTCAAGTATCTCCGCTTTTATCGGGTTTTTATTGTCAGTCATGATATTTTTCGAGCTGGAAAAGTCCGGATATTGTAACGGATCACGAGCAACACTGCTCCCCATAAGCTATGATTAGGGAGTAGCTAATAACAGGGGGTTACTATGCACGTACACGAATTTGTCTTCATGTCGATCGACAACGCACCCATGCCCTTAAGGAACTACGAAGGGCAACCCATCCTGCTCGTCAATACTGCCTCTGAGTGTGAGTTCACACCACAGTACCAGGCACTGGAGCACCTATGGGAGGACTACCGCCATAGCGGCCTTATCGTGATTGGCATGCCCTGCGATGACTTTGGCCACCAGGAGCCTGGCACGGAGGAGGAAATCGCTGAATTTTGCAGAAATGAATACAATGTCAGTTTTTTGATGACCGGGAAATACAATGTCATGGGTCTTTCGGCTCACCCGTTATTCAGGACGATTCGCGATGAATTTGGTGACGATGCAACACCGCGCTGGAATTTTTACAAATACCTGTTCGACAATACCGGGCAAATGGTGGATTTCTGGCCGTCAAAGGTGACGCCCGATGATCCGGCGATTACGCATCAGATTGAGTGTAATTTGCATTCGTGGATTTTGTAAGGGTTGCAGTTCAAAAGAAGCAATGCCACCTAAAAAGAGGAATGTCATCCCGAAAAAGAGGAACGTCATCCCGGCCTATTTTTTTCGTTTAGTGAATTTCTTCAACCGCTGACGCTTGGCCATTTGCCGCGAGGTCAATTTATTCTTCTTGTCTTTATACGGATTGCTACCGCTTCTGAATTCTATGAACAACGGTGTGCCACGCAGTTTGTAATGCTTGATAAACACATTCTCAAGATAACGCTTATAGGATGCCGGAATGGCGTCTGTGCGATTACCGTGAATGATGATTCGTGGCGGCAGGTTGCCACCGGCATGTGCGAAGCGTAAACGTGAACTACGACCCTGGCTCATGGGTGGTTGATGCGCTTCGAAGGCTTTCAGCAACACCCGGGTCAGTTCCGGCGTTGACATATCGATGGTCGCGCTGCGCCAGGCCTCTTCAACCGCCTTGATCAACTCCTTAAGCCCCGAGCCATGCAACGCAGACAAACGGATCTGCCGGGACCAGGTGACATATTGCAAGCGCCGGTCCATCTCGGACAGCATCTGTTTGCGGTCATATTCTTCCAGCCCGTCCCACTTGTTCATCGCGATCACCAGGGCCCTGCCCCGCTGCAGGATATGCCCCAGCAAAGTCGTATCCTGATCCGTGATACCTTCACTGGCATCCAGCATCAGCACTATGACATGCGCACGATCAATAGCCTGCAATGCCTTGATGATGCTGAACTTTTCTACAACCTCGGTAACCCTGGAACGCCGCCTGACACCGGCGGTGTCGATCAACTCGTATTTAACACCGTTGCGTTCCATGAATATGCTGATACTGTCGCGGGTCGTGCCGGGCTGATCAAATGCCATCACACGCTCTTCACCAAGCAGCCGATTGACAAGTGTTGATTTACCGACATTGGGCCGGCCTACGATGGCCAGGCGCAGGCGGTTTTCATCTTCCGCTTCGTCTTCCTCACCATCATCCGTTGGCGGCAGTACAGAAACCGCCTCTTCCATCAACGCAGTTACCCCCCGGCGGTGAGACGCAGCCACCGACAATGCGGAACCCATGCCCAGGGCAGCAAAATCAGCCAGTGCTATATCCGGGTCTGTGCCGTCGGTTTTATTGCCCACCAGTACCACCGGCCGATTGTGTTGGCGTAAAAGTTGGGCAATTTCCTCGTCTTCGGTGGTCAGGCCGTCTCTTGCGCTGACCACAAAAAATACCAGGTGGCATTCTTCAATGGCCTGGTGGACCTGGCGGGCGGTCAGGTAATCAATGCCTTCGGCTTTGCCTACCAATCCACCGGTGTCTATCAGTACACACGCTGTGTCACCCACGTCACTGATACCATACTGGCGGTCACGGGTTACGCCGGGCATATCCACAACCAGTGCGTCCCGGGTGCGTGTCAGGGCATTAAACAGCGTGGATTTGCCAACATTTGGCCTGCCAACAATGGCAATGACGGGCATCATGGTTCAGAGTTCCCCAGGGTATTTCAATATGCCTTTGCTATGCACATCGGTACCTAATTGAGCGCTGCGCCTGCACGAAATGCGACCAATTCACCTTTCCTGGTCATAACGTACAAGGTGTTCCCAACCACCAGTGGCGGCCCGGAAAATCCCTTGCCACCAACCTTGGCCCTGGCGGCAAATATTCCGTCAGAGATATTGACCCAGTGCAGATAGCCTTCCTGGTCACCCACGACCACAAAGCTGCCAAAGATGGCCGGGCGGGTAAGCCCCCGGTGAAGCATTTGATTGTTTTTCCAGAATTCAGCACCGTTTCGCCGGTCAACCAGCCACAGGTTCCCATCCCGGTCACTGACCGCCAGGTTGACACGATCGACAGCAACACCAGAAGCGGAGGAAATATCCTTGAACCACAGCAAACGACCTGAATCGGCAGCCAGCGAAGCCAGCCGGTTTTTATAACTTGAAACCAGCAGGTCTGAAGCAATGAACACCATTTGCCCATCAATATCAGCAAGCCGTTCCAACTCGGTACGGCCTTCAGTGGTCACCAGCGTCTGTTCCCACATCAGGGTACCGTCATCCAGGCGTAATGCGACCACCTGGCCGCCATCGTAGCCAATGAATACCGCGCCGGCCCGCAATAACGGTGGCGCATTACCCCGCAGTGATAGCAACGGTACGCTGTGGTCATAAATCCATACCCTTCGGCCGGTATCCGCATCGAGACCGAATACACGTCCGTCGATGCAGCGCACGACGACGATGCCGTCGGCCTCAGACGGTGCAGCCAGTATTTCAGAAGTGACCGTTGCAGACCAGAGCTGGGTGCCACTGGTTGCATCAAAGGCGTAGACCTCACCATCCTGTGTACCCATCAAAAGCAATTCACCCGAAACACCGGGTCCGCCGGTGAATGGTAACTTGGTTTTGATCTCCCAGCGTTTACTGCCGCTGTTGGCATCAATGGCCATCAACACGCCTTTGTAATCGGCCACGTACAGGGTTCCGGACAAGTATGCCGGCCACAACTGACGACCGGCTTTATCCAGTCCACTACCGACGCCTGTGGACCATACCTTGCCTACTTTAAGTGTAGGTTCAAACTCAACCAGTTCGGCAGGCGCGTCCGGATCATCGTCATCGCCCCAGCTTTTTATCCAACTACAGCCATTCAAAAATAAAAGTGCCGCAAGCGCAGGGAAAAGCCATTTCCTCACATCTCACCGCCGTCAGCATTGGTCATATCCGCACCGAGCGCTTCCAGTTTCATGGTGAGAAACTGACGATTACCCACGCCTTCCTCAAGCAATTCCAGCGAGGTCCGGTAACTTTCAATGGCCTGTTCTGTTGCACCGTTGGCCAGGTGGATATCACCGCGAATCTCAGCGAACTGCGATTCGAAGCCCGTATCAGATGGAGCCCCATCGATGAGTTTCAGCGCTTCAGCGGTATCACCCTGGCTTAGTCTGACCCTTGCCAGGCGTTCCCGTGCAATCACCTTAACCGGATCCGGTTGGGCATATTCCATTGCATGATTTAATGCCTGCGCTGCGAGGTCTGTTTGCCCGGCATTCAACCTGGCCTTGGCCATCATCAGGGAAGCCATCGACGTGTAGGCTGATTTCGGGTATTCGGATTTCAGCACCTCGTAGTTGGGCACGGCGGCATCCATGGTGTCTGCCTCCAGGTAACCAAGCAGCACCTGGTATTCAGCAGATGCCTGCTGACGCTTACCGATTTCCCATTGCTGCCATTGTTTGAAACCAAACATCAAACCAAAGGCGAGCACCAGGCCCATGACGATGGCACTGCCATTTTCCCGCAGCCAACTTTTTACGCGTTCACCCTGCTCGTGGGTATCGTACATATCAGACATTGAATTTATATTTCCATCAATTTTCAGTTAACCGGGTTTGAAGCCGGCGATAAGTCTATATGGAGTCGATATAGCTTCGAATCCAGTCTAAAGTTTCATTGCGACCCAGGGTTATCTGCGCTTCATCGCTGCGCAGAAACTTGACGGTCACCTGTCCATTCTTTATTTCGTCTTCGCCAAGAACCAGCGCTAACCCTGCTCCGCTGCGATCTGCACGCTTGAATTGCGCCTTAAAACTGCCGCCATTCAGATTGTTGACCAGACGCAAACCCGCACAACCGGCGCGCAAATCATACGCGAGTTTTAATGCAGATTCAGTACTGCCATCACCGACAGCAACCAGGTAGGCATGTGCAGTTGATGCTGCAATATCGTCTTTTTGCCGAAGCAATTCAACCAATCGTTCCTTGCCCATCGCAAAACCGATACCCGGCCAGGGTTTTCCGCCCTGGATTTCGACCAGGCTATCGTAGCGACCACCGGCACAAACCGTACCCTGGGCACCCAGTTCGTCAGTAATCCACTCGAACACGGTGTGGCAATAATAGTCCAGACCACGTACCAGTCGAGGATTCTCATGATACTCAATCCCCAGCAGGTCGAGATAAGATTTTAACTGCCGGTAATGAGCAAGGGATTCTTCACCGAGCTGATCGATCAGTAGCGGTGCATGATCAAGTAGTGCCTGTACCTGCGGATTTTTACTGTCCAGCACGCGCAGTGGATTACGCTCCACACGTTCATTGGTGTCATCATCAAGCTCAGCCTGATGCCCACGCAGGAATGATTGCAGCCGTTGCCTGTACGCACTGCGTTCATCCGCATTGCCCAGTGAGTTAATCTCCAGGCGCAAATTATCTAACCCAAGCCGGCTCCAAAGCTGGGTACCCAACGCCAGTATCTCGGCATCTGCATCGGCGCCCGGGGCACCGAAAAGCTCTGCGCCAATCTGGTGAAATTGCCGGCTGCGACCTTTTTGGGGGCGCTCATAGCGAAACATCGGACCGCCATACCACAGGCGCTTTACAGGACCGTAAAGCAGTCCATTTTGTAACACGGCACGCACCACGCCGGCAGTACCTTCCGGTCGTAAACTTAAAGATTCCCCGTTGCGGTCATCAAAGCTGTACATTTCCTTGGAAACGACATCAGTGGCCGATCCAATGGCGCGTTTAAACACCTCTGTTTTTTCCAGCAGTGGAACCCGGATCTCTTCATAGTTACAGGCTGCAAATGTTTGCTCTGCAGCTTGTTCCAAAGCATGCCAGTGCTGCATATCTTGCGGCAGGATGTCATTCATCCCACGGATTGAGCGAATTGGGTTTGTCATTTCAGCTGTCGTCTTGCTTTCCGGCTTCAGCGTGCATTTGTTGAGGCCAGCTCATCTGCGCAACATCGTCATTGATAAACGGGGTCATATCGACCGGCTCACCATTCATGGATAACCTGACGGCAGATGCGCGCCCGATCAATATCCGGAATGGCATTTTGCCCTGGTAGCTCTTTTTGCTGCCACCACGCAATAAGTCCATTTCCAGCTCTTTGCCATCCGCGTCGCTTATTTCTATCCAGCTATCAGCTGAAACACTGACTTGTAGTCGGCTCTCGCCTTCCGGCAAAGGTGCTTTGGACGCCGCCGCCCATGCCTGCCCGGCCGTATCAGTACCCCTGATCTGCCCATCGTGTAAAGCATCGAGGGACGCGATGGAAGCATTGACCGGTCCCGTCAGTGCCTGTTCCGGCTGTGCGGTGGCACCGCCTGGTCGTGATTCTTCCTGCCCGTCGGGTAGCCTTGAGCCATTTTGTGACAAGCGAACCGCCTCGTGGGTGAACTGCCATGCCAGTGTGCCGATCAGCAATGATGCCAGCACATAACTACTCGCACGCAACCAGTTATCGACAGGGTTGCGTTTGGGTGGCTCGGAAAAAACGGTGCGTAAAGTTGCTTCTTCAGCGGCCGTTTGATCAATTAACCTCTGAATTTCTTCTTGCGGAATTTCCAGGTAGTTGGCATACGACTGTATATATCCATTCCTGTACACCGGCGCAACGTGGCCGGCATCACCTTCTTCGATCTTCGTGAGCAGGATGACGTCCAGGTTGATGGCCTTGGCAACAGTGGCCAGGCTGAGCTTGCGCAATATGCGTTGTTGCTTCAGATATTCACCTGGTGCCATTGGAATCAGTTCTTGTTGCAGCGTCATGGTCTGACAATTCTCCGGGCTTCTTCGGCCTCTTTTGATTCAGGGAAACTGCTGTTCAGCAAAGACAGGTATTGACCTGCGGTCTTGTCGTCCCGCAAGGCAGTTTCAATCTCGTAACCCAGAAACAGGCTTGCAGGGGTCTGTGGTGCGACAGCTTCGTAACGCTGTAAAAAGGCCCGTGCACCCAGGTTATTATCTTGCTGGTATTTCAGATTCGCCATAGACAGCAAGGCATCTGGAAACTTCGGGTCGTATTTTAGTGCGTTGCGTATATAGGTGTCAGCATCAGCCAGCAGGTCACTATTCATCGCGCAGGAACCGGCATTGGTTAATGCCACTGCCGGGGTGCTGTAAAACGGATCATCCAGCGCCTTTAAGAAATGCGGAATAGCCTCCTGCTGTTTACCGGTATTGCACAGGTATACACCATAATTATTGTTCACGTCGCCACTCGTGGGATCTGCCTCATACGCCTTTTGATAGTGTTTGCCGGCCAGCTGAGATTCTCCAAGTCGCTCATACAGGACCGCCAATACGGTATGGCCAGGTGCATAGGTCGGGTCATCTTTAACCGCTTTTTTCAACTTGCCCAGGGACACTTCAAGCTGTCCCCGGTTCATGTATTCCAGGCCCAGCTGGGTATTGGATTCCGCGGCCTTACGCGCATCGGTTTTTGCATCGGGGTCAACAGGCTGGCTCGATGAGCAGCCGCTTAATAACATCAAACTCAGAAGCAAGCCGGCTAATAAAGTCTTAAAAGCTTTCTTATTCATGGGCTGGTCTCCGCCATCTTCAATTTAATACGTTCACTTCTTCGCGTACGATCCTGTACTTTTCCCACCAGCTGTCCGCAGGCGGCGTCAATATCCTCACCACGGGTCTTTCTGACCGTAGCAATCAGCTTGCCACGCATCACGATTTCTTTGAACTCTGCTATGCGCTCCGGGCTCGAGCAGCGATAGCGGGTTCCCGGAAATGGGTTAAAGGGTATCAGATTCAGCTTGCTGGGTACGGTTCTGAGTAATTTTACCAGTTTACGGGCATGTTCCGGATGATCGTTGACACCGTCGATCAGGGTGTATTCGAAGGTCACCGAACGCTTGTGTTTATCTGATACGTAATCCCGGCATGCCTGCATTAATTCGGCTATCGGGTACTTGCGGTTCAGCGGCACCAATTCGGTTCGCAGGTCATCAACGGGTGCGTGTAATGATACAGCCAGGGCCACATCGAGGGTTTCGCGCAAGCGGTAAATACCCGGCACCAGGCCGGCTGTACTCAAGGTGACACGTTTGGCGGCGAAGCCAAAACCCAGGTCATTGCGCATCAATGACATGGCCGGTACAACCGCATCAAAATTCAGCAACGGCTCGCCCATACCCATCATGACAATATTGGTAATACGGCGCCGGCCATTGCGCTCATGACCCAGGGCCTGCGCTGCCAGCCAGACCTGGCCGATAATCTCACTGCAGGTCAGGTTGCGTGCGAAGCCTTGCGCGCCGGTAGAGCAAAACGTGCAGTTCAGCGCACATCCCACCTGCGAGGACACACATAAAGTACCCCGTTTCGGCTCAGGAATGTATACCGTCTCGACCGCATTGCCCCCCCGAAAGCCAATCAACCATTTCACCGTTCCATCGGTGGAGCGTTGCTCCTGGATGATTTCCGGCAAGCGAATCTCTGCGATTTCATTCAGCTTCAGGCGCAGGGCGACACCAAGATCAGTCATCGCACTGATGTCGGTTTCACCCTGGTGAAAAATCCACTTCAGTACCTGTTGGGCCCGAAAAGGCTTTTCACCGATAGATTCAAAAAAATCACGCAAACCCGCTTCATCGAAATCAAGCAGGTTTACGCGGTCATTGTCAGTAGCCATGGAAATATTTTTATGCCGGGAAATCTTTACGCACCAAAGAAATATGCAATTTCCGTAGCGGCAGTTTCCGGAGCATCCGAACCATGCACGGCATTGGCTTCAATACTTTCAGCAAAGTCAGCACGGATGGTACCCGCATCGGCCTCTGCCGGATTGGTCGCCCCCATCAACTCACGGTTCATGGCGATTGCACTCTCACCTTCCAGCGCCTGGATCATGACAGGACCGGAAGTCATGAACTCAACCAGGTCGTTAAAAAACGGACGTTCCCGGTGTACGGCGTAAAAACCTTCGGCTTCCTCGCGGCTCAGCTGTGCCATTTTTGCGGCAACTATTTTCAGGCCCGCCTTTTCAAAACGGCTGTAAATTTTTCCGATCACGTTTTTTGCTACCGCGTCAGGCTTTATGATTGATAATGTACGTTCAACAGACACTTAAGAACTCCTGGTAAATTAATGATTTTTATGAAATAAAAATATTCATACTGTGAAAAATAAAAAGACTGTATTTAACCGGCCATTTTAAGCTGAGATAAGCACTGTTGCAATCGTGTTAAAGTACTCAGTCAAGCGGACTGACAACCTCTCTTGACCCTGCCAACCGGGCAACTTTATTATTACGGTCACCAGCGAACTGACATAATTCGCTTAGCGGATAAATGCTGTATTTAATTTAAGGCGAAAGCATGACAGCTCTTTTTCTGGCCATACTCGTATTATCACTGCTTTTACTGGCCTATTACCGTATCCCCCTGTTGATCTCAATCGCCATATTGGCAGGATTGACATTCGCCTTTACCGAACTACGGCATTTCTACGAAATTCCCGGCTGGTTCCGCTGGTCCTTCGGCATCATAACCGTCAGCCTTGCCGGATTTGCCATTAAACCACTGCGCCGCCTGTTGATCAGTAACCGGCTGTTCAGCATTTACCGCAAGGTCATGCCAAAACTTTCCACGACCGAGCGCGAAGCCCTCGAGGCCGGCACCATCTGGTGGGATGCAGAACTGTTCAGCGGCAAACCCCGCTGGCGCCGGCTTTTGCGACAACCTAAACCTTCATTGACAGAAGCGGAACAGGCATTCATCGATGGCCCGGTTGAGGAACTGTGCCTGATGCTCAACGACTGGGAAATCAGCCACGAACTGCATGACCTGCCCGAACCCGTCTGGCAGTTTATCCGTAGTAACGGTTTTTTCGGCATGATTATCCCCAAACAATACGGTGGCCTGGAGTTCTCAGCGCAAGGCAATTCAGCCGTGGTGATGAAACTGGCCAGCGCCAACCTGACCGCCGCCGTCACCGTGATGGTACCCAATTCGCTCGGACCCGGTGAATTGTTAATGCACTATGGCACCGACGAGCAACGCAATTATTTTCTCCCACGCCTGGCCAGCGGTGAAGAAATTCCTTGTTTTGCGTTAACCTCGCCACTAGCCGGATCCGATGCGGGATCCATGCCGGATCGCGGAATAGTCTGCACACAGGAAGTTGAGGGTGAACAAATCCTTGGTCTGAAACTCACCTGGAACAAGCGCTACATAACACTCGCACCGGTGGCCACCCTGCTGGGCCTGGCTTTCCGTGCCTATGATCCCGATGGGCTGCTCGGCGACAAGAAAGACCTCGGCATTACCTGTGCTTTAATCCCGGCCGACACACCCGGCGTTGAAATCGGCAACCGGCATATGCCGGTCGGTGCCGTCTTTATGAACGGCACGACACGCGGTAAAGATATCTTTATTCCGATGGAATGGATTATCGGCGGCCAGGAACGCATTGGACAGGGCTGGCGTATGCTGATGCAAAGCCTGGCTGCAGGACGTGCCATTTCCTTGCCTTCATTGGGGGTCGCAGGGGGCAAGGTTGCCTCCATGCTCACCGGTGCATACGCAAGGATCCGCACCCAGTTCGATGTACCCATCGGCTATTTTGGCGGCGTGGAAGAACCATTGTGCAGAATCGGCGCACGTACCTACCGTATGGACTCGGCACGCAGACTGACCCTGATCGCACTTGATAAGGGAGAAAGACCCGGCGTA